>Ga0210383_10001497_pt1 | contig 21404 bp, 16 predicted proteins | sample IncBWC14OmetaG_FD_160072 | JGI IMG/M metagenome (GOLD analysis project Ga0210383, IMG submission 160072) | Forest soil microbial communities from Barre Woods Harvard Forest LTER site, Petersham, Massachusetts, United States - Inc-BW-C-14-O ... | reverse complement strand
ATGTATCGCCTCGTTAGGCAGTGAAGTCACAACGACTGTCTTTCGCTCCGTCGAGATCTATAGTTGTGGCGCAGACGTCAGGAGATCCGGTACGAACGACGGGATATCTGACGGTGGCGAATGTTGCACCCATTCAAGACGCGCCTTGCGTGACGCCGCACCGTTCTCCGGTGCGCTTCCCGCCGTCGAACAATCGGTTGCCCACGGCGGCCGAGCTCAGGATACTCCGCGCCCTCTGGAAACTGGGGGCGGCCACGACCGGCCACCTGCACCGGTACTTGGCGAGGGAATGCTACAACACGATCCTCACGCATCTGCGACATCTCTATGCGAAGCGACTCGTCGAGCGGTTCCGCGATGGCAAAGCCCACGTGTACAGGGCCAAGATTGACGAGTGGAGCTTGCTCACCGCGATTGCCCGACATCTCCGGGACATCTACTTCGAGCAATCCGGAATGACGCTCGCGGTGTGCGCCTTGACCGACACCATCCCCGCGCACGCGAGTCTCGCGACACTGAAACAGATCATTCGCGACAAAGAGCGCGGGGCCCTCGCGATCGGAGGGTAGTCGGATGCGGATGGTGCTGTTCATTCTGATGCCATCGCTGGTGGCGCTGGATTGTGCCACGGAGATCGTGTCGGTCACGGACGAGCCGCACCACCATCTCGTGTTGACCACGCCGCGCGTTCGCGTGTTCGATGTCCGCTTGGCGCCCCGCGAGCACACCGGGTTGTTCGCGCATCTCGATCGCGGCAGCTTGTATATGGACAACTTGAACATCAATCTGGGGCCGACGAACATCAACCTCGTGCCCCAGGCGAGCAGCATACCGTGCGCGTATCCGCGACGTCGGTGTGGGTCTGCCGCACACCGACTCGCGCTCCACGACGGCGATGTCTGGTTTCGGTCCAGCGATGACGGCGTGGAGATGATCGACAACGATAGTGGCCCGACCTACCACAGCGTGGCCATCGACTTCATCAGTCGATCGACCGGAGTGGTTCCGTGCGACACGGCCTGCGTGGATCCCACGAACGCGTCGATCACACGCGTGATGACCGCCGATCAGTGGGTGGTGTCGTCCGTGATCCTTCCGCCATCGGGACGGGTCGACGTCCACGACGCGGTCACGGTAGCGGTGTCGACCGTCGACCTCGCGTACAACGGGTCGTTTGCTCGTGGCGACCCCGGTACCGTGCATCGGGTGCACGGAACGATCACCAACGTTGGGTCGCGTGACGCACGCTTCATTCTCCTCGAGTTCCTGCCCATCCATGGGCTGGCGATCGCCGCCGTGGGAGCGCTCGCGTTCCCGCGCCTGGCCGCGGCGCAGCAGCCGGTGACGATCACCGGGCAAGTCACGAGCACCGCGGGCTACGGCCGCACTGCCCTGCGCTTCAATGGCGCGCACCAGGTGAGCTCGGATCTCAGAGTGGCGACGAACATCGCAAACGTCGGCCCTACCGCGCTTGAACGCCATCAGCCATCGGCGTGCCCGACCCTGACCTGCTCGTCGTCGCCGGCGGTCAGTCAGATCGGCACGCAGGTGCGATCGGTAACTGGCCAGCCGCGCACCGGTGACAGCTCGAGTGTGACGCTCGCCATGACGGGCACGACGCTGCTCGAGGGCAGGCTGTCGACGTCGTCAGGTGGATCAGTCACGCGACCGGCGCGCAACGGCTGGTCCTCGCCGCCGTGCTGACGTCAGGCCAATAGTGGATTGGTGCGTGCGCTCCTCGACCGTCGCACTTGTCGCGCGGTGCCGACGGCCAGTACGCACCCCATGACGGCCATCATGGCACCCGTTTCGTCCATGAGGACTGGTGTTCGCGCCGTTGGCGTCAGCAGTGCGAGCGCCATTGTGTTGAACGTATTGTGCGAAGCGTGGAAGAGCGCCGCGCTCCACACGCTGTCGCTCCGCAGCCGGAGCCACGTCATCGGGAACGACATGCCGATCAATGCGACGAGGAACCACCCCGCGCCAAGGAATGTCGACCGATCGACAGATTGATTGATGAAGATGAGCGGGAAATGCCAGAGGCCCCATATCGACCCCGAGATGAGCGCCGTCGCGACGACGCTGTGTCGTTCGGCGAGAGCGGGCACCAGGAACCCGCGCCAACCGATCTCTTCGCCGAGGGCAGTGGCGATCTCCGAGACCAGACGCGCCAGCCCGCCGACCACGAGATAGGCCGGGACCAAGGACCATGCCGGGAGGCGTTGCCACGCAAAGCTCGCGCGGGTAGCGCCGAGGAACTCGGCGTTGAAGAACTCGCCGCCGCCCAAGAGCGAACCGACGCCGTATGCGACGGCGAGATACAGGATCGGAATGAGGCAGCTCCACGCGGCGAATCGGGCCGAGGGCCAGCGCCAGCCGATGCCGACCAGGTCGGCACCCGTGGATCGCAGCGTGATGAGTGCAGCCAGCGCCGGGCACCACATGAGGAGGCGGATGTAGGCGCCGGCACCGGGGGTGTGACTATGAGCGTGAAGAATGTAGAACGGTGTGCTCAGTCCCGCAGTGAGGCCGACGAACCGAAGTATGCGACGCATGATGACTGAGACGCCTTCGGATCCATTTTGGTTGGTATTGCCGCACAGCCAACGCACACGCCACGCGCCGGTCCCGCGACAGACGACGCGAATGTTGCATTCATTCTAGACTCATGGCCACGCACGTCGTACCGCTCTACCTCACAATAGATTCTCTCGCCATGCGCCGAGATTACCATCTCGTCTCGTTCCTCGCCCTCGTGAGCCTCGGATGTCGCGCCGCACCGGCGCGCCACGACGTTGACCACGGGCTGACGGTGTCGTTCCCGGGCCACGCCACGCTCGCGACAGGCATGTACCCGACTCACCATGGTCTGACGGCGAACGAATGGTGGCAGAAAGTCGGCGATCGATGGACGTCCCCAGACGTGACTGATGACTCGAGCTTCCAGCTCTTGGGCGACACGGCTCACGGTATCGGGGCCTCGCCGCGATATCTCTTGGCGACGACACTCGCCGAGTGGGTCAAGCAGGCCGACCCTCATGCCCGAGCCATCGCGCTGGGCAGCAACCGCATTCCCATCGCCTACGGCGGCCGGCGCGCAGACGCCGTCTATTGGCATGATGCGGGGCTGAATCTCTTCACGACGTCGACGTTCTACACTCCCAGGATGGTCGACTGGGTGAAGACGTTCAACGAGACTGCGCTCCCTCACTTTGAACAGCGAACCTGGACCCTGACTGTCCCGGCGGAGTTCCGCGCGCTGGCGCCTGTGGAGCCTGCCGCATTCTGGCATCGTCGTGGATTCCCGCACGTGTACGACAGCGAGTCGGTCACGACGGACGGGCGGCCGCGTCCCTACCCCGCCCGGTTCAGCGGCACGCCGATGAAAGATGAGGCCCTGTTCGCCCTCGCCACGCGCGCCGTCGACGCGGAGTCCCTCGGGCAGCGCGGCTCGCTCGACTACCTGGCGATTGATGTCGGCACCACCGACGACGTCGGACACACGTACGGGCCGCGAAGCCTGGAGCAGCTCGACGTGCTGGTCCGTCTCGATCGCGCACTGGAGGCGTTTCTCGATCACCTGGATGCCAGCGTCGGGCGGGACCACTACGTCGTCGCGCTCTCCGCGGATCACGGCGTCGCCGAGCCACCGGAGTCGGTCCCAGGGGGTCGGCGCATTGCGACCGCGGAGATCGACAGTCTGCTCGACCGCGTCGACCGCATCGTGCCGCGATTTCGTGGATCGCGCGACGCGCTCGCCGATAGTATCGCCGCGGTGCTCGTGCGGTCGAATTTCGTCGCCGACGCCTACACCGAGCGTCGTCTGTCCCAGCCCTCGACTGATCCGTACGTGGGGTTGTACCAGCGGGCGTTCCGCCGCGGGCACACTGGCGATTTTCCGCTCTGGGGGGCGAAACCCCATGAGTATCATCCCGCACGGTACGGCGTGTTCGTTCGGTTCAAGCCGGACATGATCTTCGATTACGCGGTCGCCGTTCACGGGTCGCCCTACCCCGCCGACCGCGACGTGCCAATTCTCTTCTACGGCGCGGGCATTCATCAGGGCTCGCGCGAGACTGGCGGACGGACCGTCGACGTCGCGCCGACACTGGCCGCGCCGCCGGACTGTCAGCTCCCGACGATCTGGATGGCATTCCCCTCGTTTTTGTTCTGAAACGGGTGCCGAGAGACCTGCCCCGCTGACGCGACGGGCGCGCCGCCAACTACAGGGGAATCGGCGCGGACGTCGGGTAAACCGGCGCGAACGAGCGAGCGCGCGGTATGGGTGCTGGCGCCGAGAACAACGGCAGCCATGCTCATGTATTTTTTTTCGTCGCTCGCACGAATACATTGGCGCTCATGCGACTCCGTCATGCCGTGCCTCTGTCTGCGCTCGCCCTGCTCCCTCGCGTCGGTGGAGACGGCAGAGCGATTGATCGAGCCCGGGAAGCGTATATGGCTACCGACCTGGATACGGCCGCGATGGCGTACCACGAAGTCATCGCGACGGATACCACGTCCGCCGACCGCGTCGAGGCGTTTACCACCTTGGCCAATATCGCCTGGCGCATTCACCGCGACACTGTCGCGGCCGCGCGCTTGCTCGATACGCTGACGGCGACGGTTCCGAGCGGGCAGGCGGCGTCCTTGGTTGAGCGCGCTCGCATGTTGACCGACTGTGGCCGGTACGCCGAAGCGGAGCGAGCCGCGGCAGAAGCGTTGTCGGTGACTGGCCCCGCCGCCGATTCATTGCTCGCCCTCCAGACCCTGGCCACGGCGCGGTTTCAGCACGCGGCCGACGCACGGGCGGGCAGCCGGCCGTCGAGCGACTCGCTGGCGGCCGTCGTCGCGCGGTTGAAGGATGTCGTGCGGCGAGCGCCGGGATCGATGGATCCGGCCCGCTTGCTCGTGCGCGGCGGGGCGCTCACGAGAGACGGTGACGCGATCCTCGAGGGATGGCGCTCGTACTACTTGATCGATACGGGCGATTCGCTGCGCGGACCATTGGCATCGCCTCGCCACACGCTCGAGACGAACCTCGCCGGCCTTCGCGGACCATTCGGCAATGCGCGCGCCGCGGCAACAGCCGTCGCACTGGCCGGCTCGGGTTTCATCGATGAGGCGGCGCTCGTGGCCCGCGATCGGCAGACTCGCGCGCTCGACGCACGACTGCCGGCGATCATCATCTATCACGACTTTGTCGATACCATCGTTCAGACAACGAACGAATACTACCGTCAGATCGCGCTCGGACACGGCGACTCCGCGGCCTGGCAGCGCGACGTCGAGCGACAGGAACGGGCGCTCTGGTCGCGGGTCACGGGTCATACCGCGCCGGCCTCCATGAGCATGGATAGCGTCACGAGTTGGCGGGACCATCGCTTCGGGGCGTTGGGCAATATCGGGAACACCGCCGGGCAACTCGATCTGCACATGGGTCACCGGGTCGTGGATGACCACCACACCGTGCGCCAGTATGGACACGAGGCGACCGTGCGACTCGTCGTCCTCGACGGCATGATCTCCAATGGTTACCAAACGTGGGTGTGGGACGGCCGGGCATCGCATGGCGGCTGGGGGACGGAGAACCTGATTGTCCAGGTCCGCGCCGGTTATGTGGCGCAGCCGATCTTTTTCTGGCACCGGATCACCGAGCCGGATAACTTCGCCGGCCTCGCACAGCGCATCGCGACGGATAGCGCGGCCGACGCCGCGAACGCCGGCGAGCATCCGACGGCCTACTTCGCGAGCATCCCCGAGCGGATGCGGCGCGACGGCCTCCGAACGCTGCTCGACTCCCTGACACGATCCGGTTATGCCGGTCCGGCGCTCGAGGCGGCGTTCGAACGGGAGTACGGACGGGACTTGGTGGAAAGCTCGATCTTCGCCCACGAGGGGCGGCACGCGATCGATCACGCGCTCCACCTCGATCTGACTCCCGCCGACCTCGAGTTTCGCGGCAAACTGTCGGAGGTGGCCTTCGCGCCACGCCCCCGCCTCGCGCTCGACGCGATCGTGAGTCCGAACATCGGTGACGCGTCGCCGCACGGACAGGCGAATGCCAGGATCATGCAAGGACTGCTGGCGTGGATGACGGCGCATGCGTCGGAGATCGAGCATTTCGATCCGCATGCGCCAACGCTTCTCCAACTCCCGTTGTTGACCGACGACCAGCTGCGGCGAGCCTTCGCGTCGATGGATCCGATGGCCACCCGCTGAGCCCACTGGCGATGCGCGATCGCCTGGAGGCCGTTCTCGGCAGCGGTTACACGATCACCGCCGCGCTCGACGGCGGTGGCATGTCGACCACGTTCGTGGCAGATGAACACGCCCTCGGCCGGCGGATTGTCATTAAGGTGCTCCCGCGGGAGCTCGCCAACGCCGAGGCAGTCGATCGGTTCAAGCGCGAGATCGCCGTCGTCGCGTCCATTCAGCATCCTCTCATCGTGCCGCTGCTGACCGCCGGCGAGGTCGACGGACTGCCGTACTTCACGATGCCGTTCGTCGACGGTGAGTCGCTGCGGCGCCGGCTGACGCGTGGCCCGCTGTCCATTCGCGAGGCGACGAGCGTGCTCATCGACGTCGCGCGGGCGCTCTCGTTCGCGCACGAGCGCGGCATCGTCCATCGCGATATCAAGCCCGGGAACATTCTGTTGACGTCGGACTCGGCGGTCGTGGCCGACTTTGGCGTCGCGAAGGCCACGGCCCGCGCAACCCAGCGGATCACGCGCGAGCGAGAGCATCTCACGATATCCGGCATGTCGCTGGGAACGCCAGCCTACATGGCGCCCGAGCAGGCCTCGGGGGATCCGGACGTCGACCATCGCGCCGACCTCTACGCGCTCGGGGTCGTCGCCTACGAGATGCTGACCGGGGCGCCGCCGTTTCGGGACTCGTCAGCGAGACGGATCCTCGCGGCGCACATCGCGGAGACGCCACCGCCGATCGCCGTCCGTCGCCAAGGTATCCCACCCGGGTTGGCGAACCTCGTGATGCAATGCTTGGCGAAGGAGCCGAGTGCCCGCCCGCCGTCGGCGGGCGACATTGTACGCACGCTCCAGGATCCGACCATAATGGACACTGGCGAGCGATTCAAACCCTCGCGGGCGACGCTGCCGATATTCGACGACCTCCGGATCGCGGCGCGCAGCCTGCTGCGCACGCCGGGTACGGCACTCTGCGCCATACTCTGCCTGGCCCTCGGCATGGGCATGTCGACGGCGGTGTACAGCGCGTTGGACCGGGCGCTGTTCCAGCCGCTCGGATTCCGGCGTCCAGAGGAGCTGGTGACCGTGTACCGCCGCACGCCGAGTTTCTCGGGAGGACCATTCTCGGGTCCGAGTTATCTCGAGATGGCTCGCTCGGCGCATCAGCTGGCGGCTCTTGCGGCGGCGAGTCCGAGCACGGCTCTGCTGTCGACCCCGACCGAGGCCGTTCCGACGACAAGCATGCGCGTGAGCGGTAACGTCTTCGTTGCGCTGGGCGTGGCACCGCTGGCCGGCCGGCTCTTCGTTCCGAATGATGACTCGGGCTCGGTCAACCCCGAGGTCGTCTTGAGCGAGGATCTCTGGCGCACGCGGTTCGGCGGTGACCGGTCACTCATTGGCAAGACGATCGTGCTCGACGGGCACCAGACGGTGGTCATCGGCGTCGTCCCACGATGGTTCGCACTTCCACACGGCGCCCAGACCTTGAGCGCCGACGTCTGGGTTCCTCTGCATCTCACGCGCGCTGAGTTGGATCACCCGAGCAACTTCCTCGATCTGTTCGGTCGGCTGGCGCCCGGCTCAACGATCCCGCGGGCCAGCGCGGAGCTCGGCCGATCGTATGCGGGCCTGGTGGCGACGTATCCGAGTATCCAGGGTGAGTCCGCGTATGCGGTGTCACTCCAAACCGACAGCGTGTCCGACGCCCGGGAACCGCTGCTGTTGATGTTCGCCGCCGTGCTCATGGTACTCGGTGTGGCGATCACCAATGTGGCAAGCTTGCTGCTGGCTCGGGGTGTCCGGCGTCAGCCACAAATGGCGATCCGGGCCGCGCTGGGAGCCACGCGATGGGGCATGATGCGCCCGGCGCTGGCCGAGAGCATGGTCCTGGCGGCGACCGGCACCGTGCTCGGCGTCATCGTCGCGTGGCTCGGTACACGGGCGTTCGGCACGGTCGCCGCGCAACGCGTGCCACAGGTTGCCGGGTTTGGGGTGGGTCTCCGAGTGTTGCCGTTCGCGGCATTGTTGGCGGTCGTGTCGGGCGTCGTCGCGAGCCTGATCCCAGCGTGGCGCGCGACGACGATCGAGCCGACCGATGCGCTCGCCGCTGGCGGCCGCGGTGGCACCAGCGGGCGAGGTCATCACGCGGCACTCGGGGCATTGGTCGTCGCTGAGGTGGCGCTGTCGCTCGTATTGTTGATTGGCGCGGGCCTGACGCTCAAGGCACTGACGGACCTCCTGCAGCAGCAGCCGGGTTTCGACCCGAAGCAGGTGCTGACACTGGAGGCAACGGTGTCGCCCGATCGGTACCCGAACAACACGGTTGTGCGGCGATTTCTCGAGCCAGCGATTGCGGCGGTTCAGCGCGTACCGGGTGTCGAAGCGGCTGGTGCCATCCAGCTCCTGCCATTCCGCGGTTGGGGTTCGAACTTTGGGATCCACTACGAGGGTCAGCCCGCGGATCCGAGGACACAGCCGGTGACCGAGTACCGCGTCATCTCACCGGGATTCTTCGCGGTGACGCAGCAGCGTCTCTTGAGAGGTCGGCTCCCACGCGACTCGGACGGTGTGGTGGTCAATCAAGCCCTCGCCAGGCGCGACTTCGCCGGCGGAGATCCCGTTGGCAAACGGTTCTACTTTGGCGATACCCTGACGACGATCATCGGTGAGGTGGCCGATATCCGGAATAGGGGTCCGCTGGAGCCGGTCGCAGCCGAGATCTACGTGACCTACCGCTTTAACGAACCATCCTTTGGTCGCTTCCAGACTTTTCCTCTCATGGTCCGCGTGGCCCGCGGTGATCCATCGCAGGTCGCCAGCGCCGTGCGGGCTGCCATGCTCTCGGTCGACCCATCCGCGGCGGTGTCGCGCGTCATGCCCATGGAGCAGGTTATCGCCAACAGTGTGGCGGTGCCGCGGTTCGTGTTCTGGTTGATCGGGTTTTTCGCGGTCGTGGCCCTGGTATTGTCGATCGCGGGGATCTATGGCGTCATGAGCTACACCGTGGCGCAGCGGACTCGGGAGATAGGGATCCGCGCGGCGCTGGGCAGCGCGCCGCTGCGCACGGTGCACGTCGTCGCAAGCCGAGGGGTGAGGCTGGTCGGTCTCGGGCTTGGTGTGGGCATCGTGGGTAGCGTGGCACTGACGCGGTTCATGCAGTCGATCCTGTACGGTGTGAGTCCGCTCGACGCGACGACCTGGGGCGTGGCGACTCTGGCGCTCGCGATCGCGGGTCTCTTGGCGACGATTGTGCCCTCGGCGCGCGCCACGCGCATCGACCCAGTCACGGCGATGCGCACGGAGTAACTGCCGCGACGGCTAACGCGAACGCCGCGATCGACTCGCAGCGGCCGCCGGTTGGCGCCCATCACAATGTTGTGCGTGTTCTAGACGCGCACACCGGATCTCGCTCAGTCTGCAACCACCCCTCACCTTGGAGAGCGAGGTTCGTCATGCGCACATCACATTGGTCCGCCCAGGTCATTCCGGCCGTTGCCGGGGTGTCCGCCCTGTTCGTGACCGCTTGCTCGAGCGATCGCTCGACCGGCAACGCGGTCCTGGACCAACCGCCCGTGACATTCTCGGTGTCGTCGGCATCGTACGCCGGCGCCAACCGCGTTTCGCCCGAGGCGGCACTCAAGGGCTCGAAGTTGTTCTACTCGATTCCCATTCTCGAGTCGAAGCTGGCGGCATCCCGCGCCCGCCCGCGACACACGCTCGTCCAGTCGCCGTTCGATCTCACGTTCCACGGCGGCCCGGTCGTGACGCACGCCACCAACTGGAACATTTACGTCAACTGCCCCCTGGGCCCGGCCGCCTGTTGGGGCACGGGGAATCTCACGCCCAAGACGTTCCTGCGCGATTTCGATGCGAGCAGCATGATCGAGATCATGGGCCAATATCTGGGCGAGGATCCCACAGGGCGTTTCCGCCAGGTCAATGAGCTGGCAACAACCGTGCAGTTCCCCATTGACACGGCGGACAATACGCCGACCGCGGGCTTCCAGGATATCTTCGCCGTTCTGTTCGCGGCCGCGTCATTCACCGGCAAGAGCGGCTACGACAACATCTACCACGTCTTCCTCCCGCAAGGCACTAACATGTGCCAGGCGGCGACCGTTTGTTACTCGCCGAACAACCCGAGCACGGAGGTCTTCTGCGCCTTCCACGGCTCCGTCGATTTCGGTCAAAACTTCCATGTGCTCTATTCGGTCCAGCCCTATCAGGGCACCGATGTGTGCGCTCTTCCGAATCAAACGCGCTTGATCGATGGCACCGCATCGACCCTCTCGCATGAATTCTCGGAAACGATCACCGATCCCGACCTCGACGCCTGGTTCAACAACCTGACCGAGAATGAGGTCGCCGATCTCTGCTTCGTGTTCCGCAACCCCGAGCGAGTCAACAGTCACGAATACGTCATTCAAGAGGAGTACTCGAACACGGTGAACGACTGCACTGACGGCGCGTTCTAGCTGTCTGCCTGCTCCGGTGAGCGCTCGCCGCGCACCGGAGCCGGCATCAGTGATCGGGTCACATTACTGGTCTGGTGACCCGCTGCCGGTCATGATGCGATAGTATTTCCATACGCCATCCTCCTTGCGGAGGATCTCGAGGGCGCGACCGATGCGCACGATTTGGCCCGGCAGCCCCGTCTGGCCGGGGACGATGCCCACGATTCGTGGCGAGATGGTCACGGTATAACTCACCCGATCGTACGCGAGATCGCCCGAGACGTCGACCTCGTCGAGGCGCATGCTGATGCGTGCCCGGTTCGATCCGATCATGCGACGCCAGCGCTTCACCACGGCTTTGCCGACCTCACGATCGATGGGCGCTTCGCCCTCCGCCAGATATACGGCCGCGGGACTATAGAAATCCGCGAGCCGATCGAGTTCACCACTCTCGATCACGTGGGCGAAGTCCGCAACGAGCTTGGTAATCGCCGCGGCGTCGTCCTGCGCGCGGGCCGCGACGGGAGCCAGCGCTACGAGGCACACCAGAACACGCCATCGCGTCGTGGTCACTGGAAGTTGATCGCCGGCTTGACCGCTCCGCGGTGGCAGGTCGTGCAGTTCACGATCGGTTGCTTGCTCTTGAGATTCTTGCTGTTCGCCAGATACTCGGTATTGATGGCGGCATCCATGCGTGCCATGTCTCGCGCGATCTGCTTTTGGGGCTTGTCTTCCGCGTCCCACGCGGTCACGACATGACAATGCGCGCATGATACGCCGAGCGACCGGCCGTAGCCGATATTCATGATCGCCAGCAACTTCGCCGCGGGCACGTTCTTGAGACCCGTCGTGACGTTCTTGAATACCTGCCCGGCGGGCAGCGAATCGCGTCCCGCAATCTGGGCGAGTAACTCCTGCGTCATGCGATCGCGTTCGCGCGCCGAGTCGGGGTCGACGAGCGTCAACGCGTCGGGACGCGTCCGCGGGGGCGGCGAGGCATCTGGCTGACTCTGCGGGGTCGGGGGAGCCGAGGAGTGGCACGCCGACATAGTGCCGCAGCAGAGGATGACGGACGCAACGAATTTCCGCATGAGACTTCGATAAGATGCGAGCCGAGTCGAGCCTGTCAATTTGAATGGCCCGAACGGCGCGTAGCGAGGCGCGAGCGCTCAGGTCGGCGGTGTGACACGCCAGTCCGCCGCGATGGCCGGTGGCAACGAGTCGAGTCGGTGCAGGAACGTCACGATGGTCCAGATCTCCTGTTCGTTCGCGCGCGCGGCGGAGTCGGATTTTGGCGCCGGATCACCGAACCCGAACATGGCGGAGTACCGCACGCCATTCTTCACGATCCAGAACAGCTGCTCGACCGGCACGGTCGGCCTGTGCAGTGCGAATTGGGGCGGCATCGGATAGAGCACGATCCCATCGGTGGGCCGGTCCGGCGTGCCGTGGCAGCCCGCGCAATTGTCGCGATAGTGCTTCATCCCCAAGCGGAGATTGACCTCCGTTGGCTCGACGGGATCGTGCAGACCGGCCGCATGACGCGCAGCGGCCGTGAGGAGCGCATGTTGCGCGAACGCTGTCTCGAGCCCGGACGGCGTGGCGTTTCCACTGATCGGGAACAGGCCGAAGAGGCCGCCGAAGAGGACCGACGCCGGCAGCACGAGCAACCCGACGACGAGGCCTATGGCGTATTGCCGCATGGGCCACAATGTGAATCGCGAAGGGCGGCGCCGATACCACCGGTGGGACCGTCGGGATCGAGGGTGACACGGACGGGCTCATCTCCGGGGCCACCGCGTCGCTCGCCCAATCGCCGCCGGTGAGTTGTGCTCTACCCGCATCCGACCAACATTGGCGGCACGGATATATGCTAGTCATCGTCCTGGGATTGATTCTCATTGTAGCGGCATTCGTGGTCCGGTGGCGTGCGCTGACGCCGATCGAGCGCTGCTGGGCTATTCTCATCTGCGCCGATGCGCTTGGCATATTTCTGGTCCCGACAACTCCGGCCAGAACACCACAGCGGCTCTTAGCGGACCGCGCGATGGAGGTCGCCGTGGCGGTGTGCATCGTGCTGATGCTCGTCGGCGTGGCACTCGTCCGTACGCGATGGCGAGCGGGCCGGCGGGCGCGCGATTTGGTACCGGTGTTCGTGGTCGGTGGCATCCCGTTGTTCGTGATCGGGCTGATATCCCTGATGTGGTCCGTTCTCACGTGAGCGGGCGCCGGGCGATTCAGTTGACCACCGAGTCCCACTGACGGAGCACTGCGCCGCGGGCACGAGATGTTGGAATCGTGCAAGACACGGTGCCAGGTGGTGCGGATAGTAGATGGTTGGAGACGCATCATCATCTCGCCCGCAGTCACGCGCGATGTTGGGTTTGTTCCAGACCCGTTCGCAAAGCCTCCTCACATTAGAGCGCCTGATCATCACAGGCGCCGCGCGGGTCGTCCTCACACCCGCATTCTTTTGCGGAGGAGCAATATGGGCGTAGTTCTTGTCCGTACCGGACGGATCGTGACGATCGCCGCGCTGTGCGCGGTTGCCGTCTCACGAATCGCGTCCGGCCAAGAGGCACAACGCATTACTGGGCAGGTTCTCGATGCGGATGGAAAGTTCCCGGTGCCATCGGTGCGCATCGCGGTCCCAGGTACCACGTTGGGGGCGCTCACCACGGACAGCGGGCGGTTCACGCTGCGGAATGTGCCGGCGGATGCGAAGACGATCGAAGTACGGCGCATCGGTTACCTCGGGGTGACGGTGCCGCTGGTCCGAGGGCAGACGGACTACACGGTTTCCATCAGGCAGGACGTGCTGCACCTCGAGCAGGAAGTGATCACGGGCGTGGCGACGACGACGAACAGCAAGACCGCGGCGACCTATGACCCCGTGATCACCGGCGATCAGCTGAACGGCGCCCCCGCGGCCACGATCGAAAACGCGCTGCAAGGCAAAGTCGCCGGCGTGCAGATCGACCAGAACTCCGGCGCTCCGGGTGGTGGAATGCAAGTGAACATCCGCGGCGTGACGTCGATCTATGGTAACACCGAGCCACTCTACGTCGTGGACGGCGTGCTGGTGTCGAATGCGACGTTCGCGACGGGCCTCAACTCGGTCTCCGGCGCCGGCAGTCAGAACGGCGCGGGGACCCCCGGCAATCAGGACCAGTCGGTCAACCGCATCGCCGATCTCAATCCGAACGACATCGAATCAATCCAAGTGCTCGAAGGGGCCGCGGCCGCCTCTATCTACGGCAGCAAAGCGGCCGCGGGCGTCATTGTCATCACGACCAAGAAGGGCTCCCCCTCGAAAGTCGCGATCGACGCGACCCAGCGGTTCGGGACGTTCAACCTCGAGCATGAGCTCGACGTCCGACACTTCACGCTCGCTCAAGCCGACACCCTGGGGTTCGCCGTCGGGATGAGTCACGCGCAAGTGGCGGCGAACTACAACGCGTGTAACGGATTCTGCGACTTCCAGAAATCGCTCTTCGGCGGCGGCGCGCTCTCGGACGAGAGCGATGTCAGTGTGCGCGGCGGTGCGGGCGGCTCGACCTACTTCCTCTCCGGGCTCACGAAGTACGACAACGGCGCGCAGATCAATACCGGCTATAACAAGCAGTCGGCGCGCGCGAACCTCAACCAGACGATCTTCAACACGATCACCCTCAGCGCCAACCTCGCCTACACGTCGTCGTTGACTCGCACGGGTGTGAACGGGAACGACAATTTTGGTATCTCGGGCTACGACGCGCTGTCCTATACGCCGTCCTGGTATTGTGTGAATTGCCACAACGCCAATGGGTATGTGAACAATCCGTTCGGATCGGCCAACCCGTACGCCGATGCCCAGGCCATCCAAACGCCCGACGAAGTGAATCGTACGACCCTCGGCGGTACACTCAACTGGAAGCTCTTCACGGCCACGAAGCAGAGCCTCGAGCTCGCGGCGGTCGGCGGCGCCGATTTCGTGAACGAGCACGTGCAATTCTACGTGCCGCCGAATTTGCAGGTCGAGCATTCTCCGCTCGTCTCGGTGCCCGGTGTGAGCACCAGCAACCAGGGCTACGATCGGTTGTCCAACTGGTCGGTCAGCGCCATCCACCGCTGGACGCCGAATGCCCTGGTATCCGCCACCACGTCGATCGGCATCACGCGCAACAAGGACGCCACCTATCAGACGACCGACAACGCGTTCGGCTTGGTCCAAGGCGCCCTGCCGTTCACGGAGGGGGCGACGCTCACGCCATTCTATCAGCAAACCGAGTCGAACGACGCCGGCTACTATGTGCAGGAGCAGTTGCTGCTCTTCAATGAGCGATTGACGCTCACCGGCGGCATCAATGCCGAGCGGAGCTCCAACGACGGGGCGGTCAATAAGCTGTACCCGTATCCCAAGGTCGCCGGTTCGTTTCGCGTCTTCACGGGTGACAACGAGTTGAAGATCCGCGCCGCCTATGGGCAGACCGGCACACTGCCGATCTACGGCGTGAAATTCGATTCCGCGAAGACGACCAACTACAACGCGGTCACGGGCCAGGCGTTCGGCCAAACGGCGGGGGACCCCAACGTCCGTCCCGAAACGAATACGACCATCGAAACCGGACTCGATCTCGCTCTCTTCAAGGGGCGCCTGAGCTTCAACGCCACCTTATTCCAGAAGCGGGTGACGAATCTGCTCCTCACCGAGGGTGTTTTGCCTTCGTCGGGATTTCTCAATGCCTGGGTCAACGGCGGCCAATTGACGAACCAAGGCCTCGAGCTGGCGCTGAACGCCACGCCGATCTCGACGCACGCGTTCTCCTGGATCACGACGGAATCGTTCTCCCGGATTTACGATCGCCTCGACAATCTGCCGATTCCTGGGTTCAGTGCCGGCAATTTCTTTGGGTACAACCCGTTCGGCGGCTACTTCATTCAGCAGGGCGCATCGGTGAACGCGGTGTACGGGTATCCGACCCAGGCGACCGCGAACTCGAAGACGCTCGTGCAGATGGGAAACATTAGCCCGGCGTACACCTTCGGATTCGGTCAGGATCTGAGCTACGGACCACTGCACCTTCACGCCTTCTTCGATTGGCGCGTCGGTCTGTCCGTGGCGGACCTCACTCAGGATTACTTCGACGCCGCGTTCGGTGGCTTGAACGTCGGCCTCCTCGGCAACCTGGCCGACACGGCCGGGAGCCGGGAGCGGGAGGCAGCCGTGAACAAGGGGCTGACGGTGTACACACAGAGCGCCTCGTTCCTCAAGCTGCGCGAGTTGACGGCGAAATATGACTTGCCGCTGGCGTTCGTGAATACCGTCGGTCGGGGATTCGTGCGGTCCGCGAGTCTCGAGCTCACAGGGCGCAATCTGGTCACCTGGACCAAGTATCCCGGACTCGATCCCGAGGTATCGAACTTCGGCCTCCAGAGTTTCGGCCGTGGTCAGGACGTGACACCGTATCCCCCGACTCGCAGCTACTTCTTCTCCATCGACCTGGGCTTCTGACCGATGCGTATCTCTCGAAGCATCCGAACGGTCCTGGGCACGGGCGCGGCGCTGGCGCTGGCCGGCTGCAATGAAGCGCTCGTTCCGGACTTCAATACGCTCACCGGTTTCCCGCACCAGGTGAGCTCGCTGCAAACCGAAATGACCGGTGTGTTCAACGGCCTCCGCGTGCTCGACGTGTTCAACATGGCCATCGAGATGGACGCGTTCTCTCGCAGCGCGGCCTACTATACGCCATCCGAAATTCGGTTCGTGACGGAGTTGACCGGCGAAGCCGCGTTGGACGATGACAACTTCGGCGCCAACGTCTGGAACAATCCCTTCACCGCCATCAAGTCGGCTGACACGGTCATTGCCATCCTGCCGACGCTGACGGGCAGCAGTGGCTCACCCTTTCCCACGGCGAACGTCCAGGCGCTCGAAGCGGTCATGGAGACGCACAAGGCGTTCGACTATATGTACGTTGCGCTCTCCCATGACACGAACGGGGTGGCGATGAACAGTCCCGGCGGCGCGACCACCGGGAAGTTGGCGCCCATCCTCTGCGCTCGCGACTCATGGGCGGAGATCGTGGCCATGCTCGACACCGCGAAGGCCGAGCTGGACGCGGCTGGCGCGGGGACCCAGCTGACGTTGCCCAATTCCGGCTTCACGCTCCAGATGCCGCCGGGGTATGCCGCGCTTGGCAACACCGCAGGTGGCTTCGAAGCCTTGACGTTGGCGCTCCGCGGTCGGGCGCGTATCGAGTACGCGTACGCGATCGCCCGTGGGCCAGGCGGCACGGCCCCGACCGCGACGACACCGGGCGCGCCGGACCAGGCGCAGCTCGACTCCGCCATCACGGACATCACGGCCTCGAGTCTCTATAGCCCCAATGTCTCGGCCGCCGAAGCCATCGCGGCGAATGATCTCGGGGTGTTCATGTCCTTCTCGAGTGCCGCGGGCGATGTCTCCAACCCGCTCTTCGCGGTCTCGGCGGGGACGTACGCGATGGAAGGTGCGGCGCAACAAATCGACACGCTGCACGATCAGCGTTTCCTCGCCAAATTCGGGCCGGCGCCAGCGCCCACGTCTTCAGGCGCCTCAACGGCGTCGAGTTATGCGTACCTGAACAATATCGGCCTCTCGACGCCGATCCCGATGGTGCGAAACCTCGAACTCCAGTTCTTGCTCGCCCGCGCGTATCTCGGTACCAACCAACTCGCCAAGGCGGCGCAAACGGTGGACGCGGTGCGCGTGACCGTGGGCGGGCTCGCGTCGGGTCTGGGCGGCGTCAATACGTCGAGCTACCCGTCGGTACGCGATTTTCTCATGCGCGAGATGCTGCCGAGTCTTATGGAGGATGGAACCGGCGATCAGATCACCGCGATCCGTGACTACGGTCTCGTCCTGCAGGACTTGACGACGTGGGGTGCCAGTGATTTTCACTCGTCGATGTTGAATATCCCGTCTGTCGAGCGGCAGCAACGCAACAACCAATTCGCGGCGGTCTGCCCGTAAGCCGCTGTCGTTGTGCGAGTGGCCGCCGGTGCTCTTCCGGCGGCCACTCGCACTCCAGATCGTGTCCTTGGTCGTCGCATTCGACCAGCGAGTCCCACCGACGGACAGCCATCGCCGCCGCGCACCGCACCAAGCGCTGACGCGCCAGGTATTTGACACGGATCGGACGCCGGTATGGATCTTACCATAGAGACAAAGCATGTCTCAACTCAGCTTGGATATCGTGTCCGCCCTACGGGCGCTACGCGCGCGGCCTGTCTTCACCGCCACCGCCATCCTCACGCTGGCGCTCGGGATCGGCGCCAACACAGCGATCTTCTCGCTGCTGGAGCAGACGCTCTTGCATCCGGTGCCGTTCGACACGCGCGGCCTCGTGTTCGTTTCAGTGACCAACGAGACTCGCAGGTTCTTGATGCCAGCGGGAAATGCCACCGTCGATGCCTGGCAACGCTCGGCGCGGACGTTCGAAGGAATAGAGGCGTATCGCGAACAGGAACTGACGCTGACGGGAGCCGGTGCGCCCGAGGTGATTCCGGGGGTGCGCGTCACGCCGGGACTGCTCACGGTGCTCGGCACCCCGCCCGCATTCGGTCGACGCTTCGCCGATGCGGACGCCGCCCCCGGCGCCGCACCGGTGGCGATCGTGAGCTCTGCCTTCGCGATCAATCGTTTCGGCGAGCCACGCGCGGCGATCGGGAAGAGCATCACGCTCGATGGATCCAGCCGAACCGTGATCGGGGTCGCGCCCCACGAGTTGGATCTGGCGCGGGCGACGATCGGCGGATGGAGTGTCTATCTGCCGGCATCGGTGCGCGATACCTTGGAGCTCGCAACCGCTATCGGACGGCTGCGCCGCGGTGTCACGCTCAAGGCCGCGACCGCCGATCTCGCGGCGGGGTTGCCCAAGTCCGTGCCGGGGCTCGCGGCACTCCGTGGCAACGCCCCGTTGCTGCAGCGCCCGGCGGAGCTCGTCCGACAGTACGCCGGTAGCACGCTGCTCGTGTGCGCCGGCGCCGTGGGGCTCGTCCTGTTGATCGCCTGCGCCAACGTCGCCAATCTGCTCCTCGCCCGGGGCATCGAACGGCAGAGAGAGATCGCCCTGCGGAGCGCGCTCGGTGCCAGCCGTCGGCGACTCATCCAACAGCAGCTCGTCGAGAGCGGTCTCCTCGCCGTGGCCGGCGGGGTCGTTGGCGTCGCCCTCGCATTCTGGCTCATCGAGCTCGTGACGATCGCCTGGCCGATGGCATCGGGCGAACTCAACCTGCGTTCGTTCCTGGGCCCGCTCTCGCCGGACGTCCGGCTGCTGTCCTTCAGCGTCGGTCTTTCACTCGTCACCGGCCTGCTCTGCGGGTTGCTGCCGGCGTTGCGTTCGACGGCGCGGGCCGTCGCCGGGACGCTCCGCTCTGGCGTCGGCATCACGCCGGGGCGACGCCAAGGCTCACGGGTGCGCGACGCGCTGGTCGTAAGTCAGGTCGCGATGTCGGTCACACTGCTCATCTCCGCGGGCCTGCTCGTCCGACACGTGATTCACCTGAGCCGGGAACACCTGGGCTACGACCCGCGTGACGTCCTGGCCGTGCGACCCGCATTCGCCGGCGCGCACTACGCGAACCCGGTCGATCGCGCGGACGCGATGACCCGGATGGCCGAAGTCATTCGCCGGTCGCCGCACGTCAGCAGCGCCACCATCGCCGAACAGGCGCCCCCCTCCCTGGGTGTCGTGCTTGGCGCGCTCACGATCGACGGACAATCGCTCGCGCCGAGCGAGCAACCGGCCATGATGTCGAAGATGAGCGCCGATTCTAACATCTTCGCGGTCCTGAATGCGCCGATCCTCGAAGGACGGCCGTACGCTTCATCGTCGAACACGGAGATCGTGATCAACGTACGCATGGCGCGCCGGTATTGGCCCCATGAAAGCGCGCTCGGACACCGCTTGCGCATGACGAACGACAGCCCCTGGTTGACCATCGTTGGGGTCGCCGCCGATGTCGCGTTCCCGGAGAGCGGCGTGCTCATCCCGGAGCAAATGTATGCGCCGTTGTCGAAGGGTGAACCGCGGTGGCTCCTCGTCCGAACCCGGGACAACCCGCTGGCGATTCTGCCGGCGGTTCGCACGGCGGTCACCGGCGTCGACCCCCGTGTGCCGCTGGCGCAGATCACGACGGTGGCCACCCTCGTCGAGCAGCATACCGTCTCGTCGCGGATCACCACGATGCTCCTCCTCGGCTTCGCCGTGGTCGCGTTGGGCCTGAGTGGCATCGGCATCTACGGCGTCGTGAGCTTCATGGTGGGCCAGCGCACGCGCGAGATTGGTGTGCGCATGGCTCTCGGCGCCACGCAGCATGACATCCGGCGCCTGATCGCCGGTCATGGAGGCGTCCTCGCCGGCCTGGGCCTCGTGATCGGACTGCCTGCCGCGTTCGCGCTCTCGCGGGTCGTGGCGCACCTCGCGACTGGCGTGGAGCCCCGCGATCCGCTCGCCTTCGCGATTGCGGGGACCGTCGTGGTCGCGGTGGCCGGCGTGGCCTCGCTGTCGCCGACCCGTCGCGCGACGCGGATCGACCCAGCCCGCACGATGCGGGAGGAGTGACCATGCGCTCCGCGATGATTTGTGGTGTTGGCCTGGCGTTCGCCGCGTCCGTCGCGAAAGGTCAGGCGGCGGCAGACCTGATCCGCTCCGCTTACGACGCAGACCAACAGCACTCCACGATCGAGTTCACCGCGCGTGTACTGGGCGCCGTGAAGATCCGCGGACGGTTTCGTGACTACGACGTGACCGCGATCTACGATTCGGCCCACGTCGAACGTTCGTCGGTGACCGCGGTGATCAAGACCGCGAGCATCGACACGGACATGGGCTTCCGCGACAAGCACCTCAAGAGCCCGGACTTCTTCGATGCGGCCACCTACCCCACGATCGTCTTCCAGAGCGACCGCTTCGAGCACACGGCGGACGGATACCGAGCGGTGGGGCGTTTCACGATGCACGGGGTGACCCGGACGATCGTCCTCCCCGTCGCCATCGTGCTGCAACCGCTCCGTCGAGTACGGTCCGGAACGGTCAGCTGCGCGTTCGAGGCCACCACGCGACTCAGTCGGAAGGACTTCGGCATCGCCGGTACCAACACATTCAACCCGAGCTGGGACCCCGTCACCTCGGCTCTCAGTGACAGCGTCGACATCACGATCGACCTCTTGATGAGCCAATCGGGCTACCTCGCCTGGACGTTTGGCGGTCGGACGCCACCATGGATTGCCGATACCATCGGACGGCTCGTCGCATCGCGAGGCGCCGGGGAGGCGGTTCGGACCTATCGCCTGCTCCACCAGCAGCAGCCCAATGGCTTCGATTTCGGCGCCGCCCAATTGGACCGACTCGGGCACCAACTGCTCCAACGCGGCCAACTGAAAGACGCGCTGGCGATTCTCCAGCTCAACGACGAGATGTATCCCACGACCGCCGGCGTCGCCGAGTCGCTCGCCGAGGCGTATGCATGGGCAGGGGACGACGTCCACGCCCTCACCGTATACCGACGCGCGCTCGTCGTCGATTCGCTGGACACCGAGGCCATCGAGATGGTCCGCCACCTCGCGCCAGCCGATAGCCCCAGGGGCCACTAACGTCGTGGAGACGATATATTGGGATCAGATGACAAATCTCCGGACGCTCATCGTGGACGATGAAGACCCGGCGCGCGAGCTCTTGCGTTCCATGCTGGCTCCGTTCAGCCGCATCGACATCGTCGG
>Ga0210383_10001494_pt1 | contig 21418 bp, 21 predicted proteins | sample IncBWC14OmetaG_FD_160072 | JGI IMG/M metagenome (GOLD analysis project Ga0210383, IMG submission 160072) | Forest soil microbial communities from Barre Woods Harvard Forest LTER site, Petersham, Massachusetts, United States - Inc-BW-C-14-O ... | reverse complement strand
GGAGGTGGAGTTCGAGCGTGCCGCGTTTGGCATCACCGGACTCGAAACTGCTTTTGCCCTTGCCATCACCAAGCTGCACCGCGAGCACAAGATTCCTTTGACCCGCATCGTCGAACTTTTCTCTGCTGGCCCGGCGCACGTCTTCGACTTGCGCGGCCGAGGATCGCTCGCCCGCGGCAACTTCGCTGATGTAACTATCTTCGATCCGAAGAAGCGCTGGACGTTCGAAGCCGCCAAGTCTCGGTCGCTGTCGCGCAACACTCCGTTTGACGGCTGGCAGTTGACGGGGAAAGTCGTGGTCACGATCGTCGGTGGCAGGATCGTGTGCCGCGGAGACTGAAGCGTACTGGGGCAGTCGGCCGGGTCAGGCCAAAATCCCCATCTTTTTCCCCACTCGCCCTAACACCTCTAGCGCCTGCTCCAACTCTTCCATCGTATGCGTGGCCGTCATGATGGTGCGGATGCGGGCCTTGCCTTCCGGCACTGTCGGAAACGCGATACCGGTGCCGAGCACGCCCTCTTTGAACAGCTCGCGGGAGAAATCCATGGTGAGCTTTCCGTCGCCGATGATGATGGGGGTGATCGGAGTCTCGCTGGCCGGAGTAGCGCGCCCGCCGATGTCAAAGCCGAGCAGGCCGAGCTCTTTTTTCCAGAAGCGCGTGTTCTCCCAGAGTTTTTCCATGCGCTCGGGTTCGTTTTCCAGAACGTCGAAGGCGGCGATGCAGGTTGCAGCTACCGAGGGCGGATGCGATGTCGAGAACAGAAATGGCCGCGCTCGGTGGTAAAGGAAATCGATCAGATCGCGTGTTCCGCAGACGTATCCGCCGAGCGCGCCGATGGCCTTTGACAAGGTTCCGACTTGAATATCCACACGGCCGTGCACTTTGAAATGATCGATGGTGCCACGGCCGTTGCGGCCGAGAACGCCCGAGGCATGCGCGTCGTCGACCATCATGATCGCGCCGTATTTCTCCGCGACATCGCACAGCCCAGGCAGGGGGCCGATGTCGCCATCCATCGAGAATACGCCGTCGGTGATCAGCAGCTTCTTGCCAGGTTCGTCCTTGATGCTGGTCAGCTGTTCTTCCGCATGAGCGACGTCTTTGTGGCGGAAGACCAGAATCTTTGCCCGCGACAGCCGAGCGCCGTCAATGATCGAAGCGTGGTTCAATGCGTCGGAGATGATGAAATCGTCTTTGCCAAGCACGGCCGAGACCGTGCCCGCATTGGCCGCAAAGCCTGACTGGAAAACTACGCACGCCTCCACATTCTTGAAGCGCGCGATCTTATCTTCGAGCTCCATGTGGATCTTCATGGTCCCCGCAATGGTGCGCACCGCGCCTGATCCCACGCCATATTTGCGCGTGGCCTCGAGCGCAGCCTCACGCAGCTTGGGATGCGTGGTCAGTCCCAGGTAATTGTTCGAGGCCAGGTTGATGACCTTCTTGCCGTCGAAGGTGCAGACCGGCGCTTGCTCGTCCTCGAGCACGCGCAGATTGAAGTGCGTGCCTTTGGCCTTGAGTTCGTTGAGTTGGTCGGTGAGATAGGAGAGCGGGTTGGTGCGGGTTGCGGTCGTCATGTCTTGCCTCAGAACTTCCTTGCCACGGATTCACGCCAGCCCTATAGGGCTAGCGACCCCACGTACGGCCCGTGTACCAAGCTGGCAGCTCCTTGTCTTTCCCGAACCACTTCCAATCATCCAGGGTAGCTATGAAAAGCGCTCGATCATAGCGCCGGTAAGAGTCCGCAAGATTCGAAGCGTAGTAACCAGACTCCGACCGCGACTTGACGGGATCGCTCTGGGAGCCGATCACCCGGCCCGTGACCGTCCCTTTTGGCCCACCGAAATCATGGACGAGTGCTTCGAATGTTTCTTGATCGCCCGAGGTAGTGATAAACGTAAACGGGGCAGTTACTTCCACACCAAGATCCTCGGCCGCTGCGAGCCAAGAGTTTACGACCTCCACATCGACCGTGCGCCGGTGCTGTTGGTTGATGCTCATGCCTCTACCTCAGAATCGACTTCAGAACATAATCGGATTACCGGTCGCAATGCTGGCCTCACAGAGGAGCTTCATGTTGGTAAAGAATTCCTTCTCGGACTCGGCCAGGATATCGCTGGAGTGGAGCACGGTATTGACCTCTTTCAGCAGTGCCGGCGACTCCTTGATCGGGATCCAATCGCCAGTGTGCGTGCCGTCGTAGAGAACTTTCTCTAGCAGAATGGGAAATCTTGGCCCGGGTTTTCCCTGCAGGTGGCGCAGGAAGCTGCGCAGGTTCCCGACCTTGGTGATGTTGCCGAGAAAGAACGACAGGATAAATCCCTCATGTTCACACGACTCGGAAAGCCACTGGTCATGTGCTTCCCATTCGTCGTCGGTAGGGTCGCCGGTGAGAATCGGTTCGCTGCGCTCGTCGAAGGTGAGCCGGTCGGGAAACGGGTGAGGTTTGGCTTTGCCGTCGCGGATGCAGGTGCAGCGGACGAACGCATCAAGAGCCATAATTCACTTCCATCTGTCGTTCTCGTTCCGAGGGTGCATGTGTGACTGCGAGGGCCGCGCGCGAGGACGCCCGCGCCGCACAAGTTACCGAACGCCGTTCGGATAGACCAATATTTTACTAGCCTCGCCCGTCTTCAGCCGCTCCATGGCCTTCGAGAAATCTTTCATTGCAATGCGGTCTGTGATCACTGGATGCAGGTCGAGCTTGCCGGCCTTGAGCAATGCGGTCATCTGGTACCAGGTCTGGTACATGCGCCGGCCGTTGATGCCCTGCACGGTGATGCCTTTGAAAATAATGTCTTCGGAAAAGTTCAGCGAGATAGGTTTCGATGTCAGGCCGAGGAGGGAAATTCTTCCGCCCCGCCGCACAATATCGAAGGCGGTTCGAATCGAGTCGGGATGCCCTGCCATTTCGAGCACGACGTCCACGCCCAGGCCTCCAGTCTTATCTGTCACAATCGCGCGCACGTTTTCCTTCGACGGATCGAGCACGTAATCAGCTTTCATCTCGCGCGCGATCTTGCGCCGGTGCTCGTTTACTTCAATGGCAAACACGCCAGTCGCGCCCACGGCCCGCGCCACCGCAATAGCAAACAGTCCGATGGGCCCGCAGCCGGTAATGGCCACGGTTTTCGCGGCGATCTCACCTGCAAGCACGGTGTGGACCGCGTTGCCCAAAGGATCGAGAATCGAAGCATATTCCTGCGGAATGGCTGGGTCCAATTTCCAAATATTTGATTCGGGGATGACCACATACTGGGCGAAGGCGCCATCGGCGTCCACGCCGATGATCTTCACGTTCTGGCAAATGTGAGCTTCGCCGGTGCGACATAGCAGGCACTTGCCGCAAGCCACGTGCATCTCGGCTGAGACAAAGTCGCCTTCTTTGACGCTGGTTACTTCATCGCCGAATGCCGCCACCTCGCCGCAGAACTCATGCCCCGGGATCAGTGGAGGATGAATCCGGTTCTGCGCCCAGCGATCCCAGTTGTAAATGTGCAGGTCGGTGCCACAGATCGATGCCACCTTCACTTTGACCAGAACGTCATTCCGGCCAAAGGCGGGAATCTTTACCTCGCGAACCTCGGCGCCCGGAGCGGCCTCCGCTTTGACGACCGCTAACATCGTGGATGGCATGACGGCTACCTTATGAATTCAGACTGGGACACAAAACGTATGATTTTAGCACCGCGGGAATGCTGATGTGCTTTCGCCGCAGCGTCAACGTTCCGGCGGCAATCCTTGGTTTGATTTCGGCGCAGCAGTTTTGTAGTTTTCCGACTTCCCTCGGGGAATGCTCAACGTCTTCCATTCGCTCGAGCGCAGATGCTTGGCCAGGAAAATAATCTGCCCGGTGTGCTGCGCGTAGTGTGCGATCTGGCGGTTCACTGCCTGTAGCACGGTGTGGGGCTCTCCGCGAATCGTCACCGTGCGCACGACGTCTTCTGGCTTTAGCGAGTCGATTGCCGCAAACACCCGCGCCCAACCGTCTTCCCACGACTTCATAAGGTCTGCGCGCGTGGTCGCTGGATTGAGTTCGAATTCCTGATCGCGGTAACGGTCGGGTTTCTCACCGTCAGTACTGAGGAAATCGGTAAAGCGGGAGCGCATGTTGCCGGCCATGTGCTTCACCAGGACGGCGACGGAATTCGATTCCGGGTCGAGCGTGACAAACAGTTCTTCGTCTTTGAGTTGCGCCATCGCACCCTCGGCCAGGCGCTTGTGTCCACGCATCTGGCGGCGCGCTTCTTCGATATAGTGAGCTGCGAGATCAGTCATAAGTTCTGTCCTATCGCGAATTGGACGCCGGACTTGCCGGCGGGATGATCGGGTATGGTGCGGTCAGAGTCTGCGGACGCACCTCCATCTCCAGTTCGAACCCTCCGACCCATTTGGCAAATAGGTTGTAGAGCAGCGCGCCAATCGCGCCCATGACGAATCCCATGGCCCCGTAGAGCACCGGCGCGAGGACGGCAAGGCCAATGCCAAAGCCGACCCCAAAGGCTCCGGCGAATGGACTGTTCTGCTGCTGGCCGAGAGCAGACCCCATCAGCCCCATCAGCAGGAAAAATGGCGCGACGATCAAGCCCATGCACCCATAGATCAGTCCCAGAATCTTGGCAACCGACAGCACTCCAACCGATTTGATGATGTGCATGTACCGCTCCTTAATCTCCGGATTGAGTTGAACGTCCCCAGCCGCCACCACCCGGCGACTCGATCCGGATGCGCTCGCCTTTTCGAAGCCGTGTGCTGAACTTCCCTGGCATCTCTTCAACCGATCCGCCACTACGGATCACGCTAGCCTTTCCAGGCGCGCCTGCATGACCACCAGCAAGTCCCCACGGCCCGCGAGTCCGCCGGTCGGCAAGAAGCGTAACCTCGGAGTCAGTGAGCACTTCAATCTCACGAATAATTCCGTCGCCGCCGCGATGCGTTCCGGCTCCGCCGCTGCCGGACCGAAGTGAGTAGCGGCGAACCCGCAAAGGGTAGGAATACTCCAGCGCCTCTGCTGGAGTGTTCAGCGAATTCGTCATGTGCGTATGCTCGCCGGAGACGCCGGACTTGCCCGGACGAGCGCCCATACCACCCGCGATCGTTTCATAATAAGCAAATGGCTGGCCGGTACGGGGATCGATTCCGCCGATGGTGAGATTGTTCATGGTTCCCGAAGCTGCCGCGGGAATGCGGTCTGGAATGGCCTGTGCGAGCGCGCGCAGCAGGACGTCTACGATGCGCTGCGAGGTTTCGACATTTCCTCCGGCGACCGCCGCCGGGGGCCGCGCATTAACAACCGAGCCTTCCGGAGCAATCACCCGGATAGGTCGCATCAGTCCTGCCGTTGCCGGGACGTCATCTTCCAGCAGGCAACGGAAAACGTAGAAGCAGGCGGAATAGGTGATCGCCTCGACCGCGTTTACGCTTCCTTCAACTTGGGGATCGCTGCCTGTGAAATCTACGGTCGCCAGCGGGCCAGAGACCTGGCCCGTCATGCTCACCGTCACAGCGATCTTTATCGGCGTGTCGCTGATGCCGTCGTTATCCAGAAAATCCTCCGCGCGATAGGTACCTGGGGGAACTTGCAACAAAAACGTGCGCATCAGTTCTTCCGAATACCGGAGCAGTTCCTCCGCTGCACGTTGGGCGTGGTCGATTCCGTAGCGTGAGCAAATCTCTCGCAAGCGCTCAGCCCCGGTATGGCAAGCCGCGATCTGCGCGCCCAGATCACCCTCGCGCTCCTCGGGTGTGCGCACATTGTTCAGTAGCAGAGCCAGCACATCGCGCTCCATCACGCCTGCACGCATGATCATCACCGGAGGGATACGGAATCCCTCCTGATAAATCTCCCGGCACAGGCCCATCGATCCCGCATACGCTCCGCCCACGTCCGCATGATGGGCCCGCGATGCAACATAGAAATCAGGTGAAGCAGGTCTCGCACGACGGCGGGGCTTCGCGTAGACAGGGGCTACCAACGTGATATCCGGCAAGTGGGTTCCGCCACGAAAGGGATCATTGAGCATGACCACATCTCCCGGCGCCATCTCGCACGCCCCAATCGCAGCCCCCACCGACATCGGCATCGAACCGAGGTGCACGGGCATGTGGTCGCCCATGGCGATCACTTCGCCCCCGCCGTCGAACACGGCGCAGGAATAGTCACGCCGCTCCTTGATGTTAGGGGAAAACGCCGTACGGCGCAGCGCTGCGCCCATCTCCTCGGCAATCGAGTGATAAAGGTTCTTGAAGATCTCCAGTTCGACGGGATCGCGCCTCATGAGGCGCAGTGTACCGGAATCGTGCGCCTTCATGGTCGAGCGTCGATGAGTGGCGGCGTGACGTGCAGAGAAAATTCTTTCGCTCCCTGCACAATTCTGTTGACACGGTGTTTACACTGCCGCAATATCTTGTGTTAAGGACGCTGCCCGTACAACAAGTTGGGCGGTGTTTCGCAAACGTGTCAGGTATCTGACATTCTTTGCAAGGGAAAATCGTTCACGGAGGAATCTTCATGGCAACGAAGAAAAAGGCCAAAAAAAAGAAGAAACACTAACCGTTCTGCGAAACGATACTTCGCACGGGCCAAGATCTAACCAGCCTCTCAGGAGAAGCACCTCTTGAGAGGCGTTTGTTTTCGAAGCATTTAGCAATTCGCAACTAGCGTCCAGCCCTCGGCTCCCGCGGCTGAGTCTGGCTCCCCAGCGGGGCAGAGTGCCTGATCAGCGGGTTCCATTTGCGGATGCTCAGTCTCCAAAATTCCCCATATAAGGATTCCCCGGGTATGTCACAATTGTGAACCACAGGTGTGAGCCACAGGCTTTACAGGCGAGGGGCGGGCGTGGGCGCGAAAAACATGAATGCCAGGAAAAAGAGCTCGGGCAAAAAGACGGATGAAATCTTCATCCCAGACAAACTCTATTTCCGCATCGGTGAAGTGGCCACCCTGTGCCGTTTGCCGGCCTACGTGTTGCGATTCTGGGAAAGCGAGTTCCCGCAACTCAAGCCCGTGAAAAGCAGCACGGGCCAGCGCATGTACCGCAGACGCGACGTGGAAAGCGTCCTTCGCATCAAGCAACTGCTCTACGAGCAGGGCTTCACCATCGTAGGCGCGCGCCAGCAACTGCGTTCCGAATCAAGAACTGATAAAGGACAGGCCGCCATTCCATTCCCCGCGCAATCTTCCGCTGAAATGCAGCGCATCCGCCAAGGACTGCGCGAGATCCTGAATCTACTCTCCGCGCGGCGCACGGGATAATTGCGCCGATAACTCAAGTCCGCAACGCCGCCTTGCACTGCAGCCTGCCTTGTCTTCAACCGACCGCACAGGCACGATCTGCGAGCCCACGACCACCGAGGTCGCCGGGAACTTCATCTTTGATCCCAATAGTTTCTTCGAACGTTCCCTTGGAAACAATAATCACTACGATAACGGCGCTCCGAATCCTTGGTTCCCCCAACTCGATCCGGTAAACAATCCGGGCGATCGGACTTACGGTATACCCCGCAACGTGCTCCGCGGTCCGAGTCTGACCAATGTCGACGTCGCCCTGGCCAAGGCCAGCACCATCACGGAGCGAGTCAAGCTGGAGTTGCGAGCCGAATTCTTCAATGCCCTGAATCATCCTGAGTTCGCGCAACCGACCGTGGTCGACGGTGCGGCAAACATTGACAGTCCAACCTTCGGGCAGATCACGACCACGGGCAGCTTTCGCGGCCCGGCGCCGCGCATTGGGCAGTTGGCAATGAGGCTGACGTTCTAGGATTGCAGAATTTAGGTTACGCCAGGACGCGGACGACTTTGGCGCAGGGGCCTGCGTTGAGCTAGCTGCGCACTCCAATCCTCTTCACGCCGCGCGCTCTGGAGTCGGCTTCTTTCCGGCATTCGCGGCGTCCAGGCGGATGCGGCTGACGCGCGTCGTTTCCTGCACCAGATCGTCAGTGGCGCGAGCGTCATCGCCCGCCATCACCGACCCTGCGGCCAACGCAAAACGCAGCGCATCGGCCTGATCGTCGAAATACAAAATTACTTGCCCAGACATAAGAATCTCCCGATGTGGACTTCTCTCAACGACACCTTGAAAAAGAGCTCGACGAGAGCGACGCTGCGGCCCGCGTAATCCAGTCACAGCTTTCTGCGATTGTCTGGGAAAGGCACTTCGGATCAAAGTATTCTTCTTGGTTCGCGGAAATTCGTTAGGACATGCTGGTCAAGACGACGATCGAAGGCTAGAAGTTGAATGGTCGGGACGGGCAGATTTGAACTGCCGACCCCTCGCACCCCAAGCGAGTGCTCTACCAGGCTGAGCCACGTCCCGACTAGGAAGGAACCCGCTGCTTCGCATCCACAGCGGATGGGGATACCAGAGAAGTTTATCATCAGCGGCACAGTTTCCGTCTGAATTGATTGTCATCCCCGCTTGCGTTTTGCTTTGCGGCCGGAAGGTCTGGGCGCAGGCCGGCGAGCTTCTTCCAGGACAGCAAACTGGATTTTCTTTTCTACCGGGTCGATACGGTCGACCAGAACGCGAATCCTTTGCCCCAAGCTGTAAGTCTTGCGCGAACGCTGGCCTATGATCTGCCGCGTGTTCTCGTGGTAGGTGTACAAATCATCGGTAAGCGTGTTTAGCGGGACCAGGCCTTCGACAAACAAATCAGTGAGCTCAACAAAGAAGCCAAACTTGGTAACGCTGGTAATCAATCCGTCGAAATCCTCGCCGATGCGGTCCTGCATGAACTTGACCTTCTTCCACTCCATGAGCTCGCGCTCAGCATCGTCGGCGCGGCGCTCAGACTGGCTCGACTCTTCGGCAATCTCGTGCAACTCCTCAACCTTGATGGGGCCGCGCAGCGAAGAGAGCGTTTCGCGGTTCACGCCGTGGTCGCGTCGCTTCGACCAGGGCGTAGCGCCGGCATCTCGCCGGCCCGACGGCGTCGAATCAGAGTGGTCCGCATCGTGCGAATAAGATGGCGGGACGCCGGCGCTACTGTCGAGCGCGGATGAGACTCCTACTGGAACCTCGCCATCATGAATCTCCGCCGAGTCGCGCAACACATTTTTCAGGATCCGATGCACGATCAGGTCCGGATAGCGGCGGATCGGCGAAGTGAAGTGCGTGTAACTGGTTGCCGCGAGCGCGAAGTGGCCCAGGTTTTCTTCCGAGTAGCGCGCCTGCTTGAGCGACCGCAGCATCAGGTAACTCAGGATGCGCTCCTCCGGTTTGCCGGCGATCTTGGCCGCCAGTTTCTGGTACATACGCGGAGTGATGTGGACGTCCTTTGGTATTTCAATCGCGCGCACCTGTTTGCCGGCGCCGCGTGCGGCCCGGCGGTCGGTCTTAAGCTGTACGCGGTGAATGGGCAGCGGCCCCACTCCGAGCGAATATCCGAACGTCGCGGCGATCACTTCGAAGTCATACACGCGCTTGGCGTCCGGCTTTTCATGAATTCGATATAGAGACGCGACGTGCTTCGATTCAAGATAGTGCGCGACGCACTCGTTGGCCGAAAGCATGAACTCTTCGATCAGACGGTGAGCGATGTTGCGTTCCGAGCGCGTAATGCTTTTCATCAGTCCGAATTCGTCGAACTCGATGACGGGTTCGGGCAGATCGAAGTCAATCGATCCGCGGCGCTGCCGCTTTCGGTTGAGAATCATCGCCAGATCGCGCATGAGTTCGAAGGTAGGGACGAGCGGCGCATAACGCTCGCGCGCCGCAGCATCGCCTTCGAGCACAGCGTTCACTGCGGTGTAAGTCATGCGCTCGGACGACCGGATCACGCCCTCGCACAGCTCATAGCCAAGAATTTCGCCCTGAGAATCGATCCGCATCACACATGACAGCACCAGCCGCTCGACCTGCGGGCGCAGGCTGCAGATGTCCGTCGAGAGCTCAAGCGGAAGCATGGGCACGGCGCGGTCGGGGAAATAAACGCTCGTGCCGCGCAGCCGCGCTTCCTGGTCGAGCGCGGACTCCGGCTTGACATATTGCGCGACGTCGGCAATGTCAACCTGCAGCTCGAAATTCCCGTCGGCGAGATGGCGCACGGTGACAGCATCGTCGAAGTCGCGCGCGGTTTCCCCGTCGATGGTAACGATGGGCAGGTTCCGGAAATCTCGGCGCCGGCGAAGTTCTGTCGCCGGGATAACGGCGGGAATATCCTGCGCCTCTTGCAACGTTGCGGCGGGAAAGTGATGCGGCAAATGAAACTTGCGGATCGTGATTTCAACGTCGACCCCGAAGTCATCTTGCCGGCCCAGAATCTCAACCACGCGGCCCCGCGGATTTTGCGTGGGCGTGGGCCAGTCCGTGATTTCGACGTCAACCACCACGCCTTCAAGGTCATCCCATTCCGAAGGACGAGCAGCCTCGTCGCCCAGCACGCGGTCGACAGATTCTCGTAGCACCCGCGTCCCGCCGGCTTTCGCAGGAGCCGCCGAGGACGGCGGCGCTGCAACTTCGGGATACTCCATGCCCGCCGGAATCACAACGTCCATCGTGATCTTGCTGTCGATCGGCTTTACGAAGTTATGGCGGCTGCCGTAGTGAAAAATCCCCACTACGGTGGGATGAGCGCGCACCACAGGCCGCACAATGCGCCCTTCAGCACGGCCATCAGGACGAACCGCCATGACGTCGACCAGCACGCGGTCGCCGTGCATGGCGTTTCCGATGGCGTGGGGCGCAATAAAAATGTCCCCAGCCAGCCGCGACTTAAGCGACGCGCTCAGCGAACTCGGGTCGGGGATGACGAAACCAAAGCCGTCGCGATGCATGCTGAGGCGTCCGACAACCAGATTCTTGTCGGCCGCGGGTTGGGGTAGAGCATAGCGATCAGAATTGAGCTGAACCAGCTCGCCGGCAGCGACCAGCTTCTGAAGATGCGCGTCAAGCTTGCCGCGGGCGTCGCCATGCAGGCCGAGTTCGCGCACCAACTGCTTGAATCCGGCGGCGCGCTTGGGCTGCTGGGCAATGTGTTTCAGGATGGTCGAGTCGGAAAGCATGGACTGTCAGCTCCCAGCATAAGCCATTCAAGAAGAACAGTCCTCATTTTGGCGGCGGTGGTGGCAGGGCCGAGATCTCCAGGTTGTGCATCACCACGATCTCCCAGCGCCCCGCATTTTTCACCATCACGAAATTCAGCAGCCCTTCCCGCTCCGGCCTGAGATTGCCTTGCGGGTCCGTGGTGCCCGTCATCTTCCATCGCACATCGACGGAGGCAACGTCGGGGCGAATGAACCGGGTTTTGATCCCGGTATATTCCTGGTGACTCTTGCTGAAGATAGTTGCAAACATCGGCGCGTGGAAGGATTCAATATTCGCGCGACCAGTCGCCCCGACGCCACGAACATTGGTGAAATCTGCGTCTTCGGCAAACACCGCTGCAAAACTCTTGGCATCGTGACGATTCCAAGCGTCCATGAAGCGGTCGATGACGGCGCGGATGGCGTGCTCATCCGCTTCCTCACCGGTCTGGCCCGCGAGCAAGAGCGGAAGCAGTAGAAAGCAGATTGCAACGATTTTCATGCTCTCTCCCTAGCCGATGACTGCCTTACCACGCGTCTCCGCCGCCGCGCGGCGGCCAGGCGCCCAGCGCGCGCCGCATCATCGCGATTTGACCCGTGTGATAACTGTTATGCGCCACCATCTGCCACAGCACAGCCTCGAGGGTTCCTGCGAGCTTCGTGTCGCCGTCGTGCGCGGTTTCAATCTGGCGCTGCATTTCTTCAGGAGAAGACTTCGCCAGTGCGATGAAATCAGCGAGCAGACCGGCAAAGCGCTTTCGCATCTGATCCCAATCTTGCGCATCCGCAGGCGACGGCGCAGGCGGAAAGCTCTCCGAAGAATGCTCCGGATAAGCCGGCCGGTCGCCGCGAATGCGGCGCACTTCATAGTCCATCCAATAGTTCATGTGAAAGACAAGTTGTCCAATGGAGTGCGGAAATCCCGCGACCGAACGCGCAGCCAATTCGGCAGAAAGATCTTCGACGCACGCAAGGGGATCCGCGTGAGCGCCTTTGCCGCGGAGCAGTTCAGTCAGTGCGCTTGAGGACATTGAAAATCAGGGAAAATCAGGTCCTGGGTGTCGGGCGTTAGGTCTCAGAATATTGTCGTCAGTTTCCTAATGTCGGGGCCCGAAGCCTGAGACTCAACACCTAAGACCCAAGAGCTACGCCTAAGGCCGTCCCGCAAAGTATTTCTCTTCCAGAATCCTGCGGTGATGCAACTCATGCCCAGCGATAATGTAGGCGAGAGCCCGCACACTGACTTCATTCTTGTTGGCGAGACCACGCCGAGCCCACGCCGCCTCGTCGAGATTGCGCAACAGTGAGATCGTCGCGCGGCGCACCGCGATGAATTCTTCGACCAGATCGCCAATCGGACGTTCCGCGAACCCACCATTGCGGACATAATCGTCCTGCTCAAAACCTTCCAGCGGCGTGGCATCAGCGCGCGCGATTCGCAAGGCACGATAGGCGAAGATGCGCTCGGTGTCGCAGACATGACCGAGAACTTCCTTGGCGCTCCATTTCTCCGGCGCATAGCGGAAGTTGCCGTCTTCCTCATCGCGGCATGAGAGCAGCAGCATCATTTCGCGGCGCTGCTGGTCGAGCGTATGGAGAATGTCGTCGCCCTGCACCAGCGAAATATAGCGCTCGTAATAAGGCGCGTATTCGCCCGCCTGCGGCCGGGCAACAGTGAAGGCTGAAGGGGTGATCACGGCTGGTTCCAACATGGCTTTGCTCCTTCGAGGCTGGCTTGCACCTTCGACAAATCTTCGATGCAACAGCATACTCCGAGAGGCTGTGGAACTCGAATCCAAGCGATTTATTTTCGGCAATCGTTACACGGCGGCCGGGTAGAAAGGGAAGGGCCAGGCGACCCGATGACCAACTTGGGAAGATTCCAATTACGTACCAAGCTAGGAAACCCTGTTGAAAATAAAGGCTTTTCCACAGCGCTCATTTTGAGACAGCGGAGTACAATTCGGTTTGGTCACGCAAGTGCGGCACGAGACCTCTAATCCCAACAAGGAAAGGAAATTTTCATCCATGTGGAAGCCCACGAATCAGCCTCAGACCCCCGGACGGCCAGCCGAGCCCGAGCGTCCTACTACGTCTACCCCGAATGCCCCTGCCATGATGGCGAGTGAGCCCGCCGTTGGCCCGCGTCCGGTTGCGACCACCACCACCGCGGACCAGGCAACCATCGGCAAATCACTGGTGATCAAGGGCGAGGTGACGGGATCGGAATCTCTCTATATCGACGGCCGCGTGGAAGGCTCGATCAACCTTTCCGGCAATCGCGTAACCGTCGGCCGCAATGGCGTGGTCGCAGCCAACATCAATGCCCGCGAGATCGTGGTGCTGGGCAAAGTCCGCGGCAATCTGACCGCCAGCGACCGCGTGGATATCCGCAGTGACGGCTCGCTCACCGGCGATGTAGTAGCAGCGCGCATCTCCATTGAAGACGGCGCCTACTTCAAGGGCGGCATCGACATTCGCAAGGGCGGCCAGACCACGCAGAAGGCCAACGGCGAGGATAAGAGCGTTGCCATAGCCGAGCCCGCAGCAGTCGGCGCGCGCGCGTAGGTTTGCTTTAGCCGCATCTCAGAATCAGCGGCGGCGTTCGCAGAGAATGCGAATGTCCGCCGCTTTGTTTCTCTACCTGCCTCACGGCCGCGTTCCCGATCCCAAAATCTCTTTACTCTCACCTTCCGCCACCGCGGGATACGCCGTAGCTTTCCGTCGGCGCAGGTCGTTGGGCAGCTGCGACTTCAGCAGCCACAGACCAGCAGCGGCCGCCGCTGCCCAGGTGACCGAAATCAAGCCTAACTGCACCAGGTCAGCAATGCGGCTGCCTTGAGCCGATACGAACGGCGTGACACTCTTCGCCACTTCCAGACTGATGCCGCCGGCGACCATCGCCGTCAACGCGGATTTCCCCAACTCACTCCAACGCAACGTTCTCAACGAAACCAATTTCCGGTAATTCAGCAGCAAAGCCAGTGCCAGCAGGTTCGCTCCAATGCCAATATCGGAAGCCCAGGCCAGGCCGACAACTCCATACCGATGGAAGAGCAGCGAATACACCGGCAACGAAGCGCTCGTGATCACTGTCACCGCGGCCATGGGAGTAAGCGTGTCACCGGAGGCGTAGAAGGCGCGGGCGTAGAGTCCCTGGGCGGACCAGAGCGCCAGAGAAAGCGAGAACCAGAAGAAATAAACGGTCGTGGTTTGCGTGTCAGACACCAGGAACCTTCCGCGCCGGTAGACCAGATCAATCAGCGGGAAGGCAGCGGCCATCATCCATCCCGTAGCCAGAATCGATGCGGCGGCGACGCGGTAGACGGAATCGTTCACCGTCGTGGCGAATTCCTGCAGGCGCTTCTCGTTGAACAGGCGCGCAAAAAACGGCAACGAGGCTTGTCCCGTCGCCTGCCCCAACACCGCAATGGGCACTGCGAACAGACGTTTTGCATAGTTGAGTCTGGCGATGTCTCCAATACCGCTGGAGGCGTAATGGCGCAAAATCCAATCGTCCACCGTCACCAGCGAAACTCCGAGCATCAGCGGCACCGAAAGCTTTACCCACTCGCGAAATGCGGGATTGGTGATGTCGAACGAAGGACGATAGCCAGTCCCGATCCGCGCCGCGCCAATCACGCTAGCCAGGAACGGACCGACAATGCTCCCCACCAGCGCGCCATAAGCGAGCGCGGCAATCCCAAAGTGGTGTCCGCCAATGACCCCGCCCACGATGATAAATACGTTGTAGACCAGCGGCCCGAAGGCAGGAAAAAGAAACAAGCGGTGCGAGAGCAGCACAGCCGAGACAACGCCACCAACGTAGAAAAAGATTTGGGCCGGCAGCAGAATGCGGGTCAAGTGGACGGTCAGCTCCACTTGCGCAGGCGAGAAGCCATGGAACATCCAGCGCACGAATTGCGGCGTAAAGATTTCCGTAAGAATGGTTCCGGCAACCAGCACCGTAGTCATCACCGTGATGACGACGGAGAAGGTTTCCTGCGCGTCGGCATCGCGCTTCTCCGCGAGAAACCGGGTATAGATGGAGATGAATGTAATCGAAGCCGCGCCCCCGGCCACAATGTAGTTGAGCCAGTCAGGCAGGGTGAAGGCTGCGACATAAGCGTCGGTCTGCGCACCTGCGCCGAAAGCATAGGCAATATAAGCCTCGCGGACATAGCCGATCACCCGCGACAGCATCACTGCCGACATCAGCAGCAGTGTGGCCGAAAAAGCCGTGTGCTGGTGCGAAGGGCGGAAGAACCGTAGAAGTCTGTTCATGGGCCGCAGATATATATCCGCAGGACGCGAATTTCCTTCAAAGCCTACCAGAGGCTTGCATTCGGGACGGGGTTTATCGTCCGAATCACACCGCGATGGTTCCTTTATTGACACTGGAGTGGACTGTATCGACCTATCGGAGAGAAAAACCGCTCAAGCGAGCGCATACGAAAGACGATCTTCCGGTCTAACGAACTGTGAGCGAAAGACTTGCCGGTTGATCTCGAGTTGAGTCCCATTTGATCCACAGTGCATTGCCGCCGCGTGCCGTCCGCGTCAAAGTGACTCCGGCTACAGGTCGTGGGTGACCAAGATCCTAGACCAGTTCGGAGGCAGACATGGTGATCCGATTCTCAGCAAGCCCCGGTTCTCAAGTAATGACTGAGTTTTGTGAGCAAGTGAACCCGCGTGTGCTTCTGGAAATGAGGCGGGAGCGCCCGTTCCCAGAAATGCAGCGAGTGCAGGAAAGCTGGGTAGCGGCGCATGAAAAACGCGCTCTGCTATGGCTGGCCGCGCGCACGCCGCGATGGGTCGGCCCCGACCATCTCACCGGGTTGGGATTGGCTGCGCAGCTCGGGGCGGGCGCCTGTTACATGCTGGCTGCGTGGAACCGGTATGCTCTGCTCGGTGCGATTTTCTGCCTGGCATCGAACTGGCTGGGAGATTCGCTTGATGGAACGCTAGCCCGGGTGCGGAAACAGTTGCGACCGCGTTACGGCTTTTATGTCGATCACATGATCGATAGCTTTGGTGCTCTGGCGCTGATGGGTGGCCTGGCCTTGTCTGGTTACATGCATCCCTGGATCGCAATCGGCCTGCTGGTTGCGTTCCTCATGCTCTCGATTCAGTCCTATCTGGCGACGCACGCGCTGGGCGAGTTTCGTCTGTCGTTCTGGCGCTTCGGTCCGACCGAACTGCGCATCTTGCTCGCAGTGGGCAACCTGACGTTGTTGTGGAGGCCACAAGTCCATTTTCTGGGTGGATACTTCAAGCTCTTCGACCTGGGAGGAACCATCGGCTTGGCTGGAATGGCGATGACGCTCGTCTTCTTCACCGCACAAAATACCGTGCGGCTTTATCGCGAAGACAGGGTCGGCAAAGAGAAGATCGCCAGAGAGAAGGTTTCTGGAGAGAAGATCGGTGACGCAACCACCGCAGAAAAGAGCATCGCCCAGTGACAACCCGAGCGGGAGACAACCCAGGTGCGAGCTTCCCTGTCCTTCACCGCTGGGTGAAGTTCAACCTCGTTGGGGCACTCGGGATGGCAGTCCAGTTGGCTATGTTGCTCGGCTTGAAGAGCGGATTTCATCTCGACTATCTGCTATCGACAGCGCTGGCGGTGGAAACGGCGGTGGTACACAACTTTGTCTGGCACGAACGCTATACTTGGGGAGACCGGGTGCACCCCTCATGGCAAAAGTCTCTCGCGCGGTTATTACGCTTCAACTTGGCCGCCGGGGGAGTTTCCATCGCCGGCAATCTGGCATTGATGAAGGTAATGGTCGGCCTGGGCCACATGAACTACCTGATCGCGAACGCCATCGCCATAGCGTCCTGCTCGTTGTTGAATTTCATGGTAAGCGGGGCGTGGATCTTTGAGGCTGAAGCCAAGAACCTCCAGGGTAATCTTGCTGTACCACCCGAATGATTCCATACTCGAACCATGCTGGGGCCGAGCGTAACCGTGAAATGGCTGCTCGTGTTTGCGCTCGAGGCATTCTGCGTGATGCCTTCTACCGCGCAGACCGTTTCATCGTCCCCTTCCTCACCCCACCCCGCCGCTGCCCAGAAGCTCGCGGTCACCGTCATCGACGAGAATGGCTTGGCCGTCAACTCAGCCCGAGTGCAGTTGCAACCGCCTCCGCCGGCGCTCCCACTACGCTGCAGCACTGATTTTGCCGGGCATTGTGAATTCACCGACTTGTCCCCCGGAAACTGCGAACTGCGCGTCGAAAAAGCCGGCTTCTATGCCGCCGTTCAGTCCGACGTACAAGTCGGTTTCACCTCTAACGTAGACGTGACTCTTTCCCATCAGCGCGAGGCGCGCGAAGTGGTGAACGTCGTCGAATCTCCACCGGCCATCGATCCCGCGCAAATTCCTGCCAAAGAAGAACTCAGCGGCGAGGAACTTCTCGACATTCCCTACCCCGGGCCGCATGACTATCGCAACGCCCTGATCTTCATGCCTGGAGTCACACCCGATGCCTACGGTCAGGCGCATGTCGCGGGCGCTGAGACCTACCAGACGCTGCTGGTCCTCGACGGTTTCAACGTGACCCAGCCGACCAGCGGAGCGCTCGTAGTCCAGACCAGCATCGATTCCTTCCGCTCCGTCGCAGTCACCCCCAGCCGCGAGCCGGCCGAGTTTGGCAAGGGTTCCGGCGGGGTGATGGCCTTGAACACTCGCATGGGTAACGATCACTTCCGCTTCCTCGCAACCGACTTCATCCCCGCGCCGCAGGACGTCAAGGGCATCTCGCTCGCCAACTGGACACCCATCTACACAATGTCCGGCCCCATTCGCAAGGGAGACACGTGGTTTTTCGACGCCCTCGATGGCGAGTACGACAACTACATCACCAAGCAACTCCCCACCGGCTCCGACTTTGACCACGTCTGGCGCATCGACAACCTGGTCAAGCTGCAATCCAACCTCACCACTCGCAATATCGTGACGGCCAGCTTCCTGTCGGATTACTTTCACGATCCCAACGCCGGAATGTGGGCTCTGATGCCTCCGCAGACCACTCCGGGCGAAGTCGAAACCGCCTACCTCGGCTCGCTCAAAGATCAATACTATTTCCGCGGTGGGGCGCTGCTCGAAACCGGAATCGGCGGAGACCAGTACAACCTCACCCTCACTCCGCATGGAGATGCTGGCTACATCGAGACGATCCTTGCGACCGGGGGCAACTACTATCTGCACGAGGACTCATCCGCCCGCCGTCTGCAGGCGCTGGCGAACCTCTACCTTCCGCCGCGTCAGTGGCATGGCCGGCACGATATCAAGTTGGGCACCGACCTCGACCGCCTGAACTACGACGCGCAGTTCCTGCGCCAGCCGATCTCGTTTCTGCAAGTCGAGCCGCCGCCGGGGCAATCGCCCGAGCCCTGTCCCGTCAATGCGAATGGCCTTCCCATCGTGCCCGAGCCAACCTGTGCGCGCTATTCAATTTTCTCCAGCGGCAACTACTCCACCATTTACAACAACGAAGCCAGCGCCTACGCCGAAGATCGCTGGCTCATCACCAATCGTCTGCTCATCGAACCCGGCGTGCGTTTCGACTGGGATGAGATCGTTCGAACGCCCCTGTTTTCCCCGCGGCTGGCCGGAACTTACATCTTTGACGACGAAAGCAATACCAAGCTCTCGGCGGGAATTGGGATTACCTACGACGCCACCAGCCTGGGCCTGATTCATCAAGCTCAAGACGGGCAGAGGGTCGATTACTTCTTCGATTCAAACGGCTGCCCGCTGGAAGCGGACGGCACGAGTGTGAAGTGCGCACATCTGCGAGGAGCCCCCGAGCCGGCGCCAATCCCGCTGCCAACCAACTTTGTTGTTGACCGCAACACGCTCGCGGCCCCACGCTATCTGAACTGGAGCATCGCTCTCGAGAAGAAACTGCCGCAGGCAATCTTTCTGAAACTGGAGTTCATCGAGAAGCGCGGTATCCACGGCTTCGCCTACAACGCCCTGAATGGCGCGGTTGACGGAAACTTCTTCCTCGAAAACCAGCGCGACGACCGCTACTACGCGTTCACAGTCAGCCTGCGCCACCGCTTCCGTCAGCGCTATGAGATCTTCGGCGCCTACACCCGCTCCCGTGCGCGCACCAACCAGGTCTTCGATTTCAGTGTGGATCTCCCGGTGCTGAGCCAGCAGTTGCCCGGCCCGTTCCCCTGGGACACGCCCAACCGCTTCGTCGGATACGGCGTGGTGCCGTTCTTCAAGCTCCCCATCGTCCACAAAGTAGACATGGTTTATTCCGCTGAAGCGCGCACCGGTCTCCCCGTCAACGCCACATTAGAAACGGGCGAAATTTATGCGCCCGATCCCCCAGGGACTTTTCGCTTTCCCACGTACTACACCGTAAACCTGGAGTTCGAGAAGCGCATCCATCTCTTCAGGCGCTACTGGGCGGTGCGCGCCGGCTTCGACAACATCACTAACCATCCCGACCCCGTGCTATCCAACGGCATTATTAATCCGCCGACCCAGCCGGCTCCCATATTCATCGACGGCAATGGGCGCGCCCTCGACGGGCGCATCCAGTATCTGGGCAAAGAGTGATTCGCAGACCTATTTCTCAAATCTTCAGCACAACCTTGCCGTAATTCTTACCTTCCTGCAGCAGTTTGTAAGCCTCGACAGCGCGTTCGAGCGGAAACACCTGGCCAATCACCGGAGCCAGCTTGCGTTGCGCGATCCATTCTGAAAGTTGCTTCCACGCCGGCTCCATGATGTCGCGCTTCTGCGATAAATAAGTCAGCCACAGGCCTTGGAGGCTCGCGGATTTTGCATACAAAGCCCGCAGATCGAGTTGCGGAGGCTTGCCGGTCGCGGTGCCGTATTGGAGAACACGTCCGAAATCGCGCAGGCAGCGCAGGCTTTTCGCGGTGTGTTCCCCGCCCAGCATTTCGAAGACCGCATCCACGCCTTCGCCCTGCGTCAGGTCCTTCACCGCTTCTTCATAGTCGTGCTGTTTGTAGTTGATGCCGTGCTGCAGGCCGAGTTCTTTTACTCGCGCCAGCTTCTCATCAGTCGATGAGGTCCCATACATTTCGACGCCAAGAATGCGGCCAATCTGCACTGCCGCCGTGCCTACTCCTCCAGCCACGGCATGGATGAGCACGCGATGGGTTTTGCCCGCAACCGGCGCCTGTGTCATTCCTGCCTGCCAGTAGCCGAGATAAGCAGTGAAATAGTTGACAGGGAAAGCGGCGGCTTGTTCATCCGTCCAATGCTCAGGCACCAGCCACAGCATGTTCGCGTGGGCAGCGACCTTCTCGGCGAACGCAGCCCACTGAATGTAGCCCATTACCCGGCTTCCGCTGCTCACTTCCACGCCGGCGAATTCGCGGCCGGCGATCAGTGGCGGTGCGGGTGTTCCCGGGTAGCCGCCTTGAGCCGTCATGAAGTCAGCAAAATTCACGCCTCCAGCGGCAACGCGAACGAGCGTTTGTCCCGGCTTGAGGGTAGGTTCTGCGACGTCCTGAATAGCGAGCGCATCCGGCCCAGAGAGGCGGGCGATTACTAAGGCCTTCATGAACAGAAGTCTAGCAGCGAAGCGATCACTCCGAGATGCCGACCAGAGCATACCTTCGGGTTTTCTGATCGGGGAAGATGATCTCGTAGTTTCCATACACGTCGTAGGTGTGAACGTCCTTCACTTTGAGCGGCAGCGTCTTGGCTTTGTAGTCGCCTGGCACCAAGAGCGAGTTTTCGGCATCAAGGCCTTCCAGTTCATATTTCTTTCCGTCGAGGATGGCCTTGAGCCTTATAAGGCCTCGGCTGTTAATACGCGACGAACTGACGTGAACGTTGATGGTGTATTCGGCCGGGTTGGGTTCAGAGCCCGCCCAGGCCAGCGCGGAGAACAGCAGCACAACGGCCAGTGCAATCTTTTTCATAGCTTTCTCATTTCTGTTTTCGGGCCATGTAGTACAAAGCCCCATTCGCGCGCACAAGTTGCGTGCAGGGATCGCGACTGACAATACTTTACTCGGGATCGGGAATGCGCTAGCTGGCGAAGACGCTCCCACAGCGGCCTCACCCGGCTCAACCTCGCGTTTCTGAGCCGGCTACTTGCCGTCAGGTATATACTTTCGGCGTAGCTTTAATGAGGTTTCCCGGCCGCGCCTCCAAGGGCCGGGACGGGGCGTACATTCATTCCCCTAATTCTTGCGCACCCCGCATGCTGATTTGCCGATTCCCGCCTGGGGCGGCGAGGAAATGGCACCGGTGCATCGCGCCAGATGTCTAGCGGAGCTGCATCCGGGGGAGGTCATAACTGTGGATTTGATTCTGGTACGTCTTCTTTTTGTCATAGTAGTTGCAGTTACCTGTTACGTTATCGCTCCCTTCGGCCTGCCTCGCAACCTGGAC
>Ga0210383_10001491_pt1 | contig 21438 bp, 19 predicted proteins | sample IncBWC14OmetaG_FD_160072 | JGI IMG/M metagenome (GOLD analysis project Ga0210383, IMG submission 160072) | Forest soil microbial communities from Barre Woods Harvard Forest LTER site, Petersham, Massachusetts, United States - Inc-BW-C-14-O ... | reverse complement strand
CGTACTGCCCGGCTGCGCGATGCTAACGGCCAGGTCGCTACCTGCCTGCGACGCGCGCGCCAAACGCCTCTGCAACAGCGCGGTCTGCACCCCGCGCCTACGCGCCACCGGCAAGGTGCTGGCTCCAAACAATCCCGCCACACCGTCGTGCAGCGCAAGGGTCCCGCCCCCCGCAACTTTTTCGTCCACGCGCGCCAGATAGCATTCCGTCTTCGGCCCAAAGGCGAACAGTTTCATAACTTCGAGTAGTTCCTGCGACACCGGGAACTTCTCCGCGAATCCCTGAGAAACGGTCAGCGTCCACAGATCGATCTGGTCCTTCCCGATTTTTTCAATGGTGACGCCTTCCGGCGGCTCCGGACAAGTTTCATCCGGACTCACCTGCCGCGCCATAACATTCGAAAATTCTGTGACGCGATATCCTCGCTGCGCGAAGTGCTCGATAAAAGAAGGATCAGCCAGCGGACAGGTCTCCACGCGCACGGCTTCGCCGCGGCTCCGGTAAAACTCCTCCACCCGGTCGAACTCTTCTGGGCTCACTGGTCCATCGAGACCCATTCCCACGCCCTGCGTGATCGGCGAACCCTGGCCGCAGTAGACCGCAAATCCGCCGGCCAGGCGCCGGACCGCCGCGCCGCTGGCCGGCCGGAATCGTCCGAGAGCCTCGGCGCACTCGACGGCGGCTTGTGCTTCGGCAAGTTCCACACGTCGAGCCAGGTCCAGATTCAAGAGTAACGCTCGCATGTTTGGTTTTTAGTTTTTCCCTTTGTCCCGGTTCTGGTATTTCTCTCTTACTTGACGCATTGATATTTTAGTACGTTTCTTCTGTGCAGCGCCAATCGCAGGATCCATTTTTCGCAGGAGAAACTCCTGCTCACGCTGGAGTTTCTGCCAGCTTTCCAGCCGGTCGGCGTCAAGCACGCCCTCAGCGAGCGCACTCCGGATGGCGCAGCCTGGCTCGTTCTGGTGCTGGCAATCGGTGAACCGGCATTGCGCGGCAAGTTCATCGACGTCCGTGAATGTTTGTGAGACTCCATCCGCTGCGTTCCACAGCTGAAGTTCTCGTAACCCAGGCGTATCGATAATCAGCGCGCCGCTGGGCATCACAAACAACTCTCGCGACGTGGTCGTGTGCCGCCCGCGACTGTCGCTCGCGCGCACCGCATGGGTGGGCTGCCGCTCCTCTTGCAGCAAGCGATTCACCAGGGTGGACTTCCCCACTCCGGAAGATCCCAGCAGAACAATCGTTTGACCTTTCTTGAAGCTGGCCTCGATGGCCTCCAGCCCCTCTCCCGTTTTCGCACTGACCAGAAAGATCGGCACGCCCATGGCGATGCGCTCGATCTCCGCGACGAGCTCCTGCGGCTCAGCACAAGCGTCGGCTTTGTTCAGAACAATCGCCGGCCGCGCGCCCGATTCCCAGCACTGCGCCAAGTACCGTTCGATGCGCCGCACGCTGAAATCGCCGTCTAGCGCCGCCACGACAAGCGCCACGTCAATATTTGCTACGATCACTTGTTCGGCGATCTGTTTGCCCGCAACTTTGCGCGCAAATCGGCTGCGCCTCGGCAAAACCTGCTGGATCGTTCCGTTCGGCTGCCCCGAGAGGATTTCTGCCGACACCCAGTCGCCCACCGCCGGCCAGTCTCCGCCGGCTAGCGACTCTTTCCGCAATTTGCCGGAAGGCTCCGCCCAACACTCCTCAAAATCTCCCGCCACGCGCCACAACCCGCGGTGCTGCGAGATAACGCGTGCCGGAACGCAGCCAGCACCCACGCACTCAACTCGAAGCGCTTCAAAATACGCGTCCCAACCTAAGTCCCCGATAAACACCTGAAAATCCTCCTGCCACCCGCGACGAGCGCCGCGCGTTGCCACTCGATGGCCCCAGCGAGCCAACCGTGCTTTATGTTCGCTTGAACGATCTCACGGACCGAAGACTTCGACCGTCGAGCAAACATAGTGATCCAACTGTCGGTGAAAAAGAGAGAAGCGGGAAGGTCTTCCGGGCAAATCGTTCGACTAATTCGAAGCCTCGCCGGAGACACACCCAACCCATGCCAATTCGCTAGAGGTTTTCACAGGCGCCTCCGACAAAACAATTCAGTGCGTTTCAGGCACCGTAATCTGGATTCTAGATGCTCAAGCCCGAATCGTCAATACGCTAGCGCCGAGCAGCGCACTCGCAGAATTCTGCGGCGGACCGTATACTGGTTCGGTTGGCGTGCGACGGAGCGTGAGCGCGCCGGTGTGAATCCCTCGGCGAGGTCTCTAAGTGGCGGCGTCCGCTTTAAAAACCAGCGTGAAGGCGAAGTCCCCGGACTTTGAAAAAAACCACCGCCGCATTATTGATCTCCTCACGAAAATCAAGAATGAAGAAGAACAGATTCGCCAGGGCGGTGGCGCGAAAGCAATCGAATCGCAGCATAAGAAAGGCCGACTCGCGGTGCGGGAGCGCATCGCGAAGCTGATCGACTCCGGTTCGCAATTCTTTGAGCTGGGACTTTTTGCCGCTTACGAAATGTACCAGGAATGGGGCGGCGCGCCGTCGGCGGGAACGATCACTGGGCTTGCGAAGGTCTGCGGGCGGACACTCATGGTAATTGCGAACGACGCGACCGTGAAAGCTGGTGCGTTTTTTCCCATGACGGCAAAGAAAGTCATTCGCGCGCAGAATATCGCCATCGAAAATCACATCCCAACGATTTATCTGGTGGATTCCGCGGGCATTTTCTTGCCGCTGCAGGAGGATGTCTTCCCCGACACGGACGACTTCGGCCGGGTTTTCCGCAACAACGCGGTGATGAGCGCGATGGGTATTCCTCAGCTGGCTGCAATCATGGGCATGTGCGTCGCCGGCGGAGCCTACCTTCCGCTGATGTGCGATCACATTCTGATGACGGATGGCTCGGGACTATTTTTGGCGGGGCCTGCGCTGGTGCAGGCGGCCATTGGACAGGTCACTTCTGCAGAAGACTTGGGCGGCGCGAAGATGCACTCGCAGATCAGCGGCACAGTGGACTTTCGCGAGCCGGACGACGATGCATGCATCGCGAGAATCCGCGCCCTGGTCGACAAGATGGGCGCCGCAAATCCTTCGCCCTTCAGCCACGTTGCGGCGCGCGAGCCGCTCTTTCCGGGCGATGAAATTTACGGAATTTTCTCGAGCGATCCCGCCAAACAGTACGACATGCGCGAAATTATCGCGCGCATCGTGGACGCCAGCGAATTTGAAGAATATCGCGCCGAATACGGCGAGACGGTCCTTTGTGGTTACGGGCGCATCGGCGGCTGGGCTGTGGGCATCGTGGCAAATCAGAAAAAGCATGTGCAGACGCTGGCGCGCGGCTCGGACCAGAAGCGCTTGGAGTTCGGCGGCGTGATCTACACCGAATCCGCCGAGAAGGCCGCGCGCTTCGTCCTCGATTGCAACCAGAACCGCGTTCCGCTGGTGTTCTTGCACGATGTGAACGGTTTCATGGTCGGCAAAGACGCCGAGTGGAGCGGCATCATCCGCGCCGGCGCGAAACTGGTGAATGCCGTCGCCAACAGCGTGGTGCCAAAAATCACCGTGATTTGCGGCGGCAGCTTCGGCGCGGGCAACTATGCGATGTGCGGCAAAGCCTACGATCCGCGCTTTATGTTCGCATGGCCCACCGCGAAGTTCGCGGTCATGAGCGGGGACGCGGCTGCCAACACGCTAGCCGAGATCAAGCTAAAGCAGCTCGAGCGCGAAGGCAAAAAGGTCGACGAAAGAGCCCGCAAAGAAATGCTCGAAAGCGTAAAAGCGACCTACGAGCAGCAAACCGATCCGCGCTATGCCGCGGCCCGCCTTTGGGTTGATGCGATCATTGATCCCGCCCACACCCGCGACGCGCTGATCAGCGCGCTAGAAGCCGCCGCGCTGAACGCGGAGATTCGAGAATTCAAGACTGGAGTTCTGCAGACGTGATCACCAGGCGTACCAGGTTGACTCTGTGGCTGAGTATCCTTCCGTTGGTCTTCTTCGCTGGTAAGATATGGCCGAAATCGTGAAGCTGATCGAATGTCCGCGGGATGCTTGGCAGGGATTGCCCGACCTGATCCCGACCGAATACAAGGCTGAGTACTTAAAACAGCTGGTGCTTGCGGGATTCAAGCACATCGACGCGGTGAGTTTCGTCTCGCCGAAGCATGTGAAGCAAATGGCGGACAGCGAGGACGTTATGGCCAGACTCCATGCTTCCCTACCCTCGTTAGCCGCCGACCACGAAAACAGCCGGCTCCGGCCGGATGCCGGGGCTGGGGCCGAGACGCCGGAAATCATTGGAATCGTCGTGAACGAAAAAGGGCTGGAGCGCGCGCTGGCGACTCTCGGTGTTCGTACCATTGGATATCCCTATTCGATTTCGGCCTATTTTCGACGGGCCAATGCCAACATGACGCGGAACGAATCGCGCTTGCTCGTCGAAAAACTGCGAAAGGAAACTCTGCTCGCCAAGAAAGATCTCGTGGTTTACATTTCGATGGCCTTCGGCAATCCGTATGACGAACCCTGGGGGCCGGAAATCATCGCGGACGCGCTCGAGTGGCTCGAAGGAATTCGCGTGCGCACGGTTTCACTGGCGGATACCGTGGGCAGCGCTTCGCCGGAACTTGTCGGCGAGCTTTATCGCCAACTGAAAAACGAATTCCCAGGAATCGAGCTCGGGGTGCACTTGCACAGCCGCCCGGAAAATGCAGAAGCAAAAATCCTGGCGGCGTACGAAGCAGGCTGCCGTCGATTTGATAGCGCGTTGACGGGACTTGGCGGTTGCCCGTTTGCCGGAGACCATCTCGTTGGCAATATCCCGACGGAGGATGTCCTTGCGGCGCTCGAAAAAGCCGGGGCCGACCCGGGGATTGATTCCGCGCGGCTCGGAACGGTGCTGGGCATGGCCAACGAGATTCGCCGAAAGTATGCACATGCGCCCCTGGTGAACTAGAATCATTCAGGCGTAAGCGCGGAGCGCTCGGGAATCCTGTTTCGTACATACGTTTTGCGATTTGGACGGCGATCAATGCGCGGTGGCAGCCGTCGGCAAGAGTGAGGCTCTGAGATTTCTCCAGGGCTTCAGACCTTAGGAGACGCGCAAAAATGTTTGAAACACTGACTCTGGAATTTACCGGCCAACGGGCGACGCTGACGCTCAACCGGCCCGACAAACACAACGCCATCAATTCGAAGATGGTCTCCGAGCTGCAATCCGCACTAGACGAGATTGAGAACAGCCGCACCCGGGTGGCGATCGTCACCGGCTCGGGCAAGTCGTTCTGCGCCGGGATGGACCTCGAAATGCTCTCGGACATCGCCAACCAGTCTTCCGCGGAGAACATGGACGATTCCCGGCGTATGGCGAAGGTATTCCGCCGCATTTGGGGCTTTTCAAAGCCGTTGATCGCGGCCGTAAATGGCGCTGCGCTGGCGGGCGGCTGCGGAATCGCCACGTTGTGCGATTTCACGATTGCCGTGCCCGGGGCGAAGTTTGGCTACACCGAAGTAAAGATCGGGTTTCTGCCAGCCATCGTTTCTGTTTTTCTGACGCGCCAAATCGGCGACAAGCAGGCGCGCAACCTGCTGCTGACCGGACGCCTCGTGGAAGCGACCGAGGCTTTGAGTCTCGGACTTGTCACGGAGGTCGTGCCACGAGAGCGTTTGTTCGAACGCGCGCACGAATTGGCGGACGTGCTGATTGCCGCGAGCCCCGTAAGTCTCACACGAGCGAAGCGTTTACTGACCTCGTCAGCAGCAGCCAGCGTTGACGCCGATCTGGAGCGCGCCATTCTGGAAAATGCGCGCATTCGCTGCACGGCGGATTTCAAAGAGGGGCTCGCGTCGTTTCTGGAAAAACGCAAACCCGTTTGGAGCACGGACGTGGAATGATCCACGCCGGCGAGCGCCTCGATTCACAGGACATGCGAATGATCGAATACCACGACGCTACAGTACGGGTGCGCTACGCCGAAACCGACCAGATGGGCGTGGTCTACCACGCGAACTACCTGGTGTGGTTCGAGGTCGGCCGCGTCGAGCTGATTCGCGCGCTGGGCATCGAGTACACGCGCATGGAAAAAGAAGACGATTGCCACATCGTTGTGGCGGACGCTCATTGCCGGTACCAGCACTCCGCCAGATACGATGAAGTTTTGCGCATCCGCACGCGCATTGCAGAATCGCGAAATCGCATCGTGAAGTTTTCCTACGAAGTGTTTCGGGATGCGGACGGCAAACTGCTCGCGACCGGCGAAACGACTCATATCATTTGCGGAAGCAACGGCAGGCCGAAATTGCTGCCAGCGAAATATCAGAGCATTTTCAAATCCATCGTAGCGCCCGAGCCGGATCGGAGTGAGCCATGAGCATGGCCCCGAACGCTGCCAAAAACATTGTATTAACCGGCAACGAGCTGACGTTTGAGCAGCTGCATTGCGTCGCGCTCGATGGCCACGCCGTCAGCGTTTCTCAAGCGGCGATCGAAAGGATGAAGAGTTCTCGCGCCGTGGTTGACCAGCTCGTCGCTTCGGGAGCAACCGCCTACGGGATCAACACGGGGTTTGGAAAACTCGCTTCGGTGACCATTTCCGCCGAGCAGCTGCGGAACCTGCAAGTGAATCTGGTGCGCTCGCATTGTTGCGGCGTTGGCGCTCCGCTCGGCGAAGCGGAAACGCGGGCCATGATGCTGCTGCGCGCAAATGCTCTGGCGAAAGGATTGAGCGGAGTGCGGCCGCTGATAGTGGAGACGCTGTGCGCAATGATTAACGCGAGAGTGCATCCGGTGATTCCCTCGCAAGGATCGGTCGGCGCTTCCGGCGATCTTGCGCCGCTGGCGCACTTGGCGCAGGTAGTTATCGGCGAAGGCCGCGCTCGATTGCAAGGCGAAATCCTCGAAGGCGGCGAAGCGCTGCGCCGCGCAGGAATCATACCGGTCGCGCTGGAAGCGAAGGAAGGGCTTTCGCTTTTGAACGGCACGCAAGGAATGCTGGCGCTGCTGAGTCTCGCGCTGCGCGATGCCGACCTTCTGACCGATGCCGCCGATGTTGCTGCTGCACTTTCGCTGGATGCCCTGCGCGGAAGCCCTGGAGCATTTGACGCACGAATCATGCATGCGAGAGCCTACAGCGGTGCCGCGACGACGGCGCGAAACCTGGCGCACCTGAACGAAGGCAGCCAAATTCGCGAGTCGCATCGTTCGCCGCAGAGAGATCCTCGCGTGCAGGACGCTTACAGCGTGCGCTGCACGCCGCAAGTGCACGGAGCGGTGCGCGATTCGCTGGCGCAAGCGCGCGAGACGGCTGCCGTAGAACTGAACAGTGCGACAGATAATCCGCTGGTTTTTGTGAAACAGGACGGCGGCGGCGAGATTATCAGCGGCGGAAATTTTCATGGGCAGCCGCTGGCCATGGCTGCAGACCAGGTCGCCGTGGCACTGGCCACGCTCGGCGGGATCTCCGAGCGGCGCATCGAGCAGATGACGAATCCCTTGACCAGCATGCTTCCGGCGTTTCTGACGCCGGAGCCTGGGCTGAATTCGGGCTTCATGATCGCGCAGGTTACGGCGGCGGCATTGACCAGCGAGAACAAAGCCTTGTCTGTGCCGCATTCCGTGGACTCCATCTCGACCTCGGGCAACCAGGAAGACTACGTCTCCATGGGTATGAGCGGGGCGCGACGCCTTGCTCGGATGCTTCAGAACCTGCGGCAAACCATTGCGATTGAACTGCTTTGCGCATGCCAGGGCATCGACCTGCTTGCCCCGCTCGGGACCGGGACGCTTGCGACAAAAGCCTACGAGACGATTCGAGCGAAGTCAGCTAAGCTCACACAGGATCGCCCACTTGCAGCGGATATTGAAGCAGTTTCAGAGCTCTTGGTAAACGGCGCCATAGCGAATGTGTTGCACTGAACGTTCGGAGTTCCTTACAAAAACGCGCCCAGCAACTAACTGAACCTTTCGACTCGGCCCGTCTCGCACGCCCCGGTGTTTTCAGCAAAGAATGCGGAAGCTGCTGGGGAATACGGTAGCCTTTGCGTCATTGTTCCTGGAAGAGTACGCAAGAGATTCGAAAGCAACGCGTTAGAATTCGCTCTTTTCGCGAACGCGTGAAAAAGAGTGGGCAAGCTCCTGAGCATTTTGTCTGCCGGCATTGAAATAACCCGAAATGCCGGAAGGTCTACGGATTTCTGGCGAGGCTGGCCTTCAGGTCGGGGCCGATGCGCTCGACAATGGATTCGGCCGGAGCTTCGCCGACGAACTTTTGCAGGACCGTGCCATCGCGGCCGACCAAGACATACGTTGGCAGGGCATGCACTCCGAACTGGCTCTGAAAGCTGCCGTCGGAATCGAGGCGTTGAGGCCAAGTCATACTGTGGCTGGAGACGAAGGCGTGCCAGGCGGACTCGTCATCGTCTTCGCTGATGCTTATGACGACGAAGTCCGCGCCTCCGTAAACGGCTTGAAGACGCTTGAGGTTAGGTAAGGCGCTACGGCAGGGTCCGCACCAGGACGCCCAGAAGTCCAGGAGAATGACTTTGCCGCGAAACTCGGGAAAGGGAGCGCCCAAAGCTGGGGTAGGTCGAGTCTCGGAGCCCGGAGCGGCGGATTTGGCTGGGGCAGCGTCTGCAGCGTAGATGCCACGCGGCATGTTGTCGTCGTCGAGGAGTTTTGAGGTTCCGGTTACAGGCTTGGCATCCGTTAGTTTTTTGGCGCGAGCTGCTCGCGCCATCTCCGCTAGGGACATGGGTTGGTCGGGCGGGTCGGCCGTGACTTGTTGTTGGGGCGCGGGAGCCTGCGTGGCGGACTTGGGAGCGGGTCGGGGATCGTTTTGGACCGGATCCTGTGCCGGACTTGGGCTGCTGGACACGAGCCCGCACAAGGCGGCTCCTGCCAACGCAGCGATCAGTTTTCGCATGATGCTCTCCCAGGAAACTTAGGTACTGCTCTTAGGCTAGGAGGTAGGAGCGCGGAGCCCAATGGTACTTTCGATTCAGGATGCGCAGCTGGTTAGCACAGGCTCCCCTTCGAGAGGGACACACGGTGCCGGGCCACTACGACGCACGGGCGGCTTGATTGATGTCGCGGGCCTCGAGGGTACGTTTCGGGTGTCCGCTCTGCGCGACGTGGATCATGGCCCGCCCGAAAATTTCGGTGGTCATGACGTATTGGGGAAGGAGCCTGCTTAGCTGCGGGAGGAACGCATTCATTACGGTGTATAGGATCTCTTCGGTCATTCCGGCGGAAGAGGGGCCGGAGCAGTGGAAGCAGGAATCGTAGCCGGCGAGCTGAGATGCGACGAGGGAAAAATCGAAGAAGTCCTTGTGGACGAGCTCGCTTAGCTTGGCGCTTTGCTGGCCCGTGGAGTTGCGAACGATGGAAAGAAGGTGCTCGACGGTGGGGTCAAGGAGACATTCGCGCAAGAGGCCTTGACCGACCATGCCCGTGGCGCCGAAAAGGAAAGCTTTCACGGGGGCGTTTCCTCCTGATGCGGCTCGGGGGCGTGGATGACGCGGGGCCAGGAGAGGAATTCGTCCAGGGTCGAAGCGACTTGCTCGTTGGCCACGGGATCGGTGTGGGCGAAGTAGACAGGCGCGTCTCGGAGACGGGTGTCGTGGGCGGGGGTCCAATAGAAATTGCCTTCGCCATCCGTGGCGAAGCAGAAGCCTTTGCCCCAGCCTTGGTCGGACAAGTTGAGGGCATATTTTTGGCTCTCGAGATCGAGAGGAAGGAAGGCTTCTATCCATTCGGCTGGGTTCTGAGGCTCAGCGGCATTGTCTGGGTTGGCGGGCGGGCGGCGGATTTCGAGTTGCTCGGTGAGGATGGTCTGACGGTCGTCGTAGAGGTCGAGAAGGCGTTGCGGAAGGAGAGCGCCGATTCCCTCCTCGACTTCCGAGGCGTTGGGTTGGACGAGGCGGTTGCGAAAAGAATCGCGCGCGGCCTGGAGTTGATCGGGAGTTAGACGATTGCGGAAATGATGCACCAGGCGGCGGGCGCCAGCAACCGCAACGAAGACTACGAGCGCTACGACGAGGGGGCCGAAGGCCTCGACGAGGAGGGTCTGCATGAATTGATGATACTAAGGCGCAGGCGAAAAAAGGCTACGAACCGCGAAGAAACAATCATAACCACGAAGTGAGAATGTTTAGGGCAGCGCGGGGATTACGTCGGTCTCACGGAAGCCGTCGCCTTTGAATAACAGGGGTTCGCCTATAGCGTTGGCTAAGGCGTAGGAAAAGCAGTCGCCGAAATTCAGGCCGACGTGATTGCCTGGACCCTGGGCACAGACCGAAGACTGGCCTCCTAGAGAGCGTCGGGCGCATGCAATGGCCAAGATTAGAGTGCGGAGCGGAGGAAGGAGAGCATGCGGTAGCCGGCGATGTAGCTGAAGGGGGCCAGCTCGAGGGAATAGTGGCCGCAGTGGAGTTGCAGGCTGCGGGGGCGAGCGCCGTGTTGGCGGAGGGCGGCAAGCATTTGGCGGCTTAGCTCGGGGAGCATGGTGGGATCGTATTTGCCGTAAACGAGGAAGGATTTGCAGTCGGCGCCCATGCCGCGCTCGACGTATGGCATGGGGCTGATGGGGGCCCAGTAGTCGCGAAGTTCGTCTACCGTGACGTGGTTCCGGAGGCCTTCCCAGACGTGGTTAGTGGTCATGCCTTGGCTGACTACATCCGCGTAGTAGGTGGAGAAGTGGAAGAAGCCGCCGGCTTTGATGACTGGGTCGTGCATTAGGACGATGTAGCCGACCGAGGAGCCCAGGCTGGTGCCGAGGATGCCCAAACGGGTATGGCCTCGCTGTTCCAGCCAGCGGAGGCAGCGGCGGGCGTCATGGACAGCTTGGCGGTTGGCTTGGAGGGTAAGGCCAATGTTGGGGCCGCAGACTTGGTCGGCGCGCTCGTGGCCTTTGGCCATGCGGCGGTCGTGGTAGGGCATGCTCATTTTCAGCGCGGTGATGCCGATGCGCTGGAGCCATTCACACAGGCCGCGCTGGCCGTGCCATTTGGCGTTCCAGTTGGGGAGAACCAGAACGGCGGGGGGAGTTTTGTGAGGGCCGTTTGCGGACACCTTGGTCGGGAACAGCTGGGCATAGACCTTGTTGTTTTCCGGCCAGGGGGACTCGATGGAACTGGTAAAGGTTAAGACGTTTTCGTGGTCCACGGCATAGTCATCGGCGGCGGTGGTGGCAAACCATTCGCGGCTGTGTTCGATGGAGTATTTGGCGTATCGGCGGACATACTCAGCGGGATTGGGGTCGGCCGGATCTCCGCCGATGTGCTCCAGGCCCCAATGGAAAGGTTGGACGCGGCGGTTGTCGTCGGTGGTCCAGCGGCGGTGCTCGTAGCGGCGAATTTTGCGTTCGAGCCAGTGCATAGGTGAGAGCCAACAGCTAACAGTTTACAGTTCAGGGTAAGAGAAGCAAACAAAGGGAGAAGGATAAGGCACGATGGCGGGCAGGGTCGCTCCACGGAAAACGACAAATGGGACGGATTCTGGGCTCTGGGTGTTAGGAATGGGGCACGGGGCGGGACGGGGTTTGTTGAGGCGGTAGGGTAGGTGTGGGAGAGTGTTAAGTGCGGCCGAAGAGCGGCTGACTAAACTGTGGTCATCGCCTTCTTTTTTCTATTTGGGATCGTGATTGGTAGCTTCTTGAATGTGTGTATTACGCGCATTCCGGAAGAGGTGTCTATTGTATCGCCGGGATCGCGGTGTCCGCGGTGTGAAAAGCCAATCAAACCATACGACAACGTGCCGGTTTTTGCGTGGTTTTGGCTGCGAGGAAAATGCAGGAATTGTGGATTGCCGATTTCTCTGATGTACCCGCTGGTGGAATTCCTGACGGGGCTCCTGTTTGTGGGTTGTTACCTCGAGTTTGGGATTTCACCGGCCACCGTTAAGTGGTTGTTCTTCCTCTGTTTGATCATCATTCTCACGGTGACGGATTTGCGGGTGCGGTTGCTCCCTGACGTGATTACCTGGCCGGGATTTGCGGCTGGGGTGCTTTTCTCGCTGTTTGTGCCCCCTAACGACGGTGTGGCTTTTCTGCTGAGCTTGCGACTTTTCCACCAGCTTCCGCCAGAGCGGGTTTTGGGCGTGATTGAAGCACTTTTGGGCGCGGCGTTTGGCAGCCTTTTGCTTTGGGTAGCGGCGGCGCTTTATAAGCTGGTGCGGGGACGTGAGGGTATGGGGCTGGGCGACGTAAAAATGATGCTTATGGTGGGGGCGTTTCTTGGGGTGAGAAATGCCTTTATTACGATTCTGCTGGGGACGCTGCTTGGAAGCATTTTAGGCGTGGCGGTGATCGCCACAATGTACGCGGGCGGAGCAGGGCGACGCCTTGCGGAACGGGCCAGCCAACGAGGGTTGGGTACCGTGAACCAGATTCGCTGGTTGATTGCCAGCCAGTATCATCTTCCCTTAGGAACTTTTTTGGGGATTGCGGCGCTGATTGTGGTGTTTGTGTTTTCTTCCTCCTCGATTGATCTGGCGCCGAGATTGCGCTGAGGTTCATGTTCGATGCTAGGCCTGTTCAGGCTATGACGCTTGTCGCATTCCAAGCCGAGACCACACAGCACCTCTGGGAAATCGCCGCCGGCGTGGCAGTGGGCATTCTGGCCGTTGTGGGGATCATATTCTTTCTGCTGCGCCGGTTTTTTCAGAGCACACAAGAATCTCACCGAGCGGATGTCATGATGGCGCCCCCGAGACCGGAAAGCCCTTCGGCGTTTATGACCGCGTCGATGCAAGGAGTCATCCGACAGCTGCGGGATCAGGAGAAAGAGCTTGAGAGGCTGCACAAAATTGAAAGAGAGCGGGCGGAGAATACAGAGCGGTTGAGCGAAGAAGTGACGCGCAACATGCCGGCGGGGTTGGTTGTGGTAAACGCCACGGGGATTATTTCGAGCGCGAATCCTGCGGCAGAACAGGTGCTTGGCATTCAAACGCTGGGATTTCGGCGGTACAGCGAGGTTTTGGGGGGAGAGTCGGAACTCACTCGGCTGGTTGGGGAATGTTTGACGAAGGGAAGTATTTTCCGGAGAGAACAGGTTGAGCATGAGGCACCGGGAGGCGAGTCGCGGCTCTTGGGAGTGACCATCTCGCCCATTCGGCGCGGGGCGGAGAAGATTAATGGGGCGATCTGTTTGCTCACGGATTTGACGGAGTTGGCGGCCTTGCAGCAGCAGATTCAGTTGAAGGAAAGTTTGGCGGCAGTGGGAGAGTTATCGGCGGGAATCGCGCATGAATTCAAAAATGCACTAGCCACGATTTCCGGTTATGCGCAGATGATTCGCGCGGAAGCGGGCGTTGGCGAACTGGCGGACTCGGCGGAAAGGATTCTGGAGCAGACACGGAGCATTACGCATGTGGTGACGGAGTTCTTGAAGTATGCGCGGCCTTTGGAGATTACCAACGAGCCGGTGGGGCTCGAAGGAGTTGTGGAGCGCGTTGTATCGGAGGTAGCCGAGGCCATGCCGCAGGTGCGGATTCGGTTTGAGGGGCCTATGGGAAGTGTGGCGGGAGACGAGGGGCTACTGCGGCAAGCGTTTTTGAATCTTGCTCGGAACGCGGCGGAAGCTTCCGTTGGTGCGGCCAACGGAGGACGCGTGCTGCTGCGCGGCGAAGTAGTGCGGCACGAGGAAACGTACACGCAACGGGTCACTATTTTCGACAACGGCGCGGGCATTGCACCCGCAACGCTGCCCAAGCTGTTCCGGCCATTTTTCACGACAAAGGCCAAGGGTACGGGACTAGGGCTGGCGGTGGTGCAAAAAATCATTGTGCAACATGGCGGGCGAGTGGAGGCACGAAATCGAACGGAGGGAGGGGCGGCCTTTATAGTTACGCTACCCGCGTGCCGGAGCGTCCCAGAAGCGGTAGAATTGAAGAAGCACAGCATCTAAGTAGAATGCTGGGGAATCCAGCTCGCCCCGGGAGAGGCGGAATTCCATGAGTGTCAAAAACTGGTTCGCGGCTTCGGTGATACTGGCAGGTTTCGGTCTGGCGGCGCCACCTATGCCGGCGCAGCAACAGGACGGACAGCAGCAGTCGGGCGACCCGGTGGCAGACGCGGCGCGCAGATCGCGTGAGCAGAAGAAGGATGCTCCGAAACCAAAAAAAGTATATACGGACGATGACGTAAAGCCTGCGGCGCCTTCGAGCGAAGCGGGAGCTGGAGGCGCACAAGCTGCGCCGGCTGACGGATCGGGCGCGGCAGCTGGTAAGGGCACGGGCAAGGACGACCCGGAAACGACCTGGCGGAAGCGGTTCGCGGATCAGCGAGCGAAGATCGCGACGGCAGAGAAAGAGCTCGACATCTTGCAGCGTGAATCCGAAAAAGCGCAGGTGCAATATTACAATGACCCGCAAAAAGCGCTTATGGAGCAGAACACGCGCAAAGAGATCAACGAGAAAAACGCCAAGATCGAGCAGAAAAAGCAGGATATCGCGAACCTGAAGCAGCAGCTTTCGGACCTGGAAGATGAACTGCGGAAGTCTGGCGGCGATCCCGGGTGGGCGAGGTAGTATGTTTTGATTGTTGGTTCCCGTCCGCAGAGTCCCCGTTTTTTCTCCCGCTGTCTAGAGGAAATCCTGCCGTCCGAGCGGTGAATTTTTGTTTACGGCATGCTGACGTGCGTGCGTGCCTGCTTGCTTCCCTTCTCTACACATCCGCTGTGCGTTCCCGCAGGGTTGTCCCTTGATTCATGGTAGAAACGAGAGAGATGGAACCTCTGCTACTGGTTGAAGATAAGAACGAGCTGCGAGCGATGCTGCGCAAGGCGTTGGAGCGCGCGGGCTATGCCGTGGACGAAGCTCCTGATGGAACGACCGCGATTCAGAAGGTGCGCGCGCGGCGTTATTTGATGGTGATTACGGATTTAAAGATGCCGGGGGCGTCGGGGCTCGACGTTTTGCGCGAATCGAAGCAGGCTGACGCAACGATTCCCGTGCTGCTCTTGACGGCTTTTGGGTCGGTTGAAGAAGCGGTGTCGGCAATGAAGGAAGGGGCGTTTGACTTTCTGCAGAAGCCGGTGGATCTGGACCACCTGAAATTGCTGGTACAGCGAGCTACGCGACAACAGGAGATGCAGCGGGAAAACCTGCTGCTGCGCGAGGAATACACGGCGCGGTACGGATTTCCGCGTATTGTGGGCGAACACGCAGCTATTCGGGAGATCAGCCAGCAAATTCAGCGAGTGTCAGCGACGGACTCGACCGTTTTGCTTTTGGGAGAGAGCGGGACTGGTAAAGAATTGTTCGCGCGGGCCGTGCATCATCTTTCGCAGCGCCGCGAACAGCCGTTTGTGGCGCTGAATTGCGCCGCGATTCCGGAAGGGTTGGTGGAGAACGAACTTTTTGGGCATGAGCGCGGGGCGTTTACAGGGGCCGGCGCGCGAAAGGTGGGCAAGCTGGATCTGGCGCATCGCGGGACGCTGTTTCTGGATGAAATTGGCGAGTTGCCGCTGGCGATTCAGGCGAAACTTTTGCGGGTACTGGAAGAGCGGCGATTCGATCGCGTCGGAGGCACGCAGACTGTAGAAGTGGATGTGCGCATCGTGGTGGCCACGAATCGAAACTTGCAAAAGTTGGCGGAGGAGAAGCTGTTTCGCGAGGACTTATATTTCAGGATTTCGGCTGTGCCTCTGACGATTCCTCCTTTGCGCGAGCGCGGGAATGACGTGCTGCTTCTGGCGGGACACTTTTTGGAGAAGTTCAGCAGGGAGTTCAAGAAGCCTGGCCTGGAGCTTTCCGAGGAAGCGCGCGAGCGATTGCTGCATTATCGCTGGCCGGGGAATGTTCGCGAACTGCAAAACACCATGGAGCGGGCGGTGATTCTAACCGATGGGCTTAGCATTACGGCTGACGGCCTGCAGCTTCCAGCCGCGAAGCCCGATACGAATCAATTGCCGGTGGGAATGTTGCCGGAGCAGTTCAGTTGGGAAGGTAGTTTGGAGGAAGTGACGGGGCGGGCAGTCGGCCACATTGAACGCGTGTTGCTGGAGAGCACTTTGCGCGAATGCAAGTGGAACAAAACGCGGGCGTCAGAAAAATTGGGAGTATCACCGAAGACGTTGCTGGCGAAATTGCGGAGTGCGGGATTGGAGGAGTAATTGATTGGCTGAGTTCAGCTGCCAAATACTCCGGAACAAATTTCACAAAGCAGTCGCCGAGAGCACCGAGGACGTGGAGAAGAGGCGCATTAGCGTGGCGGACGGACGGCGGTGTGAAGGGCGACTGTGCCGCAGGTCCACACTTCGAAGTCGACCGAGTTGTAGCCTACGGCGGTCATTAGATTGGCAAGCTCCGGTGGGCGGAAGAAACGCGAGACCGATTTTGGGAGATACATGTAGGCGGCAGAATCGCCTGAGATGAAACCGCCGATGCGTGGCAGGACGCTACTGAAATACCAGCGGTAAGCATTCCCCAGAAAACCTTCGGGCGGTTCTGTGAACTCGAGAATGGCGACCGTGCCGTCGGGCTTGAGGATACGCTGCATTTCGCATAGGCCGGCTTCGTAGTTGGCGAGATTGCGGAAGCCGAAAGCGGTAGTGACGAGATCGAAAGAGCGATCCGCGAAGGGCAGACGGAGCGCATCCGCTTCAAAAAACGGCATATGCGGCGGTGCGGTCAACCCCGAATGGCTCGGGAGGTGTTGGCTTTTAGCGCTTTTCGCCCGTGCCCGCGCAAGCATGGCATGGGAAAAATCGGCGCCCACGATGCTTGCAGGGCCCAGGCGAGCGAGAGCGAGGGCGAGATCGCCAGTGCCGCAGCAGAGATCAAGGACCCTCGCATTGCGGTGCTGGAGTATGGGCTGAAGACGGCGCGCAGCGCGCTTGCGCCAAAGACGATCGAGGTCCAGAGACAGGAGATGGTTGAGCAGGTCATAACGGGGGGCGATTTTTGTGAACATCTCGCGGACTTTTCGAGAGGCGTCTTGTTCGGTGTAGGTACCTTCGGGCTGTGTGCCTTTTACAGGTATGGCTGGGGCGACCTTAGCCACGGCGCTTTCCAGCGGGAGTAACGAAGTGCGGAGCGAAATGGAGCACTCGCTCCAGGGTTTCAATGGGCACGCCGTCGTGGGACTCTGCCTTGCCGATGCGGGGTGCGAGAACAAAACGAAGTTTCCCGGCGCGCGTTTTTTTGTCGGAGTGCATCGCGGAAATCAGTTTTTTTGGCGGAACGCGAGGCCACGGTGGAAGCGGGCCCATGCGGCGGACCAGAGAAACAATGCGTGACACTTCATCGGCGGCTGTGAGGCCGATTTCGTGGCCGAGAAGAGCGGCGGCCATCATGCCCCAGGCTACGGCTTCGCCGTGCTGGTACGCTCGGTAATTTGTGATGGTTTCGAGGGCGTGGCCGAAGGTGTGGCCGAAGTTTAGGATTTCGCGAAGGCCGGATTCGCGTTCGTCGCGGCTTACGACATGCGCTTTGATTTCGAGAGAGCGCGGAATGATGTAAGCGAGCGCGTCGGGATCGCGGCGAAGGATAGCGTCAAAGTTTTTTTCGAGAAAGGCGAAAAGTTTTGCGTCGGCAATGATTCCATACTTAATCACTTCGGCAAGACCGCCGCGGTATTGACGTTCGGGCAGCGGCTCGAGCATGGCTGAATCGACCAGAACCAGGCGGGCGGGATAGAAAGTCCCTACAAGGTTCTTCCCTTCCGGAAGATTCACGCCGGTTTTTCCACCTACGGCGCTATCCACCTGTGCAATCAGAGTGGTAGGGACCTGCACGAGAGCGACGCCTCGCAGGCAAGCTGATGCGACAAAACCGGCTACGTCGCCGACGACTCCGCCGCCAACGGCGATGATCAATGAGTGACGATCTATTCCCGCACGAACGAGTGATCGCGAAAGTCTCTCAACGGCTCGAAGATTTTTTGCGGATTCGGCGTCGTTCATCAGATGTTTTCTGTGGGCGTTTTCGAGACCGAGACCCCGGAGGACGGCCTTCCCAACTGCCCGCCAAACTTTCGGCGAGGAAATCAAATGAATTCGCGAAAACCTTCCCAGGCGGCGGATTTCTCCGGCGGCATGACGAAGAGCGCCGGCTCCGCAAACGATATCGTAGCGGCCTGCCGACGAGTTCACGAGAATGCGCTTTTTTCCCATTCGCCAGAGTGTTCTTTGGAGCGACTTGAATGTAGCACACAGTTTACCAGTGGCGTGTTGCTGCGCGCGGGCTGCGGCGGCTTCACTTTGCTTGGAGCTGTTTCACGCTTTCCAGAAAAACGTGGCCGACGACGGCCAGCGTCTTGGGGCTGATTTTGTCCAGCGAGTCCTGCGGCGTATGCCAGTAGTAAACGTCGCCCCCGGGGCCGTTATCGAGATCAATCACATCTACCGAGGGGACGTGGCGTTTCAGAAAGGACTGGTGATCGTCTTCGACGGTAGAGGAATCTTCAACGAAAATGTTTCCGTAGCCGAGCTTTTTGGCAACGCCCCAGACGAGATCGACAAGCGCTTTGGTGGAGTACGTTTCGCGCTTGAAGTGCGGTGTGCGCGTTCCGACGATATCCGCCAATAGGAACGCTTTTATTTTTGTGAGGTCGCCGCTATTGGCAAAGCGAGCGGCCATTTGGCGGCTTCCGTAACAGTTGTCGGGATCATGCCACTCCGGCCGCACGGCTTCCTCGCCGTCGAAGAAAGCAATCCAGACGGAATAGCGGCCGTGTTGCGGACAAAGACTCCGCGCCAATTCGAGCATTACACCGGTCGAGGAGCCCCCGTCGTCGGCGCCGACGAAATTTTCAAGACGCTTTGTATCGTAATGCGTACCGAGGAGAATCACGCCCGGCCTATCTCCCGGAATCTTCACGAGAATGTTTTTCATGGGCAGGCGCCCGGCGGGAGTATCCGAGCTGAAGGCATCGATATCTGCGGCGCAGCCGTAGCTTTTCAGTTCGGCAAGAATGTAGTCCTGCGTTTCGGCGATTGCTGGCGAGCCGGCGGGTCGCGGACCAAACGACACTTGTTTGGCGACGTGGGCGAAAGCGCGCTTACCGTCAAAGCCGCCGGTTTTCTCGGGCGGCGGAGCTTCGGCTGGATCCTGCGCGGCCGCAGGCGGGGCGGTCGTGACGGCGCTCATGAAGGGCGCGTCTTTCGGGTCGGGTTGCGGACTGTCGGCTTTCGCCTTGCAGCCCGCCAGACCAATAAAAAACGCGGACAAGCATGCTGCCGTGCAAATCATATCGGGGAGCTTAACCTTCATCTATCGACCCTCCGCAGCAGCGGCCTGACGCTGATTTCGCTTGCGAACGACCACCCATGAAACCGCGACGCCGATGAAATACAACGCCACCAAGACGGACATAAAAAGAATCATCGTGAGGGCATCCGGTGTAGGGGTCAGGACCGCGGCAAGGATGGTGATCACGAGAAGAGCGTACCGAAAATTCTTGATGAGGAACTGAGGAGTGACGATGCCGAAGAGAGACAAGAAAAATATAAGGACGGGCAATTCAAATACAAGGCCGAGCCCAAGAAGAATCAAGAGGATCAAATCGAAGTATTGACCGATCTCAAAAAGTGGCTTGACGGGACCTTCGTTCGTAATTTTGACCAGAAAATGCAAGACATAGGGCAACGAGACGAAGTACCCAAAGGCGATGCCAGCGAGAAAGAGGAAAACGGTTGAGAACAAAAAGCCAGCGATCGCGCTGCGCTCGCGTTTATACAGCGCTGGCGCGACGAAGAGCCAGATTTGATAGAGGATCCACGGAGAGGCCATCACGATCCCAATATAAATGCTGGTGGTGATGAGCAGGTTCAGGTATCCCGCCGGGTTGGTGACGATCAATTTGCCGTCATATCCCGCCTGGGTCAAAGCGTTTGATATGGGCCTTGCCATGGCGGTAATGAAGTGCGGAGCGACGAACCATCCGACGGCAGAGCCAATGACGATGGAGGCAAGCGAGTTGATCAGGCGCTTGCGGAGCTCGACGAGGTGCTCGAAGAAAGTCATCTGAGCACCGGGCTCCTCCGTGGTTGATACGATGGCGGAATCAGACTGGCTGCTGTTGGTCATGAGAGGGGTCGTGGGCAGTGTCGTGAGAAGTGCCGTCAGAAGGCTGAGCGACAGCGACGGCGGGTGTTTCTTCCCTTTGTTGAGCCGCGTCCCCATCGGAGCGCGGCACAGATTCGGCCGCTGGAGTGACGACCAACGCTTCCGTCGCACGAGAGTCTGCGTCTAAGCTGGCTGAGGCGGTATCGGTGCCCGCCTGGGTGGCTAACGTGGCGGGCTGTTCGGCTGCGACAGCCGAGGCGGCCACTGTTTCGGCAGCTTTCTTGCGCTCGGCTTGCAGGGCCTGGCGTTCGATGTCGCGCATTTCTTGTTCAAATGCGCTCTTGAAGTCGGTGGAGGCCTTGCGGAACTCAGCCATCAGCTTGCCGAGCCCGCGAGCCAGTTCAGGGAGTTTATGCGGCCCGAAAACGACCAGGACGACGATAAACAGAACGACCATGTGGGTCATGCTCAGCATAGGGATTAGGTGGCCGCAAGATGGCCTGTTGGCATCATAGAAAGGGCGTCCCACGGTGTCAAACCACACTTTGGGGTGTGCTATAATTCAGCTTACGTGGTCACAAGAGGCCAGAATGAAATCTGAACGCCGTGGGTTGGTACTAGTCGTCGCAGTCATCCTCATATCCGCTGTGCTGGGGGGGATTTACGGCCCCAATGTGCGCGCCACGACTTCGTCGGCTGAGGACGAGCACACGGCGATACGGCAGTTCGCCAATGTGCTGGACGTAGTGCAGGCGAACTACGCCGATACCGTCGACGTAGACAAAGCCGTGTATCAAGGCGCCATTCCCGGAATGCTGCGCGTGCTGGACCCCCACTCCAATTTCTTTGACGCGCGACAATTTGCACTACTACGCGAGGACCAGCGCGGAAGATACTACGGCGTGGGCATGGTCGTTGCGCCGCGCGAGAGCCGCACTGTCGTGATGCAGCCCTATGTGGGAGCCCCGGCGTTCAATGCTGGTATTCGGCCGGGCGACGTGATCATGAAAGTGGATGACAAGTCGACAGATGGACTTACCACGAGCGATGTGGCGGACTTGTTGAAGGGCCCCAAAGGGACGGTCGTAAAGATCACCATCAGCCGCGAAGGGTATGACCAGCAGCTTGTTTTTACGGTGACACGTGATGAGATTCCGCGGCACTCCGTAGACATCGCGTTCATGCTCAAGCCCGGCGTCGGCTACATCCGCCTTTCGGGCTTCAACGAAACGACCGACCGCGAAATCGGGGACGCGTTGAAGCAGCTCAATGCTTCGAGCCTGGATGGATTGATTCTGGATATGCGGGGGAATCCCGGCGGTCTGTTGAATGAGGCTGTGGCCGTCGGCGACATGTTCCTGGACAAGAACCAACTGATCGTTTCGCACCACGGGCGTACGTCGCCGGAGCGGCGCTACTTCGCCTT
>Ga0210383_10001490_pt1 | contig 21452 bp, 18 predicted proteins | sample IncBWC14OmetaG_FD_160072 | JGI IMG/M metagenome (GOLD analysis project Ga0210383, IMG submission 160072) | Forest soil microbial communities from Barre Woods Harvard Forest LTER site, Petersham, Massachusetts, United States - Inc-BW-C-14-O ... | reverse complement strand
GACCCCATGGTTGGTCTCGAATCCAAGTTGCTTCTGTCCAGCTGGTCAAGCGGTCGTATTTCCTGCGGCGATTGTTTAGGGAGTCTCCCCAAAAGGAGGAGATGCAACCCTCTTCTTCTGTTTCGTGTGGAGCGGGAGACAGCGAGCCTCGCTTGACAACCAAAGTGCCGCCGGTCATCGGCCGGATTCTGCGCGAGATTCCCAATCCATGCATCTCGGGAGCGACACGCGATTTCTGGATCAGCAGGTCCAAAATCCCTCGCAAAAGATCTGTCGATTCGGAGTGCCAAGCCCCGATCTCCTATCGACTCTCTATAGGAATAATATAGTTCCGCATATAGAGTGTCAATAGGAAGCGGGCTGTTCGTGGCTTACCTACCTTCTAGGAATCGAGCACGTTGGCCCTCGGACACCTGTCCCCGTCCTAGCAGGAATCGGGGCGGCGAATGTTGTTGACAAAACTCTATAATATAGAGTACTCTGCAAATGCGAGGTGCTCTGGAATGGCTTTCCTCGCATTTTGCTGGCTTGCGCCAAGGAGTTCGTCAATGAAAGTCGCGATTTCCACCTGCACTCTTCCGTTGCTCGCAACAGCATTCGTGATTTCGTTCAGTCTCTCACTTGCCGCGCAGCAACCCGATTCGAACAGCGTCGACACGCAGCGCGAGGCCATGCGCAAGCTTTCGTTTCTGGCCGGCCACTGGTCGGGCCCTGTCACCATCGTTCGCGGACCGGGAGAAGCGCTTCATCTCACCCAGACGGAAAATGTCGAGTACAAGCTTGACGGCCTCGTCCTGCTCGTCGAGGGCAAAAGCACCAGCGCCGATGGCAAAGCACTGTTCAGCGCCCTGGCCACGATTGCGTACGACGATGCCTCCCATACCTATCGCTTCCGCGCCTACCATGACGGCCACTACCTCGACACGGAGCTTTCGGTGCCCGCTAACGGCTTTTCGTGGAGCTTTACGGCCGGGCCTGCGCACATTGTAAACACCATGCACTTGACCGGCGAAGGAGCGTGGGACGAAGTCACTGAGGTGACCGTTGGCAGCAATCCTGCGCATCGCAGCGTGGACATCCACCTTCAACATCAGCCGTGAAGCGACATGCGCGCTGCCGTGGGGGCAAAGCGAAGTAATGGGCGGTAATTCGGGCTTCGTCAAAGGAGAACTGCCATGCAGGACCACACCACCGAACAGGAACTGAAGGACAGGCTGAGCCTCATCGAGAGCATGATCGCCGAAGGACGCCGGAATACAGAGAGCTGGGGATGGACGTTCGTTCTGTGGGGCGCTGTCTACTATCTCGCTATCGCGTGGTCAGCGTGGGGGCACAGTGTGTGGGCTTGGCCGGTCACTATGTTGATCGCCGTCATTGTCACCATTGGCGTTGCTTCCTTGAAGGCTGGCAATCATCCGGAGACCACCCTGGGTCGGGCCATCGGTTCTATCTGGATTGCCTTGGGAATTTCGATGTTTCTGCTCTTTCTAGCCCTCGGCCTGAGTGGAAGACTGACCGATCAGCATCTCTTTGTGGCCGTGATATCGGCCATGCTCGGCATGGCCAACGGAGCCTCAGCCCTGATTCTTCGCTGGAAGGTTCAGTTCGCGTGCGCTGTGGTGTGGTGGGTGGCGGCTGTGACTACGTGCCTCGGCACTGATGCGCAGAGCATGATCGTGTTTCTAGCGGCCATCTTTCTCTGCCAGATCGTGTTCGGTATCTACGGCGCAATCGCCGAAGCGCAGGAGCGCAAACCGCGCGGTCCAATCCATGCCTGATTTGCCTGCGCTCAATCCCGTGGTTCACGGCAGGCTGCGACTGGCTCTGCTTTCGCTGCTCAGCGGCGTGGAAGAGGCTGAGTTTACATGGCTCCGTGCCAAGACGGAGGCCACAGACGGCAATCTGGGCGCGCAACTGCTCAAGCTCGAAGAAGCCGGGTACGTGGCTGTAGAAAAGAAGTTCGTGTTGCGCAAGCCGCAAACCCTATATCGCATCACGGAAACCGGCCGCCAAGCCCTCACCGAATACGTCCAGGCTTTGAAACAATTGCTTGGTCCAGCCATGGATGCCTAGACTGTGCTTCCCAATTGGTCGTTGTGGATCCGGCTTGCTGCCGCATCCCAGACGAGTCCTTGGCCCTCTTCGGGGTATTTGTGAAACGCGCTGTAGTTTTCGTGGAGGAATTCGTTCCGCACCAATGCCCCAACCGATTATTCCATTTCGGCTTTGACAAACACGATTAGCCGTCCGTCGGCTGACATGGATGGTTGTCCGCAATTTGCACCGTCACACTGGCTAACATCGACCGGCTCCTGACTGTTCACCTTCTGGAAGACATCTGTCCATTCCACGGGGCCCGACAAGGCTTGCTTGGTTTCGCGCTTCACGTAAACGCGCTTGTCGCCATAAACCCGGTCCCAGCTTTCTAGGTTCTCAACCATCTGGAGGTCCTCATTTGAGGTAGCGTCGTAAGGCTCCGGCGTAACCTTGCCAGTACTTATGGAAAGCAAGCCAACTCGCGGATGTCCGCTTGATCCATCGGACTGCAATACGAGTACCACGTCCGGATCATCCGCGCTGGAGGCGACAAGTTTGCTGATGCCGCTAATCGAGTAGAGCTTCTTACCTTCTGAACCTCCTGCCGGGAACCGCCAGATCTCGGATTCCTTCAGCGCGAGGATGTCCTTGCTTGTTGCCAGGAAGATCGGAGAGCGATAGCCGGCACTCTCGGTTATGGCGCGAGTGCTTCTCGGTCCTAGCTCAACCACCCATATTTGACCACTTCGTAGCTCGCTCGGACCCTTTAGCGTGCCTGGACTGTCGGAGATTCCAAAGAACTTCAGCAGCTTATCCGCAAGCTTTCCTGCTCGCTTTTGCTTGCCCGCAGTACTCGTGCCCGCACTCTTCTGGGTTTGGCCGGCGGCGAAACTCGTTAACAACACAAGTAAGACTAAGCTCGCGCTGCATGATTTCTTCATTATTCCTGCCTCGGACACGGCCGGCTGTTGGTATGATCGGTGCTAAAGAGCACGCAATAAATATCATCATAGGCGATGATCTTTACCTTCCCCTCTTTCCTCGGGATGGTAAGCAGCATTCGCTTGTCTCCGGAACCGACAATGAAATAGATAAATGCATCTTTGCTGTCCCACACCACCCAGCCACGCTCTCCATCCAAGAGTCTCTCATCGCCGGCTAATTCGGACACGCGGGGAAGTACCTGCGTGGAGATCAGCACGCCGTAGTTGACTGGCAAGAGCAGGAATTCCACCGCAACCAGAAAACCCAGTACAGCCAAGAGCAGCTTGGCCATACCCGTCGCAGCACTTCCACGGCGCAATACATACCAAAAGATGCCGCCGGTCAGAAGCGCGCCGGCGACAAGTCCGCTGTAATAAAACGACAGCCTTCCGTCGCTGGAAAGCAGGACTGAGCTAATCCACTCATCAGGAAGCTGTTTCTGCAAGAGTACATTTCCCAGCGCAAAGCATCTCCGCAAAACGAACTGAATAAACGCAATCGCGAGAACCGTGCCCAGAAGCGGCAGTCGGGCCGGCTTGCTAGTCCACCCGGCCGCCCAGCGATCGAGCCGGTCTCTAACGGATGCTGGCGTCAGCGCGTAAGGCACATAACCAATGGCCACCAGCACGAGAACAAGAATTAGTACGTTGGGCACCGACGAAACCACGTACACCAGAAACCGGCATCCGGCAAAAAAATACTTCTCATCGAAGAGATCGAGATTGGTGGCCACGCCATAGGTGCTCAGTTGAAAGCGAAGCGTCAAATACCCAAGCAGGTAAAGCACGAAGGAGCCAAGTGTTGCAAATGCCGACCATTTACCAGCGACGCCGCCTAGTTTCTCTACGAAGTTGCTCGGCAGATCGGCCATCTATTTTCCCGTCATCACAAACGGCGCCCAGAAGAAGGGATGACTGTACTCCGGGCGCGACTTCACCGCAATCAACGCCTGCCTGGCCGCTTCAGACGGAGGGGTGGTTTGTCCCGCCTTGTAAAAGCGCTCCATCCACAACTTCGTGGACCCGGCATTGACTTCCCAGGACGACAGCACCAGATTGCCGGCCCCTGCATAGAGCAAGGATCGCACCATCCCCAGAATCTCATTGGCATGCGTGGCCTGAACGCGTCCCGTTTCGCAGGCACTCAGGACCACCAGACTGTTTTTCTGAAGAGGCAATCCAAACATCTCCGCGGCAGTGAGGCGCCCGCTGTCCGGAGGAGCCTCCTTGAATTGCAGATACGACAATAGCGGGTCGCTGGCATTAAACGTCCCGTGCACCGAAAGATGAACGACACTGTAATCACCTATCCATGCCTTGAGGTCCGCCTTGTTAACGGCAGTCTGTGCCATTACTTTGCTCCGGCCAGGATAGAGCTTTCCGATAGCATCCACCTCTTCGCTGGCATCGTGGATCTCCGGATCGGCGACGGCTAGCAGCCGTCCGTCCTTCAGGGGAGATTTGTTCTCGAGGGTCGCAAGCACCGTTGCGCTCGGCGCATAAGAAATTGCGAAGGTCTCGCCCAGGTATTTCCCGGTCGCGGGATTCTCGAGTGCCTGGAACGGTATCGAGTTCAGCTCCTCTTGCGGCACGATGATAAGGTGATTGTTCTTAATGGAAGAGAGCACCGGTTGGATGAGATAGAGAAACAGCTGGCGGGAAGTCTGTTCATCAAACTTGGCCTCGGGAGCGTCTCTCCGGGCGACTAGGCTGTCGTGCAATGCCGTAGTCTTTTTGATGAGCTGGACATGGGGCAAAAATACGTCTTTGACCTGCACCTCGTTACCATTGATATGCCACAGAACGAGCTTATCGCCCATCACCACGTAATAGAGAACGTCGTAACCTTCCAGAGCGGCGGAGCGCTGCACGTTTTCCAGCGTAACCGGTTGTGCGGCCGTCAGTTGCTTCAGGTTGGGCGCCTGTTTTGCGATGCGGGCCTCGAGCTGGTCATATTGCTGCTGCAGGTCAGCGATCTGACTCTCGAGCTGCACGATCGGTTTCAAATTCTGGTCACGATTTTGACCGCCGGTAAGGTTGAAGAGCTTCTCCTGCTGCGCGGCGATGTTGATTCTTAGCGTTTGGAGTTGCGAGAAAAGCGTCCGCTCCTGGGCTGTGCCGAGTGCGAGCGGACGGCTGGCGAGTAGGTCGGCCATGACCCGCGAACGCGAGCGCTCGAAAAGCGCGAAGGCCTCCGGGTACTGCTTGCGATCCAGCAACAGCAGCGCGGGCCGGTAATAGCAGTCGATCTTGTCTTCCAGAAAGGAGCCGCGCGCCTGTTCGTCTCCTAGCGTCCGCCGGTCCTTTTCAAGCAAGTCACCGGCCTGCTTAAATGCCGCGAGGGCAGCGTCATTGTTGCCTCTGTTCTCCTCGAGTTGGCCCTCGAGACACTGGTCCCGGGCATTGAGGTCAGTCACGACCACGCCCTGCTGCTGCAGTTGAGCTTGCCAGTCCTTCAGGTTCTTAACCAAACTTTCTAGGAGCGCAATCGCCTGAGGGTCCAGGGCGCCAAACGCGAAGCGCTCCGTCACCAGAACATCTTTCGGTACCTCCGGACTGAACATCTTCGTTTCCAGTACATTCTGGTCGCCCTTCTGCGTTTTTTGGATGAGCGCTTTGCGTACATCCATGCCGTTCACGATGGTTTGAAACGTCTCGGCGATGAAGTCGTACCCGAGCTCGCGGCTCAGCACAATCGCCTTCCCATAGTCAGCGCGGGCCATTTCCAGGGAGCGGTAGCAAACATCGTAGTTTTTCTGGTAGTCGCATTTCATTGCCAGTTGGTAATAAATTTCGCCGCGGTCGCCGTAGCCCAGGTACAGCTGCTTCTTGTCTATCTCGGCACTCATGGCCAAAGCACGATCCAGGTTTTCACTGGCGGCAGCCAAGTTGCCGCGCTTGACCTCCGCTTCGCTGGCCACATCGAGTGCTTCAAAATAGAAATTCTTGTTGCCGCAATTCGCTCCCAGACGCAACGCTTCATGAATGTGTTCTTCAGCTGCGTCAGTCGCTCCAGTTTCTAACTCTGAAAAGGCCAGTCGTGCCAAAGCTTCGGTCTGGTAGTCCGTGCGATTGGCACGTTTGGCGAGTTCGATAGCGGATTTGTAAATCGTTATGGCCTGGCCCAATTGGTGCTGAAGACGCTGGATGTCGCCCATCTTGAACGCGCTCCACGACGCTCCCGCGAAATCCTGCCGCTCGAGAAACAGGTCGTAGCTGGCTTTTAGTTCAGACTGCGCCGCTGCGAGTTCGGAGAGTGCGCTCTTGGCGTCGCCCGTGTGACGAACATGATCTGTCCAACGATCGATCCTGACGCTGCCGCTTTTCTGGAGTTGTTGAGGATCGTTGCCCAACTGGGCGAAGCTCTGCTGGGATGGTGCCGCGAGGACGAACAGGCACAACGGAACGAGGCAAGAAAGCCGTCCTACCCGGAATTTCCTATTTGACCTCGAAAACGGCGCCATGGTGCCCTCATCTCACCTATCCGCGATGGACATCGTCAGAGAATTTTCCCTCAACGCAGCCCGGGCGTTCCGGCCATCCGCGCCGGCACGGCCCGGTGGTAGCTGTCTACGCGTAAGTTGTGACCTGAGCGCCGGCCTCGTTTCAAAGCGGGTCCCTTGGCTAAGGTCTGGAGACGAGGGAGATTGCAGCTTATCGCCCGGTTGGCAACTGCAATGCGATTGGCAAGAGATTGCCAAAGATCCTCCGTCAAGTCCTCAGCAAGCTCTGCTCGGCAACCCGCCAGCCGAGCCAAAGAACTGGGACAGGCTTCCGCCTTAGTCTCTTCGTCCTGATCCCTTGAGCCGCAGCCTCCTGCCGCATTACTTCTTGATCGCCGCGCCCTTCCTCGGAATAAACAAAGTCCCCGGCGCCGTAATCTTATTCACCTGCGAAAAATTCCTCTGATTCAAGGCCAACCCGATCCTGCCGCGCGAGTCGACGTACAGCAGCGCCTCCCCCACCGGCACGTTCATAAATGTCTTCTCATAAGGCACGCTCAAAGGCTTCTTGTTCAACTGCACAATGATCTTGTCCCCCAGCACGTAACCAAGCTTCTTAAACTCCTCGCCCGGTATGTCGCTGATCAGCGATCCGTAAGGATCATCCAGCCCGATAATGTCGCCCTCAATCCCGTTCTCCGAAGTGCTCGACTCTTTCGGCGTAAGCTGCACAAGCTGCAGAACCTGCGGCCCCGCCAAAGTGAAGTCCCAGCCTTCTGCCAGATGCGCTGCCGCCGGCGAAAAAATATCCCGCCCGTGAAACGTCGATGAAACCTGCGACTCGAGCATCCACGCCGTGTTCGTAATTTCCCGCGCCGACTCCAACCCGTCCCGCTCGGTCACCGGCGTAATCAATCCATTGTCGGGCAGTACGAAATACTGCCCCTTCTTCGATTTAACAATCACAGCCTTCCGTGACGTCCCCACTCCCGGGTCCACCACCACAAGAAAAATCGTCCCCGAAGGGTAGTAAGGCGTCACGCCCGCCAAAAATCGCGCCGCTTCTTCGATCTGGAATGGCGTCACCTGGTGGGTGATATCCATCAAACGCGCGTCCGGCGCTATCCCCACAATCACCGCCTTGCACACCGCTACCGCATCATTGGCCGAGCCGAAGTCCGTCATAAACACGATCGTCGGCCGCGCCGCTGAGCCTCCCTGCCCAGTCCCCCCCCTGTCTGCCGGCGTCTTGCCGCACGCCCCGCAAAAAACGGCCCCTGCGAAAACCAAAATTGCGAAAAGCCGATTGCGTAAAGCCATCAAGTCTCCCAAGTGCAATGAGTTTTTTAAAATTCAGCGGGAGCCGTCGAGGTCTCACCGGATCGGAAATCGGAACGCAAACACTGGACGCATCACCCTGGTGACTCAGGGCAATTACAACGCGTCCATCCCCTCGAATGGCAGGCAGTATACAGGAAGCCGCAAAGCACAGTCACGCAGGTATCGCTCCGAACGCTCGGAACCTGGCCTCGAACCGTAACGACCCCTATAAACGAGATAGGATTGCTGATGCACTTCTAATAATATACCTCGGGCTTCTGACCGAAGCTACGCAAGACCGAGCAGCCTGTCGCACCAAGAGAAGGCCCTGCCAGATTGCGGACCTAAGTTCGTCAAGAAGGAGTAAAGACCGTGCGTCAAACTGTTCTTATGAGCGGGTTTTTGTGCCTCTGCGCAGCGACCGCCGAAGCCGATCAACTAACTCTGAAAAATGGTGACCGACTAACCGGAACCATCGTCAAGTCCGATGCAAAAATCCTTTTGCTCAAAACCGACTTCGCCGGGGATGTCAATCTCCAGTGGGACGCGGTAACTTCCATCGTATCCTCGCAATCGCTCCATCTCGCCTTAAAAGATGGGCAAACCATCGTCGGCACCGTCACTACCACAGACGGCAAATTTGAAGTTGCCACCAAGGAAACCGGACCTGTCGCCGCCACCAAAGACGCCGTCGTGTCGGTCCGCAACGATGCCGAGCAAAAGGCCTACGACGATCAAATCGACCGCCTCCGCCATCCCCACCTCACCGACTTCTGGAGCGGCCTCCTGGACACTGGCCTCAGCCTCACTCGCGGAAATTCCGAATCCGTAACCTATTCGCTCTCGGGAAAAGCCGCCCGCGTCACCGACCGAGACAAAATCTCCGTCTACACCACCGCCGTCTACGCGAACAGCACCGTCAACGGCCTGAACTCCACGACCGCTCACGCCATCCGCGGCGGGGTCCGCGGCGATCTCAACGTTAGCGAGCACCTCTTCGTTTTCGGCTTCACGGACTTCGAGTACGACCAATTCCAGGATCTGGACTTGCGCAACGTCGTCGGCGGCGGCCTCGGCTATCACGTCATCAATACAAAGGCCACCACCTTCGATCTGTTTGCTGGCGGCGACTTCGACCAGGATTACTTCGGAGCCCTCGCCGCTACCGCAACCACGCCTGCCAAGGCGGCCGTTACTCGCAAAAACGGTGAAGTCGATCTCGGCGAAACCTTCAACGTCAAAATCAACAATCGCACCACGCTCACAGAACAGTTTAGCCTGTTCCCCAACGTCTCGGACACCGGCGGTTACCGCTTCCAATTCGACGCCACCGGCGCCACCAAGCTGAAAAGCTGGCTCAGTTGGCAAGTCACCTACAGCGATCGGTACTTGAGCGATCCCCTCGCCGGCTTCAAGAAGAACGACCTGATCCTTTCCACTGGTGTGCGCTTGACATTCGGCAAGGGCGCGTTCTAAATAAGTCGCACGCACACCCGGTACATCTGTATTTAGGCAAAGGAGGCGGGGCATGATCTATTGGCTCGTTGTTGGTCTTATCGCCGGCTGGCTGGCTGGGGTCGTCATGAGGGGCGGCGGTTACGGCATCATCGTGGACATCCTTCTCGGCATCGTCGGCGGCTTCCTGGGTGGCTGGCTTTTCGGCCGTTTGGGGATTTGGCCGGCCGGAGGTATGCTCGGGTCGATCATTGTCGCTTTCGTCGGTGCGGTCATCCTGGTGGGCATCACGCGACTCCTCAAGCGAGTCTAGGCTTCGTTTGCAAAGCAGTCCCAAGGATTCAAACCGCGCTGCGGAAGCAAGCAGCCCGAAAGCGGCATTTTTGTCTCTTGGCAACCCCAGCAAACCGTTCTCTTGGCCCCCTTTCCCCGCTTTCCGCCGAACCTGTCCTTCGAAGCTTTGACACGAATCGAACAGATTCATCACAATTTATTGGGTCAAAAACCCCTGTACCGAGGGTCAGGTGGGTGGTGTCTGGTACAGGGAAACACAGGCGAAAACAGTAGCGAAAACTGCTGCCCATGTAACATACTGATTCTAAATAATATAATTTGTTTTCAATCGGGTCATGAGAGTACCGGGAGACTAGTTTAGGCCCTAAAATGTGTCTTCTGTACCATCGCGTTTAGGACGGATCTGGTGTCAAATGGGACAGGTAAGGGACCTGGACCAAATGGCAGGCCTCATGCATCTAAAAGGCAAGCCGATCAGTGAGCGAGAAACACCAAGTGGTTCGACGAGCGGGATCGACAACAGAGGAAAGATGAAGAACAAAGACAGCAAGCGGAAATGGATGTGGTGGTTCTTAGGGATCGTGCTCGCGCTGCAGCTCTATTTCGTACGTGAGCTGGTAGCAGCCTTTGCGCTTTTCGCGCTGGGATTTGCGGCCATCGCCTTCGTAGTCATGAGCCTGTACATGCTTCAAAAGGTTTGGGAAGTCGGCGTTCAGCGCATAGCCGCCAGCCAGCACCCGGTCGTCGATATCGCCCGGCGCGGAGTTAACGCTGTAGAAGACCTCGCGCGCCGCCCGTTGCGCCGCCCGGGTTCAGCCGCGGCTCGTTAAGCCGCCAGCAAGTTTGTGTTTTGCCAGCGCACACACAGAGCTGCTTAGCCTGCGTCCCTCAGGATGATCATAGCCTCTGTGGTAGTAAAAGAGAAAAAAGGCCAGCCGCCCTGAGAGAACGGCTGGCCTCCTTCTTTGTCCCCGGCGCCCGTCCGGCCTTTCCTTTTCCCGTCCCCGAAAGGGATCACACCTGGCCCGCATCGCAGGGGCTCGTCACAAACCGGTTGACAGCAAAACCCAAGTGTTGTATTTAACCAATCGGTTAAATACACATGGCTCCCAAACTCGCCCCGGAACGCTCCCTCGACGAGCTCACCTCCACCTTCGCTGCTCTCGCCGACCCTACGCGTCGTGCGATTCTCGCTCACTTGATGTCCGGCGAAGCCTCGGTGACCGAACTGGCCGAGCCCTTTGAGATGAGCATGGCGGCCATCTCCAAGCATATAAAAGTGCTTGAGAACGCAGGGCTTATCACTCGCGGCAGGGCCGCCCAATGGCGCCCGTGCCGGATCCATCCGGCTGCTCTTAAAAACGTCGCCGACTGGGTCGAGACCTATCGCGCAGCTTGGGAGAAGAGGTTCGACCGCCTGCACGACTATTTGGGAGGACTGGAAGCCAAGGAGAAAAAGCATGGCCGAAACAACCCGTAGCTCTGCTGCGGGACAAGCCAGGCAGGAACTCGTCCTCACCCGCATCTTTGGCGCCCCGCGCAGCCTTGTTTTCAGGGCTTGGACCGATCCCAAGCACGTGGCCCGCTGGTGGGGCCCGCGCGGGTTCACCAACCCCGTCTGCGAACTCGACGTGCGCCCGGGCGGGCTGATTCGAATCGATATGCGCGGACCTGACGGCACTATCTATCCGATGAAAGGCGTTTTTCACGAAATCATCGAGCCTCGGCGCCTGGTCTTCACGAGCACCGCCCTCGAGGACGCGGCCGGCAAACCGCTGCTCGAGATTCTCAACACCATGGCCTTTGACGACTACAACGGCCTGACGAAACTTACCCTGCACGCTCGTCTTATCACGCAAGACTTCCAGCTGACGCCCGAAGTCGCCGCCGCTCTCTCGGGTATGGAGCAAGGCTGGAGCGAAAGCCTCTACCGCCTCGCCGATGAAGTTGAAAATTCTCTTAAATCCGCTCTAGGCGGAAGGGGAGGCGGAGCTTGACATATTCCCATACAGGAATGTATTGTGCATTCATGGCGCGAGCGGCTACGACTTCCGATGCTTTCAACGCTATCGCAGAGCCGCGGCGCAGAGAGATACTCAACTACCTGGCGCTAGAAGAGCGGCCGGTGGGGGATATTGTGGATGCTTTGGAGATGGGACAGCCTTCCGTTTCGAAGCATTTGCGGGTCTTAAAGGATGTCGGGCTGGTGCATGCGCGGCGCGACGGGCGGCAGATGTTTTACCGAACGAATGCGGCGGCGATCCGGCCTTTATATGCGTGGGCGGCTACCTTTGAACGATTCTGGCGGCACCAGTTGATCCGGGTGAAGGAACGAGCCGAGGAGAAGAGCGGCCGGTAACAAAAAACTGATGCGATTCTTGTGTGAGGAGCGCCGAAATGCCACAAGCACACCCGCGAACCGGAATGGGATGCCTCGAGGTGTGGATTCCAAGCAAGGCCTGAAGTAGCCGGAAGAAGCTTTTTAGGACTCAAGTTAAGACGAAAGTCGAAATAAGAGTGGAAACATTAAGTGGAAATAAAACGTCATAAGCAACCAAGGAGGGCCGCGTGCAATTGAGTCCATATCTTTTGTTCAACGGCCAATGTGGGGCCGCGTTCAAATTTTACGAAAAATGTCTCGGCGGCAAAATCGAAGCAATCTTTACCTTTGGACAATCCCCTATGGCACAACAGGTGCCAGCGGAATGGGGAAGCAAAGTCATGCACGCTCGCATGAACATTGACGGCATGATCCTGCTAGGTTGCGATCCCCCGCCGGATCGTTATCAACCGCCACGAGGCTTCTCGGTCTCGCTCTCCATCAAAGATCCCGCCGAAACCGAACGCATCTTCCATGAACTGGAGCAAAATGGCACAGTGCAGATGCCCATCCAGAAGACTTTCTGGTCGGCTCGCTTTGGAATGCTTGTCGATCAATTTGGGATCCCGTGGATGGTTAACTGCGAGCAAGCAGCTCAGCAGGCAGCCTAACGTTCTGTCCCAGGGGGACGCCCAAAAAGGGCGTCCTCAACGCAAAGCTTCATTACCACGCAACGAAGGCACGCGACGGAGAGGAAAGTTCATGAGTTCAGTGACACAAAGTTCCGCAATCAACCAGCCGGCTGCGACGGTCGCGCCTGTCTCGAAAAAAATGCTTTGGACCGGGCGTGTCATCAGCGCTATACCCGTACTCTTAATGCTCTTCAGCGCCTCATTGAAACTGCTCAAGGCCGCTCCGGTGGTACAAGGAATGCCGCGATACGGATATCCTGAAAGCCAGATTGTCATTATTGGAGTGCTTGAATTCCTCTCCTGCGTCATTTATTTAATTCCGAACACCGCTGTTCTCGGCGCCATTTTGATGACGGGTTATCTTGGCGGCGCGACTGCCACGAATTTTCGCGTCAGCGATCCGTCCTACATTTTGACGGTACTTCTAGGCGTTTTTGTGTGGGGCGGGCTTTTCTTTCGCGATGCCCGGCTGCGCGCACTTATTCCGTTCCGGCGCTAGGCTGCACTTGGGGGACCGGGCCTGTTCGCTAGATGGATCATTGATTAAGGAGATGCACCAATGAATTTCACACCGGGGCTGTTGCTACAAGACTTGAAAATCGCCCTTCGCTCGCTCTTGCGGGCAAAAGGCCTGGCGATTACCGTGATCCTCACGCTTGCGCTGGGCATCGGCGCCAACGCGGCGATCTTCACTCTCGTGCGCGGCGTGCTGCTTCGACCGCTCGTCAACCGCGACGAAGACCGCCTCATCTATATCCGTCAAAGCGCCACAGGCATCGGTACACCAAACACCTACTTCTCAGTCCCGGAACTGAAGGATATTGAGTCCGGCACCCGCAGTATCAGCGAATTCGGCGATTTCTCAACCATCAGCTTTACCATGGTCGGCCTGGGTGAGCCGCGCGAAGTTCAAGCCGGGGTTGTCGGCGGCAGCTATTTCGACGTGATGGGGCTTCACCCCGTTCTCGGCCGGCTGATCGGCCCGCAGGATGACGGTCCTAAAGCAGCGGGCGTCGTCGTTCTGACCTATCGTTTCTGGACCTCCGCTCTGCATAGCGATCCGAATGTTCTCGGCAAGACCGTGCGTCTCGGCAGCGGCGTGATGGGGACTCGAAGCGGCACAATTATCGGAGTTCTCGAACCCTCGATCCCCTATCCCGCGGATACAGAAATCATCGCCAATGTGGTGACGAGCCCGCACCATCTTTCCGCCACCATGATCGAAGGCCGCGTCCATCGCATGACCGAACTGTTCGGGCGGCTGGCCCCCGGCGCAACTCTTGAGCAAGCGCGCGCTGAACTGCGTACTGTCCACGGCTCGATGATGAGTGAGAATCCGAAAGATTATTCGAAACAGGCGGATTGGCAGATCAGCGCCACGCGCCTGCGCGAACAAATAACTTCCGGCGCCCGCACCGTTCTCCTTGTGTTGCTTGCGGCCTCGGGATTGGTCTTTATTATCGCCGTTTCGAACGTCGCCAACCTGATCCTGGCGCGCTCCGTTCGCCGCGAAGGCGAACTTTCGATTCGCGCTGCTCTTGGCGCCAGCACGGCAACGCTGCGCCGTACGCTTCTGGCGGAAAGCCTGCTTCTTTGCGGCGCAGGAGCCCTTCTGGGCGTTCTCAGTGCGCGGCCGATGGTGGCCATCCTGGCTCGCTACGCGTCGCGGTTCTCCATCCGCGCTCTCGATCTCACGGTCGACTCCAGCATGCTTTGGGTCGGTGCTGGTCTGGCGATTATGGCGGCTATCCTGCTGGCATATGTTCCGCGCCTGCCTTCCGCGACCTCTTCCCAGGGATTCGGCTTGGCCGCGGGCAGCGTGCGTATCACCGGCGGCACCAACCGCCGTCTGCGGCTTTTCGCCATGACGCAAATTGCCGCTTCCTTCCTGCTGCTCGCGGGCGCCAGCATGTTGCTCAAGACGCTTCTCGATATGCAAAATGCGCGCACCGTTCTCGACGCGAACCGCGTGCTTGCCGTCAACGTTCCCGTGGACTCCTACGGCAAGAAACCCGAAGAGGTAAACCACTTCTATGAGGAAACGATTCGCCGCGTCTCTGCGTTGCCCGGTGTCGATGCCGTCGCCGTCGGCGATGCCGTACCCTGGCGAGACACGCAATTCAACTTCCAGCTGCAATTCTCAGGCGACGACCACGTGAAAGGCCCCGGCGAAGAGGATCCCCGCACGCAGGTCCGCACCGTTTCCCCGGGATTTTTCGCCGCGCTCCACGTGCCCATTCTTGAAGGACGCGATTTCAACGACCTTGACCGCCAGGACAAGGAGCCCGTAGTGGTCATCAGTCAAAGCGTTGCGCAACGCATGTTCCCCGGCCGAGATCCCCTCAACCGCCATCTCTGGTGGACCGATCCTGTCATCAAGTTTATCGGCATGGAGCCCACGCCGCGCCGTATCGTCGGAGTGGTCGCCGACATTGACGACACGCACGTCATCCCCGCTCCTACACTCACCGTCTACGACCCCATGGAGCAGCAGGGCCTTTTCGGAGGCCGGCTTTTTGTGCACACGCACTCCGATCCGTACGCGCTGGTCACGCCCATTGTGCAGCTGATTCGCAGTATGTCTGCCGACCAGCCAGTCGAGAAAGCGGCCACGCTTGAGGACGTGCGCGCCGAAGTGCTTAGTCCAGATCGTTTGAACTCGCTTGTGTTCGGAGGATTTGCGCTCGTTGCGCTTGCCATTGCGATCGTCGGAGTTGCAGGCGTTCTGGCGTTTTCGGTCAGCGCGCGAACGCGCGAATTTGGCATTCGTCTCGCCATTGGCTCGCAGCCGAGCCGTCTCCTGGCTGCAGTCATTCGCGAAGGCGCGGTCATGGCCGCCGCAGGGATCGTGGCTGGCGCTGTCGGCGGATACGTCCTCGCGCGTCTGGCAGGTAGTTATCTCTTGGAGCTGAAAATGCCAAGCCCGCTGCCGGTGGTGATTTCTGCTTTGATTTTGCTCATTGCTGCCGTTGCCGCGTCCGCGCTTCCGGCCGCTCGCGCCGCTCGCGTCGACGTCGTCCAGGCCCTGCGCGCCGAGTGAGCTGGCGATTCTGGGATTCGCCGGACTGCTTCAGCTCGGCGCTGCCCGGTTTGTGGTCACCTATTTCCATGACGATTTGTAATAGATGATTGAAGTGTGTGAACCTCACGAAAGCAAGGTTCTAATCCATGTGCAGAAACATCAAAACTCTCTTCAACTTCGAGCCGCCTGTCACCCCGGAGGAGATTCGGGCATCCTCGCTCCAATTTGTTCGAAAAATCAGCGGAATCCATAAGCCGTCGAAGGCAAACGAAGCGCCCTTCTCGGCGGCGGTGGATGAAATAGCGGCTGTCTCGGCCCGTCTTCTCCACGCCCTCGAGACCAGCGCGCCGCCAAAGGATCGAGCAGCAGAGGCGGCAAAAGCCAAGGCTCGAGCTGCCGGGCGATTCGGATCTTGAGTTCTGACGGAGCCGGCGCCGCAAGAGGTACTGCGCCCTTCTGGCGTCAAGCCGGCACCTTTCAACTGCAGACTGTCTCGACCACGCCTGGGGTGTACCCCTTCTGTGCTACTCTTTGCGCCCGCTAGCGCGTAGACATGAGCCCACCCTAGGAGATTGTGATGACCCGGCGAAGCAAACTGGCCAAGCTGATGGGGATTGCCGTAGCACTTATGCTCGCGATTTGTCCGCTAAGTCCTGCGCAGGAAAAAGACAAAGTACCGGCGAAAAAGGTCGCGATTCGCGCGGGACGTTTGATCGACGGCAGGAGCGATGCGCCCATTCCGAACGCCGTGATCCTCATCGAAGGCGACAAAATTGTCTCCGTAACTGCCGGAGGGACGCCCCCTGCGGGCACGGAAGTCATCGATCTCTCGAAAGCTACTGTGCTTCCCGGATTCATCGACGTACACACGCATGTACTTCTGAACGGAGACATCACGGCGGCAGACTACGACGAGCAACTGCTGAAAGAGTCCATTCCTTACCGCGCGATTCTTGCGGCCCGCAACGCGCGCATTGCGCTTGAAAACGGTTTTACTTCGATTCGCGATGTCGAGACGGAAGGCGCGATGTATGCCGATGTCGACGTAAAGACGGCCATTGCTAAAGGTGAGGTTCCCGGCCCGCGCATGCAAGTTGCCACGCGCGCGATGGCTCCGACTGGAATGTATCCGCTGCTCGGGTATTCCTGGGAATTGAAAGTTCCCACGGGAGTGCAATCTGTTGATGGTGTCGAAGGCGCGCGCAAGGCGGTCCGCGAACAAGTGATGTACGGGGCGGATTGGATCAAATACTACTCCGACCGCCGCTATCACTTTGGGGACGACGGCGTGCTTTACAGCATGGTGAATTTCACCGACGAGGAAGCCAAAGCCATCGTCGATGAAACGCACCGGCTCGGCAAGAAAGTCGCCGCGCATTCGATCGGTTCCGATGGAATTGCCGCGGCGCTTCGCGCTGGGGTCGACACGATCGAGCATGGCGATGGTTTCACCGACGCTCTTCTCGACGAGGCCGCAAAAAAGGGCGTTTATTGGGTCCCCACGATCACCGTGGGCGCCTACGTTGCTCCAGGCCGCGGCGGCAATTGGATCAAAATGGTGGACCTCGAAAAAACCGCCTTCCAAAAAGGTCTGAAGAAAAATGTAAAAATTGCCCTCGGAACGGATGCCGGAGGTTTCGACTGGAAAGAACTGAACGAAGCCGAGGAATTCGTGTACTACGCGAACTACGGCATGACGCCCATGCAGGCCATTCGCGCGGGCACGGTGGTTCCAGCGGAGCTTCTCGGCTGGAGCGACAAGGTCGGCGCCATCGAAAGAGGCAAGTGGGCGGATATCGTCGCCGTAAGCGGCGACCCGCTACGAGACATCACCGAACTGAAGCGCGTAAAGTTCGTAATGAAAGGCGGCATCGTCTACAAAAACGAGCTGCCTTAGGTAGAATCGGAAAGCGCAAGGGAGCAATTTGGCCGCTCACGCCGAGCGCCAGGGGAAGTCTAACCACTCGGGATTTCGCATTCGGGAGGAGCGGTGATCGAAACTATATGGCAGGACTTGAAATTTGCCTTGCGCATGCTGAGGAAAAATCCCGGCTTTACCGCCGTGGCGATGTTCACGCTCGCGCTGGGAATCGGCGCAAACACAGCGATTTTCAGTGTCGTCCATGCGGTCCTGTTGCGGCCGCTTCCTTACGACGATGCCGATCAGTTGCTCGCAATTTCGCAGACAGATCGCGCCTCGGGTACAACCGGGGTGCCGGTTTCTTTCACGAAGTTTACGGAGATAAGTGAGCAAAATAGATCGTTGGCAAGCGTCGCGGCGTTCTATCCCTATACGCCGAGTCTCGTCTCCGAGCACCAACCAGAACTCGTTAATGCCGCACGGGTTTCCGCCGATTTGTTTCGCGTTTTGGGAATCACGCCGCTCCTCGGCAGAGGTTTTCTGCCGGAAGAAGAGGCGCCCGGGGGCCATGACGTCGCCATCCTTGGCGACGGCTTCTGGCACAGCCACTTCGCCGCGGACCCCGGCCTGCTTGGCAAGACCCTTTCGCTGGACGGTAAAGGAGTGACGGTCGTGGGCGTCCTGCCCGCGAGTTTTCATTTTCCTTTGCAATTTCCCGAGCCCGACGTGTGGCTCCCGCGCGTTTCTGAATCAAGCTTTCTCACGCCGCAACAGATTCATTCCGGCGCTGGCTATCTCAGTGTGATTGCGCGCATGCGGCCCGGCGAGACTCTTTCGCGTGTACAAGCGGAGCTCTCCGCCATCGACGGACGCTATCGCCAGCAGTTTGGCAGCTACGTTGATGCGACGAAATACTCGCTCGCGGCGACGTCGCTCTCAGAAGGTCTTGTCGGTCCACTGCGCGCCTCGTTACTGGTGCTTCTGGCTGCGGTCGGATTCGTTCTGCTGATCGCGTGCGCCAACCTGGCCAACCTTTTGCTTGCGAGGGCGACTTCGAGGGATCGAGAGATCGGAATTCGTAAGGCGCTCGGCGCCACGCGATCGCGCCTGGTGCGGCAGTTGTTGAGCGAAAGTCTGCTGCTTGCCCTCGGCGGTGGAGCGCTGGGAGTCCTTCTCGCAAGTATGTTGATGCCTGCACTGCGTGCCCTTAGCCCCGGGACCGTGCCGCGCCTCGCGGAAGCGAGCATCGACGGGTCCGTGCTGCTTTTCTCGCTTTTGCTTTGCGCCCTTACAGGCGTGCTCTTTGGCCTGATGCCTTCGCTGCAAGCGGCCGGAAAGGAGCTGCAAGAGACCCTGAAGGAAGGTTCACGCACTTCTTCAGAAGGCGGCCATCGCGGCAGGTTTCGCGCGTTTCTGGTTGTCGCGGAAATTGGCATGGCGCTCGTCCTTATGACCTGCGCGGGGCTGCTCATCGAAAGTTTCGCGCGCCTTATGCACGTGAATCCCGGGCTGTCGCCAAGTAATGTGATGACCTTTCCGCTGACGCTGCCGCCGGTGCGCTACCCGCAAGCGCAGCAACAAGAGTCTTTCTACCGGCAACTGCTAGAGCGCGTGAGAACGATTCCCGGGGTCGAGGCCGCTGGCACAACCAGTTATTTGCCGCTCTCGGGCAGCGCGCGATTCGGTTTTTTTTGTCCCGAGGGGCACGCGTGCCTGGGTGTCGGCAAAGACCCCGTCATCGCGATGCGTCAAGTGAGCCCCGGTTATTTCGATACCGTGCGCACGCCGCTGCTTCGCGGCCGCGTGTTCACCGAAGAAGATACGGCGGGCGGACTGCCGGTGGTGGTCGTCAACCAAACGACGGCCACGCGTTATTGGCCCGGCCAGGACCCCATCGGCAAACGTCTCGCGAATTCGCGGGACAGGGTGCAGCGAGAAATTGTCGGCGTTGTTGCGGACGTAAAATTTGGCGGCCTCAATGCAGCAAACACAGAAGAGATGTATCTGCCGATGGCCCAAGCTCCCTGGCTTACGATGACGCTGGTCGTGCGCTCCAGCGTCAAACCGCAACCTCTCGTGACAGCGGTCCGCGCAAAAATTGCGGAGAGCGATCCCGATTTGCCGGTTGCCGGAATTCTCAGCATGGACGAAGTGGTCTCCACGTCCGTTGCGCAGCCCCGAATCATTATGCAATTCGTTGGCGTGTTTGCTGGATTCGCACTGTTGCTGGCGGCGATTGGAATTTACGGCGTTATGGCGTACAGCGTGACCGCTCGCAAACAAGAGATGGGCATCCGCGTAGCTCTCGGCGCGCGACCAGCCGATATTTTGCGTCTCGTGGTAGGGCAGGGAATGCGCATGACGTTGCTCGGAGTTGCGCTCGGAGTTGCTGTTTCTCTGGCTCTTACACGTCTGCTCGCGAGCTTGCTGTTTGGAGTGCGGGCAACTGATCCGCTGGTTTTCAGCGCGGCCGCGCTCTTGCTCGTGGGAGTGGCCTCTCTGGCTTGCTATCTTCCGGCTCGGCGCGCCACGCGCGTCGACCCGATCATCGTGCTACGCTACGAATAGAGACCAACATGCCTGTCGAAACTCTGTGGCAGGACATTAGACTCGCCGTCCGGATGCTGAGGAAGAATCCCGGATTCACGGCGGTGGCCCTGCTCACCCTGGCGCTGGGAATCGGCGCAAATACCGTCATCTTTAGCCTCGTGCATGCGGTTCTCTTACAACCGATTCCTTACCCTGCGGCGGAGCGCTTGATTTCGATTTCACAATTCGACTCGCGCACCAACACCAAAGGACTCTCGCTCTCGTTGCCCAAGTTCGAGCAGATCGCAGAACAGAGCCGCACACTCGAAAGTGTCGCCGTCTATTATTTGCGCGGGATGAGTCTGGAGACTTCGCACGATCCGGAAGCCTTAAGCGGCGCTCGTGTTTCCGCCGATTTCTTCCGGGTCCTGGGCGTCGCGCCCGCTCGCGGGCGCACTTTTCTTCCTCAAGAGGATCAGCCCGGCGCGGCCGACGTCGCGATTGTGACGGATGGATTCTGGCACAGCCACTTTGCGGCCGACGACGATGTGCTCGGTAAGTCTCTGGTTCTTGACGGAAACAGTGTCACCGTCATTGGAATTCTTCCCGCCAGTTTTCGTTTTCCCTTCGAGACTCCCGAGCCGCAAGTGTGGCTTACTCGCGTGTCGGAACATCCGCTGTTGAAGCCGTTGCAAGTTAATATGGGCGCGGGTTATTTGTCCGGAATTGCGCGTCGGCGTTCGGGCGAGACTATCGCGCAGGCTAGAGCGGAACTGGGCACCATCAACGCCGGCTATGCCCAAAGATTTGCCGGCCATGCGGATGGAGCCAACCACGATCTCGAGGCCGAATCGCTCCAAGAAAATCTTGTCGGCGGTTTGCGCCGCTCGCTGCTCGTGCTGCTTGCGGCTGTCGGGTTCGTTCTGCTCATTGCTTGCGCCAATGTCGCCAATCTGCTGTTGGCGCGCGGCGCGGCCCGCGTGAAGGAACTCGCGCTGCGAAAAGCACTGGGCGCGTCGGACGGCCGGCTCATTCGACAATTGCTCTGTGAAAGTTTCGTGCTGGCTTTTTCAGGCGGCGCGTTGGGAATTATTCTCGCGTTCGCGCTCATGCCTTTGTTGCGCTCCGTGAAGGAAGCAAACATCCCGCGCTTGGCCGAAGTACGTCTCGATCCGGCAGTCCTCTTGTTCTCACTGCTGTTGTGCGCGGCGACTGCGATTCTATTCGGCCTGGCGCCGGCATCGGAGGCTGCTGGCAAGCAGTTGCACGGCGCGCTTAAAGAAGGACTGCGCGGATCAACTGTTGGCGGGAGTCGCCGAAGATTTCACGCCGCGCTGGTTGTTGCGGAAATCTCCGTGGCGTTGGTGCTCATGACCGGCGCGGGGTTGCTGATCGACAGTTTCGCGCGGTTAACGAAAGTGAATCTGGGGTTTGCGCCGCGCGGAGTTTTGACCTTCCCGATCGCTTTGCCGTCCAGCCGCTACAGCCAAGCGGAA
>Ga0210383_10001487_pt1 | contig 21466 bp, 23 predicted proteins | sample IncBWC14OmetaG_FD_160072 | JGI IMG/M metagenome (GOLD analysis project Ga0210383, IMG submission 160072) | Forest soil microbial communities from Barre Woods Harvard Forest LTER site, Petersham, Massachusetts, United States - Inc-BW-C-14-O ... | reverse complement strand
ATTCCAGCGGTTGAATGGGCAAGCGCTAGCGTTCTTCCCGTGACGCGCGTCGGCCGCATCGTGGCGGGGAGAAATGCTTCGACGGGCTTGCGCTCACCGATCCCGGTACCGGCGATCACATCCCGACGCAGCTTTTTGTTGGCGCCCTGCGGAAGATCGAGCGCTTACGACCCGAATGTAAGCATTTCGGGTTCAAATCTCGGGAAGGGCTTTCCGCCTTTCCGCGCGCAAAATTCGTTCCGGCGCAGCCTGCTCTGCAGCCTGGGGTCAATAAGCTTGTGGGGACTAGCCTGAGTGCACGAATCTTGACCTCAACATATGCAAGGCATATGCTTACGACAACGTGGTATGAGAATACGCGATGAAGCGCCCGCGAACTGGAAAAAGTAAGTCAGTGACGTCAAAGACGGCGGCGAGGTCGATGTCCAGTACCGTCGCTAAGCGAGCGTCCATATTTCGCAATGGCGCCAACCAGGCCGTGCGACTCCCGCAGGAATTGCGTTTCCCGGCAGACGTGAAGGAAGTCCGGATTCGCAAGCAAGGAGATGGGTTGCTCATTTCGCCAGTCAAGCCGAACTGGGCATCGTTTTTCGCGATGCAGGTAGACGTACCCGATGATTTTCTGGAAAAGCGCAGCGATTCACCTCCACAATCACGCGACCCGCTATGACGGGCTTTATGCTGGATACAGATATTTCCAGCTACATCATCAAGCGTCGACCGGCGACACTGGTTGAAAAATTCGAGAAACACGGCGACGTGCTCAACGTGTCCGTGATTACGGCTGCGGAGTTGCGTTTTGGCGCAGAGAAGGCGGCCCGGCCGAAGCTCGCCGAGCTGATCGAGGCGTACTTGGATCGACTTGCGATTCTCGATTGGACCAACGAAGTTTCACACCACTATGCACGGATTCGCTCAGCGTTGGAGCGTTCCGGTACGCCGATCGGGAATATGGATCTTCTCATCGCCTCACACGCGGTCTCCCAGAGGATGATCGTGGTCACGAATAATCTCAAGCATTTCTCGAACGTGCCCGGCCTCAAAGTGGAAGTGTGGAGTTGATCTGTCACCGCCGAGGCCGCCCCGGATGACTTCCTACGTGCACGCGCGGGAAAGGCGAAACCCAAGGACGTACTCAAGTCTCTGCGGCGGCGCCGAAAGTTGTGCTGAGCGATGACGAAATGCTGTAGTGCCGCGATTGCGATCCGGCACTTCGCGGCGTCGAAACCTCGATTCGCTGGGCCTCCAGGCGTTGCCTCCGTTATCGGGACAAGATCCTCATCCGTCCGAAGAAGCCGGGTTCATAGGCAATCGATGCCGCCGACGCTTCAAAAGCTTCGCTAACCGACCGCAGCAGGATTCGAGAGGCATCGTCCCGATTGATGGGACAAAACGGCGTATCGAATTCTTCGAACAATTCGAAGTCACCCTGCTTCATTCCACAATGTTCGCAGTGATTCATCCAATAGAACGATTGGGTGGTCTTGCTGAAGTCGTTGCGATAGTGGCCGGTTACGGATCGCATTTGCATCTGCACGCGCTCAGGGATCTGAGTGATGTAATAGATGACGGCTTCAGATTCCTGTAGTTCCCACTCGGCCGACTCATCACTGTCTTGCCGCGTTTGGTGTCCACGCGGAAGAATAAAGCTGAACACGTGGGAATCGCGGCCGCAGTGCCAGCAGGCACGCACCGATTGCGCGATAAAATACGACGTAGATCGAACGTTGATATCTGACTGTTGTGGCAGCCATTTTGCGAAAGGCGCGGTATCTGTGCCATCCGGCAAGAACCAGGTTTTTCGGACTGCATCCCACCGCGCGCCTAGGCGCTTCGCGTCGTCCTTCTCGTGAAAAGGCACATTTAGGTCGGTGGGCGGGATTGCGTCGCTTCCTTAGTTGGCGGGCTCGGCCCGCGCCAATAGTAGGCGGTCGACGTTGACTGGCGCAACCACATATCTGTTCGGTTTCGCCGAAATACGGTCGGTTGAATTTGAATCCTTTGTGCCGACGTATCTGCGCGAGGCCGAAGTCGATAGCGGCTCGGCGACTTCTATTCTTCCAGCCTCACGTCTTCCTTGCTCGTGTCGGGTGCCTCATCCGGATCGCCAAAGAGAAACGATCGCGGCTCGAACCATCGAAACGAAGCCAACCCGTAACGGACGTGATCAGCGCGGTCCTCGTCATCTGCGCCGTCAATAAATGACCGGGGTGAATCGATTACGCCGGTCCCGGGGACCCCCGTCGGACAATGCTTTAACGATGAGCGTCCCGTCCGTGAGCTGGCGCACCGCGATCGCGACTTTTCGGCACCGGACTCACGTCGGCGTGCGAAAAAGTGCTGGCTAAGCGCGCCAGGCAACCGACAGGCCGGCTCTCGAGGCGTACCTTCGACTCTCTGGTGTGCGTTTCGCGGCATCGACCGCCACGCTGCCCGGGTAGAAACCTCCGATTCGCTAAACCAACTGAGTATCCAAACATGAATCCCGAATCATCTCTCAAGATCCGTGTCGCCAGCGGCATGGCCGTTGTGCTCGCCGTCATCGCCGGCACAGTCGCGCTTCGCTCCCACCACTCGACTTCCGCCGCCCAGATCGCCCAGCCCTCTGCCGCCGTTGCTCCGATCGCGGATGCCCCAGCCGCGGTCGCTCCAATCCCGGACGCTCCGGCCGCCGTTGCTCCGATCCCGGATGCCTCTGTCGCTATCACTAACAAAGATAGCGTCGGCGCCAAAACCGGCGACGCCGCCAGTCCTGCTGCCGTCGAGCCCAAGGTCGTTAGTAACCGGCATCCAGCCAAGGCGCAGAGTAGCGTTGACACCACTGAGGCTCTCGACAAAAAAAGGGTGGACGGTGTGAATAGCGCCCGTGAGCAGATGATGCCATCAGCTGCCAGCGGCACGGCGGAAGCTCCCAAGAGCGACGAGCTCGCTGCCCTGGACGGCGTAATCACCACCGAGGTGAAATCCCAGTTAGCTGCCGACAGCATCGGCAAGGACGTTGAAATCGGTGTGACCACGACGCATGGTATCGTCGTGCTGACCGGCACCGTGCTTACCCAGGACGCCATCGATCACGCCAGGGGCGTCGCCGAGAAGGTCAAGGACGTCAAGAGCGTTGACACTTCCGCGATGATGATTCCCGCCACTTAACGACTCGAGAAACCCTCGGCTGCCGACCTCAGGCCGGAGCCTGCCAGGAGCGCCGCGGCGTCCTGCAGCACCGCGCCGAAATGTCGTCTCAGTGGCGGCGGCAGAGGTTCGATTTCGCGTGCGTTGTGCAGGCGACACGACATTTGCCTTTCGCCATCCGACGCTGTCTGCATCTCCGTCATCACCAAGTCGGAGCTGCTGTTCGGCGTCGAAGTATCTCCCAGGCGACAGCAGGATCAAGCTGCTCTCGATGAGTATCCGCGGCACGTAGAAGTATTGGATTTTCCGGACGGAGCAGCCCTTCACTATGCACAGATCCGTGCGGCGCTCAAAGTGCATGGAGAGATGATCGGCGCAAACGATCTCTTCATCGCGGTACACGCCCGTTCTCTCGAGGTCACGCTCGTGAGCAACAACACCGATGAGTTCAGTCGCGTCCAAAATCTCAAAATTGAAAACTGGACTAAAGGTTGACGAGCAAGCTGAACGTGTCTGCGACCGCCTGCATCTCATCGTGCTGTTTCGCTTGGTAGCCAGCCACCCATTCGTGCTTCTGGGTTGCATGTCGACCGAGTTCACTGCGCTACTGTCCGGAATACTCCAGCAGCCGGATATACATTTGAAATGCGCTATCGGCTTGCGCTGGTGATTCGGACTGAGGAAGTTGAGTTCGTATCTGAAATATGGGCCCCGGAATCGGTCTGTCGAAGCCTTCCTGCTTGGGCGACAGCACGCCATGCACGAATCCGCTCGTCGCGGTGAGGCCGAGCATCACAAGCAACGCGTCGTCCTTCGCAAATCGCATCAGCGCCTATCCACAGCGGGTACCCAAGCCCGCAGGATTCAATTGCATTCGCTTTGCCCATCCGAGTGCGAGGACCTTTCCCATGGCAATAAGCCTCTGATTGAAAAATCCGCCGAAAATACCCGCTCTCTCAACCGGCACTTTTGGCGTGTAAATCAAAGGGAGGCCGGTATTGAATGCAATCGTCCATTGCGGCGCATTCGCTCGCGGCCGGGCGAGCACATCGCCAGGACTATGCACCGCAGTTCACGCGTGTTCAGTGGTCTAGGCAAGACGTGACACCCAGCGTCCGCATAGGATCACGAGCGTGCCCCCAATCGCTCCGATGAAAGCCGCTGAGGCCAGGGAAAGGAACGCAGGAACTCCGGGTTCTAGATTGGACGCGAAGAATGCTGTCATTCCAAGGAAATAGCTGGGAACGGAATTTATGGGCGTCATTTGCGAAGACAGAGCGAGAATCGCGGATACTACGACCACAAGTGGTAACGCCAGCACTCCCAGCGTCGATTGGAGGGCTACGACCGCTGCGATACCCACTATTCCTAAAATGAGCCCGATCAAGAGGGCAACGATCGCCGCACTTCCCCGGCCAAGGTCATCCCGACCCGTGCCAAATGAAATCCAACCGACGAACATCATCCATAGTTTTAACGCAAGCGCGACCGTTGCTCCCGCCAGTAGTCCGGCGATGAGGGAGGCCATGATGATGTTGAGTGCCAGGTACCGTGAGCTCTGTCGCGTCGAAGAAGACCCGGAGGTTCTTGACAGCGCAGCGTCGCCTACCTGCACAACAGGCCGGTTATCCTGCATTTATTCCTCCGTCGATCGACAACACCGAGTCGGCCGCGTAGGACGTCTTGTCGGACATCAAACATAGGACGGCTTCGGCCACCTCACGGTCAATGCGGTGCATCGGAATACAATTGCCGAAGGCGTGTGCGTCTCTACCGATCGCGCCCGGGGAGATGGCGTTGACCCGGATATTCCTGCTCGCATACTCGAGCGCAACGGAACGGATCGGTCCATTTACAGCAATCTTGCTGGCAGCGTCGTGCGCGACTTCGGGCATGGCCTTTAACCTAACTGTGGACGCGGTGTTGACGAGCCGGCCGCCGCCTTTGAGCGTGCACTCGGCTTCATACTTCACCCCGAAGTACACGGCCTTGACGTTGAGGCCGATCACCCATTCGGGTTCTTTCTTGCGTGACCGCCGGCATTGTTGAACGCGAGATCGAGCTTGTCGAATTCCTGCGCCATCGCGAGCGCCGCCTGTTGCGGCACCGATCGTGTCCTTCAGCTGCGCTCCATGTTCGCGGCCTTCGGCTAAGTTCGCACTCATGGCGCAATGGCATCCACTCGTGCGAGTGCAGTACTAAAGGCATTCTCGGCGACTTCCGGTCCGAATGCGATGCCCTCGACAGCGATGACCTCAACGTCGGTGATGCCGATAAATCCTAGGATCGTTTTTAAATAGGTGTCCTGGAAGTTGAAGGCCTGCATTGGACCGTGGGAATAGTTCCCACCCCGCGCGACGACGAGGTACGCCTTCTTCCCTTTGATCAAGCCTTCCGGACCATTGTTCCCATAGCGGAACGTGACGCCCGGGCGCACTACATAGTCGATGTACGCCTTAAGGCTCGAGGGAATGCCGAAGTTGATCATGGCCGCCGCGACAATGAGTGTGTCGGAGGCGAAAATCTCCGTCAGCAATCTATCGGACAGTGACAATGTCGACTTTTGTGAGCTCGTCAAAAGCTCCGGCGGTGTGTTGTGGGCGACCGCGAAGCTATCGTCGATGTGCGGCAAAGGCTCACGCAGTAGGTCGCGCACGGTAAGGTGGGACCCGTGTTGGCTGGCGAGTTTCTCAGCAAGTTTTCGGCCCACGCGCGTCGAGTAGGAATCCAATCGCGGGCTTGAGGCGATCAATAGAATCTGGCTCATGTTGCGAGATCCCACCGGTCTCTGTCCTTGCAAGCGCGGCAGAGCGTATCGCGCAAGAGCGGACGGTTACGCTGAGACAGGGCATAGGATTCAGACATCATCCCTTCGCTTGACAAAAGCGGCATACTAGAAATGCGCGAGTATGTTGATGCCGCGTCGTCACGTAGAGTGTTGCCGCGCACACGGAGATCACCGAGGTCGGGTCGAGCTGCCGAATCTGGTGGGCCATGAGGAACATTTGGCGCCCCGCTTGGCGGCCTCCCACAACGATAATGGTTCCACAAATCTTTCTCCTCAAAGAGGCTTCGCACCGTTCTGCTCGCGGCAAAGCCTCAGCATGGCGGGTTCAGATTATTAGTCCGAGATCGTATTATACGATATCGAACGATTCTGTCAACATCATCTATCTCCCTAACCGTCTTCCCATGGCTCGCTGGATGGCTACGTGGGAGACGTGCTCTACTCGACCTACATCGGCGCCCGGGTTGGTTTGGGGCGAAGCAGTCAGTCTGGGTGAGGCTTACGCCATGGATTCCCGCAATGGCGCAACACTCCTCTCTATCATTGGCGGGCACGCGCTTGCCGCCGTACACCAAGTAATTGGGCACACCCGGGAGGTCGCTATGCACCCGTCGCGGAGTCGCCGCAGTGTGCGCGTCACCGACACCGGGGAAATGATCCCCATGAAGACGCACGATTATGTTTTGGTCAACGCGGCGCTCGACTCGGGCGCTCCCCTGATGAAGCAGCTTCGCGGCGGCTTGCCCCGGGGCACGGTTGCTCTGGGAGATCAATGGGACTGAAGCGGACAATCACCGAGAAGAGCGGGCACGCTCCTGTGATCGATATCTCACCATTGCGACTCGAAGCGGGACAGAAGGGCGAGGAGGGCTATTCTTAATTCGAGGTTCCCGTTTCACCCGAGTTTGGCCTTGAAGGTTCCATTGAGTACCCGCGCCCGTTGGTGATGATTGAAGCAAACCGAATCTCACTAGCGACATTCGTTCACAAACACTCGTCGCCCCGTGTGTGCCGACTGTTCAATGGCATGCAGCGTCCGATGTATGGAGACGGCGTCCTCGAAATTGGGTGCTGTATGTGTGCCGTGACGGAGATCCTGCGCCATCAATCGATATAGTCCCGCCACATTGCGCGAGGCCGTCGCATCCTCGACACCATAGTAGTACGACGATGGAATGTCACACTCTGAGAAGCCTATCTCTCCCCGTCGACCCGCCTCCACTCGCAACGGCGAGATGTTGATCACGGGAACATGCTCGCTCCGGGCGGTCATGCGCAGATCCCCCTCTGTTCCATGGATCTCCCACAGCAACCGCGCTCCGCGCGGCAAACCGCCGCGAAGCTGTAGAGAGAGAGGAGCCCCACTCTCAAGCACGCAGTGCACCGCCACCTGATCAGGCGTCTTCATGGGAATCATCTCCCCCGTTTCTATGATTCGCACGGATTGCCGACGCTCCGACAATACCGCACCGACCTCGTCGATTGGCCCGAGCACCCGTTGCACAGCAGCGAGGGCATGACCCCCAATCACTGACAGCAGGGTGGCACGGTTCGTGGAGTCCATGGCGTAAGCCTCACCGAGGCTCACCTCATCACCCCAGATGGAACCGGCGCCGATGTAGGTGGAAGAGAGCACTTCTCCGACGTACCCATCAGCCAGCTTGTCACGTACAAATTGAATCTCGGGCGAAGCAATCGCCTGAGTTCCTATAACAGCCAGCACCTTATTGTCGTTCGCGAGCTTGGCCAACTCCAACGCCTCAGTCAGCCCGGTTGCCAGCGGCCACTCACAGTAAACGCTTTTCGAATTTTGCAGCGCCGCTGTCACGACTTCGCGATGGTGGGGAACTTTAACCGTGACAATGACCACGTCAATCTCGGGGGAAGCGATGAGGGCCGCGGCACTCTCAAACGCCCGCGGGAGGCCAAACGCTGCTGCGGCAGACTCCGCACTCTTCAGGCTGGTGTTTGCCACTCCCACAATCTCGAAGTCATCGGACAGCGCGCGCAATGCAGGCACGTGAGCCGCCGTAGCCCATCCGCGTACGGCGCTGAGGCCTACAATACCAAGTCGAAACCGTCTTTTCATGACACCCTCCACTTTAAAAAGAGACGATGCCACGATCGAATTCGTAGCCGCTTACCGCAACAGGCAGTTGAGCAAGGCATAAGTGTCACAAAGCGAGATTCGCCAAACCGGCGTCCTCAGGGCCCGCGGTCAATGCGAAGGCGGGGTCTTTCAAACGCCGCTCAATTAGCGCCTTGGCACGCCGCCCCATCTCACTTGTCCCGCACTCAGTGTAGGGCCATGGTATCAATGCGCCGCGCAGTACTGCGGGGCGCTTGCGCAGGGCTTCATACCACCGGTTGACATGGGGAAAACGGGTTAAGGCTTGCCCCTGCCATTCGTGATATTCGATCCAGGGATACCAGGCAATATCCGCGATTGAAAACTGGTCGCCGGCGACAAATTCGCAATCGGCGAGCTGATCGTTGAGAACGCCGTAGATGCGCGTCGACTCAATGGTGAATCGCTTAATCACCTCGGGAAGAGCTTCACGGTACATAACCCTATAGATGTGCGCATTGCCGAGATAAGGAGCGTGCGCGACTTGAAAGTACACCCATTTGAGAACCTCGTAACGGGCGGCTCCCGCCTGAGGCAATAGCCGCCCGGTGTTTTCAGCCAGATATTGCAGGATTGCCCCCGACTCCCAAATGACAAGGTTGCCGTCGGGCCCCTCGGTATCCTGCAAGGCGGGTAAGCGGCCATTGGGATTGACGCCAAGAAACTCGGGCGAAAGCTGCTCACCGCTATAGACGTCCACCGTCTTGCATTGGTAGGTCAGTCCGACTTCTTCCAAGAAGATGGTAATTTTTCGCGGATTGGGCCCGCCTGTGACATAGACCGTTAGCATCGCTTCTCCTGGCAATATCGTTGTCGCGATGAGCGCTCCCTCGACGAAAGCGCCCGGATTCAAATCTTGAACGAGAGCATCGTCTCCGGAGCGAACAGCTCTTCAGGCTCGAGTAACCGCTTCGAGAGTCCCTGCTCATGGTGGTAGCGAAGAAAGGTCGCAAGGGCTGTGCGATTGGCATCGATCCCATACGCCCAGAAATCCTCGCCCATGAGCGCGCGCGTTTCCTCAACGTGAGAGGTGAGCCACGGCAGCATGGCTTTGAGCGCGGCTGTCATATAGAGGTCTTCGTACGTACGGCGCTGCGCCTCGACGAATGACTTGTAGAGTGATTGCGCAATCCACCGATTCCGCTCGTAGACGTCCCGCCGAATCGCAATCGTATGCATGATGGGGAAAATGCGCGTCTTTCGAAAATACTCTTGCTCGACGTCCCGGTAGTTCGGAAATAGCCGTCGCACTGAGCCTCCCTGCAACGAGAACGTGGATGGCATCCGGGCGGTGTGGAGGGCGTCGATCTCGCCCACCGCGAGCATCTGCGAGAGAGTTCGCGTGGCTCCAATCGGCTGTACCTTGATGTGGGACGGCAAGTTCAGCTGCATCTTCTCCAATCGACCGGGCTCCTCCTCGCCGCCGGTGTGATAGGTAACGGAGTCGACGGGAACGTTGTAGTGGTCTGACAAGATGCCGCGAATCCATACTGGTGCGGTCATTTGATATTCGGGCGTACCGATGCGCTTTCCGATCAGGTCCTTTGGAGTCTGGATGTTGGCATCGGCGTTGACGTAGACGCACGAGTGACGAAAGAAGCGCGATGGGAAAACAGGGATGGCGATGAAGGGTTGTTGCTCGGTGAAGAGCGACATGGCGTAGGAGGAGAGCGACAACTCCGCCACTTCGAACTCACGGTAGCGCAGCATCCGGAAGAAGGTTTCCTCGACCGGCAGCTCAAGAAAATTAAGATCTATGCCTTCGGGCTGTACGGACCGATCAGCCAGAGCCCGCGTTCGATCGTAATTCCAGCACGCAAGATTGAGTTTCAACTTTGACATGGAAGCGCTCCGTTAGCCGCCCGAGAGGGTCGAGCGCCTAATCCTTTTCAAAAAAGTGTTGACATGATAGATCTAGGTCGTATCATACGATCTCGTATTAATTAAGCCAAGCGTCTGGAACAGGCTGCCGACAGGGTCAGGGCCCTATGCCCAGACACCGATCAGGCCAGAACGTCCAAACGAACTCTGAGAGGGGAAGAGGATGAACATACGCAGGTCTATAGATAGGTGCGTCCTGGTTTCGGCATTTATCGCCGTGATCGTAGCGATCCCCGCGCTGGCCTCTGGTGATGCTGCTCCGAGCGACGCAGACATCCCTGCCCATGCTTCCTCCGACGCGGCAGCTGCCGCTCCCGTAGGCGCGCTCGAAGAGGTCGTGGTGACGGCGACCAAGCAAACCACGAGCCTGCAGAAGACACCGGCGGCGGTCACGGTCTTAAGCGGTGACTCCCTCATCAGCGCCGGCGTCACCGACATTCGTGCGGCGCAGGACTTCGTGCCGTCCGTCCGATTTCAATCCGAAGGCACATCGACCGAGATTTACATTCGCGGCGTCGGTGGCTCGTTGGACGACCCGCAGGTCGAACCGCCAACTTCCTTCAACTTCAATGGCATCTACGTCCCGCGCGAGGCGACCAGCGTCCCTCTCTATGACATCGCACAAATCGAGGTTCTACCCGGACCCCAGGGGACGCTTTACGGCCGCAGCTCGTTGGGCGGTGCCGTCAATGTCAACTTCAATCGTCCGGCGAAGGAATTCCAGACCCGGGCCGAGATCGAGGCCGGCAGTTACGACCTGTTCCATGTGAGCGCTGTCGAAAATGTGCCCATTGGCGACACCTTCGCCGTGCGTCTCGCCGTCGATGAGCTGCAACACCGGGGCTATATGACCTCCGGCGCCGATTCGCAGCGGGATTTCAGCGCACGCTTGGGTATCCTGTATGAGCCGAACGACCAATTGAGTATTTACCTGTGGGATCAAATCGCGGCGTTGCAAGGGCATCCGGAGAATTCCGTGGTCAAGGGCGTCAATCCGGCGACGGGCACACTCTCACCCAACTCCTACCTGACTTCGAACCCCTGGAACGATGAGCTACCTGCGCCCTATGCGGCCGCGCTACCCTTCGGTCAACCGGCGGCTGAGCACCAGGGCTACAGCAACAACATGGTCGGCGGCGAAATCAAATTCAAAGTCGGCGCCGACATCACGCTCACCGACATCCCCTCTTACACGGATGTAACCGTCGCACCCAGTTACTGGCTCGGCGCCTTTCCAGCCAATTTGACGGTTCACTACAATCAGTGGACCAACGAATTGCGGGCGTCCGCCACGGAGTCTTGGGGCTCGTGGCTTGCGGGATTTTATGCCTATCACCTGCAAAGCAGCGGCATCTTCTCCTTCGGCGGCTTCACTCCAGATACGGCCATTGTGGTGCCGTTCGACATCGATTCGAATCGCATCACCGGCGAGGCAGGCTTCGGTCAAGTCACGTTCGATCTCCTCCAGGACCTGCGCCTTACGCTCGGTGGCCGGTACAGTCACGATCACCGTCTCGGAGACGGCAACCACGATGTTAGCGCGCTCACGCCATTCTCCTACGATCACACTTTCAGCCACGTCGACTACAAAGTGGGCCTAGATTACGACATCGTTCCAGGCGTTCTCCTCTATGGCGCCGTCCAAACTGCTTATCAGCCAGGAACATTCAACGGCTATCCGAGTACAGCCACTTACAGCAACGCCGTCGACTCGGCGAACCTTCGAGCCTACAGCACCGGTGTCAAAAGCCGCTTCTTTGGCGACCGGTTGCAAGTCAACGACGAATTGTTCTACTACGACTATCGTGGCTTGTTTGCCTCGGCCTATAACACTATTACCAACGAACAGCAGACCTTCAATGCCCAGAAGACCGAGATTCTTGGCGACCAACTCGATGTCGTCTTCAAGGCGACGACCTCCGATCAGCTGAAGCTGTCGGTTGGGTACCTCAACGCGCGCAACATCCGATTTCAGCTTCCCGATGGCTCTGCCAATTTTGATGGCTACCAGATGCAATACGCCCCGGATTGGACCATCACCGCAGGCTACGCTCACGATGTCCACTTCGACGGCGGCTACGTGCGTGCGAGCGCCTCAACCCGGTATGAAGGCTCATTCTATGCGGACTATGTGCATACACCGGGCGGTCGACAGCAGTCCTACCATAAAACCGACGCCTCACTGACCTACTACCCGGAGCGCGGTTCGTGGAGCCTCGGACTCTGGGTTAAGAACATCGAGAACGTAGCCGTCCTTGCGGCAAGCGCCGGCGGGAGCGCCATACCTCCCCTAGCGGCGGCTGCGACGGCGAACTTGGAAGCACCCCGAACCTACGGCATGCGCGTCACCTGGAACTACTGATCAATCGATTGGAGGGGAATCGTGAACAAGCAATATATGGTCGATATGTTCGCCGCGGCGGATACGATGGACATCCCAAAGACCCTGCGGTACCTGACGGATGATGTCGAGTTTCGGTTCGCCAACGCTCCGACATTTCATGGCCATGCGCAGGTCACGCAGGGGCTGACGACGCTGTTCGAAACCGTCAAGAAACTGCGGCATACCATCGTCGGTGTGCACAATTGCGGCGATGTGTGGGCGGTCGAGACCGTTGCGCACTACGTCGATCGTTGGGGCCGATCCTTCTCATACCCTGCGTGCAACTTGATGGAACTTCGCGGCGATCGCATAAGTGTCTACAAGATATTCATCGACAACAGCGAAATGTTTCAGCCTCCCAAGTGATCGGCAAGACAGGCTCTCGGTAGGTGTAACAGCATGGCGGGTCGACTTTCAGGAAAGGTTTGCATCATCACGGGAAGCGGCGGAAGCATGGGACGCGCTGCCGCCATCCTGTTTGCCTCCGAAGGGGCGCGAGTGATCGGATGCGACGTCAATACCGAGAGCGCGCTCGAGACGTTGAGGCTCGTCAAGGCCTCCCAGGGCGACATGGCTTCGATGCAGCCCTGTGATTTGACCGACGCAAAACAATGTCAGGCACTGGTGGACTTTGCCGTGAGCACCTACGGACGGATCGATGTCTTGTTCAACAACGCGGCCATGGCCTATTTCGGGTGGATCGATCAGATGACCGATGAGGATTGGTACAAAACCATCACGCAGGAGTTGCACCTGGTCTTCTTGCTGACCAAGGCGGCGTGGCCGGAACTAGCCAGGCATGGCGGCTCCATCGTTAATACAGCATCGGTGTCGGCCCGGCTCGGATTCAAGGTACTGCCCGGACTCGCCCACGCCGCCGCCAAGGGCGCGATCGTGTCGATGACGCGTCATATGGCCATGGAAGGGCGCACGGTCGGAATTCGAGCCAACAGTGTCTCGCCCGGCCTCATCAAAACCAATCAGACCCGTCCGCTTCTGGAGGATCCGACATGGTCCGAGTCGATGCTCGGCAAGATTATGCTGGGACGGGCGGGTCGTCCCGAAGAGATCGCCCATGCCGCGCTTTTCTTCGCTTCCGATGAAAGTTCTTACGCGACCGGCGCCGACTTGCTCGTCGACGGTGGCATGACGGCCTGGTAGAGCATCGCGAACACGCGCGCCCAAATTTCTCCTATCCCACAGAGGTTCCAATGACCAACACAACTCCACTGTCTTTCGTTGACGCCGCCAAGCAGGAAATGGAGCAATACCATTTCCTCGGGGACCTACAGGTGCAGCCCAAGTGGGATATTCCCTCGCGCATCGCCATCAACGTCGCGGTGTCTGGGCGTGCGTCCGGAGGAACCGCGGGCGTGGATGCCGGCGAGGCGTCTCCGCAGAGCGTGGATGACTACATTGAGGCGGCAGCCGGTGTGATCGAGGCCGGAGCCACGGGAATTCATCTGGACTTCACCCTCGTGACCGATCGACAGGGCCGACCCCTAGACTCGGGTGAAACCCCGATGGTGGAGGTCTACAAAATGGTGCTGGGTCCTTTGCGGGCGCGATTTGGTGATGGCTTCGTGTCGAATTTGAACGTCCTCAGCGGCAAGACCTTCGATGCCTGTGTGGCGCCGGCCCGTGCGGGGCTTGCCGATGTGGCCCCTTGCGCGTCGGGCCACCCCGACGCCTTTATGCTGCCCGCCATGCAGGCGCTCGAGGAATGCGGCGTGAAACCCGAAATTGTGGTGCATAGCTCCGGAGAGATCGAGCTCGCCAAACGAAAGCTGATCGACGCCGGCCTGCTCTCGCGGCCCCTCAATTGGATCATCCTCTTTGGTTTGCCCTTCAATTCCGGCCGGACATTGCTCTCCGGAACCTGGGTCCCCAATACGCGCGACCTGATCACTCATCTGGTATTGATGATCCAACAGATCCGTGAGATCGACCCGACCTCCGTCATCACCGTGTGCGCCGCTGGAAGGGCGACCCTCTATCTGACGACGCTCGCCACCATGCTCGGCGTCAATATTCGGGTGGGCTTGGAGGACACCATGTGGCGCTACCCCAATAGCGATGAGCAATTCGCATCCAACGTCGAAATGTTTCAGAAGGCGAAAATCATCGCCGAGCTGCACGGCAGGAAGGTAACGACGGCAGCTGAATATCGCGCGGAGCTCGGCGTGAAATATCAGTACCGCAAGGGCTAGTTGCGGAATGCCCCAGCCACTCGACGGTAAGGTCATCATTGTTAGCGGCGAGAATCATGATCAAACTCATCGTTGCCATCAAACGTAAGCAGGGCATGAGTCCAAAGGACTTTCATGCGTATTGGCGGACACACCATGCAACCCTGGTGAAGTCATGCCCGGCGTCGCGGCGGTATGTTCGAAAATACGTTCAGTGTCATACACTGGAACGAGAATATTCTCCGGGCGAGCCCGCCTTCGATGGAACGGCGGAGTTGTGGTTCGAATCCGTGGCGGACAAGGAGCGCTTTTTCAGCGACCCTGATTATCTGGCACAGGTCCAACCCGATGAAGCGCGATTTTCCGACATGCCGCACTGCATGTTCTTCATGACCGAGGAACAGCCGATAATCTAAAAAAGGGCTATCACGCGCACGCCCCTGGACCTAACGATGCGGCCCGTAGAGGCCGGTCTCCATGAGTTCTGCCGCGCGGCCCGCGGCCTCGGTCAGACGCAAGGTATCAGCGCATTCGAGCAGCCAGGCCCAATAGCCTTCCGGCACCTCCTCGGTGGCGCCCCAATGTGTCGTGCCTTTGGGAACCCACGTCAGGACGCCCGGCGTATTCACTGACCCCCAGGAGCCCGGGCCGCGGAAGTACAGAATGACCTCGTCATAGTCCGCGTTGTCATGGTGAGGGGGACGGCCGACGACTCGCGAACTTAGGGTGAAGAACAGAGACTGTCGCGTCGGGGTCTCCGCGAACTGCGCGGGAGGACATACGCCGCTCGTCGTGGTCTGTTGTGCGATATGCGTCAAGTTGAGCTTCCACGTCGGGACGGGTCCGCCGAGGGTGGCCGCAAAGGCAAGCGGATCGCCGGCCATCGTGTAGCGCGTGACGCCATCAAAGGATTTCAGCCGGAGCTCTTTGGTTCCATTGGTTGAAGGCTTTGAGGCGTCGGGTCGAATGACGTGACGGGCGAGATCGACGATGCCAAACGGCTGTGACGGGGCAATCCTCAGGCGCTCTGGAATCTCTACGATGAGGCGAAGCGTGGACGCGGTGGTCGGTGTCAGCCGGTAACCGACTGATCGAGCGACGTAAATGAAGTCGCCGGGTTCGGCATGCAAGGTGCCAAACGCGGTCACAAAATCGAGCCCGCCTTCCTGAACGAAGTGCAGCTCGTCGAATTCGACATTCTTGCTCACGTACGGCATCGGTTGCGCCAATGCTGACGCGCTTATGGCCAGGCCGCTGCGCCCGGCAAGGAAGGGCGCCAGCACTGCCCGCGGGTCATCGCGATCGGGCAACGGTAATTTGGACAGATCGACGCGATGAGGCGCGTGCGGTCCGCTGACATCGAGATACTGATGAACCGAATTAGGACGAAGCATCGCACAGATATCGCCAACGAATCCTTCGCGCGTATGAATGGCGACGCCGACGTCCTCGGGCGCCTGTGGCTGAGTTTCGGATTTTTTCGCCTCCATTTCATCTCCTCCCGCAGCAACTGGTATAACTGTATCAACCGGCTTCAACGCGCCGCGTTGCAGCAACGGCGGACGATTGAACGATATCGAATGATACGTGTATGGTATGATATTCCTGGGTTGGGACGATGTCACTCTTCGTGGTTCTTACCCAAAATTAATTTATTAATTCAAGGGACTCGAGCATGAAGGCGCAGTCAAGGATGCAAACCGCAGTGGAACCCGCGCAAGCGCGTAACGAGCCGCAACGAGCGCGAGCTGGCCGTCGTTCGCGTGTCCGTGAGGGCGGGGCGGTCAGCGATCAAAGGAGCGCTCCGCGCACCGCTGCCTCCATCGACCAGGATCGCCGAGTCTTTGACACCGCCGGCAGAAGCATCCCGTGGGCAATCCGAGACCTTAATCGTTTATTCGCCGCAACCTTGGAACCGCTGGTCTCGCGCGACGGCGTGACTGTCTGCCATTGGTATTACCTACGAATCCTGTCTGAATTCGATGGACTCAATCAGCGGGAATTGAGCCAAAAGGTCGGCGTTCACCCAAATACCGCGGTGCCGGCCTTGGATAACATGGAAAAGCACGGTCTTGTTAAACGCGTGCGCGATGCGAACGACCGGCGCCGAATGTGTGTCCACCTGACACCCAAGGGACGACGGCTTCGAGATGAAATGATCCCGGATGTGAGTGCGATGGTGTTTCGGTCGATTGCGAACGTCACGCCGGCCGAACTCGACACGTTTTTTAAAGTTATCAAACGCATCGAAGATAATCTCGTCGCTGAGGGCGGAGATATCGAGCGCGGAATTGAGTGGTAGGTTAGCGACCCAGCCGAATTGATCGCGGTCAGGACGCCGGTTCACACCGCAACGACTCGTGAGATTAAGTTCCGAAGCCAGATGCTTCCCGGGTCTGCATGAAACCGCGCGTGCCAGTGCTGTTTTACAGCGTATGGCGACAACCGGATGGGCGCTGCGAACATTCTGATTTTTTCCTGATCGGCCAGTACCTCACCGAGTCTCCTGGGCACGATGGAGATAAGCGGGGTGCTCGCCACCAATCGCCCGACACCCAAGAAGCTTGGAACACGAAGCACGATACGTCGCTCAATCTTTCGTTTCGCGAACTCTTTATCCACGATGGCATGACCCGTACCTGAAGTGGTCACCACGATGTGGCCTTCGTTGCAGAAGGCCTTGAGATTCAATGCCTCTCGAATGCGGGGATGATTCCGAGCAACCAAACAGACAAAATCTTGCATGAATAGCGTCTGTTGATAAAAGCCGGCTTCCAGACTCGGCATGTAGCCTACAGCCAGGTCCGCATGCCCAGACTCCAAGCGGCTCGGACTGTCCGCAGTTATGTGTTCCGCTTCAATGTCGATGCCATTCGACAGCCTGCGGAGCTCATTGATGAGATGCGGGAGCACAACGATCTCACTGATGTCCGTCATACAGACTCGAAACCGTCGCCGAGCGCTAGCCGGCTCGAAGGCCGTGCGCCGGCTGTCAGGCAATGAAAACCGTTCAAAACAAACGACTATGTCCGGATATACACCAGTTGCGTACGGGGTGGGCTCCATGCCCGTCGAAGTACGGGCAAAAAGCGGGTCTCCGAAGTGACGCCGCAGCTTCGTTAATACCCCGCTCGCTCGTGCCTGTGCCATTCCGAGCCGATCGGCAGCCTCCGACACGCTGCGCGTCTTGTAGATTTCAATGAATACACCCAGCCAGTCGACGTCGAGCTTTGCCATGAGTTCATGTATCTCAAAACGATATGCGCACTATATCGCAATGCCTCTTTTCCACATACCGATCAAGGCCGAAACTGCAAAAAAGGGGGGGGTCAATTGCAGTTCTTCCTTAATGGCTTCAGACCCGGCGATCCGAGACTTGCGGCCGCGTCGAGGACAGCCCAAACGCCGGAAGGCTCGGAATACCTTCCAGGGCAAGTGGATGTCCTGATCGTGGGCAGCGGGCCGACGGGCCTCACCCTGGCAGCGCAACTCGCCGCTTTTCCCGACATTGAAACGTTGATCCTCGAGCAGAAGGCGGGGCCGCTAGAAATGGGGCAAGCCGATGGTATCGCCTGTCGGACGATGGAAATGTTTGAGGCGTTCGGATTCAGCGAACGGGTCCTAAAGGAGTCCTACTGGGTCAATGAGACCAGTTTTTGGAAGCCAGACCCTTCAAGGCCCGCGAACATCATCCGCAGCCGGGTCATTCAGGATGTTGAAGAGGGCATTTCGGAATTCCCGCACGTCATCTTAAATCAGGCCCGGATTCACGACTTCTACCTGGAGTTGATGAGTCACTCACCAAAGTCGCTCGAGCCTTGCTATTCGAGGCGCTTGATCGATTTACAATGTGATCCCTCATTGACCATGGATCCCTTAGCCCATCCGATCACTGCGCGCTTCGAGCACGTGGAGGGACCCAACGCAGGGAGAGTCGAAAAAATTCACGCTCGCTATGTCGTCGGCTGCGACGGCGCACGAAGCGCCGTCCGCCCTTTCATCCGTCGCCCCTTGGAGGGCGCCTCCTCCGGACAGGCATGGGGGGTCATGGATGTCCTCGCGCTCACCAATTTCCCGGACGTCCGCCGTAAAACGGCAATCCACTCAGCCGAGGCGGGCAGCTTGCTCATCATTCCACGGGAGGGAGGATACCTTGTCCGCTTCTACATTGAACTCGACCAACTCGCGAGCGGCCAACGCGCCGCCGAACTACAGCTTACGACCGAGCAGCTGATCGAGCGAGCGCGGAATATCCTCCACCCCTATACGCTGGAGGTAAAGGAAATCGCCTGGTCATCCGTGTACGAGATTGGACAGCGATTGAGTGCGCGCTTCGATGACCTCGCCGACACCCGTGAGGCCGGCCGGTTTCCACGCTGCTTCATCGCCGGGGATGCGTGCCACACGCACAGCCCGAAGGCAGGGCAGGGCATGAATGTGTCGATGCAGGATGCCTTCAACCTTGGCTGGAAGCTCGCAGCGGTGGTCCTTGGACGCGCAACTCCCAAATTGCTGCGCACCTATTCAGACGAACGGCACGCGGTGGCCAAGGAACTGATCGACTTTGATGAAAAGTTCGCTCAGATGTTTGCTGCTCACCCAGCAGAATCGAGCACCCCGGATGGCAAGACTGTTGACCCTGCCGACTTCCAAGCCTTCTTCCAGCGCCAAGGTCGATTCACCGCCGGAGTGGCCACGCGTTACGGGATCTCGAAGATTGTCGGGCCCGACAGCAATCAACATTTGGCTAAAGGCTTCACGCTTGGCATGCGTTTGCACTCCGCTCCGGTAGTGCGCGTTTCGGACGCAAAGCGGACGCATCTCGGGCATACGGTGCGCGCTGATGGGCGCTGGCGCATCTTTGCGTTTGCTGACACCGATAGCCCAGCCACTCGATCGTCTCGGCTGTGGAGGCTCTGCGATTTTCTCGAACAATCACCTGATTCACCCGTCCGCAAGTACACGCCGGTTGCAAGCGACATCGACTCGGTCATCGAGGTCATCGCCATCAGTCAGCAGGCGCACGCTGAGCTGTCGATTGAGGCTTTACCGCCCGTGCTGGTTCCTCGAAAAGGCCGTTACGGGCTAATTGATTATGAGAAATTATATTGTCCCGACCTCGGGCACGGCAACGATATCTTCGACTTGCGCGGCATCGACCGCAAACGGGGAGCACTCGTCATCGTGAGACCCGATCAGCACATTGCCCACGTTTTGCCACTGGATGGATATCATGAGCTTAGCGTTTTCTTCGCTGCATTCATGAAATAACCTCTGTTTCATTTGGGTGGTCCGTAATTTAGTGGCCGGAGGAATCCCCAGGCGATCGTTGATCCTGAAGTTGTGACCGCCCAAGACACCCGGAACGATGGCGTCAGGGATCACCTCGGGCAGGTAACTCATTGCCCGAATTGTCCAAAAAATCCATCGACATTCGTCAGGCCGCGGCCCGATGGTAGTAGCTAAGCATTCCGCCGAGGCGCTGGCGGCGTCGAACAGGATGATGGGGTAGGGCAGTGACGGATGCGGGCCGCGGAAGTCGGTTGTCCAGGCCCTGGTGATTGCGCTCGGAGTGGTAGTGCGCCATGAACTGCCGGACTGCGTGCTGAAGCGATTGAGCGTCGGAGGTCAGCCTGGCCGCCACGCAGGGGACTTAAGTTAGGGTCACTCGGCGATCAAAGGGGTGACCCCGAGGCCAATGGGGTCAGGTGAGTTAAACTTCCACTCTATGAACGCCGAAGTAGAACGTCGCGCGACGCTGGATTTCCTCGCCCACATGAGGGCTGCACTTGAGGAGGGCAGAGTCGACTTACCTGCCTTTCCGAAGGTCATCATAGAGGTCCGGGATGTTCTCAAGAATCCAAATTTTACAGCCCAATTGCTCGCCAAACCGATTTTGGCTGAGCCGACTCTCGTCGCGCGATTTCTCAACATGGCGAACTCAACGGCATTCAACGCCACAGGCAGGGTAATTATCGACGTGGGTGTGGCTCTCGCTCGTCTCGGCGCTGAGAAGGTGTACAGCGTGGTCCTCGCCCATGGGATTCAAGAACTTCGAAAGGCAGAATCATTGCAGTCGATCGCCAGGCCGCTGGAGGAAATGTGGTCGAACAGCATCGCGGTGGCACACTTCTGCAACGCGGTGGCCAAGCGGTCATCCCTTTCCACACCCGAGGCATTCGCGGCGGGACTCCTGCACCGTGTGGGGCATATGTACATTTTGGTGCAGTCAGTGAAGCAAGCCTCGTTTCGTGAGCGAGTGTTGGATAGCGCTCTTGTCAATGAATGGCATCCAGTGATTGCCAAAGCCGTATTGAAGAATTGGGAGATCAGCGAGGCGATCTGTGATGCGGTACGCGCGCAAACCGATCTCATTGCGCGGACCGGCCCTCCGAATTTGACGGATGTCCTGGTCGCCGGCATTCGCCTCGCGCATCGCATGAGAGACAGTCACGATAGTCGCAATTTCGCGTCGGGCGGCGCGCTGGTCCGCCTGAATCTATCCGTGGAGGAATGCCAGAAAATTATTGCGGAGGCGGCGGAAGAGGTGAGGGCGCTTCAGCGGATGTTTCGCGCATAGCGATATCTGTAGCGACCCGAGAACCGCATCACGCCTGGCCGCCATGCTTTCACTTTGTTGTACGAAAGTAATTCGAGATCGACTACGTCTGCCACCGCAACTACCTGCGCCTGTTCAGCCGAGTACGAGACTCGGCAATTGGTATGTACACCTTGCACGATTCGGACATCAGCAGATCGTGCTCGCGACCAGTGAGCGTTCTTTGCTGACCGTACTCCTGCCGGCACGCCAATTGCGGGAGAGCATTGAAATCAGTTTCCAGGCTGCGCTTGCTGAGCTCCTGGCGGCGCTTCAATTGCCGGCGAAGATCGTGAGCCGTGAGTTGGCAGCCGTGCAGCCGATATCGTTCGCAGCAGCCTCCAACCGACGGGTGATCGGTTCCATGAAC
>Ga0210383_10001485_pt1 | contig 21475 bp, 21 predicted proteins | sample IncBWC14OmetaG_FD_160072 | JGI IMG/M metagenome (GOLD analysis project Ga0210383, IMG submission 160072) | Forest soil microbial communities from Barre Woods Harvard Forest LTER site, Petersham, Massachusetts, United States - Inc-BW-C-14-O ... | reverse complement strand
GACCGATCGCTCTTTATTTTTCAGTGCTAATCGTTTCCTGCATGCTCTACGGCGTCGGCGTTCCACCGGCGGTCGGTATTTGAACATTCACGTACGAGAACACCGCCGTTTCCACCACGTCCTTTTGGTGAGAGCAGACGCCGATTCCAATGTAATACTCTCCTTGAATCGGTACGCGAACAGAACCACCCGCCACCTGCATCTTTCCGTCTTTCGGTGCCAATAGCATGGAGAAATATTCACCGTGTTTTTCCAGCCGTATCGTCTCCGGCCCGGAAATGTTGGATTGCACCTCTTGCGTCGTCGCGCCTTTGGCGTCGCGGTATTGCAGCGACGTCAATCCTACTCCGTGAAGCGCGACATCCGCATACGCTGAATCGGCATCCAGCGAGTGTCGGATAATCACGACAGCCTTGCGGTGTGGATTCTTTCCTCCTCCCAAGAAGTTGACATCCGCGCTGATTACCGCGTCGCCGCTCATCTTTTTCCACACAAACTGAAAAGCGTCGTGGTCGAGCCACATGTTTTCGCCGCTGCCGGAGACCTTGTAGGTTCCGCTCGCGGAATCGTAGGCAACTGATCCCTTCAATGTCCCCGCACCAATATCGTTGCTGCCCTCAAAGATGCCGATCTTGCCATCGCCCGAACTCTCACCCACAAATACCAAAGCCATAAACAGAACAACCGTGAACGGCATCCACAACTTACATGCAGAGATCAAACCTCTATTTTTGCAACTCATCGTTGCACTCCTTTCTCTGCCAGTCGTTTCAGTCGTTCCGATACATTAAACAGTGCCCGCCCGTCGTGATAAGCCCCTTTCCAGATGCGGCCTTTCACAGTTGTCACCGGCTTGCCATCCACTCCAACCATTTCGTACACGCCGTGATACTCGGAATCGATCTGATACTTTTTGATGAAATCCCACTGCAACTGGAACGCCTTGAAGTACACGTCCGTTTGCTTGCCGTAACGCTCGTGCATCAACAGCAGTGCATTCAGCCCTTCAAATTCCACCCACCATTCCTTGAGTTTGCTTTCCGCGGGGCCATACGTGGTGCCGTCGCGATAAAAGCCGCCGAGTGTAAGGTCCCAGCCATAGTGCAAGGAGTGGTCCACCAGCATGCGCGCCATGCGTTCTGTCCGCGGGTCATGCCCGCGGCCCAGTACATCTTCCGCCTCCAGCATCAAGTACGCCGCTTCGACATCATGTCCGTACGATTCGTGATCCGGAAACGCCTGCCATGCATTCGTAAAATAAAGATTCATCGCCCCGGGATCGACACACACTTTGTCTCGAATAATCGACAACAGCTCGTCAATTCGTTCCTTCAACAAATCGTTTTTCCACACTTCGTACAATTGCGAGAACGACTCCAGCAAATGAATATGCGTGTTCATCGATTTATAGCCCAATGGAAATAGCGATACCGGTGAGAACTCCACAATCCCCGTCTCCGGATGACCGGGAACTGGCGCACCGTCCCTAGTGAGCCACTCAAAATATCCGCCATTTTTCGCGTCGTGCGCATGCTCCTCCATCCAATGAAATCCTTTTTGCGCGTATTCCAATGCACGAGGATCCTTCGTTGCCTGATATGCGGCAGCCAACCCGTAAATCGCGAAACTCATCCCGTACAACTGCTTTCCATCAGTGTAGAAGGGCGAAATCTCGCCATTCTCCGCCAGTCCCCAGTAAAATCCGCCTTTCTCCTTGTCCCAAAGAGTGCCAGTGAGAAAATCGATTCCATGTTTGGCGTACGGCAAAAACTGTTCTTTCAATTCCGGCCGCCGCATCGCAATTTGCGCCGAAACCCATGTCTGTCGGCCCTGCAAAACCGAGAACTTGTTGTCTTGTCCGAAAGGTTTCCACTCGCGGTCAAAATTGGAGTGGAATCCGCCGTGTTCGTTGTCCAAGGCGCGCGGGAACCACACCGCGAGAATGTCCCGGTTGAACGTGTCATCCACCTCGCTCGCGAATTTTAGATATGTCTCCTTGTTCGCCGGCAGATAGTGGAGTGAACTTGGCACCGGAGGCGCCACCGGGGACTCCTGCGCATGCGTCACGCTGGCAAACCCGGTCCCAACCCAAAGTGCGGCAAGCACCACGCCAAATAAACGCGAATGCGAACATTCCATCGATCAACACCTCGGCGATCCATGACTGGTTCCTCCGGCGACGCCGGATTATATGACACAGGTACCGAAAAGGATCTACAACATCGTTTCTACGGATTTGTTTCTAGAATAGCCAGGATTTTCTACGCGAACTTCCGCGGACCATTTTGCCCTAGACCCATTAGGTGATTCGCACAAGGTCCGCTAGAATAGCCACTTTGCAGCCAGATGCCGTGGGGTGACGGCAGGGTTGACTGCAAGTACAGACGCTCCGCCTTGCGGTTATCGCGGGAGCTTTGAGGAACGAGTCCGAATGAAAGGTGCCAAGTCACCCCGCCCCAAACGCAATGGAACTGTAACGCTGAAAGCAGTCGCCCAGCACTTGGGGCTGACAGCTGGCACCGTCTCTGCGGTGTTGAATAATTCCAAAGCCGCCCGCTCCATCCCCGAAAAAACGCGCAAACGAATTGTCGCGGCGGCGCGTGACCTGAATTACCAGCCGAATTTCCTGGCGCGCTCTTTGCGTGTCCAGCGCAGCTACACTGTCGGCGTCATTGTCGAAGAGATTGGAGACGCTTACAGCGGCGCGATCGTCGATGGTATGGAAACATACCTGCGCGACAACAATTTTTTCTTTCTTACCGTGGCCCACCGCCACGATCCGAAGCTATTACAAACTTATTCGCAATTACTGGCTTCGCGGGGCGTGGAGGGGCTCATCACAATCGATACCTCCATCGATGAGGTACCCAATCTGCCCACCGTCGCAATTGCGGGCCATCAAAAAGTAGAAAACGTGACGAATATCGTTCTCGATCACCGTCGCGCCGCGGAACTCGGCTTGCGCCACCTCAAAGAACTCGGCCACGAGCGGATTGCATTTCTACGTGGTCAGACGAAGAGCTCAGACTCGGCGACTCGCTGGCAGGCCATTCAAGAAGTAGCGCGCGACTTTGAAATCCAGATAAACCCAGAGTTGGTTCTGCAATTGGAGGGAGTGGAAAATACGCCGGAATTGGGCTACCCGTATGGACAGGCGCTCATCGCCCGTAAAGTGCCGTTCACCGCGCTCTTTGCCTATAACGATATTTCCGCCATCGGCGCGATGCGCGCGTTCGAAGAGGCTGGCCTGCGCATACCGGAAGACATTTCGGTTGTGGGCTTCGACGACATTTCGCTCGCGGCGTTCTCCATCCCGCCGCTGACCACCGTGCGCCAGCCACTGCAAAGAATAGGCCGCATCGCCGCGCAAACGCTGCTCGATCGCATCGAGGACCGCGCGGAATTTATCGCGGAAATTGCCGTCGAACCCGAATTAATCGCTCGCAAATCCACCGGCCCACCGCACTCCCGCCGCACGTAACTTTAGGCCGCGCTCTTCTATGACGGCCCATCTGCGCTCACTCGCACACGCGAAATCTAATCCACTCCCACCGGCCGCGACCCGCGCAACGCGTAATACGCAATATACAAATAACACAGCACCGGCAAAACGAACGCGTGGTGCACGCCAATCTCCGGCCGGTCAGCCAGAACGCCTTGTAGCACCGGAAGAATCGCTCCGCCCACAATCGCCATGATGAGCAAGCCGGATCCGTCTCCGGTTCGCGGGCCCAGCTTCGCGATTCCCAGCGTGAAGATACTGGGGAACATGATGGAGTTGAAGAATCCCACCAGCAGAATGCTCCACATTGCGAAATGCCCGCTGGTCAACATGGAAGTCAGCACCAAGCCACATGCGCAAAACGCGGCAACGCCCAACACCGTGCCCGTCTTTACTTTCTGCAGAATCGCCGAGCCGATAAAGCGCCCTACCATTGCGCCGCCCCAATAATAGGCGACCAGTTTTGCCCCTTCCACTTCCGGCAAGTTACCAATGTCTTTCTGGTTGAAATAGTTGATCAGGAAGCTTCCGATCGAGACCTCTGCTCCTACGTAAGTAAAAATTGCCACACACCCCAGTATCAGATGGCGGTACTTGAACAAACTGCCTTCGTGGCGCCCATCCACATGCTTTTCCACCTCCGGAATTGCCGGTAATTTGAACATTCCGATGATGATGGAGAAAAGTATCAGCGATGCGCCGATAACGATATAGGGCATCTTCACCGATGCCGCCTGCTGCAAACGCGTTTCTTGTGCTGTGGCCGCGCCCCCAAGAATAAGCAGACCGCCAACCCACGGGCCAATCGTCGTTCCCAAAGAATTGAACGCTTGGGTCAGATTCAATCGACTGGAGGCGGTTTGCGGAGGTCCCAACACTGAGACATATGGGTTCGCGGCCACCTGAAGCGCGGTAATTCCCGCTGCGAGAACCATCAACGCGGCAAGGAACAGTGGATAAGAAAGGGCGCTCGCGGCCGGCACAAACAGAAACGCTCCTATTCCCATAGTCACCAGCCCGGTAACCATCGTTTTTTTGTACCCAATGGCGTCAATCAATTTTGCTGACGGAATCGAAAAGATGAAGTACGCGGCGAAAAACGCAAACTGGATCAGCATCACCTTCGTATAATTCAGTTCAAATACGGACTTCAGGTGTGGCACCAGGATGTCGTTCAACACGGTGACGAAACCCCAAAAGAAAAACAGCACCGTCACCATCGCCAGTGCCGCGGGATATTTTTCGCTCCCGCCCGTGGTTGTCGTCGCGCTTCCAGTGCTTATATTTGCCATCGCTCAGTGTTCCATTTCTCCGTGGAGAACGGGATTGCCGCTGCGATAGTGCCACAAGTTGAAGCCAACCAATAAGGCTTTCGCACCACCGTGTGTCGCGAATAGCGATATAAAACCGTCGCGCAACACGGTTGTAGCTCACCCTTCAGGGGTGAGGCTTTCCTTCGCCAAGGCAACCCATAACTCACCAGACCCTGCATCGCCGTATTCCCGCGCAAGCGGCCGCCGCGTACGCCTATGGACTTTGCGTTATCCTGAATGCATCTAATATCAGGACCCAGGAAGCACGATGCCCGCAGAATTCAAAACTACGGAACTTGCCGCCGCTGCCCACGCGAAAAAGATTCGCTGGATTCTGCTAGGCGCCTTCGGCGGGATGCTGGTGCTGATGATTTTCGCTGGTTTAAGCGCGCTCGATTCACTCCAAAAGCTCAATAAAATCTCCAATGAAGTGAGCGAACGCTTTTCCAGCCATAGCCGCGCGATCCTCACCGTCATCGTTACCGTGCACAGCTATAGCGATAACATGGAGCAGTACCTGATGAGCGATGCCGCCGCGATCAACGCCCCAACCGCCTCGCAGGTGCAACATCACGCGGCAGAGGTACACTCTGCTCTCGATCACTACCCGCAGGATTGCGGCCGCGAAGAGCGCCTCCTTCTAACGCGGATCGCACAGCAAATCGCCGAAGAGGATGGCTCGTTCACTGAAGCGCTCACCTGGCCTGCATCCGATCGCGTCCGCCGTGGACATATATTTGTGCACCAGCAACTGATCCCCCGACGAACCCAACTTCTACAATTGGCGCAGCAGGTTTCCGCTCTGAATAACCAAGCGCTCGCGGAAGAAAATCAAACGCTCGCTTTGGACTTCAGCAGCCTGCAAACCAGGCTCGCACGTATGGTTCTGCTGACGCTGGTGGCCGGATGGCTCTTGTCACTGGCCGCCGGCTTTTACATCTGGCGACTGGAACAAGAAGGCCGCGAACGATACGTAGACCTGGCACGCAGTCGCCAGGAACTGGAAGGATTATCGCGGCGCCTGGTGGAAGCGCAGGAAGCCGAGCGCCGATCCATCTCGCGCGAACTGCACGACGAAGTGGGCCAAACTCTGGGCGCGCTCCTGGTATACGTCAGTCAGCTTACGAATCTCGTGCCTGCAGGCGACAAAATTCTGGAAGGTCAGATCGAACGCATCAAATCCGCCGCAGAGACCGCGGTGAAGTCCATTCGCGATATGGCCCTCTTGCTGCGGCCTCCGATGCTCGACGATCTCGGCCTGATACCAGCACTGGAATGGCAGGCACGCGAAACTTCGCGACGCGGCGACATGGAAGTCGACGTGGAAGCGGAGGACTTGAAAGAAAATCTGCCGGACGAGATCAAGGTTGGTCTCTATCGTCTGGTGCAGGAAGCTCTCCAGAATGCGGCCACGCATGCACACGCGAAACATGCCAAAGTGACCGTGAGGCAACAAGCCGATAAAGTTGTGGTGGAAATCATCGACGATGGCGAAGGTTTCGATGCGCAACGCACGCGCGGCATGGGAATTCTCGGCATGGAAGAACGCGTGCGCCAATTGCGCGGCATTTTCAAGATTGATTCAGCACCAGGCAAAGGCACCACCGCTCACGCAGAATTGCCGCTCGCTGGCCAGGGTCTCGCCTAACCAATGAGAAAAACGCGCGTATTGCTTGCCGACGATCACCAGTTGATGCGCAGTGGTGTGCGCCTCATGCTGGAGCGCGAACCGGACATAACCGTTGTAGGAGAAGCCGGCGACGGCCGCGAAGCAGTGGCGCTGGCGAAAACGCTGAAGCCCGAAGTGGTGGTGATGGACATCGGCATGCCGAACCTGAATGGCATTGAAGCCGCGCTGCAGATGACCCAGCACAATCCGGAGTTAGCGGTGGTGATGCTGAGTATGCACTCCGATGAGAGCTACGTGCTCCGCGCCCTAAAAGCTGGAGCCAGAGGCTACCTGCTGAAAGATTCTGCAGAGGCGGATCTAATCAAAGCGGTGCACGTGGTCGCGGGAGGCAAGTCTTTCTTCAGTCCGGCGGTCAGCAAAGTCTTGCTGGACGATTACGTCCGCAAACTCAAGCGTTCCGGCGCGGAAGATGCTTATGATTTGTTGACTCCGCGCGAACGAGAGATCCTGCAACTTATCGCCGAAGGGAAATCCAACAAAGACGTCGCCAACTTGCTGAACCTCAGCGTCTACACGGTGGAAAGTCACCGCTCGAACCTAATGGAAAAGTTGAACCTGAAAGGCGTCCCGGAATTAATTCTCTACGCCGTCCGGAAAGGCATCATCTCCTAATCTCCCCTTTCTGCCCCCGGAAGAGTCGCTAATCGCTTTGTTCTTAATTGCTTGTCATATCCCCAATCATCGGAGCCCCACCTCCCCACCAGCAGGGAGAATCATCCATCCACCCTCCAGCGTCTGAATGGATGTGAGTGACCACTACGCAACCTGCGGAGAACACGGCGGCAAGCAAACCTCTGCTCAGGTGCGAGCTAATTAAGGATGGACACATGACCGCAAAGGGATCTTCCGTTTTATCGAAGCCCGCTACGCTGATTTTGGGTGTGTTCCTGGGCGCTGCCGGTTTGGGCATCGCACATACAACGCAGAAAGCTGTAGCGGAAAAATCCAGCTCAAATCCGCCGGCAACTTTGAAGATGGCGGACAGCAACGAGGGGCCAACGAAAAACAGTTACGCTCCGATACTCAGGAGCGTTCTGCCTTCGGTGGTGAATATCTCGTCCTCCAAAGTAGTGAAAGCCAAGGACCAGATGCCCGAAGGGATGGAGATGGATCCATTCTTCCGCCAATTCTTTGGCCAGGGCGAAGGACACTTTAACGTACCCAAAGATCGTCGCGAAAAAGCGCTCGGCTCAGGTGTAGTCGTGAGTCCCGAAGGCTACATTCTGACCAACAACCACGTTGTGGATGGCGCGACCGACGTTCGCGTAACGCTCGGCGACAAGCGCGAATTGGAAGCCAAGGTCATTGGCACCGATCCGAAGACGGACATCGCTGTTTTGAAAATTGACGCGACGAACCTCAAGCCCATTACGATTGGCGATTCTTCCAAAGTCGAAGTAGGCGACACTGCTCTGGCCATTGGCGATCCGTTCGGCGTCGGGCAAACGGTGACTAAGGGCATCATCAGCGCCACCGGCCGCGGCAATCTCGGTATCGAGGCCTATGAGGATTTTCTACAGACCGACGCGCCGATTAATCCGGGAAACTCTGGCGGCGCGTTGATCAATGATCGCGGCGAACTGGTCGGCATCAACACCGCCATCATTTCGCATGGCTCTGGCGGCAGCCAGGGCATCGGGTTCGCGGTTCCCGTGAATCTGGCCCACCAGGTGATGGATCAGATCCTGAAGAACGGCAAGGTGGTCCGTGCCTACATGGGCATTCTTCCGCAGGACATGACCACGGATATGGCCAAAGCCTTCGGACAAAAAGTAGCGCGTGGCGTTGTTGTAGGTGACGTTACCGCCAGCAGCCCGGCGCAAGAAGGCGGCGTGCAGCGTGGCGACATCATCCTCGAAGTCAACGGCAAGCCGGTAGAGACCAGCAACCAGCTTCGCAACAGCATTTCGATGATGACTCCGGGCGCCACCGTCAACCTGAAACTCCTACGCGACGGCAGCGAGAAGAACTTGTCGCTGAAACTGGCAGAAATGCCCACGGAAACCGCCAAGATGGAGTCGGATGGGGAAGGCTCCACCAAGGCGCTCGAGGGCGTTGAAGTCAGCAACCTCACACCGGACACGGCGCAGGAACTGGGCCTTCCGGCTTCGACAAAGGGCGTCGTGGTTTCGGGCATCGATCCTGCCAGCAAGCTGGCGGATTCGGGTCTGCAAAGGGGCGACGTCATCCAGGAAGTGAATCACCAACCGGTAAAGAACGTCTCTGAGTTCCAGAGCGCGGTGAAGAAGGGCGGAAGCGATCCGTTGCTTCTGGTGAATAGACAAGGACGCACGCTGTTCATTGCGGCGTAACTTTACGCCACAGCGGGTGTTTCATACAGAAGAGCCAGCCAGCGATGGCTGGCCCTCTGACGTAAGGACAATCGAAACGTCGGCGTTGCAGGGTGAGTCAAGCACCGACGTGTAGCGGCCGCCTTCTGAGGCGGGCGCCTTCGAGGGGAAGTTGGGGAAGGAGAACGCCATGGTTAAAGAACGGCGCAGAAAGAATAAAGTGGACCTCAAGGAATTTGTGAAGTTGGCCGACCCACAAGACGGCGCGGAAACGGATGCGCTGGAATGCCTGATGCGGGAGTCCTACGAGCGGCCGGAAGTGTTTCAAGAGCGATGGCTGCGACCGCTGTTGCGCGAAGGGCTAAGCATTGAGGCTGCCTACGACGTCCTGGTAGAAGGAACCATCCGGCCGAACTGAAGTTGCGATACTGAGCTAGAATTAGATCGCGACTCCGTAACTTCGAGCGCAATTTGTAAGCAGCAAGAAAGAGCGGCGCCACAGGTGAGCGCCGCTCTTTTAGTTTTTTGCGCGCATCACACTCGTGCGAAGTGGGTGCCCCACCCGCCGGTGTCGCGGGCGGGTCTTGGTTGTTTCTCACCGTCGCATGATCTGCCACTCATCTGCCCCCGAATTTGTACTGGCCGATCTTTAGATCGGTCGATGGCCGCGAGCTTCGCAGCCATCTTTATTTGCGGTGTCGCGCCGCTCGATACCGCCGGATCAACCCGTTCGTCGAACTGTCATGCTTCAGCGCTGACGGCGCTTCCCCGGTAAGCTCCGGAATAATCCGCACCGCCAAAACCTTGCCAAGTTCCACCCCCCACTGGTCGAACGAATCGATGTTCCAAATCGCCCCTTGTGTAAAGACGCTGTGCTCGTACAAAGCAACCAGCGCGCCGACTATCCGCGGAGTCAGCTTGTCCGCCAAAATCATATTTGTCGGGCGGTTTCCATCGAAAACGCGAAACGGTACTTGGAACTCCGGAACACCCTCCGCCTTTACCTCCGCTTCGGTTTTTCCGAAGGCCAGCGCTTCCGCCTGCGCGAAAAGATTGGCCATCAAATAATCGTGGTGATCGGTGTAGCTGCTCAACGGCTGGTTGAACCCCAGCAAATCGCATGGGATAAGTTTCGTGCCCTGATGGATGAGCTGATAGAACGAATGCTGCCCATCGGTACCGGGCTCGCCCCAGATAATCGGGCCGGTTTCGTAATTCACACGGTTCCCTTCCAGGTCCACATGCTTGCCGTTGCTTTCCATTTGCAATTGCTGCAGGTACGCGGTGAAACGCCGCAGGTTATCGGAATACGGCATGATGCCCAGCGTTTGCGCGCCGAAGAAGTTGTTGTACCAGACAGTTAGAAGACCTAGGAGCATCGGAAGGTTTTTCTCCGGAGGCGCCGTCTGGAAGTGCACATCCATCTCGTGAAAGCCGGCCAGCATCTCGCGAAAATTGTCCGGACCGAACGCAATCATGTCCGCCAGGCCGATGGCGGAGTCCATGGAGTAGCGCCCGCCAACCCAATCCCAGAAGCCAAACATGTTGGCCGTGTCGATTCCGAATTTCGCCACTGCCGGGCCATTCGTGGACACGGCGACGAAATGTTTGGCGATGGCGGATTCGTCTTTGAGCGCAGCCAGTGTCCATTTGCGCGCGGTGGCCGCGTTGGTCATGGTTTCCAGTGTCGTGAACGTTTTCGAGGAGAGCACGAAAAGCGTCTCGGCTGGCTCCAGATCGTGGGTGGCTTCCGCGAAAGCGGCGCCATCGACATTGGCTACAAAACGGAACTGCAGGGAGCGGTCGCTGTATTCGCGAAGCGCGCTGTACGCCATTTCCGGTCCCAGATACGAACCTCCGATGCCGATGTTGATTACGGTTTTGATTTTCTTACCCGTGTGCCCTTTCCATTCCCCGCTCCGGACGCGATTGGCAAAGCCCGCCATCTTGTCGAGCACCGCATGTACCTCCGGAACGACATCAACGCCGTCCACGAAGATCTTCTCCGTGCGCGGAGCGCGAAGCGCCACGTGGAGCACAGCGCGTTTTTCGGTGATGTTGATTTTCTCTCCCCGGAACATCGCGTCACGGCGCTGCGCCACGCCGCGATCAGCCGCCAGTTTCAGCAGCAAACTGACCGTTTCCGCTGTAATTCGATTCTTAGAGTAATCCAAGAACAGTCCTGCGCCTTCGGCGTTGAATTTTTCCGCGCGAGACGAGTCCTTGGCGAATAGATCGCGCAGATGCAGATCCTTGATCGTCGGGTAATGTGCCTGGAGCGCTTTCCAGGCTGCAGAGTTAGTCAAGCTGGCTGTGCCGTTGGACATGGTTTGCTCCGTGGAAAGAGTGCGCTGCACCGAGGGATTGGGCAGAACGAAACTGCCCGGGTCGCGCCGTCCCGCGAATAACAAGTGCGGGAGGAAGGCCCCTAGTATATCGAGAATTGCGCGCGGGGAACTAGCCGTAGTCCCGTCGTGGCGCAGTCAAACGCGAAACGGGAAGGTAGCCCTGATTAACACGATTCTCTCTCGGTGATTCGTATCGATCGAACGAGCAGACTCTTTGCCGAGGTAAACAATCAAATCAACACGGACGGTGCCCCAGGTTCGCTTCTCATACCTGGGTCTTGGGTTAGTTTTTGCTTGGTTTCTTCCAATTTATTGCGCAAGTCAGTCAAGCCGGATCGCAATGGCAGTGACAAACCTTCACGCCGCCTGATAACTCCCGCCAAACTGGTAACCCACCCCACGCACGGTGCGAATCAGGGGACGATCCGCTCCACCGTCCAGTTTCCGCCGTAAATAGTTAATGTACACATCCACGACATTCGTGATGGCAGCGCCATCCATGCCCCACACCTCTGCTAGTCCACTCCACATTTTTGGTATTTTCACCATGGCCAATCTCGGCCAGCTTTTCTTCAATACCACCAACATTGATGTCTCCGTGGTTCGCACGACCGCCAATTCTTTCACCAATGGCCAGCCAGCGTATCAATTTCCAAGTGCGCGGACGCAAGATACGCCCGCCGCGGTCACCGGGACTGGCGATTTCTACCAGAACACTCTGACGAACTACCGCGATCCGCAATCCGCGCAGTGGAAAAGCTACGTCGGCATGAGCTCGTACCGCATGAGCCAGACCGTCGATTTGAATCAGGTCGAGCCCAGCGACATTACAATTGGGGCCCTATGGTCTCCACCACCAACTCTGGCCACGTAAGCTACAACGGTCTGCAATCGGAACTGAATATGCACGCGCGCAGTGGGCTCACATTTCAGGCCAGCCACGTCTGGGCGAAAAACTTGGGTAACGTGGGCGGTGATGCGCCTACGGCATTCAATCCGGAAATCATCTATGGAACCCCAGTGGCCGACTGCTTCGATCTCGCGGCAAATCGTGGCAACATGGCGGGCACGCGCCGCAATCGCTTTCTGCTCTCCGCGGTCTACGATCTTCCAATAGGGCGCAATCGCAAATATCTCGCGCACTTGAACCGTTTTTCGGATGTGGTGCTTGGCGGATGGTCTGTCAGCACCGTTAGAAGCTCGTATACTCAAAAGTGATCTGGGGCGATCTCACGCTGACCATCGACAAGCGCACCATCAGCGGCCAGAGCACCGAAGTAGACCGCAACGGAAATGCCACGCCGGGCGACACTTTCTCCTACCATGCGGCACCCGTCTTCCTCAAGAATCCCAAGAGCGTGCCAACACTCTGAATCCAGGCGCTTTGCAGCAATGCGCCTGGGGATTACGCTTTCCTTATAATCCGCTCAGGATTTTTTGAGCCGGCTTTTCCTACCATTAGCATGCCTGTTGAGGAAGATGAGGTCGCTTCCGCCGCTCCTGGCAACCTCGCGCTTCTCCATCGTCGTCGTGGCTTCCCATGCGCGCGGCTAACCGACCCCGGACCCAACAGATCGAACGCTCCAAGCACATCTATACGCGAAGTTCTGCAAGGAGCCAGGGGAGACTATCCAGTGTTTAACGGTCCAAAGGGCACAGAATGCGACTTAAGCAGCGGGCAGTGCGGCGTTTGCGGCCACCGCGGGGAGTTATTCGAACTTCCCGGCCGCCCGGGAAAGTATTGCCTGGAATGCAGCGCTGACGTAGCGACGGTCATCCTGCTGACCACCGAAATAGACGCAGCAACCTTGGACGGAAGAAACACCAACGAACTAATCTCTGAATTTGCGCAAATCAGCACCCGCATGCTCGACCGCGCCCAATCCGCCGAACTAGGAAACATCTAGAGTTATCGGAAAAATAATTCTTTAGGAGGTCGGGGCTTTAGCCCCGACGTACAAGGACAGGAAAGCGGGCTTTAGCCCCCGAAGAAAGCCCCGCGCGGGATTTACGAGATGGAGATTTTCTCGTTCCAAGGATCCACCGGACTTGCGACCGATGCATTCGGCGCGGGAGATGGTTCCTCACTCTGTTGCGGCGCCGCCGATACGCCTGCTTCCGCCACAGGCGCAGCAACCGACACACCGCCATTCTCCAACGGTGGCGCGACGCTGCGCGCATCAACCGGCAAAAGTTTTGTATTCTGCGCTGCCCATTTTGCCGCAAGTCCATTCAGCGGACTCTTGGTGTTGTACTCCTGATAGGTAATCATGCGCCCGATGCGGAGGATCAGATCGTCCAGCCCCTCGGAAGCCGCCCAGAAATCACCGATGCAAACTGTCGCGTCATCAAAATTCGGATGGAACACCGGAGTCAGCATGCGGCATTGCGGCGCCCGCCGCGGATAGCCGAGCGAAAGATTCACTTCCAGCACATGAATGTTGCGCTCCAGAATTTCCCCGCTATTGGAAACGTACAGCCCGCGCAGATTGTAAGTGATGCGATAAATTTCCGGAGGCAGCCCCGCCGTGCCGGTAATCTGCACCAGCGGCCATCCGGCCAGGCGTTTGGTAAGCGTTTCGTGGTCCAGCAGCAATCGGCGTGTGCGTGGCGAAGGCATGAATTCCCCGTAACCCCAGTTTCCTGACTAGTTCCCCGGCTTCAAGAAAGGACGCCGGTCTTTTTCCAACGAGCAATCCGGTTCACATGGTACTGCAAGTAAATGGTGCTGAAAAAGAAGGTCATCACCCCGCTCAGGGTCAGCCCAATATTTTCGCGCGAGTTGTAATACTCCTCCATGGCATCGCGAATCTTGAAAATGCCGTAGAGATACGCGATCAAGCCGCCGATAATTAACCCAAAAATGATGACGAACGCAAAAGCTTTTTCGCCACTGGTCGCGCCAACGATGGCCGCTCCAAAGATAGCGGCGAACAACGCTGCCGGATACATCGCCACCAGAACCATGGGCTTGTTGTCTCCGGTGAGCTTGCGCGCCCAGTTGGCCAAAACAAATGCCCAGATTACGTTGAATAGTTGCCGCGTGATCAGATTCAGCAGAAGAAGCAATCCCCAATGTAAATTTGGCGGCAGATCAACCAACGGCACAGTGGCGTACACGGCAGGCGCCGCCGGGGCAATCGCCGGCGCTGGAATATTTCCGAGGATTTGCGTTACCGGAACCCACGAAGGCATTCCCTCGCTTTGCGCCAGGTCCGTAGGAATGATGCGTCCGGCCTGAACATACTCCTGAACTTCCGCAAGACTGTACGGGCCGAAATTTTCCTCGCCGCGTTTCACGAAATATTTCATCGTTCCGCCTTTACGATCGGAATTTGATTCCCGCGCTGTCGCGATCCACGGTGCATACATCGATTACCGCCCAAACCCAGCTCATGGGACTCGCAAAACCCAGGGTCAGCACAGATAAAAGAAGTTGCGCAATCGCCTTGTTGCGATACCCGGCGTAAAAATTGTGGGCGCCGAAGGCTCCCAGCAGAACTCCGAGCACAATAAAGTTGCTGCGATTTTTCGCGTTGGGATCGGGCGTGAAGTCGAACTCCGCAGCCATGGCCTGCCCTTGCGTCGCAGCAACCGGCACAGGCATCGGCGTGGTACCAAACGGCACGCTGCCCGATCCGAATCGCGGAATCCCAAGAGTGTTTGCGGCGGGCGTCGAAACTTGTGCTGCAGCGGGAGGTACCGCCCCAGGCGGGAGCGGTGGTGGAGCAGCCTTTACCGGCTTCGGCGGCGCGTTTGGTTTCCAGCCCGGCGGCATCAAGCCCACACCAGGCAGGATCTCGGGCAAGTTGCCGATCGCTCCAGCGGCAGGCCGCCCCGCGATCTCGCTTCCGGTAAGCGTAACTTTCTGCTCGTCCGCGGGAGCAGCGCTGCAGCCAAACACCGTGCATCCGCCATTCTCCGCAAAGCAGTCCGAATGGTGTGGCGTTCCGCAGCCGGGGCAAACCAATTCGTCCCCCGCGCCGGGTTCGATTGCCGATCGGCAGTACGGGCAGACGGCCGCGCTCATGAACGGTGGCGCTCCTTATATCGAAACGCGTAGCGTCCGATTTGCAGCAGGTCTCCGTCCTGCAAAATGCGTGTTTGCACCGGACTTCCGCCGACAAACACGGGGCCCATGGCTTTCAACATCACGCGCGAACCGGAAATGCCCACCAGCGCGTGCTGCGCAAGTATGTTGGGATCCTTAAAAAGATAAATGTCCGATTGCTGCTGGCTGCCGATGGAAGTCTGTGCCTTGTACAAAATAAATTGTTTGCCCGCCAGAGGTCCGGCCGTAACGTACAGCCAGCGATCCTTCAAAGCGCTTTCCACCAGTCCCATGGCCACGCCAGTGGCAACTCCAAACAACGCGAACCCCACCGCTCGGCTGACGCTTCCTACTTTGGTAGCCATCGCGATCGGATCGAAAATCATTCCGCCGATTCCCGCGCCTATCAGTCCGCCGATGATCCCGTATTTCGCTTTTTTCCACGATTGCCCGACGATGCCGTACACCGTTCCCGCAGCCGCCCCGAATACCGCCCACGCGATTCCGCGGGTGATCCACACCGCCGGATTGCGATTCGTTTGCACGCCCATTTCTGCGCAGATGTTGAGTCCGATGCTGTAAATGATGTTGGCCACGAAATCAAACATGAAACCAAGCACAATGCCAAGCGGAAGCGCGAGCACTCCTCGTAAAAGCGCCTTCTGAATCGAACGCTCGACCAGGCTTTCCGCCAGCCCGAACCCGATGCACATGAACGTGATGATCGCCGGAAGCATCAAGACATTTCCCCAGCGATGCCCGCCCGGCCCATCTATAAATGCGGGTTCGCAAATCGCCCAGGCCAGTAGCGAGCCAAGCAAACCGGCCGCTCCCAGATAAAACCATCCTTGCAGAAGAAAGCTGCCGCGCTCTTCCGCAATCGCCGGTGCTTTATCAGCGGCGTCCGTAATCGAGCCGTAGGATTTCGCGCCCGACGCAGTTTGCCCCGGCGCGGCCACCGGAAGCTCTTGCGGCACTACCACACGCGCCAAATCATCGGAAGTGATGCGAAGCGGTTCCTTGTTATCGCTAGTGGGCATCGTCCCTCTTCTTTTGCGACGGGCTGGCCGCTGGTTGCGAAGCTGGCTGCGTCTTGTCGGAACGGGCGGCCGGTAGATCTTTCTCCGCACCATTCGCTGGTGGCGCGGCACTCTTCGAATCCGCTGCAGGCAGGGCAGGCACAGTAGGAATGTTCGGGTCCGCAGCGTCGGATGGCATTTCTGCGATGGGCTTTCCAGTTTTTAAATCAATCATGTATTGCTTGCCGGTGACGCGATCGATCCCCACGCCTACAGGAATGAGATGCGGAAGCAAATACCACGAAGCGACCGCGCCAAGAATAAAAATGGCGATGTAGGAGAACACCGTGGAAACTGTGCGCGCCAGTTTCGCGAGATCCGTATCGCCCGATCCCCCTCCTGCGCGTGCCTCCTCGTCGAAGTCTTCAAATTCATCAACCGCCGCGCCGTCGCGAGCCGCGGGCGGCTCGGATTTTCCCGTTTCCCCGGTCGCTTCCCCGCCCCGCTGGTCCACGACCGACACACACGTAAGGCGCTCCAGTCGCTGCCCGTGCCAACCGAAACAGCCTTCCTCATCAGAATGCGGATCGAACACCCACGCAACCTGATGAGGGGCCGAAAAAAAGTTTTTGTGAATGAACGTATCGTGATCCGAAAGAAAAACGCCAAAACCCGGATGCGAGTGATACCAGCCCAAAATCCGTTCTTCCGGATAATCGCGATCCTTCACTTTATAAATGTGTTCCCAGGTATCCTGCGTGAACGTAACGTGCGCGCCGCCCTGTGCTGCGTTTAGGCCTGCTATGCATGCCGCAATATGCGCGGCTCCATTCGCGTCGCTGCCGATCAGCACCCCGCAAACCTCCGTCTTGCTATTGGAGCGAGCGTGCTGGCGAATCTGCCGCACCACATCGCTGCTGATGCGCACGGAAGGGTTAGCGTCCTTTTTGTGCTTGGACATTACGCAGCCCCTTTCGCGAGCCCGCCAAGCGCCGCTTCCCTGTCGCCACCAAGTAAATACCCAATTTCGCGTTCCGCATCGCGTGCCACAAAAATATCGAATGCCGGCAATCCAACCTGATCCAAGGTCCGAGCGCCATAGGATTCCGCGCCCGTGTAACCGCGTGCGGTCTCCACAACGCGCATCTGTCCATCGCGTGGACAACGGCCATCTTCGTGGCGAACCGCGCCAACAGGCGCAAAGACTTCCTGCTGTTCCCCGCACACCGGGCATAGCAGCTTGTGAATCACGTCGCGGCTGAACTCCACCGTAATCTCGCGCGATCTAAGATCGCGGGTGGCGCGCTCAAAAAGCGCTTGCAGCGTCAACTCCGAAGAACGCTCCGCGAGCACCACCATTTCTGGAATCGTGTAATGGCTCATGCAATCCGGGTTTTCCGAATAATCGACGGTGTACGAACTATGATTCAGCCCTTCGAAAATGAAACCTCGGCTCGCCAGCGTCGGCAATCCGTGAATCAGTTTGACGGCTTCCTGCACCTGGATGCCGCCGATAATCGAAGAAATCGTGGGCGTAGTAGGAATCTTTCCTTCGGGTTCCTGCTCATGCGCCAGCAAATTACAGGACATCCGCTTCTCAAGAATCGCCCAATCCACTTCACCCAGAGTGCACTCATAGCACGGAGCCTTACCCGGAAGAAACGCGCGTGCAACGCCGTTGATGCCCTCGATAGCCCCGTCAATCCACGGACGGTTCACTTTCCAGGCGCAACGATTGATCCACAACCGCGCTTCGCGATTGTCGAGTCCGGCTAGAATCAAATCGCTCCACGCGAAAAGACCGAGCCCGCAGTCGCGCACCACGTTGGCAACCAGCGGCTGAACCGCCGCACCCGGCGCAATTTTCAGAAAGGCGCGCGCGGCAGCGTTCGCTTTGTACTCGCCGATATCCGCTGTGCCGTACAGAATGGTGCGAGAGAGGTTGGATTCCTCAATACGGTCCAGGTCCACCACCACGATTTTCTGGAAGCCCAGCAGCGCTAGATTTTTCAGGATTTCGTTGCCCAGCGCCCCGGCACCGATCACCAGCACTTTGCAGTTGGCGATCTTCGCTTGGTCCCACCACGGAATCAGCCGCAACCGGCTGAAGCGATCTTCGTGAAGGTCCGCGCTTTGAATAGTGACCATGAAGGCGCGGTGCCTCAGCCGGCGGTAATCTCAGGTTGCAGGCGGAGAATGTCTCCATCCTGGACTTGCGCCTCTGCCAGTGTCTGCGTGTCTTGCACCTGTCGCCCGGAGTTCTTGTGATGAAACTTGTAGCTCAGCGGCGCGCCATCCGGCCCGTTGGTAGGCAGGCGTAGTTTCTGCACCAGCACCGCGATGATCTTGTTGCAGGGCGCGTCATCCGGCAGCTCCACCGGCACGCGCTTATTTTCCGTGGAATCGTAAACCGTAACGTTGATCGTGGCCATGGACCCTTCCTCAACCCCAAAAGCGCAGTTCAGTGCTTCTCGGTTCGCGCACTGACAAACTGTTGCAATTTCTTCCGACCGTCTCCCAGAAAATCCCAGCGCTCCGGGTCCAACACAGCGTCGGCGCGTACTGCGAAATTCAGATTCTCGGCGTTAGGATTCATTCCCCGGTCCACCATGGAAGTCACGATCCCAATCAGATTCCCATGATCGTCATAGACAGGTCCGCCGCTATTGCCCGGACTCACCGGCGCGGAAATTTGCAGAACATCCTTGTCCGAGCGCGAAATGATTCCGGTGCTCAGGGTAAAACGCAATCCCTGCGGATGGCCAATCACGAAAATGTTTTCGCCTTCGCTGATCTGCGATTGTGGCTCCACCGGTTGAAGGAAAGAACCGCTACCCTCTTCGCGCGGCATCCAGAGAAGTAGCAAATCCAGATTCTTGTGGCGCGCGATCACATCCGCGCCGGCCCACGTGCCGGAAGCCATGGCTACCAGCGCGCGGCTGCCGTCGCGAGTGAAAAGCGACTCGTCGATAACATGCCTCGCCGTCAGAATCAGATACCCGTCCGCCGTAGCCTCCAGGACCACGCCCGCTCCGAATCCGTTCGAGGGCATCTCCTTTTTGGAAAACCATTTTCGCCGCGCAGGGGTAATAACCGCCACCAGGGGCTTCAACTCTTCCGAAACCTCTTTGGCGCTCAGCGGGCTTGCGGACGGCAACGTGGGAAAAGTAGTCCGGGAATCTAGCTCGTTCAAATTGCGGCTGACAATCGCCGGAATGGGCACAAAGGCAATCGCCAGCACCGACGCAACCGAGGTCAAAAGTCCGCTAACTATAAGAAGAGTCGATAGATACGATAACCACGCGAATCGCGTCCTCGGCGGCAGACCGCGCATCGCCACGCGTAGGACCAGCGTGATCAAGCAAAGCAAAGGCAGCACCAGAACCAGCGGCGCCATCGCCACCTTGGCCCAAATCGGAACCGGAGGCGGCAACTTTGGCTCCAAACGGTTTGGCTGCTCCGGCGGGGGGCCTACCTGCGCGATTTCCCCGCTGCCGATTACAATTTTTTCCATGGGCCCCAAGTCAGACATAGGCAAGAGTTTGGACGTGGCTCATTATTTAACAGGAGCTTTGAAAATACAATCGTACTCACGCCAAACGGCTAACAGCAGTTTGCGCAAACGAAAAAGGGGCCAGAGAATGGCCCCTTTTCGCGTTTACGATTTGTATGAACGGACGGATTAAGAATAAAAGCACCAAGCCGCTCGCGGTACGCGAAACCGGCCACGTATATTGGTGCTCACAGCAAGGAAATCGTCGGATGAATGAAGGCTCAATACGTTGCCTCAACGATGAGGGCCAAAGACCATCAGCCCCAACCGTTGAGGCACCTTCCACCCGCTGACCCAGAACGTTCCTGGGTCGTTGGGGTGGTTATCCGCAAGACTCTGGCCGCCTTGCCCAAGGTCTCGATAAATTGATAGTGGCCAACTACCAGACAGGTCACAAAGGATTTAGTTGTGGAAATAGATTTTAGATGTGAGTCGTTTCCGATGTGACAAACATCGAAGCTATGAAATACGGAATCCTCTGCGGAAAGCGCTTAGGCTCGCTCCCATGTTTGGAAGGAACTCCTAGCCTTTTTAATCACGAACAAGCCAACGCCGCGATTAGGAAAAGCGTTCGCAGCTAGTTCACTCTTCCGTTCGTCTCTCCCCCAGGCCTGCCGCCCCGCAGCAGATCCTGCAAGTCATCTATTTTTTCTTCCATGTGAATCAGCTTCTGCGACAAACCCTGAATTTCCGTTTCTGCACGCCGATTGACCGCGAAATCCAGCTCGCCGCGCACTCGATCTTTCATGTCCTGGCGGTTCTGGCTCATCATGATCACCGGCGCCTGGATCGCCGCCAGCATGGAGAGAAACAGATTCAACAAAATAAACGGGTACGGATCCCACGATTTTCCGCCGAGCACGACGTTGATGGCGATATAGACGAGGAAGCTAAGGCTGAAGGCGATGATGAACGTCCACGACCCGCCGAACCGTGCGACATCATCCGCAATACGCTGCGGGAACGTTTCTGCCTCTTCAATCACTTCATTGGGATTGCGCATCGCTCGCAACCGCACCAGTTGCTGCGAAGCGTGAAACTGCCGGCCTAACACCGTCAGCAAATCCATCCCGGCATGCGGCTTGCGCTGCAATAGCACCGCGATGTCGTCGCGACTCACTTCCACGCAAGTGCTCGCTTCCAGCGCCATCGCAGCGGTCTGGTGCGCGGTCTTTTCCAGCATGGACGCAAAGCCGAAAAATTCGCCGTTACCGGGCTCATCCACGATCACTTCCTGATGATCCTCATCCACCGTCGTGATGCGCACCTTTCCCGTAACGATGACGTACGCCTGGCCGTCGGCGTCGCCGGCTTTGTAAATGCGCTGGCGCGGCGCGAAGGTCTTCAGTTCCACCTGCGCCGCCAGCACCGCCAGCTCGTCATCGTCCAACAGCGAAAACAGCGGAACTTGCTTCAAAATTTCAGGAGTGCACGCCATCCTTCACCTCGTTCAGAAAAGAGATTCGCTAAAAGTTCACTAATTCCAAGCAAGAAACCAAATGCCGCGGGCAACAGATTCTACACGTCATTATCACAATTCGACGGCGCGCCGAGCTTCCCATCTCATCTTCCGCCCGCGGCCCTCCTGGGTTTCTCCTGCCTTGGTAGGCGCCGATCTTGATCGGCCCTTTTGGGCTTCTCTCTTTTGCCGGGTGCCCTGCGCGCCGGTGTTGCGTGTGGGTCTTGGGTTGGCCCTCCCTTTGTAGCG
>Ga0210383_10001480_pt1 | contig 21507 bp, 16 predicted proteins | sample IncBWC14OmetaG_FD_160072 | JGI IMG/M metagenome (GOLD analysis project Ga0210383, IMG submission 160072) | Forest soil microbial communities from Barre Woods Harvard Forest LTER site, Petersham, Massachusetts, United States - Inc-BW-C-14-O ... | reverse complement strand
CTGCATGTTGGGTACAAGATCGTCGGCGAAGAGCAAACGGCGCGGATCCACGCCCAGAGTCGACAGCGCCAGCGTATTTTCCTGAACCGCATTGCGCTGGTTTTCAAACAGCACCATTACCATGGCGATGCCCAGCAGCATCTGCGGGACCGGCCCAAACAGACGGTTGGCGCTGCCGAAGGGCTCGCCCAGCGGACCCTGCACTTGCCCCACGGCCAGCAGTGCTGCCCACAGCGCCAGCGAGACGGCAAGCACCTGGAACGCCAGCGATCCGCGCTTCTGGCTGTTCACATAAAAAACCGCGGAGCAGTACAGCAGGATCAAGGCCAGGCCCATGCCCAACCGAATCGTCGGTTGCACGTCCGGCCGGAACACGCCATTGACGATGTGTCCGCGCAACGAGAAAAGTGCGAGCACGACTCCCGCCGTTCCCACCGCAGCGTCGTACCAGCGAAACCGATACGAGCCCCGCATCAGCCGCGTCGAAACGAAGATGCACAGCGCCATCGCGACCAGGAAAAGCTCGCTGACAAAAAACGCAATCGCCGAGGTCGGAAACGCGTTGAGAAAATAGTGGAGCGAGTAAGCGGCCCAGGCCCACTGCCACGCCCGGAAGTACGGCTGCCGGCTTTGCTGGTGCAGATAATAAAAGACGAGGAACAGCAGTACCGACACAAAGCCGGGAATTAAAACCGTCGTGATGACCACGCTATTCATAGGGGCCGTTTGAGGACACCGCTGGCCAAACCTGCCGGCTCAGCTTTGGGTGGGGAAAGCGTGACTCAATGTTTTCACAACCGAGAGCCGAAGACAATAAGATTTCGGTACAGTGTCCGTTTTCCGCGTCGTCCTGCCTCATATTGAGGGCGAAAAAACGTTATGGGGCGTCGCCTTGACGATGTTTTTACTTAGCCCGTACCATCGAGAGTCAGAAGTACACAGCCAGATCAGCAAGTCCGACCAGCAAGTCCGACCAGCAACGCTCGACCCTCAATGCAATCCGCTAACTCATCCACGCCCGCCCATCCGAGAGTGCGTTTCGCGCCTTCGCCCACCGGATTTCTCCACGTCGGCAGCGCCCGCACCTTTATCTTCAACTGGCTCTACGCCCGCCACAATGGCGGCACGATGATCCTGCGCCTCGACGATACCGACGTGGAACGCAACACCGACGCCTCCGTCAACTCAATTTTCGACGGCTTGAAATGGCTGGGCCTGAGTTGGGACGAGGAATATAAACAGTCCGAGCGCGGAGACCTGCACCGCCAAATGGCCGAGGCCATCTTTCAAAAAGGCCTGGCCTACCGCGATTTCACCCCAGCCCACACCGGAGACAGTGAACGCTCGGGCGCGCAAGGAACCTGGTTGTTCAATCCTGGCATGCGTGAACTTACGCGCGAAGAAAGCGACCGCCGCGCCGCCGCCGGAGAACCGTTTGCCCTGCGCTTCCGCGTACCCCGTGACGCCGGACAAGTCGTGGGCTTCACCGATGCCGTTTATGGCGAGCAGGTGAAGGCCAGCGCCGACATCGAAGATTTCGCCCTGCTGCGCTCCGACGGCATGCCGACTTATCACCTGGCCTCGTGCGCCGACGACGCCGACCTACGCATCAGCCACATCATTCGCGGCCAGGATCACCTGTCGAATACCTACAAACATGTATTGATTTTCGAGGCCGCCGGATTTCAGCCGCCGCAGTTCGCGCATCTTCCGCTGTTGGTCGCGCCAGACGGAACCAAGCTGTCCAAGCGCCGTCACGGCGCGGTGGTCAGCGTTACGACTTATCGCGATGCCGGATTTTTGCCCGAAGCGTTCATCAACTTTCTATGTCTGCTGGGCTGGTCGCCGAAAAACGATCGCGAGCAGATGAGCCTTGCGGAATTGACCGACGCCTTCTCGCTGGAAGGCATCAACCGCGCAAACGCAGTGGTGAATTTTAAAGAGCCGGCAACAACTCCAGAGGAAACGTTCGATCCTAAAGCAGTGTGGCTCAATGCCGAACATATTCGGGGCCTCGCCATTGACGAACTGAGCCAGCGCCTGCTGCCGGTCGTGCGCGAAGCCGGGTTCAGCATCACGCCCGAAAAAATGCTCCGCATCACGCCGCTGATCCGCGAGCGCATCAAGCTGCTGCGCGACGTGCTCACCGCCGCCGACTTTTTCTTCGTCGACCAACTTCCGCCCTACGACCTGGCTGAACTGATCCCGCAAAAGGGAGACGCCGCCATGGCCTTGAAAGTTCTGACGCGCGCAAAAGAAGTCCTGGCCCACGTCGAATTCAAGCACGACCCGCTGGATCAGGCTCTCCGCGCCGCCGCCCAGGAATTCGGCGTCAAAGCCGGACAAATGTTCCAGCCCATCCGCGTCGCCGTCTGCGGCCGTAAGAACGCCCCGCCGCTGTTCGAAACTCTGGAAGTGCTGGGTCGCGAGACCACCCTGAAGCGCATCGAACAAGCGATTCAAAAAGCCGGCTGACCGCCCCCCCGCCGTTTCGGAGGGCGTCCGCCCTTTATTGCAGGATTGACATAGTGTACTTTGTAATATAAAGTACACTGCATGATTGATCCTCAGGAGCCCTTTCTTCGGCCGATTCCCAAACGCTGGATTCCCCGCGAGATGACCACCGCGCCCACGCTCGACCCGGCCGCGCCCCGCGGCTTCCTCGAGCGCCGCTATGCCCTGCTCATCAACCCGTTCTATCCCAAGGACGCGAATGCCAGCTTCGGCAAGCACGTGCTCACGCCTACGCTGGCCCTGACCAGCTTTGCCGCCACCACGCCGGCGCGCTGGCGCGTTGGGTATTGGGACGAGAATCTGCTCGACGGCCGCCCGCCCTTCGAGCCGCTACCGCAGGTGGTCGGCATCACGGTGCATCTCACCTTTGCCCGCCGGGCCTTCGAGTTGGCGGACTGGTATCGCGCCCGCGGATCGAAAGTAATCTTCGGCGGCCTGCATGTTCTCTCGTGTCCCGACGAATGCGCGCCCCACGCGGACGCCCTGGCGCTCGGCGACGGAGTGCAACTCTGGCCAAGGATTCTTGACGACGTGGAAGCCGGAACGCTGCAGCCGCGCTATGTCGCGACCTACGAAAACGATTATCGCGACGACCCTCCGCCCCGCCGCTCGATTCTGCCGCGCCGCAGTTTTCTCACCACCACCAGCCTCATCGCGACTCGCGGATGCCACAACCGCTGCGGCTTCTGCTATCTCGCCACTGACGGCCTGCGCATGCCCTACCGCATGAAGCGCCCCGAACAAATCGCGTCAGAGTTTCTGGAAAACGACCAGCCCTATGCCGTCTTCATCGACAACAACCTCGGCTCGCGTCCCGATTATCTGCACTCGCTCTGCGCCGCCCTGCGCCCGCTCAACAAAATCTGGAGCGCCGCCGTCACCATCGATGTGACCGATGATCCCAGCCTCATCCGCAACATGGCGCTCGCTGGATGCACCGGAGTCTTCATCGGCTTCGAGTCACTGTCCGACGAGAATCTCTCCGACTCACATAAGAAAACTCCGAAAACTTCCGACTATGCTCGCCGCGTCCGCATCCTGCACGACTACGGCATCCAGGTGAACGGATCATTCGTCCTCGGCTTCGATCACGACCGCAAAGACGTCTTCGCCCGCACCGCCGACTGGATTCAAGAGAACCGCCTGGAGTGTTCGACCTTTCACATCCTCACGCCCTACCCCGCCACGCCGCTGTTCCGCCAGATGGAGGCGCAAGGCCGCATCCTGCATCGGGACTGGTCGCTCTACGACACCGGCCACGCCGTCTTCCAACCGAAGCACATGACTCCCGAAGAACTTGAGCAAGGCTATGCCTGGATCTACCGGCACCTGTTTTCTCACACGTCGATCTGGCGTCGCCGACCGCAACAATTGCAGGCCATCCCGCTCTACCTAGCCATGTCATATCTCTACAAACGCTCGAACCGCTTCTGGCACCTACTCATCAAGCACGATCTCGTAAACCCCGTCTGGAAGCCGCTGGTCGAGATGACCCGCTTGCGCCATGTCCACTATCGCCGGAGGCTCGCGCAGCGCGAAGCCCTCAGCGCCGCTCCGGGGCAGGTTGTGTCGGCCGGAGTGTGATCCGAAATACCGCATTTCGCAAAACATAACCGCCGTAACGTATGGCGAAAAGCGGGTAGGCGCTATGCTGAGTCTTCGACACGGGGCCCACAAATGCGATACATACAAGCTCGCCGCCTGCCGCGACTCGGCTGTTTTCTCCAGTGCATCGCCGTCACAGCCGTGATTCTTTCGCTTGCCTCGGCAGCGTCGTCACAGGCCACGGCAACCGCGCCCACGGCTGCGCCGTTTGACGATCTAAAGAAGTATCCCGGATTGCTGGCTGAGTTCGGCCAGCTGCTGAAGAAGGTTCAGGCGGGCATCCAGCTTCCGGCGCCGCGTGCGCAAAGCTCCCTGTTGCCGCTGCTGCCGGAATCGACCGTGTTCTATGCCGCGTTTCCCAACTACGGCGAGCCCGCTCATCAAGCCCTGGCCATCTTCCACCAGGAAGAAAAAGATAACGCTGCGCTGCGCGCCTGGTGGGAGCACGCGCAGTCGTCCTCCGACGGACCGAAGTCGGAGGACGTGATCGAGAAGCTCTATCAGCTCTCGCAATACCTGGGAGATGAGATCGTCGTGTCGGGCGCGAACCCAGGCAGCAAGAATCCTAATGTGCTGTTTCTTGCCGAAGTGCGCAAATCAGGTCTCAAGGATTTTCTTCAGCAGATGGAGAAAGAACTCGCGCCCAAGTCGGCCGCGTCGGTTCGAATCATGGATCTGCAGGAACTCGCGAAAATCCAAGACACGAAAAAAGACGAACGCAGCGGCGCAATAACCGACCAGAAGCTGCTGATCCTGGTGCGCCCTGACTTCGTCGTGGGCGCATTCGACCTGGCCGACCTGCGCAGCTTCAATGCGCGTTTGGATAAGAACACGCACGAATTTGCGGCGACTCCGTTCGGTCGCAGAATGGCGCAGGCCTATGAAGGCGGCACGACATTTGTGGCTGGCGCGGACCTGCAGGCGATCCTGAAATCGGTCCCGATCGGCTCCGAGCAGGGCCAGAAAATTCTCCAACACACCGGTTTTGGCGATGTGCAGTATGTCGTCTGGGATCACAAGAGCGTGGCCGGTCACGAAGCCAGTCAACTGGAGTTGAGCTTCACCGCTCCGCGCCACGGGATCGCATCCTGGCTGGCGGCGCCAGGGTCCTTGGGCAGCCTCGACTTTGTTTCGCCCAAGGCAATCATGGCGGGCAGCATCCGGCTCAAGAGCCCGGCAGAAATTCTTGATGACCTTACCGACATTGCCTCGATTGCAAATCCCAACGCGCTGAAGCAACAGGCAATGATGGAACAGGGATTGAACATCAGTCTGAAGAAGGATCTGCTCAGCTATCTCGACGGAGAAATCACCTTTGAGTCTGACGGACTCGCGGAAAAGGAACCGGTGTGGCGGGCAATCCTGAAAGTCAGCGATCCCGGCCGCCTGCAGACCACGTTCGCGTCCCTGATGGCCGTGGCCAAGATGACCGCGAGTCAGACCGAACAGGACGGAGTCACTTACCACACTCTTTCCATTCCGTCCGGCGCGAAGACCAAGGAAATCAGCTATGCATTCGTAGACGGCTATCTGTTGATCGCTTCGAGCCGCGAAACTCTCGCCGAAGCCATTCGCACGCATCGCAGCGGCGATTCCCTGGCCAAGTCACAGAAATTTCTGGCGTCAATGCCACCCAACAATTCCGAGGTTTCGACCCTGTTCTATGAAGACCCGGTCGCCGTCGGGGCGCTGACCATGCGCCAGATCTCGCCCGAGATGGCAGCCTTGTTCCCGCAAACGACCTTGCTAGCCTCCGGCGAAGCCCCGGCGGCCGTGGTCGCCGGGTACGGCGATGAAAGCGCGATTCGCGAAATCAGCCGCAGCGGAGGCGTCGACGCCGGCGCCGCTCTGATTGTCGCGGCCATTGCGATTCCCAACCTCCTCCGTGCCCGGACGGCGGCCAATGAATCCTCTGCCGTAGCCAGCCTGCGTACCATCAACACCGCCGAGGTCATGTACTCGAGCGCTTATCCGCAGAGAGGCTACGCGCGCGACCTGGCAACGCTCGGTCCTGATTCCAATCCGCCCGGTCACCATGTTCCTTCGCCCGAGCACGCCAGTGTGATCGACGCGATTCTTGGCAACGCCAGCTGCACCGCCGATCATTGGTGCGCCAAGTCCGGATATCAGTTCCGAGTCACCGCCAAATGCGGGTTCCAACGCTGCCAGAGCTACGTAGTCGTGGCCACGCCCGTCACCAGCAACACCGGAACCAGAAATTTCTGCTCGACCTCAGACGCCGTGATCCGCTACAAGTCGGGTGAGCCGCTCACCTCACCGGTCACAGTCGCAGATTGCCGCACCTGGACGCCACTGCAGTAGCGAAGCGATTGCGTGGTGGATTGTGTAGAGCGGGCACTCCTGCCCGCTGCCTTTGACCTTTCTTCGATTCTGACAGATCAGGAACGGAAACTCTTGAAGCCTCACGTTTCCACCACGGGCAGTTCTGCGAAAGAAAGCCCTTGACAACTTATACTGTGCATCGTACAGTGTGCGTCACATACTATATGGCGAACGGTACGCAAGGCGGTCCTGAGATCCTCGAAAACCTCAAGCTGGAGCTTCGCCGGGGATGCCTCATCGTCGCCGTCCTGGCCCAGCTGCGGACCGAGCAGTATGGCTATACCCTCCGCAAGGCCCTGGCCGACGATGGCCTGGCCATCGACGAAGGCACGCTCTATCCCCTGCTGCGCCGGCTGGAGACGCAAGGCCTGCTGGTGAGCCAGTGGCGGGAAGAAGAAAAGCGCAACAAGCGTTTCTACCGGCTGTCCCCGGCGGGCGAACAGATTCTTAACCAGCTGTTGAACGAATGGAAAAACATCAACGCATCCCTTGACCGAATTCTCGAACCGGCAGGCGCTCATGACTAAGTCATCGTCCAACTCATCGTCAAATCCCACGAAACTTCTCGACCGCTATCTGCAGGCCGTCCGCTTCTGGCTGCCCAACTCCAGCCGGCAAGAGGATCTGCTCACCGAGTTAGGCGAAGACCTGCGCTCCCAGATCGACGACAAGGAAGCCGAACTCGGCCATTCGCTCGACAAGCCCGAAATCGCGGAGATCCTGAAGCGCTGCGGCAGCCCTATGATGGTCGCCAGCCGCCTCGGCCCGCAGCGGCACCTGATCGGCCCCGCGCTGTTCCCCATCTACGAGTTTGTTCTGAAGATGGTCCTGCTGTGGATTTTGATTCCGGTCTTCATCTTCGCCGTTGGTCCCGCAAACCTGGCCAGCAGCGGCGGGCACTGGGCGTCGGCGGTGCTCGAGACTTTCGGCGATCTATGGTCCGGCCTGTTCATCGCGACCGGAATCATCACCTTGGTCTTCGCCATCATCGAGCGCACCAGCTCCCACCTGGGAACCGAAGTCAAATGGGACCCTCTCAAATTGCCTCCGGTGCGTCAGGAAGAACGCCAGCAACCGTCTCTGCTGAAAACAGCGTGCGAACTCGGATTTAACATCTTCGGTCTGATTTGGCTCTTGCTCATTCCGCAATACCCGTGGCTGATCCTGGGTCCGGCGGCGGCAGTGCTGAAAGCCGGCCCGATCCTGCATGCCTTCTATCTTCCGTTCGTCTTGGTCGGCGTTGTCGGCCTGATAAGGTCAGCCATCACGCTGGCTCGGCCGCAATGGACATGGTTTCCGATTCTGGGCCAGCTGTTTCAGTCCGTGCTGATGTTGGTCGTGCTGCATGCCATGATCCAGGCCATCACCAACGCGCCCGGCGCGTGGCCGTTCGTGGTCTTGCAGGACGCCGTGCGAGATTCGCCGAAATATTTCAAACTCGTGGCCATCGTGAATGTGTCCGCTCTGATCAGCGTTGCGGGCACATGGCTGGGGCTCTGCATCGCCACGGTCGTACAGACGAGCGTGTTCCTGCGGTATTTCAGGAAGCGGCCTACATCCGCGTACCGGATCGCGCCCTCGGGATTCTAATAAAACAATTGCGATCGGCGGATTGCGGTAAAAAAACTTCGATTCAAATTGGCACGTCTTGGAGTCAGGCCCGAGACCACTTCGGGCCTTTGCCGCAGGCCTTTGCGGTAAGATCAGACTATGAAAACGTCTGACACTGAGGCCGAGACTGCGGAACACGCCGCCACCGATCCTCGTCCCTCCAACTTTATTCGCGACATTATTCTCGACGACCTGAAGACCAACAAATACAACGGCCGTGTGCAAACCCGCTTTCCTCCCGAGCCCAACGGATATCTCCACATCGGCCACGCCAAGGCCATCTGCCTCGACTTCGGCCTGGCCGACGAATTCGCCGGACATACCAATCTTCGCTTCGACGACACTAATCCCGAGAAAGAAGATACGGAATACGTCGAATCGATTAAGGCCGACGTGCAGTGGCTCGGCTATCGCTGGGACGGCCTCTTCTACGCCTCCGACTATTTCGACGAGCTCTATGAGTGGGCGCTGAAGCTGATTCGCGACGGCAAGGCCTACGTCGACGATCTCTCCGCCGAAGAAATTCGCAAATACCGCGGCACGCTCACCGAGCCCGGCAAAGACAGCCCGTATCGCAGCCGTTCGGTGGAGGAAAATCGCGGCCTGTTTCAGCGCATGAAAGCCAAAGAATTTCCCGACGGCTCGCATGTGCTGCGCGCCAAGATCGATATGAGTTCGCCGAACCTGAACATGCGCGACCCGGTCATGTACCGCATCCTGCACGCCAAGCATCACCGCACGGGCGACAAGTGGTGCATCTATCCGATGTACGACTTTGCGCACGGCCAGTCCGACTCGCTCGAAAAAGTTACGCACTCCATGTGCACGCTGGAGTTTGAAGATCACCGCCCGCTCTACAACTGGTTTATCGAGCAGCTGGGCATTTTCCCTTCGCGGCAAATTGAGTTCGACCGCCTCAACCTCACCTACACGCTGCTCAGCAAGCGCAAGCTGCTGCAGTTAGTGCAAGAGGGCCGCGTCCGCGGCTGGGACGATCCGCGCATGCCCACGCTGAGCGGCATCCGCCGTCGCGGATACACCCCCGAGGCGATCCGAAACTTTACAGCGTCGATCGGAGTCTCAAAGACGACAGGCTCGATCGAGCTGGCCATGCTCGAACATTTCGTCCGCGAAGACTTGAACAAGCGCGCGCTCCGAGTGATGGCCGTGCTGCGCCCGCTGAAAGTCGTGATCGACAACTATCCCGAGAATCAAGTCGAGGAAATGGACGCAGTCAACAACCCGGAAGATGCGGCGGCGGGCTCGCGCAAAGTCCCGTTCTCTCGCGTGCTCTACATCGAGCAGGACGACTTCCGTGAAGTTCCTCCGCCAAAATATTTCCGCCTCACTCCAGGACGCGAAGTTCGCCTCCGCTACGGCTACCTCGTCACCGCGACCAGCGTCGTGAGAAACGAAAAGGGCGAAGTCGTCGAAGTGCACTGCACCTACGACCCGGCCACGCGTGGCGGCAACACGCCCGACGGCCGCAAAGTGAAGGCGACTATCCACTGGGTCTCGGCCGCACACGCGGTCGATGCCGAGGTTCGCGTCTACGAAAATCTATTTCTCAAGGAAAATCCCAGCGACGTCGAGGAAGGCGAGGACGTCCTCGACAACCTCAATCCCAACTCGCTCGAGATCATCACCGACGCCAAGGTCGAGCCGTCGCTAGCCAACGCCGCCGCGGGAATGCGCTATCAATTCGAGCGCCTGGGATATTTCAGTGTCGACCCCGATTCAAACCCCGGCAAGCCGGTCTTCAACCGCACCGTTGCTCTGAAAGATACGTGGGGTAAGTTGGAGAAGAAACAGGGCGGCAGAAGCTGAAGGTGTCGATCATTCTTCGTCGTGCGCTATAATTTTGCTGTTCCAGCGCACGAGCGGTGGCTAGACTGGCCCAACATGAACCGCGATTTGATTATTGAATTAATCCTCCTGCTCGCTACCACGTCGGCAGTTGCTCACGCAAAAGACAAGTACATCACCATCGAGGTTGTTGAAACAACCGAAGAGCGCTTGCTGTCGACAAATCCACCCACGGCAACTTATTCAGCAAAAGTAATCTTGCCGAACGGTGCGCACGCCTATTTGGTTTGTTTCCTCTACATGGACGGCTGTGGCGCAATTGCACCGGGGACGCCTCCCGAAAAAACCACCCCAGCAGATTGTCAGACCTCTGACACCAAGGGAGACATTTCCGTAACCTGCAAGCGGAAGAATCTGGGAACCTACCAAGCCAAGCGCAAGGGAGACGATCTTTTAATCTACGGCAGAAAGGGAACGGTCCGGTACCAAATCGGCGAGGGACAATGGCAGTGATGATAAGACTGTGTCAGGGTAAATTTAGCGCCGAGACTGTCGACCGCATAAAAAAGGAAGTAACAGAAGGTTGCACTACGTTGGTAGGAAAGTGCGGAGCCTGTAAATGCAGGGTGTCCGCGGAAAGCAAGCACGGAGAATGGGTTCCAAAGACCCATCGTGTGCCGCTGCGGCATACTTCAGGAGCTGGCAAGCGCATGGACAAGTAGTCCGCCCGATCGAGCAACTAGGACAGCCTTGCTCCCTAAGCGCTTGAAAAATTGGCAGCTTCCGAAAAGCGAAACCCCGAGCGCGTTTTCCACTCGGGGTCTGCACATCAGCCTGTCAAGCTCAACACGATTATCCAAGGCCACGAACCGGAAGTCAAGGTTACTTGAGGAGTCCGCCTGTCGGAGACTCCTCGTCAGATTCCCTACCAAACCAGGGAATGCTGTGGACCCGACGGGACTCGAACCCGCACCTTCTCGCTTGACAGGCTGATATGCTGCCAGTTACACCACGAGCCCAAGACCACTTTACATTTCAGACGCGGCCCCGGCGCCTCCGGCCTCGCAATATTTGAGCGCCTAGGTCCAATTCGGGAACGTTTTCATTTTCTAGCCGCCGCCGCCTCCACTCCCGCCAGCATCTTGTCCAAATCCGCGCGCGAGAAATAACGCCCGTTGGCGATCACTCCCGCAATCTTCTGCGTGTTGCGAATGTCGTCCAACGGATTGGCGTCGAGCAACACCAGGTCGGCGAGCTTTCCCTTTTCTACGGTGCCCAACTGGTTCTCCATCCCGAGAAACTTTGCTGGATTCAGCGTCGCGGTCTGCAGCGCTTCCATGGGGGTGAACCCGGCGGCTACGAATCTCTGCAATTCCTCATGCAAACTAAATCCCGGGAAAATGTAGACCCCCGGAGGCGTGTCGGTTCCCGCGAGAAATGAGACGCCAGCTCGGTGCATCGCATTCACAACTTCCAGTTCTTTCTCGACGAACCTTTTCCGGGTCGCCGAATCGTCGATATTGAAATCATGCATGATCTGATCGGTGAATCGCTTCCAGGTCACATCTTTCCAGGACGCCGGCACGTACCTGGCGCGCGTGTCGCTGGCGAAATCCGTTTGATCGATCAGGTTCCCGCCGCGCTCCCACACCAGGGTGGGGCACTGCCACGTATGATTCTTCGCCAGCAAAGCGAACAACGCCGCCGCTCGCTTAGGATCGTAAGTAGAAAGAAACTGGCTCTCGGTTTTCGCCCCCTTGATGAATTGGTCTTCCAGCGGAGAGCTGCCCTCAAAGATTCCAATCAGATGCTCAAAGCTCTTCTGCCCCGCATCCGACGCCTCAGAAGCCCGCATCGAATCCGGCACGTGTCCCACGAAAGAGATTCCCTGCTTGCGGGCTTCGTCGGCGATCGCAAACACCGCGTCCCGCGGAATGAGCGATTGCAGCTTGATGAAGTCCGCTCCCCGCCGTTTCAGATCGTCGACAGCCCTGCGCCCGTCTTCCGGAGTCTTGATGGCGATCGAACTGGGAAAGCGCGGCTGTGGCCCATCGAGCATCGGCCCGGAGATGACCATGCGCGGCCCAATCAGCATCCCGGCAGCAATTTCCCTTCGCCACTGCTGCAATGCTTCCAACTCCCCACCCATGTCGCGCACGCCCGTTATGCCGTTCGCGATAAACAACGGCAGCGTGACTTCTTTCCCCTGCGGGAACCAGTCGCCGAACAGCATGTGGACGTGCATATCCCAGAGTCCCGGGATCAGAAATTTGCCGCTGCCATCCACGTGGGTTCCGGCGAGCTTTGCGCCCATGGTTCCCGCCGAGCTGCCAATCTCCTCAATCGATTCGTCGCGCACGATCACGGTGCGATGCGCTTGCGCCGGAGCCCCGGTCGCGTCGATGACCGTGACATCGTGAATGATCACAACGGAAGGGGATGGCGCTTGCGCGCAGCCGGTCGCGCAAAACACAGCAAAAAGAAGAAACTGCAGGCACAGTCGTTTCATGGCGACCGAATCTTAGGAGTCTGCCTCGGGTCGTGTCAAAGCTGCCGCGTCAAAGACTCACACGCTGACTGAAGGCCGATACATATTCGGTAGTACAATTTGCAGCGCGGTATTGCCACGGGAGAAACTGCCCGAGTCGATTCGACTTTAACATCCCATGCACTTCACCATTCTCCTCGCATTCTTTGAGTTCTCTCGCACAGTGGTTTCCATGTGCGCCGCCGGCATCCTGCTTTTCCTGATTGCGCTCTTGGCTGCAAGAACCGATGTCGCGCAAGCTCGCGGCCTCGACAAGGTCGTCGCCTTGAGCAATCTGTGTTTCGCCGCGCCCTTGGCGGTCTTTGGCGCTCTTCATCTCTCGGCGGCCCACGGCCTCATGACCATGGTGCCCACCTATATGCCATGGCGGTTGTTTTGGGCGTATTTCTTCGGCTTCGCGCTGCTGGCCGCGTCGTTGAGCATCGCCACAAAAATTCAGGTGCAGTGGTCCGGGCTGCTGTTCGGGATCGCGATGTTTCTTATTGTGGCGATGTTGATGATCCCGGGAGTAATCGCCAGCCCCAGAGACCGGTTTGCCTGGACGCTCATCTTTCGCGAGAGCTCGTTCGGCGGCGCAGGCTGGATTCTTGCCGGAAGCGCCTTGCGCGGGCAAACTCGCGAGCAGGGCCGCGGGCAAGGCGGAAGCAAGCTCATCAGCATAGGCCGCGTGCTGGTCGGGCTCACCGCTGTATTTTTCGGGGTTGAAAATCTTCTACACACGGCGAACGTGCCCGGCGTCCCGCTCGAAAAACTCATGCCCGCGTGGATTCCGGCGCCCGCTCTCATCGGCTGGTTGACGGGCGCAATTCTCGTGGTTGCCGGCATATGCATGCTGCTGGCAAAAAAGACCCGCACCGCCGCAACCTATCTCGGCTCTTGGCTTGTGTTGCTGGTCGTATTCGTCTATGGTCCGATTCTGATCGCCGCGCTGCTCGACCCAAGCACCGACGTCAAAGTTGAGGGAATCGACTACTTCTTCGACACTCTGCTGTTCGCAGGAGCGGTCCTCGCTCTCGCCAGCGCGACGCCCCGCACCGATTAAGATGCGGGCTGCGAGGTCGCTCACGCGGCTCCTCGTCGGATTCGTAACCGTAGAGGCGTAATGATGCGGGACAGGAGGGCTTGTTCGACTCCTGGGAAGAGGGTATAGTTACCGCCAATTTCCAAAGAAATTACTCACCCTGGAGGAACGTATGGCACGTCGGGCATTTCTCTCGCAACTGGCACGATTGGCCGCACTGCCTTTTTTCGCCGGCGCTGGCGCTTTGCAAGCGCAGTCCAGCCACAAACAACTCAAGATTCTGATGAAGAGTGCGTGGGGTTCCGATGATCCCACCAAGGCCGCGTTTCCTTTCTCGCACGGGCTGGCGCTCGCCGAAGCGGGTCACGAAGTGCAGATTTACCTGCTCGGAGAGGCAGTTGTGCTGATGCGGAAAGTTGTGGCCGATGCGGTCACTCCGGTCGGCTGGCCCGCCGTGGGAGATTTCCTGAACAAACTTACCGTCAAGCACGTGCGGATTTATGCCTGCGGTGCGTGCTCACGGGCGCGAGGCGTGACCGAGTCTGACCTGGCCAACTATGGTGCGAAGTTCGGCAGCCCGCCCGTTTTCGTGGGGCTTATCGAATGGGCCGACCACATTATTACGGAATGACCGAGGATTCAGTCCTGGCATAGCGGCCCTTCAGGGCCGCATGATGTATTGCGGAGAGCTCACGGCTGAAAGCTGACAGCTGACAGCTTAATCATGCACGTGGGGGCTCTGCGCGGGATTGGTGTGGTGGCCGGGCGGTTCCCTCACGACTTTCACTTCGAAGCTGACGGGCTGCGTCTTCGGCGGGAAACATTGCGCGTTGTCGCAGGCCTGGTAGCGCAGCACTCCGTGCATAATGTATTTTCCCGGCACCACCGAGCGCAGCGGATGCACCGCCACGGTGACGGTGAAGTCTCCGCTGTACACGCTCAACATTTCACTCGGCGAAAAAGGAAACGCCAGGTCCTGCCCCGCGGGATACGCGATCTTGCCCAATACGATGTCCGTAGGCAAGTCCATCTTCAGAGCCGTCGGAATCAGAAACTCCGACTTCGGCAGGTTGGAATTGATGTGAAATCCTGAGGCGACGCGGAAGTTCAGATTCACCGGCGTCTCCATCGTGCGCGTGGCCGTGACCAGCGACACCGGAGCAAAACTGACAGAAGGCGCTCGACCCGCCGTGCTGCTGGGAGGGTTGATCGGCGTGTAGGTCACCGCCGGCTCCTGCGCGCCTTGGGCGGGGCTCTCCTGGGCCAGCGTGGTGCTCGCGATCAGAAGGAGGGCGAAGAGCATGCTCGATTTGTGCGTCCGGGAAATCATCCGCGCGAAACCCGATAGTAGAGCAATCGCCGACCGCTTTCTATTGTCATGTTTGGGCAGTGGGTTGGGCAGTGGAAGCTGCGACGACGTTGTGGCGCCAAGTCGATCCATTGGTGTTCAGATCCTAGACGCTCACTCGCCCCCCGCCAATGTTACTTCGGACCATCCGCCGTACTGGCCGTAGCGGCAGTCGCCGGCGAGTTTCCGACCGGCGTGTCGAGCGCCTTTTTGATCGAGTCCTCGATTTCGCCCTTACCCTTCAGCCCGATAATCTTGTCCACAATCTTCCCATCGCGCCCGATGAAGAAAGTCTCCGGCAGCGCCGGCACGCCGCCGTAAGCCTCGCCGACCGCTTCCTTGCCGATCAGCACCGGATAATTCATTCCCATGTCCTTCATGAACTTTGTGATCTCGTCCTTGCCGTCGTCCCCCATCTCGACTCCCACGACCTGCAACCCGTCGTGGCCGTACTGATTCTGCAGTTCGACGAGCCAGGGCGTTTCGATCTTGCAGGGCCCGCACCACGTCGCCCAAAAATTCAGCAGCACAGCCTTGCCTCGCAGGTCCGACAAGCGCATGCTCTTGCCGTCAAGCTGCTCCAGCGAAAAATCGGGAGCCTCCGATGACTTGGTGAGCAACGACGATGCCGCCGCCGTTCCCGAGCGCCGCGCCATGTGCATCCCGAAATAGAGCATGGCTGCAGCCACCACAGCCACTACGACCAGCGCCAGCGGATTGCGATTCCCTTGCGGGTTCGCTAGTGGAACCGAGCCGACGCCCGTGAAATCCGATGCCTGAAGCGTCGTGCCGCAAGCGCCGCAAGTTACAGTGTTGACGGCGGTAGGAACGCCCTCCGGCGCGCTGCCCGCACCCTGACTAAACGCCGCTCCACATTTTGGACAAAACTGAAATTCTTCAATCTTCAAAGGCAGATCCTCCAGCAACTACAAAGCAAACCGGTTCAGAAACGACAGCCAGCTCGAAATCAGCGTAAAGCGTCCAATCACCAGCAACACACCCAGCGCGATCATCAAAGCGCCCGAGGCCACTTCGAGCGCGTGCATGTGCGAGCGGAAGCGGCTGTAAAATTTCAAAAAACGCTCCATTAGCAGCGAGGTCAGCAAAAACGGCACCGCCAGTCCCAGCGAATAAACCGCCAGCAGAAGCACTCCCTTGACCAGCGTGTCCTGCTCGCTGGCCAGGGTCAGGATCGCGGTCAGAATCGGCCCCAGGCACGGGGTCCATCCGAACGCAAACGCGAATCCGATCACGAACGCGCCGACCGGAGTACTGCTGCCCTTCACGCTATGCAGCCGCGCGTCGGTGTAAAGCGCTTTGATCTTGAATATTCCCGTCAGGTGCAGCCCGAAAATAATAATGACGACGCCGGCCACGATCGACAGCGTGTGCTTGTAACGCGCCGCCAGCTGCCCAACCTCGGTCGAGATCGCTCCCAGCGTCACGAACACCACGCTGAAGCCCAGGATGAATCCCACCGAATTCACCATGACTCGCCGCATCAGCTGCCCCTGCGGTGCCTTCAGTTCCTCCACGCCTGCGCCCGAAATCAGCGAAACATATCCCGGCACCAGGGGAAGCACGCAGGGCGACAGAAACGAAATCAGCCCGGCAAAGAACGCAGCAATCGGAAGTGGAAGGCCAGACATCGCTTTTATTGTACCCGCTGGTTGTGCATGGCGTGTCACGCACCCGCTGACCCGCGGAGGCTCGCACCCAATCTCCTCCACCAGAATAAGACGCGCGGAATGAGATTTAGTTGCAAGCCGCCGGCGGCGCTCTACTTGGCCGGCTTATTAGGCTTGGCCGGAGCCGATGGCTCGACGGGTACGGCAGCCTCAGGCATCTCCTCCGGACTCGCCAGCAACTTATGAAAAATGCTGACCGGAACGGTCGCAACCAGCACCGCCCGGCTGCCTTCCTGGCGCACTCGCAGGCTGTCAAACAGAGTTTTCACGTCGGCGTCGGCGCCCGGCGAACCCACCGAGGATTCCGCGCTGTGAAACATGCTCAGCAACACCGAAACTTTGTTCGTGATGCTCAGCGCGTCTTCGTCGCTACCCGACGAAGCTTCCGCCCGCAGGTGCAGCACGTCAACCCGCAGCGGCAGATGCAGCGGGTTGTAGCTCGCGGAAACCACCAGATCGGCGGCCTTTGGAAACATGCTGGCCCAGGTTTCAAACCCCGGCGCTTTCGGCTCCACGTGGGCCACAATCCAGATCGGGCTGGCCAGCTGCACGCGCTTGTAATAGTGCCGCAGCAGAGCAGGACCTCCGAACGGCGACGCCAGCCTCCGCGAACGGTCGACCATGCCACGAATCACGGCCGGGTCGTCGTGATTGGAAGCCGCCACCGTATCCACGCCCAGAATCGCGACGCGAAACGACCGCCCATAGAGCGGAATCGTAAAAATGTCGATCGAGTTATAGTTCTCGACCGACTGCGCCGTCCGCTTCAGGTAAGCCAGACACCGGCCCTGGTCAAACCGTGCGGTGAAGACTTCAGAAAAGCGAGCCTCCGGCGCCGGTCCCCCGGTTCCGCCTCCTGGCCAGTATTGCGGGTAATGAACGGCGAAGGCCACGGCGTCCAGGTCACGCTCAAAGTCAAACCCGGTTTCCTGAATAAAGCGCTCGTAGTCCGGATCGCGCGATACCGGGTTGTGCGAGACAGAATCGTGCGAGACAGAATCGTGCGAGACAGAATCGTGGGAATCCGGATCATGCGAGCCAGCAAACAGGGACTTTCCAGCGTTCGCCTTACGCACCCAGCTGAAGTCAGCATAAACAAACGCGTCGGCCCCCGGCAGCAGCCGCGCGGGCTCGGGCGGAGCGGCCTTGCGCAGCTCCACGGTCAGCGTGACCGCCGCAGCCACCACGACGACCACCAAAGCGATGGGGAAGATTCGCCTTATTCGCATGAAATGCGGGTCAGAGCTGAAATGATAGCACTCCGCCGTTTTGTGGAGGGGCAGACGCCCTCGTGCGCCCACGGAGCGGCAAGTATTTGCGGGTCGAGAGTTGGTTTGAGGGTTCCGGCGCTCTCTCCCCGGACGAAGCCCCGGGGCTCCACCACTGCTTATTCGTGCCGCAACGCCGTCATAGGGTCGATCCGAGCTGCCCTTCGCGCCGGCAAGCCTCCCGCCACCAACGCGGCCAGCAACAGAATCACGACCGCCAGCCCCAGCGCCAGCGGATCATTCGGCTTCATTCCGAACAATAACGATCCCACAAACTTCGACGTGCCCAGCGCAATCGGCACGCTGATCGCGAGCCCCACCGCCGCCATCACGATCACTTGTCGCAGCACCATCCACACGATCGGGCCGCGCTGCGCCCCCAGCGCCATGCGAATTCCAATCTCACCGGTCCGCCGGGCCACCGTGTACGAAATCGTCCCGTAAAGCCCGACGCAGGCGATCAGCAGGGCCAGCCCAGCCAGGGCAGAACACAATTCGGCCAGCAGTTTCTCGTGGTGCATCGCGCTCTCGATTTCCCCGGCCTGCGTTTTCACGCCCACCACGGGCAAGCGCGCGTCCGCGCGGTGCACCACATCGCGAATCGAATTGACAAAGCCCAGCGGATCGCCCGCCGTCCGCAGGGCATACATCATCTCGTCGGGCGGAGGATAGCCTTGGTTGTAGGTAATGTAGACGACCGGCAAAGTCTCCCGTTTCAAGCTGCCATAACGGGCATTCTTCGCCACGCCGACAATCTCCATGTCACGCGCGAGTTTCTTTTGCTGTGAGTCCTGCCACACGATGAGATGTTGCCCCAGCGGATTGCGGCCGGGGAAATTGACCCGCGCAAACTCTTCGCTGACGACCGCAACCGCCTGCGAATTCGGCCGGTCGCGCTCGTCGATGTCGCGGCCCTCGAGAATCGGCACCTGCATCGTGGTCAGAAAATGTGGTCCGACTTGCAGGTAGCGGTTTTCTCGATTCAGCCGCGCGGCCACCGCGCTGATCGGCATGCTATCCTCGCCACTGATCAGCGACCCGCGAGCGACGCCCGCACTGCGCACGCCGGGAAGTGCCGCCAATTGCTCCAAAACGCCGCCGTAAAACTCCGAGATCGCCGGGTCTTTGTATCCCGCCTTGGTGGCGTCGATAGTGAACAGCAGCAGATTCTCGCGATTGAAGCCCAGATTCACCGATTGCAAATTGTTCAGCGTGCGCACGAACAGCCCCGCGGCCACAAGCATCAGCAGAGTGGTTGCAATCTGCCCCACCACCAGAATTTGGCTCACGCTCACGCGCCACCCCGAAGGCTTCGCGTGCGGCTGACTGCTTTGCGTCTCTTTCAATGCTGAGACCAGATCCATCCGCGTCGACTGCAGTGCCGGAATCAGACCGAAGACGAGACCGGTAAGCAACGAGAGCCCTGCCGCCAACGCCAGCACGTGCCAATTCAGTTGCGGATGAAGCATGGCACCCTCAGCGTCGCCGGCCAGAAGCGCCGTCAAAAGCCGGATTCCCCAAAAAGCCAGCAACACGCCCAGCGCTCCTCCCGCCACGCCTAGCAGCATGCTCTCAGTCAGCAACTGCCGGATCACTCGCGCGCGGCTCGCGCCCTCGCTCAATCGGACCGCAATTTCGCGCCGCCGCGAAGCCGCCCGCGCCAGCAGCAGGTTGGCGACATTGGAGCATGCGATCACCAGAATCAAAGCGACCAGTGTCATCAACAGGAATAAAGGTTTGGAGTACTCCCGCCGCAGCGAATCGATCCCGCCTCTACCTTCGTGCAACGCGATCTCGGGCAGGCTGGCGCGCTCCTTGTCGTTCTTGGCGGTGCTGGAAACCCACTGATGAAACTTCGGAGCGAGTTGCGCCTGCGCTTGCGCCAACGTCACCCCCGGACGCAGGCGCGCCATCGCCTGCATCCAGTAATAGTTCTGGTCCAAATAATCAGCGGCCGTAAATGGAAAGGGATCGTTCGCCCCCAGCAGAAGGTTGGCGTGCATCGGAACATACATGGCGGGAGCCCGAGACGAATTGACTCCGAAGAATTCCGGCGGGGCGACTCCCGCCACTGTAAAAGGAATGCCGTTAATCGAAAGCGTCTTTCCCGGCGCGTCCGCCGCGCCGGCAAAGTGTTGTTCACTGAACGCAAAGCTGACCACAACCACCGGAGCAGCGGCGACTTTGTCGTCGTCCGAAAAAATCAGCCGTCCTGCGGCCGGCGCCACGCCGAGACCGCGAAAGTAATTTCCCGAAACCAGTTCGCCGCTCACCGACTCGGCTTTCCCATTGATCAAAACATTCATCCTCCGAACTTCGCGGGTGTCGGCGTATGCGAAAACGTCGGAGAACACTGCCCTGCTGTCCTCAAAAACGGAAAGCGCGCCATAAGGGAAAATCGGGCCTGTCTCGCCATCTGCATCGTCATAGATTCTCCCGCTCATGCTCTGCACAACATAATCTTCCGACGGTCCCCTCGATTTGCCATGCCAGTTGATCACTACCAGGGACGAGGGCTCAGAAACCGGGAGCGAACTCAGCAGCAGCGAGTCGAGAAAGCTGTAAATCGCCGTGTTGGCCCCAATGCCCAGCGCCATCACCAGCAGCGCCACCAGCGTAAAGCTCGGCGCGTTTTTCAGGGTTCGGGCCGCATAGCGCAGATCGCGCCCCGTATCTTCCAGCCAGGCAATGCGATTCGTCTCCCAGACTCTCTCGCGGATAAGGTGCGGATTGCCCAGCTTCACATAAGCCAGCCGCCTCGCTTCCTCGGGGCCGAGTCCGCGCGCCAGGTTGTCATCAATCTCATGTGCCAGATGAGACTCGAGTTCCTCCGACAGCTCGGAATCTTCCCTCGATCGCGTGAAGAACCGTCTAAGATTCACCGTCCCCTCCTCCTGGCACTGCGCCGCAAACCGGCTTCGCACCCGGCAGTGCAAACCTGAGAATTATCGCTTCGGGTCCCGCGTCGCAAACCCGATACCACCTGCTGCGCAACCCCATGACAAGCCTTCGCACCACCGTGGAAGAGCGGCCCTTAAGAGCTTGCCCTGAGCCTGTCGAAGGGGCCGCGTTCGTCCGCACGAATCGGATTGGGCTTTAGCCCCTGAGGGACGCTCTACCGGCTCTCGCCCAAAACCCGGCCAATCGCCGCCACCACCATCCGCCACCGGTTGGTCTCGGCCGTGAGCTGCTTTCTGCCCGCAGCCGTCAGCTTGTAAAACTTTGCCTTGCGATTGTTCTCGCTAGCTCCCCAATACGAGCTTACCCATCCCCGATGCTGGAGTCGGTGCAGCGCCGGATACAGCGACCCCTGCTCGACCTCGAGCACGTTCTCCGACATATGCTCGATCACGTGCGCAATGGTGTGCCCGTGCGCGGCGCCAGTGATGAGCGTTCGCAGGATCAGCATGTCGAGCGTCCCCTGCACCATCTCCGAATTCGCCGCCCCGCGCCCGCCCATCGTTCCTCCGTTCAAATATCGCCACTCGAACGTCCCCACTCGAATGTCTGGGGGAGAGCATACACCACTCGACCGTCTATGGGAAGGGTCAAATCATTTTTCCCACGGAGGCAGCCAGCGCCCGCTACATGGGTTTGGATTCCAAGGCTTTGGGTTTGCCGATGCAGACACAGGATCTAAAATCCCGAGCGGTCCGAGTCGTCGGTTCCGGCCAACCCTTGCTTGCGCCCGGAATTCCCCTTGTGATACCTTAAATAATTGTCCCGGACATCTGGCAGGGATCTGAGGGATGAGT
>Ga0210383_10001478_pt1 | contig 21513 bp, 15 predicted proteins | sample IncBWC14OmetaG_FD_160072 | JGI IMG/M metagenome (GOLD analysis project Ga0210383, IMG submission 160072) | Forest soil microbial communities from Barre Woods Harvard Forest LTER site, Petersham, Massachusetts, United States - Inc-BW-C-14-O ... | reverse complement strand
ACAGCAATGCGTCGTCGGCGACGTATTTCCGGCACATTTCGCCTCCCTGAAGAAGAGAGACGCATGAAGCGTGACGGTTACGTATCGACGTAGAGGTCATATAGCCGTTATCGTCACATCGCGCTAGTAAATGTTGTTACGGCTGAGTTCGTTGCCCACTTGCAAAGTGATTCATTTGTCTGTAGTTCCTTACTCGCGGCATTCTTCTTCTTGGATAGCGAGAAATGACCACTTCGGAGCTCGCCGGCCGGACCGTTGTGATCTGTGAGGACGACCGCGCCGTCCTCGCGATGGCTGCGCGCACCATGCGCGACGCCGGGTTCGAGGTGCGTGCTGCACCCGATGCCCCACGCGCCCTCCGCTACACGCTCACGATCCCACCACCGTCGTTCTTCCTCCTCGATGTCTTCCTCCCCGACATAAAGGGCCTCGATCTCTTTCGCTTGACGCGGAAGTACGGCTCGACGGTGCCGACGATCCTCATGACGGGCTACCCGATCGAGATGATCGCCATCGATCAGGTGGAGCTGGATCTCAAGTGCATCCAGAAGCCGTTCGACTCCGAGCAGCTGCTCGAGCAGATGCTCAACTTCATGCGGAAGGCGCCGACGCCCGAGCCGCCCGGTGTGCCGATCATCAAGTCCCAAGGCATCACCGTCAACCTCCACACGCGCAACGTCACGCGTGCCGGCCGGACGACGCGGCTCACCGACAAGGAGCTCGACGTCTTCTTCCACCTCTTCATGCTCGCCGGCAAGAGCATCCCGCACGACACGCTGCTCGAGGCGTACTTCGAGGCTGACTGGTCGTCGGTACATCCGGAATACCGCACCACGTTCCGGACGCTACGGGCGAAGATGACGCATCGGGAAGAGGATCCGCTCATCGTGCCGACGCGGGACGGGTGGAAGATGGTGTCGGCGTATGAGACGCTGCAGAAGATCATCCGGAAGGCGTGGAAGGCGAATGAGGAGCGGCTCAAGCTGCCGCCGTTGCCGCACGACGTGCTGGGGTGGGATGACGACGATCCGAACAGACCTCGGCAGTGGGATGAGTACTGAGAGCGATCGCGCTCGGGCTCGACATGCTCGCTCAGTAGACCACGATGCTATGACGCGCGCTCCAAGCGGGGCGCGCGTTTGTCGTCGGTGTGGCCGGGATTCGCCTAGTGGTTCGTATCGAGCGCGAGCGGCGAACCTTACGTTGCGGTGACAGGCAGGAGATTATCGTATGTCACTGCGTCATCGGATTGTCGTGCTCGCAAGTGCGGGTGTGATCGCTGCTGGGCTCACGGCAGCGCTCGCGTTCGAGCCGCTGTGCTCCGTGTTCCGCTCAACACGGCACTACGCGCGTAAGCCGGCGGCCCACTCTACGATGCCAGTGACGACCGCCACGCCGACATCGCTCGCGGCACACCCCTGAGCACGGCACGTGGCAACGACGAACGGCAGTAACGGCACGGCCGCCAAACAGCCGCCCAAGCTTCGCGACCGGATTTCGGCACTCAGGTACGTTCCCAAGTTCATTGCACTGATCTGGGAAACGAACTGGCAACTGACGCTCGCGATGATGGTGCTCCGCATCGTCCGGGCGGCGACGCCACTAGCTACGATGTGGGTGGCGAAGCTTATCATCGATGTCGTTGTCAAAGCGCGACAGCATGGTCCGGACTGGCGGCATCTGTGGACGCTCGTCGCGATCGAGATCGCGATCGTCGTGACGGACCAGGCGATATCGCGCACATCGACGTTGGTCGAGAGCCTGCTCGGTGATCTGTTTACGAATCACGTGAGCGTCCGGATCATGGAGCACGCAGCCACGCTCGATCTCGAGCAGTTCGAGAACTCGGAATTCTACGATCTGCTCGAACGTGCGCGGCAGAATTCGACGGCACGGCTCACTCTTCTCGGCCAGCTTCTGAGCGTCTGCCAGTACTCACTGACACTGCTCAGCTTGAGCGGCGCGATCGTAGCGTTCAACCCTTGGCTGCTCGGACTCCTGGTCCTTGCGATCTTCCCAAGTTTCATTGGCGAGACTCACTACTCTCGCCGAGCGTACTCGCTGTTTTTTGGCCGCACCGAGGGTCGGCGCATGCTTGAGTACCTGCGCTATGTCGGGGCGTGCGATAAAACGGCGAAGGAGGTACAGACATTCGGGCTCGCACCGTGGTTGGTCGAGCGGTTCCGCACGATGTCTCAGACTTTCTACGAGGAGAACAAAGTATTGGCGATCCAGCGCGCGTGGGTCAGCGGCGCCCTGCCGATCCTTGGCACGCTCGGCTACTATGTCGCGTACATCTTAATCCTGGCCGATGCTGCACGTGGGCGGATCACGATCGGCACATTGACGTTCCTCGCATCATCGTTCTCGGGCAGTCGAAGCTACATCCAGAGCATCCTCCAGACATTTCGGGAGATCTACGACCAAACGCTCTACCTCAGAGACCTATTCCTGTACTTCGAGATTCGGCCTGTCATCAGCATTCGCCAAGACAGCTTGTTTGTCCCGAAGGCGATCCAACATGGGTTCGTGTTCGAGAATGTCGGGTTTCGTTACCGCAATAGCGATCGTTGGGCGGTCCGAAGCATCAACCTTGAGCTTCGTTCGGGAGAACGGGTCGCTCTTGTCGGCGAAAACGGAGCCGGTAAGACGACACTGACGAAACTCCTCACTCGTCTCTACGATCCGACCGAAGGCCGAGTGCTCTTGGATGGCGTCGACCTCCGAGAATATGACGTTCATTCGCTGCGCAACGCTATCGGCGTCATTTTTCAGGATTTCGTTCGCTACGATTTCCGGTTCGATGAGAACATTGCGGTCGGAGAGATCGACGTAGCACAAGCGCATCTCTACAACGGTTCAGCGTCGGACGGTCGCCAAGTCCTTCCTGCGATTGCCAGTGCCGCAGAGCGCTCGCTCGCCGCGAGCGTGCTGCCGCGCCTACCGGCCGGTTATCACCAAGTCTTGGGCCGTCGATTCGAGGGCGGAGTTGATTTATCAGGCGGCGAGTGGCAGAAGGTCGCCCTGGCGAGAGCCTACATGCGGAACGCTCAAGTTCTGATCCTCGACGAGCCAACTGCGGCGCTCGACGCTCGTGCCGAGTACGAAGTATTCGTCCGGTTCTCCGAACTGACAACAGCGCGCACAGCAGTCCTTATTTCCCATCGGTTCTCCACAGTGCGAATGGCCGATCGAATAGTCGTTCTCAGCGAGGGTCAGGTGATCGATCAGGGTTCGCACGCCGAGCTGGTCAGCCATCCCGGGCTGTATCAAGAACTGTTTAGTATGCAAGCCGCGGGCTACAAGTGAGACGCGTTCGCATCTTCCGACGGCCCTTGCCAACGCTTGATTTGTTGAGTCAGACGGTAACGTTGGTTGTTGTTGCTCGGCCCACTCGCACTAGACTTCGGTCCGCTTGAACAATTCGACGCTCGCGAGGGTCGACTATCGTCATCTGCGAACACGATCGCGCCGTTCTCGCTATTGTTTCGCGCGCGCTCCGCGATGCCTGCTTCGTCGTGCGCGCCGCATCCGACGCGCCACGTGCTCTCCGCCACACACTCACAATCCCGCCGCCATCGTCCTCCTTGATGTCTTCCTGGCCCGACATCAAAAGGCCTCGACCCCTTCCGCCTCACGCGGAAGTACGGCTCGACCGTGCCGACGATTCTCATGACCGTGCCGACACGCGACGGCTGGAAAATGGCCTGCGGACGCTGCAAGCCGCCGCCGTTGCTGCAAGATGTGGAAGCGAGGGTGGAACCGACGAAAAGTAGAGTGCAGTTGGTTCCGAGAAGCGATTGGCTGCGTGATCAGCGACCGGCTGCTGTGAGCACTTTTTGAACGCCGACGTGTCCTGATCGCTGGCGCGTTGCGGCTGCGCTGGTGGGGCCGAAGACGCGGCAGCAGATTCGCTCCGCGATGCGTAGCGAGCGCGAGCGAATCGCGTAGGCTTTATCTAAGACGTACTTGGTGGAGATCACCAAACGAGAACGAATATCCTGTCACGCTATCACTGGAATCCGCCTATGGGGTTTCTAGACAAGTGAGACGCCGCACCCCATTTCTCTCGTCGGCGGTAATTGTGTCGAGCGAACTGATCAACCATCACCGCGACTGATCGTCGTGCTTGGCGACATTAGCACAATGTCAAAATGAGGCGAATCTATGAAAGGAGAGCGGTTGGTAGTACGGGCAATTGCGGCGGCGCTTGTCATCACTGTGCGCGCAACTGCTCAAGATATCACTCATCAGTACTACCTCAGCAAGAAGATTCATATCGACAGTAGTGGAGGAGCCGCGTACCTGGCCATTGATGATGGCCACCATCGACTCTATGGCGAAGGCGGCAAAGTTATTGACTTGCTGACGGACAGTATTGTGGGAACACTTCCTTCAAATATCGGTCACGGTTACGCGCTTGCCGAGAAACTCGGCGTTGGTGTAACGAGACGTGCCGCGGTGTTCAATTTGACCAATTTTCAAGTGCTTAGCGGTGGATCTGGTCGATCGGCGAGTGCGGTTGTTTACGATGCCAAGACAGAAAGAGCGTTCGTTACCTTTGACACAGTCGTCGCAATGGATCCAAAGACCGGCCTATCTACAGGCCATATCGCGCTTGGGAAGTCTCGTAGCGCGGTCGGGGACGATCGAGGTCACGTTTTCGTTGTTCTCAACACTGATACTCTGCTCGTACTGGATGCGCGCAGAATGACCGTGCGTTCCCGATGGCTAATCGAAGGCTGCGTCTCGCCATACGGCATGGCTGTAGATCCCGGACAGTCACGTCTTCTCGTGTCCTGTGCTAATCACGAATTGGCCATCCTCGACTCACGAAACGGGCAGATCATAACGATGGTACCAACCAGTGGCCAGGCGATCCAAGTCGGCTTGGATCTCGCATGGCACAATGTGCTCGTACCGGGTGGCGACACCCTCACGGTAATACACGAACGAGCAGATGGCACGTATGGCGTCGCCGCGTTGGTCGCTACGATTGGGGCACTACATTCAGTGGCCATCGATGCAAGGACTCATCGAGCGTATCTCATCGAGCGCCGGGACTCCCACCGAGACATCGCGATGATGGTGCTAACTGGTCAGTGAAGGAGAATGCGTCGCAATACTCGGATTTGCGTTCGCCGCACCTTCATAGTGTTAGTACCGGAAGAAGGCGTTCGCGGACTCTTGCAGCCGGGCAACACGTGTGAGCCGTAACGGATGTTAGATCGCGACATGAATGGACTGCGGTAAGATCACGAGAGAATGGCAACAGCGCTCGCCGAGAAATACCACATTGACCAATTTGGTATCATTAACGGGTGGCGAGCGAAGAGCGTATTCGAGATAGGCTATAGCTGTACGATGCCACGAGTCCATTTTGCCGTGCCCGATCCCAGAGTCCTCCAGCCAGTGTGTCGACCGGAAACTGCGAGCATGTAGTGGAGAGTGCCATCGACTTCGCCAAGACATGCGCCTCTGAATTACGGATGTGCGACGTGGATACGTTGCTAGTCCGCATTGCAGACGTGGGCCGCCAGCCCACCAACCCGATGCCGCTCTACCAACTTGGCACTTTGGCTCGGGAGAATGGTCGCGTGGACCTGTGGTATAGGGCCGCGGCAATCGCATTGTCACTTGAGCACGTCACATGTGAACAAGTTTATGCTCGAGCCATAGCAAAGGGTCTACTGGGCGACCCAACTGCCTGGACTGATTTTGAAGCCCGACTGTTTAATCCGAGATGGGGCTTCTCGCGTTCAAAGTTGAATTGGACGCATTCTATGTGGAACGGCAAGAAAGACTTGGTGAGTCAAACGCTATTGATTCGGCGTCAGGGAGGGTTTGGCGATGCAATTCTCATGTTTCGCTTCTTGGAGCGGCTGAAGCTCCAGGTCGGGCGGATTGTCCTCGACGTGAAACCGGAATTGGTCGACCTGTCTCTGCACAACTTTGCTAGCGTGGCTGAGGTTGTGTCTGTCGATTCGGACGTATCAGCGAATATCGATTACTTCGTTTGGGCTATGTCCCTACCGCACATCGTTGGCGAGCTGCCATCATTCAAGCCAATTACCGCTCCCGACCCCTTACCCGCTCTAGCTGGGCAAGACCGGGCGAGACTGCATATCGGATTATGTTGGGCCTGTAAGGGAGCGACGTTGTACGAACACGAACAGCGTTCAATCCCTCTTGCTCAGATGGCGTCACTGTTTGACGTGAATGAACTCAAATGGTATAGCCTTCAAATCGGTCCGGGAGCTAGCGATGCTGATGAGCATCCCAATTTAATTAAGCCGCTCTTGTGCGCTGGCTCGTTCGGTAGCACAGCGAATTTTCTTGCTAGCTTAGATTGTGTCGTCACTGTCGACACCGCGATTTTTCATTTGAGCGCTAGCATGGGAATCCCGACATTCGTTCTCCTACCGTATGCCTCTGACTGGAAATGGGGCTTAGGCAATCACACGCCTTGGTATCCATCAGCTCGTTTGATTCGCCAAACAGAGCCTGGGAATTGGTGGTCAGCCATTCTACAACTCGCACCTTTGCTTGCCGATAGGGATCTCGCCCGTCACCTTCAGCATTTGCGAGAATCCTGAATTACCGAGCAAGCTCAACTTACTTGTCGCCGTTACCGGTGGCATCCACGATCGCAATGCTCCAAGACACGTTGGTGAAGCACGGGGAGGAACGCTAGTTGACGTCGCATAGGCGCCGTCCCGCGGCAACGTTACGCTAAGCCGCTAGATCTGGCATGACCACGTTCTCGCGAAAGACCGTCGATTTCGGTCATTAGCATACGGACCGCACTCGGCCAATCTCCCGGGCTTGTCTGTCGGATCAATCGCATCGTGGGATACCATGGCGTTGCCGATTCAAGTCCCCAGCGCCAATCCGAGGCATAAGGTAGCATTGTAAAAGTCGGCACCCCCATGGCCCCTGCAAGATGACATACAGCAGTGTCGATACTAATCACGCAATCTAATTGTGCGATTTGCACCGCAGTATCGTAGAATGACTGCAGAGGTGGCGACGGTTGCCTGATTGTTGGGAAAAGGCAGGCATCGGCCTCGCGCTCTCCCACTTGGAGGCTGTAGTACTCGGTGTCATTTCGCAAGAATAGCGGCGCTAGCAACGCGATTGGTATTGATCGATCGCGTGACTCTACCGGATGACCCGCCCAACACAAACCGACCTTGGCTCGTAGATGGTCCACCTGAGCCTGGGTGGATTCGCATCTTGTTGAAAGCGGCGCGAACGCGGGCAAATGGCCAAGAAGGGATGGCAGCGACATGCTCCACACATATCGATCGCAAAAGGGAGGCAGTTCGTCTTCTCGCAATGCTATTTCTACAATCGCTCCAAAATTGCGCTCAACGAGTGACGCCAATCCTGATCGTACCATCAGAACAACGCGGCCTGCGCTGCGCAAAGCGAATGGGAGAAAGCGGAGCATTTGAATCCCATCGCCGAATCCTTGCTCGTAGTAAACGAGTAGTAGTTTGTCTTGTATGTTTTCTTGACCGTCCCACGCTTGATGACTCCAACGCAACGTTGCCGCGTCCTTCGATCGTTGAATCGGCCGGAAATGTCGGGCCTCACGATCCGCCCAACCTGACCAATCACCGAGAGTCAACTTGGCGAGGCCTCGGTAATAAGTCTGTTGGGGCGTTAGATGCTCAAGCGTTAGAGCGACGTTCACCGCCTCGCGCCACAGTTCAATGTGCCCGGAATCGCGACAGAGACTTGCTAACTGGTACAGGTATAGTGGATTGTCGAGATACCGTTCAGCATTCACACTAGCTCGCTCGGAAATGTCAGCAGAAGCGCCTCCGTCGCGAAGTCGACGCGCGATCAACCTCACCAATGCGAGTCTAGAGCTCATGCGATACAGCCAGCAGAAGGCGCGCTCGGAAGAGTACCCAAACGGAGTGATTCGAAAGCGACTTCACACAATACCAGCCGGTCCACACTTTTAACTGCCCACGCTCGAATTGTATCGCCACAGTGTGGGATCGCCGCATCCGCGTGATCGACACTGGTTGGGCCAAAGCCCACCGACTTACTGCGATTCGGAGCACAACACTTCGGCTCTGACTGCTGGTGACCCTCGACGCCACATCAAACTCTCTCGCTTGCCCGATCGGCCGAGCGTGCGATGAGGCAACGTGCCGTCGAGAAGACATCGACACATGCGTAATTCAGAGGGAAGGAGCTAGGGCGATCGCATCAAGGCACTCGCCGACTTCGTGCATTGTCGCGGGACGATCATTGGGATCGCGTCTTAACATGTAGGTCAACAATGAATTGATCGTGGTCATCTTCCCATCAATGGTTGGAATGACGGGTTCTTCCAGTAACTTACGAACCACGACTTCACCACCGAATAAGAATGGTGCTGATTCGCTCGGTATCCCTATGGCCTGAGCATTCTCGCTGGTCACCGGCATTGGAGTGGAGCCGAAGATCATCTCGAATAGACACACACCCAAAGCATAGATATCTGTTGCTATACTCTCTCGCCTTCCGGTCAGCTGTTCCGGCGCCATATATGCAAGCGTACCGGATACACGACCCCATTGTGCACTCTTGCGTGTGCCGTTGTTAATGTGATCCAGTGCTCGGGCAACTCCGAAGTCGATAAGCTTGATGGCGCAATCGTTGTTACCCGTCGATGTAAGCACGATCACGTTGCTGGGCTTTACGTCTCTGTGTACAAAACCTTGAGTATGGACTTTATGCAGTGTATGTGCGATCGATGCTGTGATATTGATCGCTCGGGGGCTAGTTAACGCGCCACGGTCAATAAGAGAAGCCACAGTCTCGCCGTGAGCCCATTCCGTTATTAGGTAGCCGCGGTTGTCTACCAGACCGCAGTCGTATACTGAGACGACACCGGGGTCATGAAGAGAAGCCAGGATGCGTCCTTCCTGAACGACACTCAGGCCGCTGTTTGCGCCGCTCGCTCTCTTGATCTTAATTGCCCCTAGTCGGTCGAGATCGCAGTGCGCTGCCTGGTATACAACAGAGGATCTCGTTGACGCGACGCGTCGCTTGATACGGTATCGGCTCGCGAAAATCGTCCCTTCAGCAAGAGCTTGCACGAATACTCTCCATCGTTGCGAAGCGAACCGTAGTCATCTGCGTGCACCACAATGCTGCTAGGCCTGTCAAATGTAATGTCGAGCACAGCGGCGACGAGGAGCTACTTGGGCGCCATCATGCCGGTGCCGGCGCGGCTCACGTATCTCCCTGTGCCTCTCAATGCCTTTTCTCGCCGACTGCCACCCTCCTCCACTCCCGTTCGCCGGTTTAGCATCACACTCCGTGAACGATTGCCCGAGACAACGTGGCTGGGTTACCCGCGAGGTTGACCTGGCACTCATTTGAAAAACAGGCTGTCACTGTCATGCAATCACCAATCGGCTCTATAAAGCCTTTCGCGCACGTAGCGGCGGCGACGCACGGTGATCGAACGGTACTCGTGGACTACTTGCGCGGAGAGTATTACTCACTGAATGCAGTAGGTGCGACTCTGTGGCTCGGCCTGACGGACGGAATGGAGCTTGAGGAGGTGATGGAGCAGGTGATTAGCCAATGCGACGTCGATCGGACGACATTGGAACGCGACTTGATAGCTCTGTTGAGGGATTTGGTCGATCGATCTTTGGTGTACTGCCAATGAGCTGCGACGAACTAAGAGAAGAGACGCGTTTATACCCTAATATTCGGCTTATTATCGCCGGCGCGGCGAATTTGCTGAGCGTAATGCTGATGCTCCGTCTTAGGGGAGTCGGTGGCACGTTACTCTGGATCGAGTCTAACTCTCGACCATTTCAGGACACCGCGAATGAAGGGCAATTGGCGGATAGCGTGGCGGATGCCATTGCGCTGGTTGCTGCCCTTGCCCCAGTGCGCGCGAGATGTCTCGAACAGGCCTTAGCCTTGTTCCGTTATCTCCGGCGATCCGGAGTTCGTTGCCAATTCCAACTAGGCGTGCAGCCATACAGGTTCCGAGCACACGCCTGGGTCGAATACGATGGCAGGCCCGTTAGAGAAGAAGAAGAAAATATCCGTTCGTTAGTTCGCGTTCCGGCGTTAGCCGTATGATGGACTTTCTTGTTGCGTTAGGGCCCTTGGAGTGTGTAGCGGCGTATTGCCATGCAGCGCGTAAGAGCGTTGAGTGGCATAGCGCTGATGTTAATGCCGGCACACGTGCTGGATTGGCGTTCACAGTCCTCAGCAAAAGAGGCGATCAACGCCCCGCAATTTATGAGAGCGAGTCGGTTAACGCAGTCGGCTCAGTGCGGCTCCACAACAGAGCACAAATTGAAGCTGATCTCAGGTGTGATGGGGGTCAGCTATCAGACTTGGCGATCTGTGCACAGTATGTGGAACACGGCGGAGCGGCCAATATTAAACGTATCATCGGCGAGTTCGGGTTCGTCTGGGTCGACAGTAGAGCTGGTATCGGGTTGGTCGCCTGCGACGCGTTCAGTTTGAGCCCGCTCTACTACCGACAATCGGCCGATCTGTTGTTGGTAACCAATCGCGCTGCGAACATCGCTGATAGTCAACGTTTTGATCGCGATTTTATAGCGGAGTTCCTCGTAGTTGGCATCAATCCAGACAACCGGACGATCTATGAGCATGTCCATGCGGTGCCTCCCGGTAGCTACCTCCTGGTTACCCGCGAATCGGTTAGAGTACATAAATATTGGAGCATCGATGAGTTCGGCCGACTCTCACACGTTGACGAACGCGAGACGACTAACCGATTCCGGGATTTAATAGCTGACGCCGTTGGAGCGGCAATGTCGGATCGCTTGACGACATTTGCGCAGTTATCCGGCGGCTTGGATTCGTCTTCCATCGTGTCTACGGCCGCACTGAGGCTGACAGATATTCACCGCTCACATGGTTTGCAAGGTACAGTCACATACACCGATTCTCTGGGTCATGCCGATGAGCGAATTTACTCAGACGCGGTAGTCGACAGGACGGGCATCCGAAATCACGTCTTACCTTACGGCTGGATGTTAGAGGATGACGGAACCCCACCGCCTGCCACAGATTTGCCGACGATGAGCTACGCGTGGTACGCTCGCGAAAGGCGACTGGATCAATTCTTGAGGCAACATGGGGCGCAAGCTCTGCTCAGCGGTGAGGGGTCGGATCTTTATTTGACTGGCGACCTTATTTATACGGCTGATCTAATGGCTGCCGGCCACATTGGCACCGCAGTCAACCGACTATTGCAAGCGGCCATGGTTCAGCGGCAGTCGTTTTGGAAATTGTGCTGGAAAAATGCGATTTTGCCCAATATTGGTGGACACGCACAAGAACTCTTTGGCGGTCGATCGACGAAGCCGCCTGCATGGCTCCCCGAGGCGTTTGTCGAGCGTTTCAACGTCGGTAGACGTCTGACCGGACTCAGGCGCCTCTCTGGACCCAGCGGCAAAAAATTTGCTGGTGCCGTTCAGCACGAACTATCTATAGCGAAGCGACTCGCGATGCGGACTACGATCGATGGCAACGTCGAGTTCAGGTATCCATTTCTATACAGGCCCCTGGTCGAGTTCGCACTAACGCTGCCGCCGGAGATGCTCGCTAAACCAGGCATCACCAAGTGGATCTTAAGGCAGTCGATGCGCGGAATCTTGCCAGACTCAGTCAGGCAGCGAACGGGAAAGGGAGCGATCGGGGCGCGGGTGGTGTGGGCGTTGAATCAAGAGCGGTCAATCATCAGGCAGTTGTTGCGCGAATCGATACTGGTTCAACTAGGCTGCGTTGATTATGAACGGCTGCGTCGCGTGCTACGTCTGGCACGGCGTGGCGAAGCCCCAGGCATCGTATCAATTATCGCCGTAATTACTCTGGAATTCTGGCTAAACGTGAGATCTGGCTTATGGAAGGCGAACCGTTCCGGCAATGTCCTGCGGGCCGCAGGATGATGCCACAACTCACACAGGAGGACATTATGATCAGCTATAGCACACCGAGACTCACTTCGCACGGGACCATTACGCTTCGGACGCTGTCCGGCGCCAGCAGCTCGGCCGAATCTGCAGGCCACAAAGCCGCAGCGAACACTGTTTCGGATCTTGGTGTTTCGTTTGACGCGAGCACCGTGAATGACACCACGAGTGGTGGCTGAGAGACACAACTCGGGACCCCTTAAGTACTGAACTGACTCGCACTCGGACTCGCCGACCAAGGCAGTAAGCCAAATCTCAGCAGATGTTGGCGCGATTTTGACAGAACCCGACGCGCCAACATCTGCCTAGGGTCGCCGGGCGATGTTCGAGACTAGATGATACACGCGTCCTAAGGGAGAGACCGCAATGCGACACAGCTATTCCGCTCCACGGTTGATACGACACGGAACCGTGGTCTTGCGCACTCTTACCGGACTCGAGAGCTCGGCGGAAGAAGCTGGCGTGCGCGGCGCAGCCAATACGCAATGTGACGCTTCCGGGGTCCCATTTGATGGCTACACTATTGCCGATACAACTAACGGAGTTAATGACATCGATTAGAGCACAGATGCACGTCGAACCATGAGGCCACCGCATGGGTAAGATCTACAATGTCGTCGTAGGAGTTGAAAACGTGCCCTTCGCCCCAGTAGCGCCGCAATTCAACAGGTCGACCCAGCCGAGCTAAGGCGCGGTACAACTGCTCTCCTTGACTAAGCGGCACGAAATCTTGGTCGCCTTGTGCAAGGAGCAACGGAGTTCGAATCCGGTCCACCATAAAGAACGGGCTGTTGTTAATGTAACTGAACGAATTTGCCCAAGGCGTTGTTCCCAACGCGAACTGACCGTTCTCAAGAAAGGCGTAGCTCACAAAAGATCTTAGCGACAATGGTGCGTCGCGGTAGCGCTCTGACGGTTCAAAAGCGCCATAAAGCGAAGCAGCGTTTGCTGGCGCCGCAAGCGCAACTGCCGCCCGGAACCTCGTGGTCGTGGATATCAACCCCAGTACCGCGTAGCCACCAAAGCTATGACCGAGCAGACCGATCCGAGTGGAGTCTACTATTCCCATTTGGATAACGCGGTCGACGGCCGGAAGTACCCCGATGCTTAACTGACTTAAAGGATCACCCTCGGCAGGATCGTAGGGCATCGTCGGGAACAAAACCGCATAACCTAGGTCGGCGTATGTAGTCGGCTCAAGCATTGGTGGTACACCGCCTCTGTCGAGCCAGGCTGTTGTGTCTGTCCCCAATCTTTGTCCCGGATAAACCATAACAATGAGCGGACACTTGCGTCCCGACACGTACGTTGCTGGCAGTAAGATCGAGGCACTCAATGAGTCCGCGCGCTGCGACAGATATTTGAAAGTCAGTGTAGTGTATCGGTTGTTGTTGTGATAGGCGCCCTTATCGGGAAAAACTTCAAGGACTCGACGCATCCTTCCGTCGCATTGCAGCACCAGGCTCGTCTCGTCATTGCTCGAGTGGACGGTGTAAGTGACACAAAGAGTATTCTTGGATGGACCGACTGCGATTGACGTCGGGGCGTCAATTCCGCGATCCGTACCCAAAACCACGGTACGGTTTTTCTCTGTCTGGATATCGATTATCGAGTCTAAGCCATCATATCGCCCTGCGACGCCGAGAATGTGGAGACTCGATCCGGTATTTTGGACACCTAGCACGATTCGCAAGCGAGCACGCAACCGGTTCGCTACCGAGTCACCGAATAACGACACACTGTCGACTCGAGCCTTCAGCTGGTATAGGCGATCGCCCGCCAGGAGGAAGTCATGACTGCCGGCCACGAAGAATAACGATGGGGCTCCAGGAACCTCCAGAGATCGTACCACCGCGCCTACTGAGTCCATTACATACCACGCTTCTGGAATGTCGTTCAGATTATCAGTGCTACTTGAACAAGATGTTGCCGTCGTGCATCGCAGTTTAACAATGAGGTCGCCCGTGGCACTCCAAGAGACAGTACTTCGATACAACTGACTAGATCGCAGGATTGGGTCGGCTGTCACGTCTGCAATTTCACCGCCCATTCTTTGTCCCAAGTCCCCGCAAACACGGGCCAACTGCTTCCGGCTTGTCACATTATAGACGTTGATGCAAGGCTCAAGAACTGCGTTGTCCAAAGCTGAGTCAACGAAGGCTATTCGCTTCGCATCGGGTGACCAACGCTGAGTTCCAAGGACAAACGACGATGACGCGACGAGTATTGGCGGCCGAGATCTTCCACCAAGGGATGTGACTGCTAACCCGAAACGTATCGGTTGGCGAACATCGACAGGCGCGCCTTCAATCGCGGATGGTGGTTCACGAGTTACGATTGCAGCGTAGCGATGGTCAGGACTCAAAATCACTTGCTCAAACAGCCCCGACGCCACCACACGAGTTGATCTACTAACGACGTCGATTACTAACAATGCGTCGTGGGCGTTCGAACGCGACTGTGAAGTGCCAGCCTCTGAGACCGTTACATTAGGACCGCGCCCACGTCCGGCGCGGGACCAGTCCGCGACAATATCAGCCACGCCTGCGCGGTCAAACGACGTCTCAAGGCGAGCCAAGTCACTATGACAAGCATCGGCTCGGATCCACACTGCTATGTGTCGCGAATCAAGCCAGTCGAAATCCCACGGCGCGCTCTCCGCGTCTGGGTCGTGCAGAAAGCACCGCGATGCAAAAACAGTCGAGTGTCGACTCGCTTGAGAAACCAGTATCTGAAACCCTTCACCGGCCATCGTTCGGCTCCAGGCCAGCATGGACCCGTCCGGAGACCAATGAATGTGACTCAGATCAGCGATAAACCGTGTGGTGCCGGATAGAGTGCTAGTGATCGTACGAGGGGTCCATAGTGGCGACTTAGCAACTACCAGGTCACTTATCGGAATTGACCCATAGTGCTCCATGGTAGAGCGAAGTGGTCGCAATCTGATGTAAGCGATGGCTTTGCCATCTGGCGATAACACTTGCTCTGTCAGCTGAAAACGATCGAGGACCGCCGCTTCCCATTCTTTTACGCTTGGAGCATTCGCCCCGGAATCCACCATCTGCGCCGCAACGACCTCACTCGCGCATGCAAATAGCGGCAGTGCGCACAGCGCTAGGCCTTTGATATACAACCCCCGTGGGTGGTATGCCCGCGACGCTGTTTGTTTTGCCAGAGCTTCTTTATAAGATGGCAAGATTATGGTTGATCCGCCTCAAGACATCCTTGATAATTAGAATTTCCTGCCTCGCCGAAAGGAATGAAAGCGGTTGCGGAGCCGTATGAAAATCCGCCACCGTAGTCGCCAATCGGAAAAACTGCGTCAACATTTCGGTGATAAGCGCGAATCAGACGACGAAGGTCGCCTTGTCTGTGCCCCGTCAGGAAAAGCCACAGCGCGCGCTCGCGGAACATTACGTCCTGACGAAGAGACGCTGTCGCCGCAGTAGTGGAGTCAGTTGGTATTGACGGCAGCGGCGGTGATGCGCCTGCTCTCAATGTATTGAGAATGGCGGCCCATCCAGATACGTTGCCACCTCGCAACTGGGCTTCTGCCACGATCAATTGTGCCTCGACGCCGCTCGCTAGAACTATGCTAGACGTCAATGAAGGATATTTTGCCGGCGAGTAAAGCGTGGGCAAGCCGCTGGCAGCTGGTGTACTATCCAAACCCACGCGGGTATCTCCAGACTGCCCTGCTTCAACAAACGCCAGGCCATTTGTCCCTTCGATATTGCCAATTGTGGCATAGTTAGTTGTAAGCAATGGGATCAGGTTGACCCAGATGTTGCCGTCTACGGCTACTGAATCGCTGAACCCCACAGGCGTATTCGCAACAGCGCTCGCTGCTTCGGCAACACTGTCTACATCGAGCAACACACGGGCCCGACCAACCTCAGCGAGCGCCACTAATTGCGCGTTTGTGCCTGCGCTGCCGGTAGCGAACACGATGGCAGAATCGAAGTGCGTTAACGCCAGTGATGTAAGTGCATCTCTGGATAGAGTGGTGCTCGTCGTTGGTATTCCATCGACTACGGCAGCGATAGGCACGCCAGAGCAGAACTCCTCGACGAAAAACGTCTCGACAAACCCGGCTTCAGCATACATTTGCCCAATATCCGTGCGCATAGTAGGGTCGTACGTGCGTAACGCCTGCAATGCGCGGATAATTTGTATGTGAGCTTTAGTGAACTGCTGGTATGGACTATCGTACTGCCCGATGTTAGGGTCGTTTTGGTTTGCCTGGGTTAGATTCCGGCGGTCCCCAAATGTCGCAGGATTGGTGAAAGCGGTTACGAAATGCAATTCATCGCTAATGAGGCCACCGTACTGCATCGCATCAATCGCTGCACCGATGAAATCCGATTGAGCACTCGCCTCCCGAATCAAAGCACCCTGCGGGTTGTCTAGATCGCTCTGTAAGGTCTGATCGTAGTTGGTCACCTCAGTTATACCTGAGCATGCGGCGCCTATCCAGACTACTGCCGTGCACTGTAAAAGATTGCGAAAGATAGTCATGGGTCAAAAAGCGAGGACTGTGAACGCACACTTTGGGGCGATGAACAAAAGGACTGTTGCCGCACTATACGAATTTTTCAACGAGAAGTCGTATTCGAACCGCAAGTTCAAAATCCTAGAGCGAGGCGTGCGAGCCAGTATTGACTCGGGACAATCCCACCTACTGGCGCATACGCGCCTCCGTGCAGACCACTTGCGTCTATGCCCGCCTCTTCAGGGTCCGCTCCCGCGTAATGCGTCCAGAGGGCAACGTTGCGAGCTGCTAGTAGCAAAGTCGCGTAGCGAACCCGCAACGGGCGAATCCAAGCGCTGGGCAAGTCGCAGGAAATAGCTACTTCGCGGAGCCGGGTAAACGTGGAATTCGACACATACCCGAGCAAATCGCCTTGCTGCAGTGCTAAAGCGTTTGCTTGTGCTTGCTTGGATGAGGTGCGATCGTACAGGGCGCGGCAAGTACCAAAGAGGCAGGCATAGTAGTCGTCCCCGTCGAGAGTGTAGAAACCACCCCGATAATCGAATTGTGCTGAGAGGCGAATTTTGTCGCTTAGAAATCCGAGCCTAGGTGACAAAGTAGCCATGTAAGGGGGGTACGAGGGACCGACGTAGTGGTTCGGCGACCCAAACGTGACTTCGGATGGCACAACTATGCCACCATGGGATGGATTCGCGTATCCGATGGTTGGCCCGGACCACTCGTCTAACGGAAACCCAATGCGGTAACCGGGGGACTGGTATACAAAGGGCGCAGCGGGCGTTGTCAGATAGGCGGCCGAGTCAACCGAAATCAGTTTATTGTTGACCAGTGACCCACTTACCGTTAACCCAGCACTTATAGCGTGGGTCTTGATGGGATAAAGACTCACAAGCAACTCACCGCCAGTGTTACTGACGGCGCCCAGATTAACAGTCTCGTATGTGCCGCCAAGCGAAATTGGCAGCGTGATTTGGTTCAGCGCGTCAGAGCTTCGCTTCCAGAAGTATGTTGCCTGGATTTGAATCCGCTCGCCCCATAGCCCAGCATCGAAGCCGGCCTCAACTTCTTGCTGCCGCTCCGGTCTGAGAGACGGGTTGCCGAGTTGCAATGAGCTGCCGGTGATGGTGGTAGTTCCATTAAAAACTGTGTATTCCTGTTCTAGCGTTAGCGCATCGGTAGGATTCGGTTGCACTCCCGATGCTCCCCATGCACCCCGGATGCGCAACGAACTCACTGCATATCTACCTGGCCCGGACGGATCACCGATCGCGAGCCATGAGACGCTCACCTTCGGATAGAGTTCCGTCGTTGATCGGCCGAACGAACTCCCACCGTCGTCGCGAAGACCGCCCTTCAAAAACAGCCGGTCTGCAACCGAGAATGTCTGCTCGACGAAAGCCCCAGCTACCACTTTCTGCGTTTCGATCTGTGTTGAAGGTTGAATCGAACCCGCACATGTAAGAAGCTTGCAACCCCATCCCAAATTGCTAGCGGATTCGCCCAACTGCCGATAATCAGACCGCGTGTAGTTTACGCCGACTGCGGTTTGAGAACGAATAGAAGCAGCTAAAGCGAAGGATGCTGTGCCAACAGCATCAGCATTCATGAGAACGGAGCTAGTCTTAGCGCTCGCGACCAACCCATTCGGATTGGCCGGCCCGCCTTCGTCGGGATTCTTCTGAATGTCTTGCTCGTCTATTGCGTAATCACTTCCAACTGTTGCCCGAAAGCTCAAGAAATCAAATGGGCGCCACGAGGGAGTGATGCTCCCTGTTAAATGGGTAGCGAAATCAGTATTACGTCCGGCGAACGCAAGCGACGGCCGTGTGCCATAGCCCCAACCGTCAGTCGAGTCACGGTAGCCAGAACCGTAGAGACCACTTTCGATCGCACTGCTCGGTGGCAAGTACGAGCTTAGTGATATAGCACTTGCTGCGACCGTGACGTCTCCAGTACGACCCAAATCGAAGATAACATTCTCTCGCCCTGACAGCCTTTGCGCCTCATTTGGATGGAGCTCGTGGAAAGATACGCCTTCGGCACCCCTTTGAGCTTGCAAAATTGCCAGATCGGCTTGAGGCATTTTTAAATAGCCGATTTCATCTTGATAGTCTGCTGATCCGAAGTATCGAGTGACTGAATTACCACCGCTCACCTGAGCGCCATAGGTTTGGCGGCTACCCTGACCGAACGGTGTCGTCTGAGAATTTTTCAGTGGTGAGAAGTCTGTCAAACTATCTTGCGCACATTGTTGAGCGCCAACTTCGACTAGTGTGCAATTTGTGGGGGTGTTAGTTCCATCTAGGGTGTGTCCCCAGCCGTAGTAGGGACTGGGCAACCCATTCACACCCACGGGGTCGAGTATACCTTGCTCAGAATATCCGCTCCAGCGGGTGGAGCCGGGTGTACCTTGCTTCGTTCGAATCAAGATCACGCCGTTCGCTGCATCGGTTCCGTATAGCGTCGCCGCGGCGGGTCCCTTTACGACCTCTATCGATTCAATCTGCTCTGGGTTGATGTCATTCAAGTGCCCTCCTGTTGTCGTCAATGTCACGCCAGCGACACCGTTTGTCGCCGATGTGTTATCGACTCGTGCTCCATCCACATATACGATGGGCTGGTTCGAAGCGTAAAGACTGTTTTGTCCGCGAATCGTGATCTGCGGAGAAGCTCCAGTCAGGCCACCGTCCACGTACACGCCAACGCTCGGGACGCGAGCCGACAGAATATCAGATAAGTCAGTGATAGGCGCATTCGCACTTAGCGAATCGGCTGCAAGTGTGGTCGTCGCATTTCCAAGTTCGACCTCGCGCGCGGGACCTGTTGCTGTCGTGACGACCTGCTCAAGCTGCAACGGTGACGCGACTAATCGAAATTCTAGAACCACATCGGCTGTATCGACGAGAATGGTTCTCATCGTCGGCAGATATCCCAGTCGCCGAACACTGATCGTATGCATGCCGGGAGCCACCGCATCTATTGTGAAAGAACCATCCGCCGCCGATTTGACCCCTTTTGCCGGGTCGCTCAGGGCAACAGATGCTCCTGCTATCCCAACATTGGTCTTCGAATCAACAACTTTTCCGTGAACGAGAACCGACCTTTCACGACCCGAAGAGGTCGCAGTCGCGAGCTGTAACAGTAAAGCCCCTCCGCTAGTCCGCGCGACCTGCATACCTGTACCACGAAGAACATGTGCCAGCGCATCCTGAGCGGTAATATCAGCAGCAACGATAGTCACAGGCATATTTAGAGCGAGCAACCGGTCGCCGTAGTTCAACTTTAGGTCCGCTTGCGTATCGATCTCTCTAAGGGCATCCGCAAGCCGCTCCTTGCGTATGTTTAGCGTTACTTTCCGCAACAGTCTTGAATCGGCTGAAGCCGAGTCGGCCACTTGTGTTTCAGCGGGAGTTGACACAAAGACAATAGCGGAGCGAACCGTTTGCGCTTGGGCCGACAACGCGTTTGAGGTCGCCGGAGAAAAGGGCCGCACTGTCATTATGGCTACGCCGGCAAGAACCCCAAGGCGCATTCAGGAGTATCCGCAGTGGAAGGTTGGATTCGTACTAGATTGCTAGTGCAATCGAACCGCTCGAATTCGGTCGCGAGCCGAATCCGACCGAGCCGGTGGGCGACACGCAACTCCACGAGCACGTCGAAAAAATCAATGGGCCCAGGTTACGGATTGCGGCGCCACATGTCTGCACCTGACACGTTGCTTCGGACGTCATAGCAATCACGCCCATGGCGCAACTGAGGCCTTCCGGGTGTTATCGCGAGCTACCCGATTGTAATGTTGTCATCTATGGCATCTCCGACCCTACCGAACGCGAACGGTGCTAGCCATGTCGTTGCATGTTGGTCGCGCGCCTGGTACGCTTCTGCGGATCGGCGCCTGCCTGCGTAAACCCCATTTCACAAGGGAAAACGTAGGTCCTATTCTGTGGTCCAATGCATATAGATCGCTGTACTGGTCAGCAGTCGCCGCGACCTCGAACTGTCCGATCTTTGTGCATTGCCAATGGCGTTAGCGGCCGCGCTTTGGCGGCAGTGCTCAGTATTCGCGGCGCAATGACTGCTGCTTGATGATTAAGATCCAAGCGTCGACGCAGATACTTGGACTCGATGTGAGCGGCATCTAACGCAATGCAGACGATTGGGGGATATGTCGAGGCGCTATGCGTCGAGCACCCAGTCGTGTCGGCTCACGCGCTCCGTTAGCTAGCGGTGGGACTGACCGAACAAGGATCTGGCGTCTGGATCAAGTGAACTGATCAAACGACCCCGGCCAAGGCAGATCGCCGAGCCCTGCGAGCGTCGGATCATCGGCACAGGGTATCGCCAGCATGTACCCCATGCTCGGCACAGTATGCAGGATGACCGACTCGCCCGGCCCATGGAGCTTCTGCCGGAGTCTCGAGATGCGCGGCAGCAGCGCGTGTTCACTCGATGACTGGCGCTCTTCCCCCCACACCTCCTCACGCAGCCGCTCCGACGATAGCGGCACCTCGGGTCTTTCGATGAAGTAGTGGAGGAGCTCAGTCTCCGACGGTGTGAGCTGCATTGGCCGCGTGCCCCGCACGCAGTACCGGGTCGCGAGATCGAGCGACAGGTCTGCGTACCGGAACACAGACTTCTTGACGGCCGCGCGCCTCAGTGCCGCGATCGTGCGCACCCGGAGCGAGTCGTCGGTGAACGGCTTCGCCATGATGTCGATGACGGCATTGTCGATCGCGAGTAGATGCGCGTCGTCGTTCTCGGGTTTGTCGGTCATGAGGATGATGCGCACCCAATTCGCGCGCGTGCGCAGACGTTGGATGACCTCGATCCCGGACAAGTTCGGGAGCCCGAACTCCATAATGATGAGGTCCGGCCGTGGTAGCGACAGCGCTGCTCGCAGGCCTTCAAGGCCATCCTCGGCGAGTCGTACGGACATCCCGAGCTCGCCGAGCTTCTCGCAGACGAACTTGCGGGTCTCTTTGTCGGAATCGATGCAGAGGATTCTCGAGCCGACGAGATCGGAGATACCGGTGATCATGGCGGTAC
>Ga0210383_10001477_pt1 | contig 21517 bp, 21 predicted proteins | sample IncBWC14OmetaG_FD_160072 | JGI IMG/M metagenome (GOLD analysis project Ga0210383, IMG submission 160072) | Forest soil microbial communities from Barre Woods Harvard Forest LTER site, Petersham, Massachusetts, United States - Inc-BW-C-14-O ... | reverse complement strand
CAAAGCCGACAGCCTGTCCATAGTCATTCATCACAAAGGCGCCGGTGTTGTTTCCTCCGAGCGAACCACCCAAATCGTGAAGTGAACCGTTTTGCCAGATGAACGCATGCTGGAATTGATCGCCTGCGGGGCTCGATACACCGATGACTTGACCTCGTTCATTGAGGTCCGTGACCAGAGTGCAGGTTCCGCCAAGGCTACCAAGGTCCCGCATTCCTCTCTGCCGATCCCAGATGAATGATCCTGTGGTTAGGGCAAAACCGGCACTGGCGCACAGTGCGCTTGGAGCCGAACTGGTATAGGAGTTCCCAATCACTTGTCCCCGATCATTGATTAAGATCGCCTGAGCATTGGTGCCGCCGGGAAGAGTGCCGAGGTCTTGCATCCCGCGCTGCTTGTCCCAAAGAAATGCGCGGGTTTGGTATAGATAAGGCGGCTGAATACCTCCCCACAGCCAAAAGGTACCCGGTTGCATGGAATTCGGGTCAGGCACTGTATTCAAGGCGGACCCCACCACTTGGCCAGCGCGGTTTACGGCGTTGGCTTCACTCTCATACCCACCTTCCAATGTTCCCAAATCACTAATCTTGCCGTCTGTCCAGAGGACGGCGTGAAGCTCCCCCAAGCCCGGATACAAAGGATCAGTCTCACCATTTTCAGAGACTCCAGCGATGCGCCCATCTCCGTTGATCCAAAGGGGCGCGCTGTTCACTCCGCCGGGCAGTGTTCCAAGGTTAGTTAGGACGCCGTTTCTATGCGCCAGGAATGCGTTCGCGGCAACGCAGTTCCAAAAGCAATAGGGTGCAAAGGGATCGGCGAGGGACGTCTCCGCAAAGCCTGCAACCACCCCTTGGTGATTTAAAACCGAAGTGAACGGGGCAAAGTCGTTCCCGCTTCCGGGATCGAAATAACTGTTCAACCCGCCAAATGTGCTTCCGAAATCGACGAGTCGGTAGTGATGGTGCCTGTAGTGGTGATCTTGCTTCGCTTGTGCGGTCAGTCGAACCGACACCAGCAGTGCGGAGAACACGACCAAAGCGATAATATGCGTCCATGTCTTGAAACTCATTGTTCTTTCTCCTCGTAACTCTCGAAGTGTTTTCGCCTTCTTCACGGTGCAGTTTCCCCATACCTACCTGTCGAGCTATTTACAGCATTGAGCATTGCCTGGAACACCCTCCCGGACTACAATTGGCAGCCGAACGGCTCCAGATCGCACCCCCCCAGTCCAATTCGCGACGCACCATAGCGCGGTTGCGGTTTCGAAGTCTTTCCAAACTTCTGGCAAATTTCTGGCAGACCGTATGCCACTGCAAGCCATGCACTTCTACTCGTTCGGGCCCTTTCGCTTGGACTCCCGGAAGCGTGTCCTGGTGCGCGACCGCATGCCCGTTCCTCTGGCCCCGAAGGCCGCCGAAATCCTACTGGTGCTGGTCGAGCATGCCGGACGCCTCGTCGAAAAAGACGTGTTGATCAAGAAGGTCTGGCCCGATGCCTTTGTCGAAGAAGGAAATCTCAACAAGAACATCTTTTTCTTGCGTAAGACCTTGGGCGAATGGGAAGGCGGACGAGAGTACATAGAAACTGTCCCCAAACGCGGCTATCGGTTTATCGCGCCGGTAAGTGAGGTGACGCACGCCGAAACTTCCCCGCAAGCGCCATCAGCCTCGATGACGAATTTGACTGGCAAGAAGGTTTCCCACTATCGCGTGTTGGGAATCGTTGGCGGCGGCGGGATGGGTGTAGTTTATAAAGCCGAAGACTTGAAGCTGGGCCGCCAGGTGGCACTCAAGTTTCTCCCCGAGGAACTGGGAAATGACGCGACAGCTGTGGGGCGATTCGAGCGCGAGGCACGGGCTGCCTCTGCTCTGGATCACCCCAACATCTGTTCGGTTTTCGAATTCGGCGAGCACCAAGGCCATCCTTTCCTCGTAATGCAGTTGCTGGAAGGAGAAACCTTGCGGGAGCGTATTGCTCGAGAGGCGCCCTTGCCGGTCCCTGCGCTGCTTGATATCGCCATTCAAATTGCCAACGGCTTGGACGCCGCCCATCGCAAGAGCATCATCCATCGCGACATCAAGCCGACCAACATCTTCATTACGGAACGTGGAGAAGCCAAAATCCTGGATTTCGGTTTGGCGAAGATTGTGCCTGCCGTAGCCGATGCTTGCGCTGCTCGCGGACGAAATCACCAGGACGACACGCCGCGGGAAACGCACCAGGAGATCCCGTCTACGCTGGATCCCGAATTGTTCCTCAGCCTGACCGGAGTAGCAGTGGGAACTGCAGGCTACATGTCACCGGAGCAGGCAAGAGGCGAAAAGCTGGATGCGCGGACGGATCTGTTTTCCTTCGGCCTGGTACTGTATGAAATGGCGACCGGCCAGCGCGCCTTCGCGGGAGACACCCACCCGGTCCTTCAGACAGCGATCCTCACTCAGGTACCGACCTCGGCGCGGCAGCTGAATCCCGAACTACCTCCGAAACTTGATGCGATTATTCACCGAGCGCTCGAAAAAGATCGCGACGCACGGTACCAGTCGGTGACAGAAATGGGCGCTGACATGGAGCTAATCAAACGACAAACCGATCCGAGGCATCGCCGTCATTGGTGGACGGCGGCCCCCGCGGCAGCCACGGTTCTCTTACTGCTGGGTGCGATTCTCTGGCTTGCCAAGTCCCGTTCTCCCTCCCAAGCCCCGCCGACGCTTCGGCAACTCACCATTAATTCCTCCGAAAGCCCCGTGGCGAGCGGGGCAATCTCCCCCGACGGAAAGTATGTCGCTTACTCTGATTCGAGCGGAATGCACATCAAGCTCACAGGCGGCGATGAGACTGTGTCGATTGCCGCGCACGATACCCTCAAAAGTGACAAAGTAAATTGGGAGATTGTCTCAACCGCATGGTTCCCCGATAGCAAACAATTCCTCGCCAATGCCTACCCGGCAACCTCCTATAGCCAGGATGGATTGAGCCAGCGTGATTGGTCGTCGCAGGGCAGCAGTGTCTGGATCGTTTCCGTCTTGGGCGGCGCTCCGCGCAGGCTTCGCGACAACGCATTTGCGTGGTCGGTTTCTCCGGACGGCTCCTCGATCTCCTTTGGTACAAACAAGGCCAAGGTCGGTGACCGCGAGCTCTGGTTGATGGGAGCCAACGGAGAACAGGCGCGAAAACTTTATGAGGTGGACGAAACACAAGGAATTTGCTGCTTCTATTTCTTTCCCGATGGCCGAAGAGTTTCTTACCTCACCAGCAACGAAGCCGGGTCTACCCTCGTAGCCCGCGACCTGAACGGCGGCCCTGTCGCCACGTTACTTCCACCTTCCGAAATGAGCAAAATAGGGGACAGCATCTGGCTGTCTGATGGACGGTTACTCTATTCGGATCTGTGCGTCGGCATCATCGTTGCATTTGACACTCCCTGCAACTATTGGATAGAGCGGCTGGACACCCGCACTGGTGCGCTCATCGGGAAGCCGAGGCAACTGACCAACCGCGCCGGCACCTGGATGAGCAATCCCAGTACGACCGCCGATGGCAAACGCGTCGCATTCCTCGAATCGTCGGGCCGCGGCACAAGCTACGTGGCGGATCTTGAAGCCGGTGGGATGCGCCTCATAAATTCGAAACGCTTGACTGTGGAAGAAGGCGGTGACGATTATGTCGCCGACTGGATGGCTGACAGCAAAACCGTCATTCTCTCTTTGAATCGCGGTGACCACTATAGTCTTTACAAGCAGTCCTTGAACGGCCACGAGAGAAAAACAATCGTGGCCTCAGCCCCAGGCGGTCTGATAGAAGAGGCTTGGATGAGCCCCGACGGCAAGTGGGTCATCGCCCAGGTTTGGCCGATCACAAATGCCCCCGTGAACCTCATGCGTGTTCCCATCGGTGGTGGAACGCCAGAGTTGATCTTCGCAATCCCCGAAGGGAGCTCGACCTTCTGTGCCCGGCCTCCGTCCAATTTGTGTGCGGTTGCCGAGCAAAGTGAAGATCTCAAACAGATGATAATCACCGCGTTTGACCCGGTGAAGGGTCGAGGTCGTGAACTGACCCGTTTTGACCTCGACCCAGCAAATGATCTGGACCACTTGCTCTGGAGCCTTTCTCCCGACGGTACACATCTCGCCGCCGCACCTGGCCGGCAAGGCCCCATACAAATTCACTCTTTGATCGACGGGTCAACCCGGGTCATTCGTCCCAAGGCTTTAGCCAGTATGAGGCAACTGTTCTGGGCGGCAGACGGAAGGAACTTCCTGATGACCAACACGTCAAACGCTGGTAGTGAGATCTTGCGCCTGGATTTGCAGGGAAACGCCAGCGTCTTGCGGAAGTGTGACAGCGATCGATGTTTCGGCCTCGGATCCCCCGACGGTCGTCATGTTGCCGTCTATGACTGGAAGGTGACAGCCAACATGTGGATGATGGAAAACTTCTGAGGAAAAGCCGAAGACAAATTAGTCTCAGCGGATGCTGACCCCTTCACCGCACCAAGGCGCCCTTCGTCGTGAAGGCGTCTTCCCCCGAAAATGGGTACAGCTCCTGACACTTCTACGGACCTCACATGCACATACCTTTCATGAGCACTACGACCCAAAGACGGGGATTCGCTACATCCGCGCAGACGACGGTTTCGGTCTGCGATACGTAAACCGCCGATCCCCGTGAACAGGCGTTTCATCATGCGTTGATTGCATGGCTGCGATTCCATCGCGCGATGCTCGTCGGCGAGGTTGTCCCCCTCGCTTATGACCTCATCACGGAAGATCGCCCGTGTCGTAAGCAGCGGCTTACCTTATATGTGTTCGAGAAAACTGGTTTGAGCGTCCGCCAGCCGACGCCGGGCACCTTGTAAATGCGGATGATCCAAGCGGTGTTCGCCACGTGTCCTCCTGTGCTCTCTACTACTGCTTAATTCTGTCTTAGGAGAGACAATGGAGACACGAAGTTTCGTGCGCTGCGGTTACTATGTTTAGAAGGTAATGGCGGAGAGAGTGGGATTCGAACCCACGTTAGAGTTTCCCCTAAACACGCTTTCCAAGCGTGCGCCTTCAGCCACTCGGCCATCTCTCCGATAATCGCGGATTTCGCTCCGAAAAGTTAACACGCTTCGGCGTTTACTTCGGAGGAAACACAATGCCCCTTTTCGAGCAGTTTGTCCGTGAAAGACGCTACCTACACAACATATCACCGTCCACGGTTTCGTGGTACAGCCACGCCCTCAAATGGCTGCCCGCGGAATCGCCCACACAAGCTGAGTTAAAAGACACCGTGATGCGGATGCGTGAGAAGGGCCTGAAAGCTACCGGCTGCAATTCGGCCATCCGGGCCATCAACGCTTATCTGAAGTGGTCAGAGTCACCGCTGAAAATCCCGCAGATGAAAGAGCCCGAGATTGTATTGCCCACTTTCTCGGCGGCGCAAGTCACGCGGCTCATCAGTTGGAAGCCCCGCAGCTTTTATGAGCGCCGCTTGCATCTTCTGGTTTTGTTCATGCTGGACACTGGATGCCGAATCACCGAGGCTCTGACCTTGCGCGTGCGTGATGTGGACCTGGACAATCTCCTGGTAACGCTGGACGGCAAGGGACGGAAGCAACGCATTGTCCCGATCTCCCTGGAGCTACGGAGGGCGCTTTATCGATACATTGTGACCCCGCCGGACTCGCTGCTTTTCGCAACACATCGGGGTACGCGAGTGAGCCGGATGACCATGCTTCGCGCTGTTAAGAGTTTATGCGTGGACCTTGGGTTTGACCCACCGCCGAGAACGCTACACGCTATCCGTCACACCTTCGCGGTGACGTACATCAGGCGCGGTGGCAGTGTGTTCCATCTGCAAAAAGTGTTGGGCCACAGTTCGCTTGAGATGACGCGGCGATACGCGAACCTAATGACGGAGGACTTGCAAGCGGTCCATGAGCGAGTGAGTCTGCTGTCTAGGGGCTAAAAGGAGGCAGCTATTGTGCAAAAACGTCGCTGACCGAGGATAAGCGTACAAGAATGCCCCAAAATTTTGCACACTGACCGCTGCACCTACTGCTAGAATCCAAAAAGGGCTGCCAAGGGTTTCCTTTTTATCGGTCTCGAACCACCCCAACCGATAAAAAGTTGTCTGCCAGGACGTTCCCTTTGTCAGCCCTCTTCGACAGCGTAAGTACTTACGGTGTACACCCCAGTGTAATGCCATTTGTATGACAGTGCACTACAAAAATAAACGTTTACAAACGACACTAGTAAATCGGTTTTCGTCGAGCTAACCGAAGTAACTTGCCACCCGCGGCCGCGCCTGATAAACCATCGTCCACGATGGAACCACAGAAAATCACGATGCAAGACGTGCGGGAACGGTGCTATGACCTCCGGGGTTTCACGATAGCGATAGTGGGCTACATAGAGCTATTCAAAGACGGCGTGGCAAACAAGGCGGAGTGTCTGGAGAGGGCTCTTGACGCCGCCAAGAAGGCGGACCAAATGGCTTTGCAGACGCAATTGGACGCTACCGAGGCCGCCAAGGGCACGCCCGATTATCGGCCCGAGCCCTACAAGTTGTGAGCATAAAACGCCGCCCTACTTCCGCCGTGCGGGCGCGGTCCGGTCAGTCTTCACGAATTTCCCATTCTTCCAAACAAGCACCTTGCCCGTTGCTGTGATTTTATGAAGTGCCATTTGTCTCGGGCCTCCCTGCCCTTGAAAACAGTATCTCCCAAGAATAGAAACCCGCCAAGATAACTGCGATAACCTCCCATCGGTAACTAAGTAATTGAGTATAAAGCTAGTTCTGCCAGTTAAGAACGTAAGGCAATTCGTCCACTTTTGTGTGCAATCGGATTATTACGAATTAGATTGACAACTATAATCGCTTTAGGCATAATCTGATTCGTGATGGTTCCATATCAAAGCCGGGCGGCCCTCAAGAACCTACGGGCCGGTGTCGCGAAGATGGAGGCAAAGCTAACTGTGGCCGACAAAGTTTACCGAGAATTCCGCGCAGGCAGACCCATTAAGCGCGACCGGCTGCTCAAACCGTTTGAGGCTCTTGGCGAGGGTGTCCGTATGCGGGACCGGTTGCAAGAGATGATGGCCAAGGCCGGGTTGCCGGTTACCGATTGCCGGGTGGCCCTCGTATTCCAACTACGCGCTCAAGACATGCCGCAAGTCCGAGTTATCCGCGAGGGTGCGGAGATTGAAATTTATGAAGCAATGCTCGGCCCGATGATTCCAGGGAAGGACGCCCGGTTAGGCGCGGTCACCGTGGGCTTTCTATTTGCCATCCGCGACCGTGAAAGCACTGACCCCGAGCGAGCGGGCCGTAGGTGGGCGCATCCGTTGCTTACCTCGCCGGATGCTCTGTCACTTTTGAAAGGCGCTCTCGATTCCCAAGAAGGAAAGGCGTTGATGCAATGAGCTACCGTCCCAAGGATCTTGCACGCCGGGCGTCCATCTGTGCAATGGTCGCGGGCAAGGGCCAAGAATTCAGGCTCTTTTACCTCCATGAAAACAACGTGGACCACGAAATCAAAGCGGCCGCGGAGGCCGGTTTCCGGTCCTGTGGACTCATTGGCCTTCTACCCAATGGCCGATTGGAAGTCCAGGCCGAGCCGGATGCGCCCGAAAGTTTGATGTTATTCGCACGTACCGAATTTCTGACCGCCTTAACCCTGATGCACTCGGGAGGCTCGGTCAACTAGCGCGAGAGCGCGAAACAAGTTGAGTGGTCCCGTGCGCCCAACCTACCCGCTGAATGTGGGTGATAAGCGCAGAACACGGCAACGGGCATGACCGGGCCGAAGCACGGACGCAACCACACTCCCGCCTGTGGGGCGCAAATTCCAAAAATCTTGAAAAGGAAAAATTATGTCTCCAGAAATCGCAACTTACTTAGCCAACCCTGAAAACGTTGGCGGATTGAAACTCAGGGAGCTTCTACAACTCAAGAGCCAAGTTGGTGAGGCCCTATTGGCAAGCCGCGTGGATGGCAGCACCACCATGACCGCACACACGGACCTAGCGCATCTGCAAAAGCGGATTACGTCCGCGCTTGCTCGCCACGGCTCGGAATATGGCAGCGGCACACCCGCTGTCCCCACCGGATTCAACCTCATGGCACCGGGCGCGGGCTCTATTCCGAGCCACGGTCCTAATGGGCGTAGCGGACTGAGCCGGTCAATCAAGACCGCGCTTCAGAACGCCACCGCAGAAGAACGTGAGCAGGTTGATGACTTCGTGGCCTACATGCAGGGCCGCGGGATTTCTGCCGCGGCAAACTTCAGCCCGAGCGCTGACGGCGCTTACCTCATTCCAACGTTCATCGCCGGACTGATTACCCGCGACTATGCGGCCTTCACTCCGGTTGTGAATGTCTGCCGTATTTTTGCCACGGATGACGGTGCGCCTACCACCTTCCCGGTGCTCTCTGATTCCGAGGTTGCCGTGCAGTTGGACAGCGAAGCCTTGACCGGTGCGGACGCCACGGTCTCCGGTGACACACCGCCAACCACACTGACCGGACCTACACTGAAGTCTTACAAGATTTCCAGTCAGCCGGTTTTCGTCCCGCGGGAAACGCTCATGGATAGCGGCCTGGACCTCATCTCTGAAGTCTTGGCGGCTCTCGTGGCCCGTATCGCACGGAAGGAAAACAGCCTCTACACCAACGGCACTGGCAGCGGACAGGCGCAAGGATTTCTTACTGCCTGCTCGAATCTGCTGGAGGCCGCGGTGCTGGACCTGGACGTGGCGTTGGACTTGGCCTACACGGTCCCACAGATGTACCGGCCCAATGGCGTGTACATGATGAGCGACGGTACTGCAAAGTACCTCCGCAAATTGAAAACGGGCATCAGCGGTGACAAGCGGGTCATCTGGACGGACGCGAATTTTCAGACGGGCCAACCTGCCACTCTTCACGGTTACCCGGTCGCTATCAACAACGACATGCCGGACGTTGCGGCTTCGGGCTACATCGCGGGCCATGAAATGGCCTTCGGTGATTTCTCAAAGTTCGTGGTCCGTCAGGCCGAGCAAAACCAACCGTGGATTTACAACTACGCTGTTCCGGCGAAAGACGGGCGCGGTGTCATTGCTTTCCGACGCAGTGACAGCAAGTTGCTTGTGCCCAAAGCCATCGCCAAGTTGTCCGTTGGTGGTTCGTAGCGCGTAGTACCCGGCCTGCCTAAAGGGTGGGCCGGATTTCAAAATTGCGCTACGGCGCTAAGGGAGATTTTTTATGAGCAGTGGAGCTTTTTGCGGTGCCGGGTCTGCCATCTCGTTTTCGACAAAGGTAGCCCCGAATGTGTTTACGCCGGTGGCCGAGGCGGTCACCATCAAGAGAAGCGGCGGGAAGCGCGAGGATAGCGATGTCACCAACATGCAATCGCCCTCAGCGTACCGCGAGTACATCCCAACGTTGTTGACCGCTGGAGAAATCCAGGTAGACGGTAACTTCGTGCCAGCAGATCCGGGACAGGACGGCGTAACCACGCTGTTTAACTCCGGGGACGTGGTCAATTGGCGGTTGGATCTGCCCAACGCTAATGGGTACTTCATCGGTGCGGGTTTCGTGGTGGAAGACCGCAACATTGATGTCCCGGTGGACAAGAAGGTAACCACCTCTTTCAAGGTGAAGATTACCGGACCGTTCACTTATCACTTGTTTGGCAGCTAGCGGAATTCGCCGGGCTGAGCCCCGGTGAGTAATCACGGACCTGCTTAGGCGGGAACTTAGGCGGGTCCGTTGTTTTTATCTTACGAGGTCACCATGAGCACAGAAATCGGCACAGTGAATATTAATCTCCGCATGTCAATGGCGCAGTTCAAAACTGATGTCACGGACGGAGCGAGCGCGGCGAGCAAAGCCACGAAGCAAATTGCAGACGATACCACCGCGAATCTCGCGCAAGCACGGGGCAGCATGGCCCTACTTGGTGAGGAAATCGGCATCACTATCCCGCGACACCTTCAGACCTTCATTGCGGAATTGCCTGGAGTGGGCACGGCGCTCAATGCCGCCTTCTCATCCATCGCCATCATTGCGCTTATTGAAGTGCTCGCCAAGGTGGTTACGGCAGTCCAGGAATTTAAGCAGCACGCCGAGGACGTAGAGAACGCAATGGAGCACGCCGGGGACGGCGGCCGGGCGGCGATGCAAAAGTTAGACGATGAATTCCGCAAGCTGACCATCACTATTGACGGACTCCAGGGTGACAACCTCAAAGCTCTACAGGACACGCTCGCGGACATTGACAAGACCAAGCTGGAAAATATCCAGAAACAATTTACGGACCTCCAGAAAGAGGCGGACGCGACCTTTGAGGCGTCCCGTGTGGGATGGCTTAAGAACCTGGTGGGACTCGGGAATAACGAGGCCCTTAACAATCTGAAAGAGGGCTTCGAGGAAGTCACGAACAGTGTCAAGAATTTCGAGGCGGCCGGGGACAGCATCGCCGCGGGCAATGAAATCCAGGTTGCTATTTTCAAGATCCAGGATGCGCTAAGTAAGCCCATCAAAGACAGCGTCATTGAAGACCAACTCAAGAATGAGCTTACGTACTTGAACCTCATTGCGGACGCACACCTCAAAGTAGCCCGCAACGCCGATGCCTCAAAAGAAATTGCTCAGCTTACCGAGCAGAACAGGGCCGAGCAAGATTTGTTGACCCAACGGAACAAAGAGGCCGAGCAGTTAGAGCAACTGAGCAACGCAACGGCCAACATGCTCAGCAAAAACGATGGAGCCTATGCAACTGAAATCACCAAGGCCCAAGAGCTAATCAAGAGATGGCAGGACTACAAGGTCGCATGGGAGGCGGCGCACAACGGAATAAGCACGGTGGCAAATGCTCAGATTGAGAAGTTACAAAATGAGGTCACCATGCTCAAAGATGAGGCCGATGCGGCGATTGATAACGCCATGAAGGCCGCGGCCCTCGCTAACTCCGTCAACGTTGGCAAGCAGGCGCAAACGTGGGTATCACCACCGCTCTACGGAGGCACCAAGGAAGCCCAAGAGCTTTATGACATCCAGACCAAGGACAACGCGGCCGTAGCTGAGGCACAGAAGATCTACTCCGCTACCCGCACGTCCGCCGAAGAGTACCAACAACAAGTAGCCATCCTGGACAGTCTGCTTAAGAACGGGCAGATTGACCAACAAACCTACAACCGCGGCATCTATGAGGCCAAGCAGAAATACGATGATGTGACCATCGCCGCCAAGGATTTTGGGTCTAGTGTCTTCGATTCGATCAAGACCGGGGCGCTATGGGGCTCATCGTGGAAGCAAAACCTTGAGAGCATCGGGATTGAGTTGGTCCAGTTGATTCTTAAGATGACCCTGCTTAAGAGTCTGACCGCGAGCGCGAGCGCGGGCGGCGGCGGTGGCTTCTTTACCGCGCTCTTGTCCGGCTTCGGCGGCATGAAGGCAGAAGGCGGCCCGGTCTCGGGTGATACGCCTTACATCGTGGGCGAGCAAGGCCCCGAGCTATTCATGCCGAAGAGTGGCGGGTCCATCGTTCCTAACTCGGATCTGATGAAGAGCAAAACCGAGGTCCATAACCACAACACGGCGCACATCTTCAACATCAACGGCGTCACCGATTTTGACAGCTTTAAGCAGAACGCATCCCAAGTGTCCGCGCAAATGTACGCGGCGATGGCAACGGCCGCACGGCGGAAAGGCTGAGCCGTGAGGCTTGCGGCGGTTGTGCTCGCGTTTTTGATTGGACGTTTCTTACGAAAGGTGAAACCAATGCCCCGATTGCAATTTGACGTTGAGTTGCCCGATGCCCTGGCCACGGAATTATCGGAGGCCGCGAAAGAGTGCAGTATGAGCCCGCGGCGCTTTGCCGCACAGGCCGTAGAAGTCACGTTGGCCAGTAGGCGATTGGAGAACGTGGCATTGGGGCGCTGTGGCCCGAGGGTCAAGGCAGAGCGGGAATAAGTTTTCCGGTAGGGATTGAGAGCCGGAAAGTTGTGCCGCGTGGGTGTGCTCGACAAAGGCCCGTTGTTGGTCTTAAGGCCCGCACCCAATGAAGATGCTGGCAGGGTCCTCTGCTGGCCGTGTCCGGTGGAAGCGGGAGCCGGATGAAAGACCCGCGTGGACGGTGCCCGTGAGGTACCACCGCTCGCGCATGTCCTGTAGGGCCTGGAGCGGGACGATAGGCCGCGAGGGCGATGCCAAGCAGGGGATAGCCTGTCAACCCATCGCCCGCGCACAAATTTCGGAGGTGGTTTATGGATGCGATTGATGAATTGGTAGCCCGGTCACAGAACTGCCGCGAGTTGCGCGCTTTTTACGAAGGGCACAAGTCCCATCCCGAGGTGTTGGATTTTTTGGTGGAGGAAATCCGGCTCCGCTTAGAGCGCTTCCCTTCTTTTTCTTACCACAGTCTGTGGGAGTACGCCCGCTGGAAAATAGACATGGAGAAAGGGCCGGATGATACGTTTTTGATGAATGACCATGCCGCGCCTTTCTACGCCAGGGCCATCACGATTCTGCATCCTGAATTCAACGGCCGTGCGGAGTTTCGGACCTGCAAGGCCGATGAGATTTTCGGTTTGCAAATCGAGCCCGCGCCTAAGAAGCGCCCGAAAAACTACGCTCGCCGGTTGCTGTGGGCAGATGGGACCGCGTTAGAGAATGGATGGCGGCCCACGGTGCCGCATGTAGTGCGCCCGGTGACCCGGAAGCCTGATATTCACCGCAAGCCCGTAGCCTCTGTGGCCTGATGCGGTACGAGCCCACAATACGAAAAGAAAGCGCGGATCTGCACACATACGGCAGCTCCATCGCTCGCCGCGGCAACTCCGTGTGGGCCGCTTACTCCGGGGACACGCTGATTCTGATTGCAGCCACGGCCAAAGAGGCCCGAAGGCAGTACCGAGCGGCCTACAATGCCGCCCGCGGTGTGCGCCCCATCGTTAATGGATACATTGGGCCGACGCAAAAACGTTGGGACGATTTCCGGCTGAAACTGAAGCCCGGCGAATTGGGCGACTGACCGGAGGGCGAAAGGGGCGAAAGATGGCTTTTGCGCGAGAGTGATAGGACTGTCGCTCTCCGCGAAAAGCACTTTTTGGCGTCCGTAAGTCACTGATTACACAATACAGTTGGGGTTTCTCTAGAGATTATTTTAAGAAAGTGACAGAGCTGTTACTCTCCGCTTCCGGGTCCGCCTGTGCAAGTGTCCCCAACACATCCGTACCCTATAGTTATAAGGGTTAATGCCTTTATTTATCAATAAGATAGACGGATAATTTAGGTCACTATTAGAGGGACTTGGTGACAGTTGGTGTAATCGCCACATTATAAAGGGGTTTAGTGGCACCACTGGTGGTGACAGATGGTGGTGACAGATGGGACCCGGAACTCGCGGAGGTGTCACCAAAAAGTAGGCCCTCTCTCAACACTGATAAAAAATAAGAAAAATATATATATATATCAATAACTTACAGACACCACTTACGTTGAGAGAAGTGGTGACAACTGCCTTTTTACCCCCTTTTGCACGTCTAAGCCTCACAAAATAAACACGTTAGCACTGTCACCACACTGTCACCACTGTCACCACTTCCAAATCAATCCTTTATTTTCAATGAGATAAAAGAAAGTGCTATTTGGCGCGCACTTAAATCTCAAAATGAGATTTAAAAATCTTTATGCAAAGTTACCAAGCTACGGGCCTGTTTGCAGGGGTCTCGTAATGTTTTGACCTCCCTACCCTCCAGGGTTAGCGTGACGCGCCCGCGGCCATTTTTAGCCTGTTTTTCGTGTTGCAAACAAAGACACTTGCAGACGCCACTTTCCAATAGAGGCGATTTGGGACACGATAATCCGGTGGCTGTGGGGAAGCATCACCCAAATCGTCCTGAGGGCCTTAAATGGGCCTAGGCGATCCTGTGTCTAACAGAACGGAAGGACGATCCATGAGGTCATCGTAGTCAATTGCGCCGAGCGGTGTGAGTTTTATATGCGCGGCGTTACAGGCGGCCACAGCATCATCGTTTAGCAGAAAGAACTGGAAAAACGCACCATGCTTTGCGCAGAACTTCGGGTAGTCTTGGGGCTCGGTGCGGTCAGCGACACCAAGAACAAGCGGACGCGCACCCGGAGCGCGTGGCAGCATAGCCCAAAACGGTCCGCGGGCATATTCTTCTTTGGACATTCCTACGAGCGTCAAGACCAATCCAACCTCCCTGCCGCGGTTTTAATTTCCCATCGGTTGACCAAAGATGGGGCGTACCTTCTGAAACCATTCCCAAACCCACTTATCCATCCAGCCGTGCTTGTTCGTTACGTTTAGTTCGCAAATGAAAACCCGGTCAACCGTGGTGATGTGATTCACAAGCCGGTTGTACCATCCCTGAGAATCCGTAGTGGTCCAAACTATCCAGCAATTGGGCGAATACCTAATCCAATCCAGGGCATCGTTAAATACAACATCCAACTCTTTCGTTTTAGGCTGAGCAGCCCAATAGAAACTTATGTGCAAGAATTTTGGGGTCTGAAAGGCACTCATTTGACGGGATCCTCATCAGGCCGCTTCGATTTTTCCGAGTCCCCGATTTCAATCAAGCGCGTTGACCCTAACAACTCGGTGGGCTCTTTTTCTGCTTCCTTGGGTATATATCCTTTCGCGGTTGCTTGAAAGCGCTGGTAGCCACTCCACTCTGCCCCTTCCAGCAACGCAGCATCAGGATGGTCTCCCGCGAATTTGAGGACAAGACCAAACCAACCAAAGAAGATGAAGGTGCCTATTACAATAACTGCGATGATGGACGAATCTGAGTGGAGTCGGGCCACTGCGATAACAACCGACACTAATAGGCCACCGAGGGCAATCGCGGATTTTCCTAAAACGCCACTCCCGAGCTTAAAAACTCCCCCAAATTCCTTCATCGTGTTGAGGAATTCGAACTCGGCCACATCTCACCTTTTGTACTTTCAGTTTTTCGGAAATGCCTTGCAGAAAAAGTATACACGCCTTACAATTTCGCCCCGGAGCGCATTCTACGTAACTATCGGATGAATAAGGACCGGGCGAACCCACGTTAGAGTTTCCCCTAAACACGCTTTCCAAGCGTGCGCCTTCAGCCACTCGGCCATCTCTCCCGCGACTCATTCGCTTCAGATTGCGAGTTGGTGGGAAGCTGTTGCAGGAATTCTCGATCGACGGCTGACAGCACCGCCATCAAGTCCTCTTTGATTCTATGGCCCCACCCGCTGAAACCGCAAGGCGCGAAGGAGCCTGAATCCCCGATAACCCTGTCATCCTGAGGAAGCGGAGCCTTCGCAAAGCGAAGGCTCCCAACGAAGGATCTCTGCACTCTTCCGCGCAAAGAGCAAAACCGCGACCGGAATTTTCCACTTCGCCCCTCCGTGGTAGATTTGATATTCGCCATGAAGGATATTCCCTCCTGGGCTCTCGACACCGCGGCGCAGCGCGGCGCATCCTACGCCGATGCCCGCATTGCCGACGACCGCAGCCGTGCGCTCTCCACCAAGAACAGCAAAGTGGGCGGCGCATCGGATTCAGAGTCCTTCGGCATTGGCGTCCGCGTCATTGTGGACGGTGCCTGGGGGTTCGCGGCCTCCGACGACTTGAGCCGTGACGCCGTCGAAGCCACCGCCGCTCGCGCAGTCGATATCGCCAAAGCCTCTTCCCGAGTGAAAAAACGCGACATCCAACTTGCTCCCGAAAAATCCGTGACCGCGGAGTGGACCACCCCTTTCCAGATTGATCCCTTTACGACTTCAGTCGAGCAGAATATTGATCTGCTGTTGAAGATTGACACCGAACTGCGGTCGGTTGCCGGGGTTACGCTGGCCGAGACCAATATGAATTTCCGCCGCGAAGAGCAGTGGTTTGTCTCTTCGGAAGGCGCCAACATTCATCAGACGAAATACACCAGCGGAGTCGGCTACGCGGCATACGCCTTTGCTGGCAGCGAAATCCAGAAGCGTTCGTTTCCCAACTCCTACGGCGGGCAGTGGCAGAATAAAGGATACGAACTGATTGGCGAACTAAAACTGCTGGAAAACGCCCGCCGGGTGGGCGAAGAGGCGGTCGCGCTGCTCAAAGCGGCTCAGTGTCCTGAGGGTGTGTTCAACATTATCCTCGACGGTTCGCAACTCGGACTGCAGATTCACGAGTCGGTCGGGCATCCCATCGAACTCGACCGCGTACTAGGGATGGAAGCAAATTTCGCCGGAACCTCGTTTCTCACCCTGGACAAACTTCGCACCCTTCGTTACGGCAGCGATCTCGTCAATGTCGTCGCCGACGCCCGCCAGGAGCATGGCCCCGGACTTGGAACTTTCGCCTTCGACGAAGAAGGCGTGCCCGCCCAATGCACGCCGATCATCACAAACGGCTTGTTCACCGGATATCTTAGTTCCCGCGAAACCGCGCACAATATCGGTATGAACCGCTCCGGCGGGACCCTGCGCGCGGAATGCTGGAACCGGCTGCCGATTATTCGCATGACCAACATCAGCATTCTTCCCGGTGAGAAGCCGCTGACTCGCGAGCAACTGATCGCTGATACAGCTGACGGCGTTTACATGGAAACGAATAAGTCGTGGTCGATCGACGACAAACGCTACAACTTCCAATTCAGCTGCGAAATGGGATGGGAGATCAAGAACGGCAAACGCGTCCGCATGCTAAAGAATCCCTCATACTCCGGAATCACGACCGAATTTTGGAACTCCATGAACGCGATCTGCTCGAAAGACGAATGGACACTGTGGGGCACCCCCCATTGCGGCAAAGGCCAGCCCCAGCAAGTAATGGGAACCGGACACGGCGCAGCCCCCGCAAGGTTTCGCAATATTAAGGTCGGCAGTGCCTACAAGGGAACATGAGCCGCTAACTGCTAATTGCTGAATTTCTGAATGCTCGATCAAAACAAAGCCGCCGAAATCTTCGAACGCATTAAAAAGCATTCGACTGCCGACGAAGTCGAAGTCCTCTTCTCCGGTGGCAAGACAGCGCTCACCCGCTTCGCCAACAACACTATTCATCAAAACGTCGCCGAAGAGAATTACGTCGTATCGGTGAGAACAGTATTCGGCGAGCGCACCGCGCGATCAACGACGAATAAACTTGACGACGCAAGCCTGCAGCGAGTCGTGCAATCGTCGGAGCGGCTAGCAGGAGTTCAGCATTCCGATCCGGATCTGCTGCCCATACCCGAACCTGCTGCCCCCGCCCGCGAACCCTCGCCCAGCCGCCACTTCGCAGAAACCGCAGCAGTCACTCCCCAACACCGAGCGGAGACGGTAAAGAAAATCGTCGCCGTCGCAGATAAACACAATCTCACCACCGCCGGCATAGTCTCGACCGCCGAGACCGTGGAAGGCATCTTCAATTCCCGCGGCCTGTCCGACTGGCACACTCAGACTTCCTCCGAAATTTCGATCACCATGCTCGCCCCCGATTCCTCGGGCTGGCAGAAAGCGAATTCCCCCAACGTCGCCAATCTCGATGCCGTCACCCTCGCCGAAATCGCAGCCCGCAAGGCAATCGACTCTGCAACCCCGCGCGAGATTCCACCCGGCAAATACACCGTCATCCTCGAACCTGCTGCCGTGCTCGACATCGTCGGCTTCATGTTCTTCGACTTCGGAGGCCTGTCCATTCTCGACCAGCGTTCGTTCCTCAACAACCGCGTCGAGACTAAACTCTTCGGCGACAACATCAACATCTGGGACGACGTGGCCCACCCTTTACAATCGGGTGTCCCGTTCGACGGCGAGGGCGTCCGCCGCCAGCGAGTTCAACTCGTCGAAAATGGCGTAATCAAGTGCCTGGTCTACGCCCGCGCCACCGCCGAAAAGATGAAACTCTCCGAGCACAAAGATAAAGTCGGCCCCATCGAGCCCACTGGACACGGCTTTCCCCTGCCCAACGAAATGGGCGAAGCCCCTATGAATATAGTGTTTGGTACCTCGGCCGAGCCAACCTCCGTCGAAGAAATGATCGCCTCCACCGATCGCGGAGTCCTCGTCACCCGCCTCTGGTACATCCGCGAAGTCGATCCCTACGAAAAAATCCTCACCGGCATGACCCGCGACGGAACCTTCTACGTGGAAAACGGAAAAATTCGCCACGGAGTGCGCAACTTCCGTTTCAATCAAAGCCTCATTCAAATGCTCTCCAACGTCGAAGCAATGGGAACGCCGGTCCGCGCCAGCGGCGAAGAATCGTTCGACATGGTGGTCTCGGCAATGAAGGTGAACGATTTCAACTTCACGGAAGTGACAAAGTTCTAGAACCAGCACTCAGCGTTCAGCACTCAGTATTCAGCCAGCCTGACGCTCCGTCTCTACTTTGCGACCTAACGATGCAAGCATGCGCTTCACTTCGACCACGCCATCGTGCAGCTTCTTGTAATTCAACTCGCTCAAGAAAGCTAAATCCCGAGCAAGCAGAAAGTGATACTCCAATTCGCTCGCCGACCCGCAAGCGATATTCAGGAAGCGTTGGAATTCGCCGTTCCCTCGCTTCCCGCAACCCTCCGCAATGTTTGCCGCAATTGAAGCTGAGCACCTGCGTATCTGAATGGTTAATCCATAGGTTTCCGCTTTCGGAAAGCTATCAGTAGCCCGGTAGGCGCACAGCGTGAGCGAATGAGCTTTCTGCCACACTATTAAATCTCTGAAGTCCTTCACGTGGATCAATCCTTTCGCGCTGGCTGAATGCTGAGTGCTGAATGCTAACTGCTCCGCCGCAAAATGCACGGTGACGGACATCACACCCACCCCACCCCCCCCGCAAGTTCATGACCCAAAAGAATTTAGCTCTAACAGTCCCATGACTTCGGTAACTTTGCACGTCTGGTTCCGGGGTGTAGTCTTCGCTCGTAATGTCCAACATTGGCCCATTCGCGAAGAACGGGGATTCCGGAATGTTCCCGGACGAAAAAGACGCGCCGACGAAGCCATCCGCCGAAGCCTCGGCCGATACGCCCGACGCCAAAGCCGCCCGTGCCCGTTATCCCGAAGTGCAAAGCGCAATGCGCTTCCCGATCAAGCTGCCGATTTCTGTAAAATCGAAAACAGGCGAGAGCCATACTGAAACCCAAAATATTTCCGCCAATGGTGTTCTCTTCCAGATGGTCGACTCCGAAATGCCGGTTGGCTCGATGGTAGATTTCACCATCTCGCTCCCCGCCGATGTGGTTGGCGCGGAAGCCGATGTGCGGCTGGACTGCCGCGGCCGCGTGGTTCGCAGTTTCGAAGATAGTGGCCGCCGCGGCGTTGGCGTGGTCATCGATGAGTATCGATTTGATCGCGCCGAACGGCGAGGAGACTGATGGCAAGCACACCAGCTACCGCGAGGATCGACGCCGAACAGCTGCACGAGGGTGACGGCAACGGCCAGTTCATCCGCGTGATTGTGGCTGACACGCAGGCGATCTTCCGCGCTGGACTGCGCAAGATTTTCGCCCTCGAAGACGACCTCCGCGTCGTCGGACAAGCCGAAACCCTGGCCCAAACTCTAACTGCCGCCAAAAAGTTTTCCGCCGATGTGCTGCTTTTCGAAGCTGCCATCGCCTCCAGTCCGATCGAAGCCGTCGCTGACCTCCTGCGCCAGAACCCGCTCCTGAAGCTGGTTGTCATCACCACCGAACCCGATCAGGATCTTACTCTCGAACTCTTTCGCCGCGGCGTTCACGCCATCGTCTCCCGCGAGGTCGAACCCGAACTGCTGGTCGACTGCTTACGCAAAGTATCAAAGGGTGAGCCATGGTTAGACGGCCGCGCCACTCAGTGGGTTCTCGACGCCTATCGCACTCAAGGCTCGCGCGCCGGAGCTCCGCGCCCCAAAGTACAGCTCACTCCCAAAGAAACCCTGATCGTTTCCTGCGTCACTCAGGGCATGAAGAACAAGGAAATCGCAACTCGCGTAGGCACTACCGAACAGGTGGTCAAAAACTATCTGCGCAAAGTCTACGACAAACTCGGCGTAGCCGATCGCCTCGAGCTCGCCCTCTATTGCCTGAACAGCCGCATCCTGGACGGTGCAGCAAAGCCGCCAGCCATGCCCGAACCACCGCCCCCAGCGCAATCCGCAACCTCAGACACCCCAGAAAATATCTAATGTAGGCGCGAGCGTCCACGCTCGTGCTCCCAAGTTCAAATCTTTCCCGTAAACTCAGAATGAACGGACCAGGGAGAAAGCGTGGTCATCATTTTGATGGGAGTATCAGGAGCCGGCAAAACCACTGTCGGACAACTCCTCGCCCAGCAACTCCACTGGGACTTCGCCGATGCCGACGATTACCATTCAGCAACGAACATTGCAAAAATGCGGCAAGGCATTCCCCTCACCGACGACGACCGCGCCCCCTGGCTGGAAACTCTGCGCACCCTAATCTCCAACTGGATCGCCGCAAGAAAGAACGCAGTCCTGGCCTGCTCAGCCCTGAAGCGCGCTTACAGAGACGAACTCCAGATCGCCCCGGAAGTCCAATTCGTCTATCTGAAAGGATCCGCGCAACTATTGCACCAGCGCCTCCACGCCCGCCAGGGCCACTACATGACCGAACAAATGCTGGACAGCCAACTCCAAACGCTGGAGGAGCCAGAAGAAGCGCTGACAATAAATGTCGACCGCTCCCCCAGCGAGATCGCAAAACAAATTAAGACCAGACTAGCGCTGGCTTCTAGCCACTAATTACCAGCTGCAATTCGTCATCCACGCAAGCCTGAATGTCAACCACATCACCCCGCAGCAAATCCCACGCCTCCTTATACCGTCCATATTTCGACTTCTTCAGATTCGGATACAGCCCAACATTCCCCTGCATCTTGAAACTGTCGGACGGCAGGATGTACCAAATATCCAGCGGAATCAGGTAAGCCGCCACAAAATCGAACGGATCGCCGGTGTACTTCCCGCTCCATCCCTTCACCGTAACCGTGTACCCACCCCGATCCAGAAACATCGTCGACTTCACCTGCACTCGCGAGAAGTGCCCGTTATGCTCCACCGCAAAGTCATAGCGAGACATCTCGCCCCAGGGCCGAGTAACGGACAACCCATGCTCCGCCGCCCGTGCCATGAAGCACATCTCCGCCCATTCACCCCTCAATTTGGGGTGCTTAATCTTCATCCCGTTATTTTTCATAAGATATTCGCGACCGCCTCTCCACCCGAAATGAAACCATCCCCAAATAAAAACGCGGCCCGCAAAGGCCGCGCCCAAATCTCGGAGACTCAATTTTAACTATGCCACATCACCGAGAAGAAAAACGCACACCGTAAAAGAAAAACATTTCAAAAAGCCCATTTTGGGAACGTACGCGCATCACAGGCACAACTCCCAACCGCTGTCATCCTGAGGCAGTGCAGGTCTTCGCAGCGCGAAGGCCTGCCAACGAAGGACCTATGCACTCCGCGCCCAGCTTCTACTACGTCTACATCAATGACCAATCACTCCAAAACACTCTAATATAGGAGTAATTCGGTTCATTCATCACATACCAAACTCCCAACCGCTGTCATCCT
>Ga0210383_10001474_pt1 | contig 21568 bp, 23 predicted proteins | sample IncBWC14OmetaG_FD_160072 | JGI IMG/M metagenome (GOLD analysis project Ga0210383, IMG submission 160072) | Forest soil microbial communities from Barre Woods Harvard Forest LTER site, Petersham, Massachusetts, United States - Inc-BW-C-14-O ... | reverse complement strand
GACCGAAGGATCGCTACCCGCGATCAATTCCGGCCTGCGGAAGAAAAAGCTGGGGACAATTTCTGTGCTGACCGAAGCTGGCTGGCAAAAGAAACGCGAGGCAGAGTCTGATTCGGGCGCGGGCGCAGGAGCGCAGGTGGCAACCGATGCCTGGGAAAAGGATTAAGACAGTCACTCTCCGACTCGGCACGGCAAAAAAGAGATGTGGAAATGCCCTCTCGTTCGGAAAAGTCGAAACAGCTTTATCGGCGCACGCTCAATCTGCTCATTGAGGGCAGCAGTTCTTCGTCGCGCGGTCCCGCTAACTACGGCGAATACCCGCTGTTCATGCAGCGCGGAAGCGGCTCGCGAATCTGGGACGCCGACGGCAACGAATACGTCGATTGGATGATGGGGTTTGGGGCTCTTCCTCTCGGACATGCGCACCCTGACGTAACTCGTGCGATCGCGGAAGCTGCGGCGACAGGAGCCCACTTCGCTACCGCCACGGAAATCGAGATCGAAGTGGCGGAACTGTTGCGCGGCCTCATCCCCAATGCTGAACGGATACGGTTCGCCAACACCGGCACTGAAGCGGTGATGGCCGCGCTTCGTTTAGCGCGCGGATATACTGGCAGGCCAAAAATTCTGAAGTTCGAGGGCCATTATCACGGATGGTATGACGACCTGATGGTGAGTTCGAACCCGCTGCCGGCGACGGCGGTCGGGCATCGTAACGATCCCATCAAGATTCCCGACAGTTCGGGCTTGAACCGGCACGCGCTCGACGACACAATTGTGGTTCCGTGGAACGATCTGCCGGCGCTGCAGCGCGCCATCGAAAATCATCCGGGTCAGATTGCCGCCATCATCACCGAAGGCATCATGGCCAACATGGGCGTGATCCCTCCGGCGGAAGGATATCTTCTGGGCCTGCAGAAGGTCGCGAAACAGAACGGCATTCTTTTTATTCTGGACGAAACTGTAACCGGCTTTCGGATCGCGCCCGGCGGATGCCAGGAATATTACAAGCTGTCGCCGGATCTTGTGACCCTTGGCAAAGCGCTCGGGTGCGGACTTCCGGTCGCAGCCTTCGCTGGACGAGCTGTGGTGATGGAAGCGCTGGCCTGGGGCGGTGTTCTGCACTACGGCACGCACAACGGTTCGCGCATCGGAATGCACGCGGCGCGTGCCAGCCTGCGCAAACTCACGGAAAATAATTGCGCGGCCTTCGCGCACACCTGGGCAATTGCCGACCGACTCTGCAGCGGACTCACTGATATCTTCCAGCGGAAAAAGATTCCCGCGATCGTTCAGCGGGTAGGGCCCATGTTTCAAATCATGTTTACAGAACATCCCGCGATCAGGGATTATCGCGAGTTCTGTCAGCACGTAGGCAGAAAGGCGTACCAGCAGTTCGTCTTCAAACTGTTCGAGCTTGGAATTTACACGACACCCTCAGCAACCCTGCATTCGATTGTCACTCTCGCACACAACGACGTGGACGTGAACCTTACGCTGGCGGCAGTGGAAAAGGCAGTGGACGCGAGCTCTCATATCACAGCACGACAATGACCATAGCCAAGAAAGCGGAGCAGTTGCTGTCGTTGGAGGGTCAGGTGGCGATGGTGACCGGCGCCGCATCCGGCATTGGGCGCGGGATCGCGCTCTTGCTCGCGCAGATGGGGGCTGCGGTTGCGGTTCTGGACATCGACGACCAAGGCGGAGGCGAGGCGGTCTCGGGGATTTGCGGGCAGAGCGGAAAGGCTATCTTCCTTCGTTGCGATGTGAGTTCCGCGGAAGACTGCGCCCGCGCAGCCCGAACCACTCTTGAAACGTTCGGAAAGATCAACATTCTGTGCAACAACGCGGGGATCGTGATCCGCAAGAGCGTTGCAGAACTCCGCGAAGAGGAGTGGGACCTGGTCCTCGACGTCACCCTGAAGAGCGTTTATCTGCTCTCCCGAGAAGTAATTCCTCACATGATCCGCAATGGTGGCGGCCGGATCGTCAACACCGGCTCGGGATGGTCACTGAAAGGCGGACCGAAGGCCGCTGCCTACTGCGCCGCTAAAGCCGGAGTTCTCAACCTGACGCGCTCGATGGCAATCGACCATGGCAAAGACAACATCCGCGTGAACTGCGTCTGTCCGGGTGACGTGGACACGCCGATGTTAAAGGGCGAATGCGCGCAGCTTGGCGACGAACCACACAACTTCATGAAAGAAGCCGCTGATCGCCCGTTGCGGCGAATCGGCACGCCCGAAGATGTGGCCATGGCCGTTCTGTTCCTTGCCGGCGATATGTCGAACTGGATCACAGGAGCTTGCTTGGTGGTCGACGGCGGCGGTCTGGCCTGAAACGTCTCGCTGTCACCGTTTCTGCTTGTCTCCCATTGCCTCATGGCCCCAGGTGCGAGTAGATTGGTGTGGCTCTCAAGATAGCAAAAAAGCTTTCCGGAGATTCTGATGTTGAAACGCCTAATGGTTTCGATAGTTTTGCTTTTTTGTTTTGCAGCACCCGTCTTTGCGGCAGATGGAGAAGATCACAATGCCTGTGCCGGCGATCCCAACCAATGGCGGCAACTTTTCAACGGTAAGGATCTGGCCGGATGGAAACACGTTGGGCCAGGCGGAGATACGGTGGAAGACGGCTTGATCCGCACTCACGGCGGCATGGGATTGCTCTACTGGACCGGCGGAAAAGTCGGCGACTGTATCATTCACGTCGTCTACAAGATGCGCGACGAAAACGACAACTCTGGAGTCTTCATTCGCATCCCGCTGGAACCTCGCGAAGAATGGATGCCCGTCCATTACGGCTTCGAAGTGCAGATCGACAATCATCCGGAAAGGTCGGACCCAAGCGAGGATGAATACCATTCCACGGGCATGCTCTACTCGCTGACCAAGCCCTTGGCTAAAGCGTGGAAGCCAGGACCCGAGTGGAACACGATGGAAATTACGCTGGACGGCTCGCGCACGATCGTAACGCTCAACGGCGTGAAGATCACGGACTATCGCGATGGCGATCCCGTACCGGATAAGAAATTCGACTTCGAGCCGCAACGCGGACCGCGGCCAAATTTCGGCTATATGGGGCTGCAGAATCACAGCGACAACGACATCGTATTTTTCAAAGAAGTGGCCATTAAACCATTGAAGAAGTAACGCCGTTGTAAGGGTTGAGAGAGCCGTGTGCGCAGTCAATTCATATGGGAGGAGTTCGCATGAAAAGGTATCTATCGCGCCGCGCGTTCTTACAAGGCGGAACTGCCGCCGTTGCCGGAAGCGCATTGTTTTCCAAGACTGTTCTGCTCAACGCGCATCCACTCGCGGGTATGCCGCAAGCAGTGGCGGCGAGTGACCGCGTTCGTTTTGGCATGATTGGCGTCGGGATGCAAGGTTCCGGACTGCTCGGCGGCGCAATTACGATTCCTGGAGTCGAATGCGTAGCGGCTGCTGATTTGTACGACGGCCGCCACACTCTGGCCAAGGAAATTACGGGCAACACCAGTTTGCCTACCACTCGGCATTATCAGGAATTGCTGGACCGGAAAGATATCGACTGCATCGTGGCCGCCGTCCCCGATCATTGGCACAGGCGCGTGGTTGTGGATGCCTGTAACGCGGGCAAAGACATTTATTGCGAGAAGCCGATGTCGCACACCGTGGCCGATGGATTCGCCATGGTCGAGGCTGCTCAAAAGAATAATCGCATCGTGCAGATCGGCTCCCAGCGCGTCAGTTCCGTGCTCTGCGCCCAAGCCCGCGAGCTGTATGACGGCGGCCACGGCACGATCGGCGAGGTCTCGATGATCGAGCTCACGCTCGGCCGCAACGATCCCACCGGAGCGTGGGAGTATCCGCCTCCACCCGATCTCTCTACGGAGACGCTCGACTGGGACACGTGGCTCAACGACGCGCCTAAGATTCCGTTCAACAAGTATCACTTCTCTCGCTGGCGTTGCTGGCGGAACTACGGCACGGGCGTGGCTGGAGATCTCATGGTCCACCTCATCAGCGGCATGCTGGTGACGCTGGGGTGGAATGAAGCGCCGCGCTCGGCGACGGCCATGGGCGGCATTTTCCGCTGGCCCGACGGCCGCGACATGCCCGATCTGCACGTGGTGCTCTTCGACTATCACGGCGTTCCGGTTTACGTTCGTCTAGGACTGGGAACCGAAACTCCGGAGCTCGCACGGTTCATGGGGCCGAAGGGAATTCTCGACGCAGGCGAATTCGATCTTCGCCACTCGCCTCAGGCTGGAGTCGACCTGGACCCGAGTTACTATGCAAATGCATTTCCCGCAAAGTTGCGGGACGAATACTTCAAGCAGTGGCACGCGGAACACGATCCAAAGCTCGGAAAGGAACCGGTGCACGAAGACACTGTGTATCGCGGCCACGACTGGGATGACATGCGTCCCCACCTGCACAATTTTTTCCAGTCGGTGAAGTCTCGCAAGCCGGTGGTTGAGGATGCTGTCTTCGGGAACAACGCAGCCATCGCCTGTCACATGGCGAATGAATCCTACTTTCGCAAGAAGCCGGTGACTTGGGATGCGGCGTCGAAGGCGGTGAAGTCCTAAGCGAACTTGGCCGCGACCTGCGATCGGGTAGCTAGGTGAGTCATGCGTCGGCTTCCGGAGAGCTGGACGCTGGCGCAATGACGTGAAGGCCGCATTCGGTCTTCGCAAACCCCGGCCAGCGGCCCGCGCGCGGATCTTCGCCAGGTCTCACCGGACTAGTGCAATGCGTGCAGCCGATGCTCGGATAGCTCTGGTCATGCAGCGCATTGTAAGGCACTTCATGCTGATGGATATAGCGCCAAACTTGCTTTGAGGTCCAATCGACGATGGGATTGATCTTCACAAGACCAAACTTTTCGTCCCACTCGATTTTACTGGCGGCAGCCCGCGCCGTGGTCTGATCGCGGCGGATGCTTGTGATCCACGCATCCAGTTCGCTCAGTTTGCGCCGCAGCGGCTCGACCTTCCGCAGATTGCAGCACCGGTCAGGGTCACGACTCCAAAGCGCCGCGCCGTGAGCGCGCTCCTGCTCTTCCGGAGAGAGCAGTGAATACACCTTCTCGACCGCGATTCCGTACCGCTGCTCGATCTTGTCCATCAGCGCGTATGTTTCGGGAAACAGGAATTCGGTATCGACTGTGAAAAGGCGAAAATCTTTGTGCACGCGCGAGGCCAGATCGATCAACACCATGCCTTCCGCGCCAAACGCCGATGAGATCGCCACTCGACTGCCGAAGGTCTCGAATGCCCATGCAAGAATCTGGTCGGGACCCCAGGTCGCCGCTCTGGATTGCAACGCTGCTATTTGCTCTTTCACGGAATAGACTCCTCGTCGGTGCTCAGGCTTTGGGCTCGAGAAACAACATTTGGTCCCAGGAACTCACTGCCCGATGTCAAGCCCCCGATCGTGGATATCTCCAACAACACCGCCGGATCGCCAAGACGCACAACCTCACCCACAACAAGCAAGGTCGGTGCAGCCAGCTGAGGAGCGTGTGGCAGATCAGCTACGGTTGTGCGATAAGCCTGCTGATGCTCGGTCGTAGCGCGCGAAATAACTGCGCACGGCGTCCCGCGGTCGAGTCCCGCGGACGCCAGCCGATTCGCGACCTGTGCGTACTCTATTCCTGGCATGTAGATCGCAAGCGTAGCGCCGCTGCCCACAAACTGGCTCCAATCTGCGGGATGGCTGTCGAACGCCTGATGCCCTGTGATCAACACCAAAGCATGCGAAGCGGCACGATGGGTGAGCGGAATCTGCGCCGCTGCCGCCGCACCCAGCGCGGACGTCACACCCGGAACAATTTCGCAAGGAATGCCGGCTTTCCGCAGCGCGTCGATCTCTTCACCGGCCCGTCCAAAGATCAGCGGATCGCCGCTCTTCAACCGAACCACCTGTAGTCCCGAGGCCGCCAACTCGACCATTAAGAAATTGATTTCTTCCTGCCTGATCTTTCTCTGGCCACTGCGCTTGCCCACGTTTTGGATTTTCGCGCCCGCTGGCGCCAATTTCAGAATCTCAGGCGCCACCAGATCGTCGTGCAACACGGCGTCGGCGGTGCGCAACAGACGAAACGCCTTCAGAGTGAGCAACTCCGGATCTCCCGGCCCTGCGCCTACCAAATAAACTCTCCCCTTCATGCGCTCGCTCCTTTGGTCGCAACCAGCGCTGGAGTTTCGGCGAGAGCCGCTTCCAGCGCTTCCCTGCTCGCCAGCGAATGCAACAACTCACGCTTGCGTTCGGGAGCAAGATCGCTGGCCTGCACCAACCTTCTGGTCTCTCCGAGTTGCGCAACCCAGGACGCGTATCCCGCTCCAAATTGTTGTTCGAGTTGCTGGCGAAGCTTCTGCGCCAGCGAAGGGCTCTGACCGGATGTTGAAATGGCGATTTGCAAATCTCCCCGGCGCACCACGGCGGGATAAAAGAAATCGCAAAGCTCCGGCACATCCACCACATTGCAGAGGACTCCCCGCAACTGAGCTTCCCGGTAGATAAACTCGTTCAGGTCCCGCGACGCAGTCGCGACGACAGCAAGGAACACGCCGTCGAGATCCTTGGCGGAAAAAGAACGCAGCTCTAATTCAAGCTGCCCGGCGCGGGCCCAGCCGTGTACGGCATCATTGGCTTCGCGGGCGACCACGCGAACGCGAGCGCCGGTGTCGAGAATGCCAGCGATCTTGCCCTCGCCAACCTTCCCAGCGCCAATCACTAGGACTTGCCGGCCCGCAAGCTTAAGAAACATCGGAAACAAGCTACTCATTTGCTCTCACCAGTTTTCTCGCTCAGTTTTCTCACTCAAAGTTGGGACCGAGATTCTAGCTCGCGATCCCTCAACTGCTCTCCGTCAGAGTTCAATTCCTTGCGGGACGAGCCCGGCAGGAATGTCGCGGGTGACCATCTCCACAAACTCTCCAGCCAGGCACTGACGCAATTCCGCGTCACTGTGCCGCGCGAAGAACTGGCGCAGATTTTCACCGTCTCCGCGTTCGGCAAGATACTGCCTCAGCAGGCGCTCAATCGCCTCTGGAACCGCGGTCGCGGGGCAGCGGTATCCGATAGGGCGAGCAGTGGACTGATGCAATCCCAGTGCGCCGCCCACGCAGAAGTAATAAGCGTCGACCATTCGGTCTTGTACCTTGATCTTCTTCCCCTCAATGCCGATGTCGGCGATCCAGTGTTGGCCACAACTGTTGGGACAACCGGTCACGTGAAGCTTCAGATGCTGATCGAAGCCAGGCAAACGTTCGTCCAACTCACCCACCAGCCAGCGCGAGAAACTTTTTGTTTCCGTGATCGCGAGTTTGCAAAACTCTGTGCCGCTGCAAGCAATCGTTCCGCGCGCGAATACCGAAGCGCCGACGCGCAGCCCACTGGATTCGAGTTCCTGAGCCAAGGCGTTTGCGTTGAGCACGGGAACATTCACCACAATCAAGTTCTGCATGTTGGTCGTGCGAAGCTCTCCACCGGCGAAACGATCAGAGAGATCAGCCGCGGCACGCATCTGGTCAGCTGTAATCCGGCCGCCCAAAACGCTTGCTCCTACATAGCAGTAGCCCGCTTGCCGTTGCGCATGAATGCCGATGTGGTCGCGGTAAACGTCGGCGGGTGCCTGTTCCGGTTCCGCGGGATCGAGTTGAAATCCAATCCGGCGTTCCAGATCTTTCAGGAAGGTTTCCGCGGTCCATCCGTGGCGCAGGAACAAGAACTTCAGGCGCGCGCGCTCACGATGTTCGCGCAGCACATCCGAGTCGCGAAACAGCTCGGCAATTCCTCGGATCACAGGCAGCACCTGACTCCAGCGCACAAACGCGTTGAGGCGCGCACCCAGGTAAGGCTCCGTAGAGAGTCCGCCGGCAACGCGCAGGGAGAAGCCAACTTCCGGCTTCCCTCCAACGATGCGCGTATTCGCGGTCAGGCCAACATCATTAATCTCCGGATAAGGGCACCAAACCCTGCAGCCGGTGATTGAAATCTTGAATTTGCGCGGGAGATTGTAAAACTCGGCATTGCCCGCCAGCAGGCGCGACACTTCGATCGCGAGTGGAGAAGCATCGCAGATCTCGTCCGCGTCGAATCCCGCAACCGGACAACCGGTCACATTGCGCGTGACATCGCCGCAAGCGCCGGTTGTGTTCAGGTCGACCTTCCAGAGTTCCTCCAGCAATTCGGGAAGCGTCTCGATGGTGACCCAGTGCAGCTGAATATTTTGCCGAACTGTGAGGTCGGCAATTCCTTTCGCATAGCGCTGAGTGAGATTGGCGATGGTGCGAAGCTGTTGCGAGCGCAACTGGCCGTTGGGGATGCGAATCCGCACCATGAAGCAGGGTAGCGCTTTTCCTTCGCCGTTCTGTCCACCGGTTACACCCGCTCCGTCTCCCTGCGTGTACACGCCCCACCAGCGGAAATAGGTGCCGATCCATTCCGGAGGAATCGCGTCGAAGCCCTTACGCGCAAAACTGCGAATCTCCTCCAGGCCTTCCCAGGGATTCTTTGCCCGCTTCAGGCGCTCTACACGCTGGGCTTTCGTTTCTTTCACTGCTGCTATGTTTGTCATAGAAAATTGCCACCAATAAAAATCCCACCGCCAGATTGCTCTGGCGGTGGGTTATAAGTGCCGGTATTAAGAAGAAACTCTTAGGTCCGCACCCTCCCCGCGCCAGAACACACGCATGCGCAACAACAACAAACGCACATACACATCTGGCGAAGATTCTGGCTGGTAGACATGACCATTTACATTCTAGGCCGCCGACTCGGGAACCGTCAACGAACTAACGTAATTGCTTCGATGAATATTTTTGATCGAAAGAATCATAAAAATCGCATAGCGGTTTACTGGCACCTGCTTCCCCTATGGAATCAGGCACTTATCCGCCACAACAGTTGTTGTGTGTCCTTCGCTTGGCGATGCAAAGCGCGACTCCCGCCCGGGACAGGAAAAAGCGATTGACACTCGCGGCTCTGTCGCCTAGCATTTGCTTGGAATGACTTCGCTGGCCCATCGCCATCACCATCATCATCATGCGACGAGCGTGTCGGCGAAGGAGCGCGGATAGAACTTAGCACTTATAAAATCCGAGCCCGCTGACGCGAACTTCGCATCAGCGGGCTTTTTGTTTTGCTGAACGTTCCAAGCCTCATGGGAACGGCTTTTTTGGGCAGGAGAGCTTTCGATGAAAATTGATTTCAACAAAATGCAGGGGCTGGTGCCCGCGGTCGTGCAGGATGCAGCATCCGGAGACCTGCTGATGCTCGGCTTCCTGAACCAGGAAGCCCTTGACACCACTCTGCGCACTGGAATGGTCACCTTCTACAGCCGGACTCGCCAGGCTTTATGGACTAAAGGAGAGACTTCCGGAAACTACCTTCAGGTCGTCGACGCCTGGACGGATTGCGACCGGGACACGGTGCTGTTCAAGGTTCGCGTGCTGGGAGAAGGCAAGGTCTGCCACACGGGAACCCGATCCTGCTTCACGGAGGAATTGCCGCTCGGCGCGGACGCAGCAACTTTACCCGCGAGGACACGCTTATGAAGCTTCGTCTCGGCATTCCGAAAGGAAGTCTGCAGGAAGCGACACTGAGTCTGTTCACACGCGCGGGACTGCGAGTTTATACCAACGCACGATCTTATTTCGCCGCGACTGACGATCCCGAGATCGAATGCCTGCTCATCCGCGCCCAAGAGATGGCGCGCTATGTTGAACACGGCGCGCTCGACGCCGGGCTGACCGGCCTCGACTGGGTGCTCGAAAGCGGCCTCGAAGTGGTCGCGGTGACCGACTTGATCTATGCCAAGCAGAGCATGGGGAAGGTGAAGTGGGTGCTCGCGGTTCCGGAAGATTCCGGATTCCACAAACCCGAAGATCTGGAGGGCCGCATCGTTGCGACCGAATTGGTCAGCTTCACCCGGAATTACTTCGCAAACCGGAACGTCGGTGTGCGAGTTGAGTTTTCCTGGGGCGCAACCGAGGTCAAGCCGCCGTTGCTGGCGGACGCCATTGTCGAAGTCACGGAGACGGGCAGCTCGTTGCGCGCGAATCATCTCCGGATTATCGAGACTGTGCTCGAATCGAACACGCAGCTCATCGCCAACAAAGCTGCATGGGCGGACCCTGCGCGTCGACAGAAGATCGAAAACCTAGCCGTGATGCTATGCGGAGCTATGGCCGCCCATGGGCGAGTGGGCTTGATGCTGAATGTGCGCAAGCCCGATTTGGCCGCCGTGCTGGGGCTGCTTCCGGCCCTGAAGAACCCGACAGTCGCACCCTTAGCCGACGGTGAATGGGTTGCAGTCAACACGATTATCGAGGAACAAACGGCCTGGACTTTGATCCCCAAACTGAAACAAGCGAACGCGCAGGGGATCGTCGAGTATCCGCTGAACAAGGTGGTGATGTGATGCGCATACTCGAAGGCTCCCGTCGAAACCGATTCGTTGATGCTCTTGAGCAGCGAGGTGCAACCGACTTCGCGGACGTGGAACCTGCGGTGCGGCGCATCGTGAATGATGTTCGCAAGAACGGAGAGCGCGCCTTGCGCCGCTACGCCACGCGATGGGACGGGTTGGCTAAGAACGAGCCGCTGCGGGTTCCCGAACAAGAGCTACAGAAGGCATGGCAGCAGACGCCACCGGAATTGCAAGAAGCTATCCGTCAGGCAGCGGTCAACATTCGCCGCTACTGCGAATGGCAGAGGCCACAAGAATGGCAGCGCGAAATTCAGCCTGGTGTTTGGGTTGGACAACTGGTACGTCCGCTCGAGTCTGTGGGCTGTTACGTTCCCGGCGGCCGATATCCCTTGCCTTCCACTTTGCTGATGACGGTAATTCCGGCGCAGGTTGCGGGCGTGCGGCAGATTCGGGTTGTCTCGCCGAAACCGGCCACCATTACGCTGGCAGCGGCAGGCTTCCTGAATGTATCTGAGTTTTATCGCGTTGGAGGCGCGCAAGCCATCGGCGCGCTTGCCTACGGGACGGCGAACATCGCGCGCGTAACGAAGATCGTCGGTCCCGGAAATCGCTACGTAACAGCCGCCAAGAAGTGCGTCGCTTTCGACTGTGCTATTGAGTTTCTCGCGGGGCCCACGGAAGCAGTCGTGATCAGCGAAAACGGAGACCCGGTGTGCATCGCCTCTGATCTGGTAGCGCAAGCCGAGCACGACCCTGACGCGCTCTGTGTTTTCATTACGCCTGCTCGCGAACTAGCAAAGGAAGTGCAGAAGGAACTGCAAAAGCGCACACACACAAACCCGATCGCTCGAAAGTCGCTGACCCGCCGAGGTGCAATTGTGCTCGTGGCATCTCTCGACGAGGCCCTGGAGATCGTCAGCCGCATCGCGCCGGAACACCTGACGCTGCCAGCCGCACTTGCGCCCGCCGTGGGCAACGCAGGTTCAGTTTTTCTGAATGAGTTTTCGCCGCAGGCCGCGGGAGACTATATCTCAGGACCGAACCATGTGCTTCCCACTGGCGGTATGGCTCGTGTCCGCGGCGGCCTCAGTGTGCTCGATTTCGTCCAGGTCATCGCCTGCCAAAGCGTCAGTAAAGAAGGCATCCGGCAAATCGCATCCCCCGCGATTACTCTTGCGGAAGCGGAGGGCTTGCACGGACACGCCGAATCGCTAAGGGTGAGGTTCTTTCATGCTTGAAGCTCGCGCGGCGGTGCAGAAACTGCGGTCCTACCACCCGCCCCTCGCGGGGAGGCAGGGACTGCGCCTTGATTTCAACGAGAACACCATCGGTTGCTCGCCGCGCGTGTTGGCACGGATGCGCATGCTGGATGCGGAGGCTCTGGCTCGCTACCCAGACCGTGAGCCGGTCGAACGGGAAGTGGCGCGCTTCCTGGGATTGGACGCCGCACAACTCCTGCTAACCAACGGTGTGGATGAAGCGATACATCTTCTCTGCTCGACTTACCTCGAAGCTGGAGACGAAGCGATCATCGTCGTGCCGACGTTCGCGATGTATTCACTGTTTGCGCATGCCGCAGGTGCCCAAATCGTCGAGGTCCGCGGCGGCGCAGATTTTGTTTTCCCTGCGGAGGAATTGCTCGCTAAAATCAGCGAGCGCACCAGGCTCATCGCGGTTGCGAATCCGAACAATCCGACCGGGGCTGCGGTCTCAGAGGAAATCTTGTTTCAAATTGCTGAGGCGGCTCCGCAGGCCGCGCTCCTTGTCGACGAGGCCTACTTCGAATTCCACGGCGAGACGCTGCTTTCTCGTCCAGCACGTCTCTCCAATATTTTTGTGGCGCGCACTTTTTCGAAGGCTTATGGCCTGGCCGGACTGCGGATTGGCGTAATCGTGGGAGAAGCGCAACCGATGGCGATGGTGCGCCGCGTTGCCTCGCCTTACAACGTCAACGCAATTGCTCTGGCAGTTCTGCCCGAGGCTCTTCGGGACACAGCTTACGTAGAACACTATGCTGCCGAAGTGCGCCGCAACCGCGACGTGCTTCAGCAGGAGCTTTCCGCATTGGGCCTTCACTATTGGCCCAGCCGCGGCAATTTTGTTCTGGTACGCGTCGGCCCTGCGCACGAAGAATTCGTGCGGTCTCTGCGGGACCGAGGAATCCTGGTGCGGGATCGCAATTCGGACCAGGGTTGCGAAGGCGCGGTCCGCCTGACAGTTGGATCGGATGCGCATACTCAAACTCTGATCGCGGCGCTGCGCAGCGTAGTCGAAGACCTCGGTCTGCGCCGGGAGGTGCAGGCGTGAGGAAGGCCATGGTCCACCGCAAAACAGCTGAAACCGAGATCCACATTAATCTGAACATCGAGGGGCGGGGAAAGTACAAAGTCTCAACCGGGATTCGTTTTTTCGATCACATGCTGGAACTCTTCACGCGGCATGGCGGTTTCGATCTAACGCTCGCCGCGCGCGGAGATCTGGACGTGGACCAGCATCACACTGTGGAAGATGTAGGCATTGCCCTCGGCGAGGTCTTTGACCACGCACTGGGCGACCGGCGCGGCATCCTTAGGGCGGGCTACTTCCTGATGCCCATGGACGAGACCCTCGGACTCGCCGCCGTTGATTTCGGCGGCCGTGCCGTGGCGGTCGTGGAGACCAAAGTCCGTGCTTCTCGCGTGGGGGATCTGCAAACTGAACTGGTCCATGACTTCTTCGAAGGCTTCGCACGGGGCGCCCGTGCCAATGTACATGTGCGGGTGCTTTACGGCCGCTCCAGCCATCACAAGATTGAGGCGCTCTTCAAGGCCTTTGCCCGCGCCCTGCGCGTAGCGTGTTCCCGCGACAAGCAGTTAGGCCGCATGTTGCCCAGCACCAAGGGGCTTCTATGATCGTGATCGTCGACTATGGAGCGGGCAATTTAAGCTCGGTAAGGAAGGCATTTGACCATCTTGGCGCGGAGGTTACGATCACTGGCCAGTCCTCGACCATTGACGCAGCCGACAAGATTGTTCTGCCTGGCGTCGGCCACTTCTCGGCGCTATCCGCGCTAAATGTTGCGGGTCGGCGCGGCGCCTTGTTGAAAAGCATCTTTGCTGGCAAACCGTTTCTTGGGATCTGTCTGGGCATGCAGTGGCTGTTCGACGGCAGCGAAGAAGCTCCAGGTCTTCCGGGAGCGGCATTATTCTCCGGGCGGTGCCGGCAGTTTCCCGCAAAAGTGAAGTCACCGCATGTCGGCTGGAACAATCTTTCACTTTCCGGGGCGTCTGAGTCTGAGTGGTCGGAGCATAGAAAACGGGGGGCGGGAAGACCGGAGCCCGGGAAATCGGAGCTCCGGAAATCCAAGTTGCTTTGCCATCTGCCTTCGGATCCGTTCCTATACTTCACGCATTCCTTTTACGCGCCCGTGACGCAGGCAACCTCGGCGACCACCGATTACGGTCTGCCGTTTTCTGCTGCGGTTGAGCGCGACAACATTTTCGGAGTGCAGTTCCACCCCGAGAAATCGGGTGCGGCAGGGCTTCTCATTCTTAAGGCCTTTTGTGAGGTCTGATTGCTGACCAAGCGCATCATCGCCTGTCTCGACGTCACCGGAGGGCGCGTGGTGAAAGGAGTCAAGTTCAAGAATCTTCGCGACGCGGGCGACCCTGCGGAGTGCGCGGACGCTCATGCGCGCGACGGTGCGGACGAAATCGTGCTGCTCGATATCACGGCCACTAGCGACAATCGCCAGACCATGCTGGAAGCGGTTTCGCGTGCCGCACGCACCTTGTTTGTGCCGCTTGCAGTCGGTGGAGGTATCCGCACGATTGCCGACGCCGCCGCTGTTTTCGATGCTGGCGCCGACAAGATTGCAATTAATTCAGCAGCTGTGCACCGGCCGGAACTGATCACCGAGATTGGGATGCGCTTTGGCTCGCAGGCCGTTGTGGTTGCGATCGATGCGAAACGAAGAAATTCAAGCTTCGAAGTATTCGTGAATGGAGGACGCGTGCCCACCGGCCGCGACGTAATTCGATGGGCGTGCGAATCAGAAGCTCGCGGTGCGGGCGAGATCTTGCTGACTTCGATGGACCAGGACGGCACGCGAGCAGGTTTCGATTGCGAATTGGTTCGCGCCGTAGCGCAGGCGGTCTCCATTCCGGTCATTGCATCCGGCGGAGCGGGTTCGGTGCGCCATTTCGTGGACGTCTTCCGCGAAGGCCAAGCCGACGCCGCTTTGGCGGCTTCCATCTTTCATTTTCACATCGAGAGTATCGAGCATCTGAAGCGCGAACTGCACGCCGCGAACGTGCCCGTGAGGTGGCCATGCTGATTCCTTCGATCGACTTGATGGGAGGCAAGATTGTCCAACTCGCGCAGGGCGAAGAGAAGAAATTGGAGTTTTCCCATTTTGAGTACTGGATTGAGCGCTTTTCGAAATATCCACTGGTACAACTTATCGATCTTGATGCGGCCCGCGGAACGGGCGACAACCGCGCGTTGATCCAGCCGATTCTGCGGCGGTTGAATTGCCAGGTTGGAGGCGGCATTCGTGACCTCGAGGCGGCGCGGGACCTTCTTCATGCTGGTGCGCGCAAAGTGATCCTGGGGTCGGCGTTACTGGAGCGGGGCAAGATTAACGTGCAGACCGCACGCGACCTGGCTGAGTCCCTCGGCACTGCGCCGCTGGTTTTCGCAATCGATTCCAGAAAAGGACGAGTCGCGGTCGACGGTTGGCGCAAACAAACCGATGTTACGTTCCTAGACATGGTCCGCGCACTGGAGCCTTTTTGCGAAACTTTTCTCTACACCAGCATTGAAACGGAAGGCCTTATGCGCGGCATGCCTCTGGAGCCGGTTCATGCTCTCCGGAATGCCACCACCCGTCACCTCGTAGTTGCCGGCGGAATCACGACGCAACAGGAAATCGACACGCTCGATGCGATGGGAATCGACGCAGTTGTGGGCATGGCCGTGTACTCGGGAAAGATTCAGGCGTAAACGCGAATCAGGAAACCGAATGCAAGAAATGTGGAGACCTCACGCGCGCTTATTGCGGCTGCATGGTTTCGTCTAACACAGCTTTGCCGCCCTTATCCACGGTAACCACCTTGCTGATGGGAGCGTACCCGCTCAGAGTAATATCGATCACATAATTTCCGGGATCGAGCATTACCTCAACCGGAGACCCCTTGTCGAGCATGTGCTGGTTAACGGCGACTTGGGCCCCTTTGGGCTGAGTTCGAATGCTGACCGTTCCCTGGCCGGGCTGGCCGCTGTTTCCGCCAAACAGTTTTTTCATTTTCCCGACGGTCCGGATATTGTCCACGTTCCCCAAGGCGCGCAAGGTGGGCGACAATGCCACAGTCTGTCCGAACGCAAATTGGGCCGACGCGGTTTCATCGATGTATCCTGGTTTGCGAATCAGTACTACGTGCTGGCCTTTGTTCACGCTCACTTGTGCGGGCGTAAGTTTGCCCATGTCCCTGCCGTCGACATAAATGTTTGCGCCGGGCGGATTGCTGGTCACGGAAAGCGTCGCCGACAACTGATTGAGATGGATGACCACCGAAGACTTGCTGCCGGAAGCTACTTTTACGGTGCGTGAATCGGTAACGTAACCGCCCTTGCTTACCGTAACGGAGTGCGGTCCCGGATCGAGGCTGGACACCGATAATGGGGTCACCCACGTCGGGTCGGTTGCGCCATCGAGTTGCACCTGCGCACCCTGCGGCGTGGAATCCACGGTTATCTGGCCGGGCACGACGACGGGAGCTGCGACCTTCTTCTTGCTGTTTCGAGCTTTGGCCGAGCGCGGCGTCTCAGGCTCCGGCTCTGCGGCTTGGGCCTGCGGTGCTGCAACAGCCGCATGAGTTTCTGGAGTGCTTTGTGGCGCGCTCTGGGGCGTACTTTGCGCCACGGGTCCCGACTGCTCGGTTGCAGACTGGGTTTCCGTTACTGGAGCGGCAGGACGAGCGGATCCGGAATCATCATCGCCGCTGCCAATGCGCGACCACAGCCAGATCGTGACAATCAGAATCAGAGCAACCGCACCCAGGATCGAGTAAAGCATCAACTGCGGGGGAACATTCTTGACCTCTTTGATAGCCTTCTGCGCAACTTCACGCGGATTTACCTTCGGCTTATCTTCCTCGTCCGCATGACCCTCGAACTGGGTATGGACCGGGGCTGCCATGGCAACTGGTGGCGGTGGCGGAGCCTCGGGCTTAATAATCACTTCCTTGAGCGGAGGCAGTTCTGAGATATCGGAGAAACTGGTAGAGGTTGACTGAGCCGGCGCTTGTTCGGCCATCATCGGATCAACCGCAAGCTTCGGAGGCTCAAATGCGGGAGGCTCGGCGACCGCCGAGGACATGTAAGGCGACTCCTGCTCGGCAGCCTCGAAACTTATTGCTGGTTCCGAGGTCGACAAGTCGATCGAATTGTCGAATCCCGACGCCATGGAGCTCCCTGGCGCATTCGTTCCCCACCCAGCCGCAGCCGCGGCCGCCTTCGGCGCGGGAGATGACTGTGCCTGAGCCGGAATCGAAACCGGGTCTTGCCGCTTAGCCTGAACCCGAGGAACGGGTGCGGCAGGCACAACAAATTTTTCAGCCGGCTTCGCAACCGGCGGGGTGACGCGCGTAGCTGCCTGGGCAGTGGGCGTTACGGCACGTACCGGAACCGCGGGCGCTGGCGAAACAGCCTTCGCCGCTGCCGGTGGTTTCACCACCGCAGCCATGGGCTTGGGCGCCAGCTTGTTCGCCGCCTGTGGCTTCGATTCCTTACATTTTTCCAGACTGTCCAGCAACTCCCTGCCATTCTGATAACGCTCTGCAGGATCCTTCGACAGCGCCTTCATGATGAGATCGCTGAGCAAGGGATGGAGTTTCGCATTCAACTTCACGGGTGGCGTAGGGGTGCTGTCCAGGATGCGCTGGCGAACAGACTCCACATCCACGCCCTCAAAAGCTTTGCGATCTGTCACCATCTCGTAGAACATCGCGCCCAGGCTGAACAGGTTAGATCGGCCATCGATCTTGTCGCCCAGTACCTGTTCGGGCGACATGTAATGCAAAATCGAGGGCGTCTCGCCTGGCATGTCCGAGACGAACTTCCCGACGCTGGATGCCCCCATGCTCAGGATCTTGATGCTGCCGTCCCATGCGCACATAATCTTGGCAGGTTCCAGGCTGTAGTGGTGGACTCCAGCGGCATGAGCTTGGTCCAGACCGCTGCACACCTGCCTGCCGATATCGAGCAGGTCCCAGATGGAGAATCCCTCTTTTCGAGCAAGCATGGTTGCGATGCTGTTGCCCTGCACATAGTCCATGGCGACGCAGAACTGGCCATCCATCTCGCCCGCGCCGAAGATTGGCGTGATGTTCGGACTCGTCAGGCTCTTGGTGCTCTCCGCTTCTTCCGTCAAGGCCTGCTGCAGGGCTGCCGCTTTTTCTCCGAAGGCGCTTAATTGAATCGCCTTCAGCGCAACCGTTTGTCCGCTCTCAGGGTCATTGGCTTTGTAAACCGCCCCGGTCGCGGATTTCGCGAGCTCGCTTAAAATCTCGAAGTGACCGATCTTTGTGGACATTGCTTTCCCAGCCTCGTTCCCAACACGCCCTTCAAATTCCCCGGGCGCGGTCCGGAGTGAGTCAAACCTAGGATATATCTGTAGGGTTACAGGTTCGAGTTACCGAAGTACTGCGAGGAGTCAAGCAATATCTGCAAGTTAAAGATTCTACAAGTCGCAAAAATCGCAAATTGCTATAAAACGGGCGTAATGTCCCATTTTTTGGACAAATTGGGACAGTCACTTTGCGCTGAAAAGTATAGGGCTCAGTTCACCCGTCGCCCCGCCGCAGCACCGCTTGTACTTCCCGCAAACAATTTTGACTGCATATTTGGCGGCGTGGTCGAGAACTCAAGTTGCTCTGGCCACTGCCACGCCACCCTCGCGTACACGATGTCATCGCCGCTTGAGCCGAAGATTCTGACGCCGTTTTCGAAGTTGCCCGGCGTATCCACTGCGACCCACCTCAGCGACCCCATCGTGGACATTCAGCCAGTACAAACCCAGCCAAACCTCCGACCCATCGTTAAGGCTGCCGTAGAAATCTCCTGAAGTAGTTCTCGCAAACCCAGATACTCCCAAATCGCTGGGACTACCCTCCGGTAGTTGAAGGGGATACGTGCGGAAAGAGTTCGCCTCTTCGTCGTATGCGACGAACTGACGCCGCTCTCCGTAGTAAATCCAAGCCTTTTGGGTTGTGCGTGCGACAGCCGTTCCGCCTGCGACATGATGTCCGAAGAGCACACGATTTCCAATGGTTTTCCAGTCCGGGGCAACCTTCAGCAATCCCTGCGTAAAGCTGTAATGCCTGAGTATCGAATAGGAGGGATAGAGACGACAATTGTCGGACAGGAAGTCCTACCCAAAAACCCAGACGGTGCCATCCTCGGCGGGGCAAGTCATTTCTGCCATGAATGGGAACGTGGTGATCTGCCGTATGACCCTGCCCGACTTGTCCAACTGCGCCACGAATGAACTTGGCGTCCCGGCCTTGTCAAAGACCGTGGCAGTAGCGACAGCACCGCCGTCTTTGGTCGCAGCCGCATCCGTGACGCGAATCCTGTCCAAGTTCGGCGCAGTGAGGGTCGTCTTGAATGCGACTGTGCCGTCGCGGTTGGTCATGGCCACATTGGGTACTTCGCCATGGGAGTAGATGCTGTGATACGTTGCGTGGTCATTCCTCCACTGCGGCCCGTCAAGCCGTTCGCCGATGTTCACAGCCGTGATGTTCCCACTGGTATGCTGTTGCGGCAGCAGGTGTGTTTCGAGCTTTGTCGAGTGCGGCGTGGGAGCTACACTTTGCTGAGCTTGCGCCAAACCTACCAAGAGTAGAACGACAGGGGCACATGAAATTCGGCGCATGGGCGATCCTTTGCCGAAATTCGACTACACCGAACAGGAGCCACACTCATCGTTGTGGAAGGTGACGCGCCCGATGACGCCGGAAATTTCCTCGGTCGCGGGTCGGCGCTCTGGGATCGCGGGGTTCATGCGTTGTGGGGACTTGGGTGACGGTAGGTGAAACCCCGAAGGTAGAATCGTGGAGCCTATGGCCAAACGTAAGCCGAAAACACAGCCCACGTGGACAGATGTCAAAGCAAAACTCGCAGATTTTGATCGGGCAGCACTGCTGGGATTAATTCAAAGCCTCTACGCCGCGCACAAGGACAATCAGATGTTTCTCCATTCCCGATTTGGCTTGGCTGAGGACGTGCTGGAGCCCTACAAGAAAACCATTGATCGATGGCTTTGGCCTGACGTGCTGCGGAATCAGGACACCTCAGTCTCCCAAGCCAAGCGGGCCATCTCTGATTACAAAAAGGCGGTTGGCGATCCGGAGGGATTGGCAGAGTTGATGGTTTTCTACTGCGAGCAGGCGGCTGGATTTTGCAGCGACATCGCCAGTGACGATGAGGGATACTTCAATGCGCTGGTCCGCATGTTCGAGCAGGCGCTCAAAATCGTAAACGCACTATCGGTCGACCGCCGAGACGAACTTCTAACCCGGTTGGACGGTGTGCGAGTGATCAGCCGTAACATTGGCTATGGAGTCGAAGACGACATGGATTTCCTCATGTCGAGGTTCACGCCGAAGCGCCAGTAAGCCGACTCTGCGGCGATTTGGCTGCCGGGAGGGCTTGGGGTTGGACCGGGCGTTTCAGAGGTGATAGCAGCCTTTGTGGCACGTCTGGGCGTCATCTCGGCTCTGCGGGGATTACAACTCTTCACTTTTGTCCCTGATAGTCAGTTTGAACTGCCAGCCCTCAAAGGTCATCAAGATGCGGCCAAACTCCTCCCAGCCGATTTCTCGACCGTCGATAATGAGAAGTGGAACCCGGCCTTTGCGGGCATCGTCCCACGCAATCCGTCCACACACTACTCGGTCGTCCGAGATTTGCAGTCCGTGCTCACCGTTCTTGAGATGTTTGGTGGACAGGGCACGCCGCATTTTTTCGATCAATCGACCGAGCAGAACCAGCAGGTCTTCCTCCGGATCGCCGATGATCTGGAAGCGGTAGCCAGATGGATGTCCGTCGCAAAGCTCGAAAGCGTCGAGCGCGACTCCGGTGCCGAACAAATAGGTGCGAAAGTGAAACTCGCGGACTTCTCCAGAGGAGTCAACGAGACCCACAGGCTCGAACTTGGCGTTTTCGAATCCTGTCAGCCCAGCCGATTCCGCCACTTCCTGGTTGAAGCACTGACTACAGAGATGTCGATATCCAGCTTCAATGGAACCGTAATTGACGATGTCATAGTCCGGTGTCGTCCGGGCGCAACTATCGCAGCGAGTTTCCCGGCTTCGCGTCGATTGAGCTTGATCATCCAAGTTCAGTGAGCATAACAGACCGTTCGCACAATTCGGTTTGCCGCTTACGTCTCCTCAATGGACCAACAGTTGCCAGCCGACTCTCGCAACTTCGCTGCCAGCTTCCCGCGAATCCGCAGAGGGATTGCCAGTTCGTGTCCCATCGTGAAGGTCACGTACTCGAATACCCAGCCCTTGTTTCTTCGCACCTTGATCACGCTCCACTGAACAAGGAGTGGAGGGTGCATGAACCGAAAAAGAAACATGCTGGCTAAATACAAACCCTGCTGACTGACGCCAAGCGTCAACACGTTGTTGTAGTTTGCCATCCTCACACGTTTCCAGTTGGTCAGCGACATCAATTCGTCCAGAATTTCCCGCAATCGTTGAAGCCGACGTTCGTGATCCGCGCCGAGTTTGTTCTAGCAGCCCCCAAGTACAGACTGGCGCTCGAAAAAGATTGACCGGCGTCCGATAGACCCTACCTGACTTTCGACCTATGTGCGTCAGGATTCCGAAGCCCTGCGATCGGTCGGGCGAGACAGCTCGTGATTCGCTGCGGGGCCTCATCTAATTAGATGTGCTTTTTGAGCAATAGGGGACAGTTCTCCTTCGACCCGTTTACTAAACTCGGGTGAGGAGAAGCAAACATGTCTTTATCCGAGAAGGTCGGACTGCTGCTTGCGGCTCGCGCTGCGACTGATCCTGACGCCGCAAAGTTGCTGGAGATGTTCACAAAAGCCGAGAAGATGTTGAACGAGAGTTCGATACTACCAATCGGTGATGAAATG
>Ga0210383_10001473_pt1 | contig 21579 bp, 16 predicted proteins | sample IncBWC14OmetaG_FD_160072 | JGI IMG/M metagenome (GOLD analysis project Ga0210383, IMG submission 160072) | Forest soil microbial communities from Barre Woods Harvard Forest LTER site, Petersham, Massachusetts, United States - Inc-BW-C-14-O ... | reverse complement strand
AGTGAAACGCTCCACCGCGATCACCATTGTCGCCGGGCTCTACCTGCTTTACAAACTGGTTGCCTCGGGTTTCGGCGCTGCGTTTTCGTAAGACCATTCTGGCGAAACTGCCATGCCCAGAGGTATGCTTGAGGAGGAGGCGTCATGAAACGAATGTTTGCTTTGCTCGTGTTGTTTATGTGCACTACCCTTCTGTTCGGGCAAGACAAATCTGAGCAAACCAAGGCCGAGCCCGCCAAGCCTGCGGAAACGAAGGCCGAGTCCAGCAAGAATCCGGTCAGTGATGCAGTGCGAGAAATGTTTGCGCGCCAGCAGAAAAATCTGACCGAAGCCGTCGACGCCATGCCCGCCGACAAGTTCGGCTACAGTCCCACGCCAGCGCAGGCGCCCTTCGGCCATCTGGTGATGCACATCTCCATGTCCAACATCGAACTGTGCAGCAAGGCCGGGAGCATGCCTCCTCCACCGATGAGACCTGCTCCCGAAACTGACAAGGTCAGGCTGCAAGCGGTCCTGACACGGTCGTTCCTGTACTGCGAATCTGCCCTCAGTAGAGTCGACGATTCCAAGCTCGGCAACCCGGTCGAAATCTTCGGCGGAAAACAGACGACCGTTGCATACGCGCTCATCGCCCTGACCAACACCTGGGCCGATCACTACAGCGAAGCCGCAATGTACCTCCGCCTGAACGGCGTACTACCACCCACAGCCGAGCCCAAAAAATAACCCTGTAGAGACATAGCTGGCTATGTCTCTACCATGCTTCGTATCAGGATATGGCTTCAGCCATATCGCAAAATCCAAGGAATGCGGCTTCAGCCGCTGCCGACCTGAAGACTACTGAATCTGCACCAACCCGCGCGTGTCCGGTACCGCCTGCTGCGGAGCCCGCCAGGAATCGAAGATCGACACCTGATGCACGCAGGAAACTGTGCAATGCGGAGCGCAGGATTTCTCGGTCACGTATTCCCGCCGAATGTCACGAATGCTGTAATTCTCCAGCGGAATTCCAGGATAGCCGCGTTGCTGCGAGCAGTAGTGCACCAAGCCGTCCTCGCAGATATACAAATAACGCGCCCCAGCCCGGCAACGCCACTGGTTCGGCCGGCCCTGCGCGATGTTGTCCTGAAAGCCATTAATGCGCGTGAAGCTGCTCTTTTCCATCGCCTTCATCTCGTGATACACGCGCTTTTCTTCGTCCGCCAGCGGCTGCAGTTGCCCGCTGCCGTCATGAATGATGCCAATTGTCGAGCTGAAACCCAGCTCCAGCGCACGTTTGCCGATAGTCAGTGCATCCTGCGGATTGCAAACGCCACCGCCCACTACGGAATTAATGTTCACATGAAAATCCGCGTGCTCGGCCAGCAGTTCAAGTTTCTTGTCGAGAACCTTAAGGCTTTTCTTGGAAACATCGTCCGGCGTGACGTTGTCGATCGAAATCTGCAGCCATTCCAGTCCAGCACGATTCAGCCGCTGAATGCGTTCCGCAACCAGCAAATAGCCATTCGTAATTAGCCCCGCGATCATTCCGCGCTTGCGGATGCGGCGAATAATTTCATCTAGTTCAGGATGCAGCAGCGGTTCGCCGCCGCTGATCGTGATCACCGATGTGCCTAGCTCGGCCAGCTTGTCTACCCGCGCGAACATCGTCTCCGTTGGAACCGGCTTGGAGAAATCGTCATACTCGTTGCAGTATTCACAAGCCAAATTACAGCGCCGGATGGGAATAATGTGCGCCAGCAGCGGATGATCCGTGGACACAAACGCCCGCGCGACCATGCTCGCTCCCCGAAGATTTCGGTGGAGCGCCAGCACGCGTCGGCGCAGATTTGTAGAGCGCGAAGGCATGAATTTGTGGTGCTCCTATTAGACCACACGAAGCCGTTACCATCTCCGGTCTACCATCGACCGGACGTTTTTAGAGGTCGAACGGCGGCAACCTACGGTAAGAACTCGTGGCCCGCATCGCGCAAAGCCTGCAAAGCGATTCCGGCGTATTCCTCCCCAACCAGCACATAATCAGTATCGAATGTCGAGATTGCGAAGATAGGAACCTTCTTCTCTGCCAGCGGATCGATCACCGAAGCCAGAATCCCGACCTCCGAAAAAGAGAACGGTCCTTCGACCTTAAAGCAAACCCATGGACTCTTTGGCTGGTGTTCGTCGGGCACACTCTCCGCTCCACAAACAACGGAAAGCTCGTCTTTGGTTCGCGTAACCGAGCTAAAGGGACCACTCCAAACCCAGCCGGGAAGTTGGGAGTCGGGCGGCAACCGGCAGACTGCAAACTTCCCTGGCACTCGCGAGAATCGTAACGCACGTCCGCTCATGAGTCCTTTATCGATGTCAAAGCCCAGGCCTAAGACCTGGCTGCAGCCGCGTCAAACAGATTCAGGAAACCAAGCTTCTTTTCCGCCGGTAGGAACGAAGCTTCGAAAGAATTTCTGGCTAATTCGCGCAGGTGCTCGTCGGTAAAACCGAAAGTATCCTGTGCGAGTTGATATTCCCGGCTCAGCGAAGTACCAAACATCGCAGGGTCGTCCGTGTTCAAAGTCACCATCACACCCTGATCAAAATAATTGCGCACCGGATGCTCGGCAACCGTCGGACAGATGCCGGTCTTCAGATTGCTCGTAATGCAAATCTCCACCGGAATCTGCCGCGTAGAGAGCGTCTCCACCAGTTCGGGATCTTGCGAAGCGGTAAACCCGTGACCGATTCGCTCGGCCGGAAGATTGAGTGCGCCCCAGACCGATCCCGGCCCGGCAGTTTCGCCAGCGTGCGCCGTGAGCCGAAGCCCGTTGGTCGCGGCGAAGGAGTAAACATCGCGAAACAGTTCTGGAGCCGCCTGCCGCTCGTCCCCGCCGATGCCGAATCCAACCACGCTCGGGCCTTTGTATCGCACAGCCAGCTCGGCTACTTGTTGCGCCTTGTCCGCGCCGAACTGCCGCACCGCATCAAAGATCCAAAGCAATGAGACTCCGAAGTCGCGTTCTCCACGTTCCCGCCCGCGCTCCAGTCCAGCAAAGATCGAATCGAAATCCTGCTTGCGCCACAGGCAGACACCCACAGAAACGTACACTTCCGCGTGCAGCACGTTTTCCGCTTTGAGCCCTTTCATCAATCGATACGTGATGAGTTCGTAATCTTCGGCGGTCTGCAACTCTTCGGTCACGCTCTTAAATGCCATCAGGAACCCGGTGAAGTTCTGATAGCGGTAAAGCTGCTCGACTTCCGCAAGCGTGGCTTTTTTTCCATGATGCTGCTTCAACTCAAGCAAAGTAGGAGGATCGATCGAACCTTCAAGATGCAGGTGCAGCTCAGCCTTAGGAAGCGAAACGATGAAGGCGCTCGGCGCAGTGACCGCCATACAGCGATTCTACAACCCGAAGGCCAGCGGCACGAATAGCGCTTTGTGGGGGCATCCCAGCTCTGTCATCCCGAGCGTAGCAGCTGATTCGCAAAGCGAATCGGCTACGCTGTCGAGGGACCTGCTTCCGATAGCGTCACGATAACGCCGTCCGAGTTGAGGCACTACGCCTTCTTGCAGAACTCGCTGTGATGCCGGCTATAGAGGTAGTAGACAGTCAGCCCAATAGCCAGCCAGGCGAAGAATCTCAGCCAAGTCAGAATAGGCAAGCCGGACATCAGCAAAACGCAAAAGAACACACTCAGCACGGGGGCCGCGATTCCGCCTGGGGCGCGGAAGCCGCGATGGCGTCCCGGATCGCGATACCTCAAAATGATCACGCCAATCGAAACCAGCACAAAAGCGAATAGGGTTCCGATGTTCGACAAGTCGGAAAGGGTCCCAATATCCAGAAAGCCCGCCGGAATGCCAACCAGGAAACCGGCGATCCACGTCGCCGTAGCGGGGGTGCGAAATCGCGGATGCACCCGTCCGAACAGTCGCGGCAGCAGCCCATCGCGAGACATGGAAAACCAAACGCGAGCCTGTCCAAGCTGAAATACCAGGAGCGACGAAATCATTCCCATCATCGCGCCGAAGAGCACTCCCAGATGAATCCAACTCAGAGTGTGTGAGCCGGTTTGGACCGTCAGCAACTTCAAAGCGTTGACTACCGGGGCGGCGTCGTCGCGCACTGACGCCCAGGGCACGATCCCCGTCAGCACAATTGCGACCCCAATATACAGAACGGTGCAGACGACGAGCGTAGCGATAATCCCAATTGGCAAATCGCGCTGCGGATTGCGCGCTTCTTCCGCCGCGGTCGAGACCGAATCAAATCCAATGTAGGTAAAGAAAATAATCGAACCGCCGGTCAGGATGCCCGACCATCCCATGGGTGCGAACGGATGCCAGTTGCTGGGATGCACATACTCGGAGCCCACAATCACGAATGCAAGAATGGCCGCGATCTTGAGGATGACCATGACATTATTGGCCTCCGCCGACTCGCGGATGCCGCGCACCAGGATCACGGTCAAAATCATGACCACGAGAAACGCCGGAAAGTTGAAGCCAAAGTGCAGGCCCGGCGTATAAAGCACATTGCCCTTCAGATCAGTGAGCCCTCCGGGCAAGTACGCCGGCGAAATCCAACGCAATGCAGGATGAAATCCGAACCAGTCAAACATGCCCACCAAATGCGCTGAGAAGCCAACGCTCACGGCCATGTTGCTGACTGCATATTCCAAAATCAGATCCCAGCCAATGATCCACGCAATCAACTCGCCCATGGTCGCGTAGGTATAGGTGTAAGCGCTGCCCGCAATCGGAATCATCGACGCCAGTTCGGCGTAGCAAAGCCCCGTAAACCCGCACACGATGGCTACGAGAACCAGCGACAATGCCAGCGCTGGCCCCGCGCCCGGCCGTCCCAGCGAAGCATGATGCGTGACCAGATAGTCGAGTAGGGGCGCGTTGAGGATGGAGGAAGTATCGAAGCTCTGCCCGCCGATGGCAGTTCCGATGACCGTAAAAATGCCCGATCCAATCACCGCGCCAATGCCGAGAGCGGTGAGCGAAACCGGGCCGAGCGTCTTCTTTAATTTTCGATCGGGCTCTTCCGAGTCCGAGATCAGCTTGTCGATCGACTTGCAACAAAAAAGCTGGTTGTCCGAAGTCCTTGGGCTGCCCTGATTGGCGGTCGTCGGTGTCTGGGCCAAAGTGTTCTCTATAAAAGTAATTAGTTTAGCAATCAAGCATTCAGCACTCAGCCCGGAGGGCTAAGTGCTAAATGCTAAATGCCAAGTGCTGCCATTACCGCTTCGCTGCGCCGCGAACCATCTTCTTCACTTTGCGCTTCTTCGAGCCACGGGCATACTCCCGCGGCTTGAGCGGTTTTTCGGCTTTTACTTTCTTGCGTGCAGTGCGTTTCGACTTCTTGCGTTCTTCCTTGGTTAGCTTTTTTGTGTTTGCCATGATTGCATCCTGATTAGATTTGTAATTTGGTAATCGCTTAATCGGGCAATTGGAAAATTACTCAATGACCCGATCACACGATTTCTGAATCTTCCTAAGCCCGTTCCAGCTGGGCATACTTCTCCACCAGCTTCTTCAAACCGAAGCGAGGGAATTGTACCGTAATCTTGGCCTCTTCACCCTCACCTTCTCGCTGGTAGACCGTCCCTTCGCCATATTTCGGATGCCGTACCTTCTGCCCCGGCCGGAATCCCTTCTTGCCTTTGGGCTCCTCAACCAGCGTTTTCGGGATGTTGAACTTCTTCCCCCGCGAAGCGAAAAACTCCGCAATGTTGTCGATGGAATTGTAGCTGCGCCCGGAATAAGCCGGAGCCCGCTGCGGATTATGCGCCGCCCAATTCGCGCTACTCTGATCCTCGTCTTCATACGCGTAATGAACCTGCTGCTCCGGCTCATGCCGCGCGGGCGCCCCAACCCGCGAAGACTCCCGCTTTCGCCGAGAACCTCCAAGTTCCTCCACCAGCCCCGCCGGGACTTCCTCCAAAAATCGCGAAGGCACGCTAGCCTCTGGCAAATCCGTTCCATATCGCCGGCGATACACCGCGCGAGTCAAGACCAAAGTGTCCATAGCCCGAGTCATGCCGACATAACACAGCCGACGTTCCTCCTCGATATCGTCCGGCTGCAAGAACGTCCGCGAATGCGGAAACAAACCTTCCTCCAGCCCACAAAGAAAGACCAAAGAAAACTCCAACCCCTTGGCCGCGTGAAGAGTCATCAAAGTAATCTGAGCCCGCTCATCGTAAGCGTCGGCGTCGCTGACGAGAGCTGCATGATCGAGAAACTGATCCAGCGTCTCGCCCCGATCGCGTGAATCCATAGCCGCATTCACCAACTCGCGCAAGTTCTCAATCCGCGAATAAGCCTCCGGTGTGTCCTCTTTTTCAAGCTGCGTGATATACCCAGTCCGATCGATGAGGAATTTCAAAATCTCCGCCGTGTTAGCCGCCTCTCCGGGAGTCCGAAAGCCGGACTCCTGTGTCGAGCGGGCGCCCTCGCCCGCTTCAGCCGCCACAACATTCTCAGCTGGAGCATCAAAATCCACAGCCCCAAAGTCGAAGGAAATGTTGACATCTTCCGCAGGGTCAAAGGAAACGTCTGAGTCGGATTGCTGCACTCCGCCGGGAAGATTCGCGTCGTCCGAAGCGGGCGAGGGCGCCCGCTCCACACTTTGTTCCAGGCGCTCCACATAACTCCCCGCCAGCATCGCCCGGCCATCTTCAATCAGCCGCCGAAAACTCTGCAACGCTCCAAGCGCCCGCTGCGGCAAAAGCTGGCGCCTAATCGCTTCCCGGATCGCGCCCCACAACGAAACCCCAGTCTCCAGCGCAACCCGTTCTAAAACTTCAATGGTAGTCTTTCCAATTCCACGTACCGGAGTATTGATCACCCGCAGTAACGAGATCGAATCATCCACATTGTGGATGACCTTCAAATACGAAATCATGTCCTTGATTTCGGCCCGCTCGTAAAACGAAAACCCTCCCACTACGTGATACTTCAATTGATACCGGCGCATGGCCTCTTCAAACAGCCGTGACTGCGAATTCGTCCGATAAAGCACTGCCGCCCGCGCATTTTCGCCCTGGTCTACAGCTTCCCGCAGATACTTCGCAATGTAATCTGCCGCAAAAAGCGCCTCGTTTTCGCCATCAGGCGCTTCGTAATAACCCAGCCGCGTGCCGCCCTGCCGCGAAGTCCAAAGATTCTTGCCTTTGCGCTTGAGATTATTCGATACCACCGCCGACGCCGCCTGCAGAATGTTCTGCGTCGACCGATAATTCTGTTCCAGGCGAATGATCTTCGCCTCTGGGAAATCTTTTTCAAACTCAAGAATGTTGCGGATGTCCGCACCACGCCACGAGTAGATCGACTGATCCTCATCGCCGACCGCGCATATGTTATGCCGCGTGCCCGCCAGCAATCGCATCAATTCATATTGTGGACGATTCGTGTCCTGATACTCATCGACCAGAATGTATTGAAACCGCCGGTTGTAGTATTCGCGCACCGAAGCCGAAGCCTTCAGCAGCCGCACGGTCTCTAGCAGCAGGTCATCGAAATCGAGCGCATTCGCTTTCGCCAATTCTTTTTTATACTCGGCGTAAATCTGCGCCACCCGCTCCGTCTTCGGATCCGCCGACTGCAAATAAACTTCCTGCGGGTCGAGCATGTGATTCTTGGCCCACGAAATGTGCGCCAGCACAGCCCGCGGCGTAGTCTGTTTGTCGTCAATGCCCAACCGCCGCATCACCGACTTGACCAGTTGCTGCTGATCGTTCTCGTCATAAATCACAAAGCTTTTCGTATGCCCGATCGGCGGCGCGCCCGGAACGGAAGATGGGATGCGCATCGCCTCGATATCCCGCCGAAGCACGCGAACACAAAAAGAATGAAATGTAGAGATGACGGGCTTCGCGATCGACAACCCGCCCACCAGTTTGTCCACGCGCTCCACCATCTCCGAAGCCGCTTTGTTGGTGAACGTCATCGCCAGAATCGACTCCGGCATCACGCCCATGTTCTCGATCAAATAGGCAATGCGGTAGGTAATAACGCGAGTCTTTCCGCTCCCCGCACCAGCCAGAATAAGCACTGGCCCATCGGTGGTTTCAACAGCCTCACGCTGCTGCGGATTCAGTTGGTCAAGGAAAGACAAAGTAAGGGAAGGCTCCAAAGCCACTCTGTAGATTTTACAGGGATTCCGAATCAAGTTCTTTTTTAAAGGCACAAACAGGCTTCGAAAAGGGGAAAGCGGTAACCGCGATGTCACTTATTCAATTTCGCCGACCAGTTCAACATGACGGACATCGGCACGGTCTCGGTCTGCTTCATCTGCGTATTGATCAGGAATTTCTGCCCGTCCTCACTCACGTCATAAGTAAACTGTTCCGAAGTCGCAAGCAGCTCTCGAGGATTGGCCTGAAACAACGCGATTGGGGTTCCGGGATCGAAATTTCCCCCGGTCGTCACCGGCACAGACATCATTTTGCCATCTGGAGAAAGGTAGAACAGCTCTTTGCCATCGCTTCGCCATCTAGGCTGCTCTCCGCCCGCGTTGGAAACTTGCCACTTTCCATGCGCTTCGGGAAAAGATGTCACATACACTTCCCATCGCCCGTTTTCGTTGGAAGAGTAAGCCACCCACTTCCCATCCGGCGAAAACTGGCCGCCCTTCAGCGTCGATGGCGCTTTCAAAAACTGGCTGCTTCGCAGATCGGGAAGAGTCACAAACCATAGGTCCGCGCCCCGCTCATAAAGGACATATTTCCCGTCGCGCGACCAGGAATTCGGAAATTTATCGGGACCACCTTGTACGGCTGGTTTTTCTTCCTCCGCGCCGTTGGCGCTTTTGACATATAGGTCGAACTTGAGATTGCGATTCGAAGCAAAGACTAACCGCGTGCCATCCGAACTCCATATCGGCATGGAGTCAATCGATGGATCGAACGTAAGTCGCTGTGCGTTGTCGTCTTCCAAACTGTAAGTCCAAATATCCGTGTTCTGGCTCGCCTGGTCCGTCGTATCCGCAGCCATGACTTTTCCGTTTCGAGCCAGAGATATATTGCCGTACACGCCCGGTCTTACCGCCAGGCCAAGCTCTTTCCCTTTGCGGTCAAACCAGAGAACTTGCGACGCGCCCGTCCCGCTGCTCTTTTGCGACACCAGCAGCCCGGCATCCGTGGCCGCGAACACCGCCTTCGCGACCCGCGGAAAATACTGGACGTCCGTCAGGATGGGCGCGGGTTCCCCGGTCAGTTCAAATTTCGTAGCGTCGAAACGCTGCACAAAGAGAGTCTGATCGCGGTAATAAAACAAATATCCCGGTGCGGCATAGGCGACATTCGCTCTGGCTTGGATAATCTCCCGCTTTTCGTTCGAATTCAGGGACCCGAGGTAAACCGTATGAAGAGCCTTTTCCCCCGAAAGATTCACCGCCAGATACAGGTAATGGATTCCATCCGGCAAAAACACGGGCCAGCGATGACTGTCTTCTGCTTTGCTTCTGTCGGGGAACGTGACTGGCGTGGCTGTTCCCCCTGAAGCTTGGATTCGATACAAACCAGCTCCCAGTTGCCCGCTCGGCGTGAACAGAATCACGCCGTCTTTATTCCATGTGCCACCACGGCCTGTCGGCGCATCGCAGAGCGTCTGCACCGCGCCACTGGAAAACTCCAGCTTCTTGAGTCTCCCATCCGCAAAGAACGCGAGCGCCCGTCCGTCCGGCGACCAGAACGGAAACATAGCCCCCTCGGTATTGTCAACGCTGGTCGCTTCCTGCGATCCCGGTTCATAAATCCACAAGGCGTTCTTTTTGCCCGCTTCCCGATAGCCCACCACTGCGACCGTATGGCCGTTGGGGGCTACAGCAAGGTCGCGCGCAGCAAAAGGAAGCGGAGCGGAAAAATATGTCGTCTCTTCCGCCGGCCTCGAACTGCGCCACCACATTGCGCCCGCGATCAAAATCAAAGCCAGCGCGCCCGCCACTAGCCATGCCAGCCGCTCCCGCGTCTTGACTGTTTCTTCAGACTCCTTCGTCTCCCTTGCCTGAGTTGTGCTTTCCGCGATCCACTTCAGCTCGAGCCTCACATCGTGCGCGGCTTGAAAGCGGTCGTCCGGATTTTTTGCCAGGCAGGTGCTTACTACGTGCTCCAGTCCCGGCGGGGTAAGCGGTTGCAGCTTCGAGAGCGGCTCCGGCTCTTTCTCCAGGATCGCACTGGCCACGCTGATCTGGCTCTTGCCTTCAAATGGCCGCGCTCCTGTCGTCATTTCGTAGAGAATCTCACCCAGCGCAAATAGGTCGGATCGTGCGTCGGCCTCCTTGCCCTCAATCTGCTCCGGAGACATGTACTGGATTGTGCCCACGATCGCGCCCGCCGTCGTAAGCGGCGACATCGGGCTTGCTGCGCTCATCGTGACCGCTGCCGACAGAAGCGGCGCAGTCGACGCCGCCGCACTCAAGCCGCCGCTTGTCGCCTTCGCCAGGCCAAAATCCATCAGCTTGGCGCCGCCCTTTGTCAGCATGATGTTGCCCGGCTTCAAATCGCGATGCACAATCCCCGCCCGGTGCGCCGCCTCCAGCGCTTGGCTGACCTCGATTCCAATTCGCAGCACTTCTTTTACCGGCAACGCACCGTTCTTCAATCGCTCCGCCAGCGTCTCTCCTTCCAGGTACTCCATCACCAGAAAGTCGACGCCATCCTGGTGCCCGAGGTCGTGCAGCGTGCATATTCGAGGATGATTCAGAGAAGATATCGCTCGAGCTTCGCGCTCGAATCGTTCTTTAAATCCTGGGTTCAGGGAAAGGTGCTGGGCTAGGACTTTGATCGCGACCGTGCGGTCCAGGCGGGTATCCCGCGCGCGATACACTTCCCCCATGCCACCCGCGCCCAGCTGCGATTGGATTTCATAAGGCCCGAGTTTTGTGCCAGAGGCAACGGGCATGAATGCGCGCAATTATAACGCTCGGAAGGGTCGTTACCTGCGACGAGGTCCGACCGCCGCGGCTTTAGCGTGAGCTAACGGCTTGATCCGCCGTACCTTACCCGACAACTTTTTAGCGGCCCGCTTCAGATTGTAAGCCGACTGCAAATTCAGCCAGAACTGCTCGGAAGTCCCGCAATACCGGGCAAGAAGTACGGCAGTTTCGGGTGTAATAACGCGGCGCTCTAGCACGATGTCGTTGATCGTCGGTGTCGAAATGTGAAGCTGATGAGCCAGCCGATTCTGGCTGATACTCATGGGCTCCAGAAACTCTTCGCGAAGGATCGCTCCCGGATGAATTTCCCAACCTGCCTGTGCGCGGAATAGACACGTCATTTCTCCTTGCGGCTTAATGTTAATCGCGATGCTGCGTTGCCGACCCCGAGCCGACACGCGCCGCCTTGCACTCCTCGCACGGACACCAATCCCGCAAGAACTGCCACGAATAGATCCCCAACTCATGATCGTCGTTGAAATGAAACTTGATCGCGTACTTGCCCACGCCCTCGGCCGAAGTCGCCCTAACGGCCGCCTTGAACATAGGCAAGGCCCCAGGCGCAAGCTTCGCTGCTTCTCCTGGCTTCCGATGCGTCTTGCCACGCTCCTCGTCGCACAGCGCGCACGGACAGGCATCCCGCAGAAAGGGAAAGGAATAATGCGAGCGGTGCCCATCCTTCCACTCGATATCGAGACCCGTTCCCGTGCTCAGATTAACCTTCACCGACTTCGGGTCTGCCATAGTTCAAGTATCGCATAGCCCTCCCGACGGCTCCTTTGCCCCAAAACCTTGTCAAGCCCCCGCAAAGGCCAAATTGCACTCAACTGCCTGATTCCATTCCAAATATATTTTCCGGAATTCGCGGTATTTACCTATCTCAACCTGTCATACTAGTAGTTAGGGACTACGGCGCGGATAATCCCGTGAGAGACTGGGGACTCCGACCCGGAAAGTAGCCAGTAAGGGCTAAGTCCTTTGAAAGAGATATTTTAGGAGATATCTCGAAGAGTATCACGTGTTTTCATAGACTTGCAGGTGAAATGCGGCTTCGTTGATGGCGTATCTCTTCTGTAAGTCCTTTAGAAGTGATATTTTGGAAGGGTATCTCCGGCGCTGTCTCTTTGTTTTCATAAGGTTATCGAGAAATCGCAAATTTATCGATATTAACTGGTAAATATCATCCTATAGACATTAACTTAGTGGTAATCAGCAAGCCACGGTCACGGGCGCACCGATAAGGGAATAGCCTCCACGCTCCTGCCATGTTAGAAATAGAACGGCCTCGGCCCAAATTCCCAGAATGCCAGATTCTGCTCAGATAGAAGCGGTCATGCCGCCCGAGGTCAGCTCGCCCGAGGATGTGTCTCATCTTTCCGGCAAGATCGCCGACCGCCACGGCTTCGTCACCTCGAGCGACGACACTCAGCTCTTCTATCGTCACTGGCCCGCGAGCAGCAAGTGGAATGGCCGCGTGGTCGTGGTGCTCCACGGTATTGGATATCACAGCGCCCCCTACAAGATCATCGCCGACGCGCTCAATCCTCAAGGCACCGACGTCTACGGCCTCGACGCTCGCGGGCACGGACTGTCGCAGGGACGACGTGGCTTTGTCGGCAATCAGGCTGAAGTGGGAGCGGATGTCGAATGCATGATCCGCTTGGTGAAGGAGCAGCGGGCGTCGGCCCGGATTTTTCTCCTGGGCGACAGCATGGGTGCCGATCTCGCCCTGAACTATGCCAAGCGAAACAGCCGAGAGTTGGCTGGCCTGATCCTGATGGCACTGGCTCTGAACCTCGACCTCAGCCAGTATCTGAGCCTAGAAAGCCTCAGCCTTATGCCCTACCTGGTGCTGGCACACCGACAGCCAGTGATAAGTTTGGTCGGCAAACGTCTTGACCAGAGTTCACGCGACCCCGAGTTCATTGCCCGCCGTCGCATCGATCCCTTGTCCTACAAGAACGTCAGCTTTGGATACCTGTTCGATGTGCTGCGCATAGTCTTTGGCTGGAGATGGAAAATCGCTCCCCGCGTGCACACTCCTACTCTCATGATAAAAGGCGGGAAAGACCGGGTCGTGAGCCACCGCGAGTGTGTAGCGTTCGACAAGCTCTCGGCGTCCACAGACAAGTCGTTCAAGCTATATCCGGAGGTGCCGCACACCACGCTATGGGATCCGGAAACGCCCGAAATTTTGGATGTAGTCGGCAAGTGGATTCTGGAGCGCTGAGGACTTTTGGTTCGCATGGGCTGGCCTTTGTTGGGCCTAGTCGGTTGCGCACTATTTCCAAAGTACCCGGCTTGCCGAAATTGCCCCAACTCCGGTAAAATCTATCTTTTACACAAGAAGCTCTTAATTTCTTTGGAGTCGTCATGGCACAAGTTTGTGATGTATGCGGGAAAGGCCCGCAATTCGGAAATACCATCAGCCACGCGCACAACGTTTCGCGGCGCCGTTGGAACGTCAACCTGCGCCCGGTGCGCGCCAAAGTAAAGGGCGGCGCCAAGCGCATGCGCGTCTGCACCTCCTGCCTGCGCAGCGGCAAAGTCGTCAAAGCCTAATAGCCTGAGCTACCACTAAGGACACAAAGGAAATCCTCGCCTCAAGGCTTCCTTCGTGAACCTTAGTGTCCTCTGTGGTTGACGCCTTACTTCACGCCCAACAGTTCAATATCGAAGATCAAGGTCGCATTGGGTGGAATGGGGCCGCCTGGCGTTCCGCGACTTCCATAGCCTAGCTGAGGGGGGATTCGCAACTGGCGCTTGCCTCCCACCTTCATCCCGATGACGCCTTCATTCCATCCCTGAATCACCGGTGCGGTGCCCAGCGGCTCGACCACAAACGGTTGGCCGCGGTCGAGCGAACTGTCGAACTTCTTGCCGTTGGTCAGCCATCCGGTGTAGTGGACCTTGGCGGATTGACCCGCGGCAGCCGTAGCGCCGGTGCCAACTTTGATATCCCAGTATTGCAGGCCGTCGGCGGTCTTGGTGCCGTCCCCGGTGACCTTGGTGGGCGCGCTGTTGTCGGGTTTCTGCGCCAGCAGGGCGGTGGCCACGAATATAACGATTGCAATCAAGCAAGCACTCTTCAGCATCAATTTTTTCTCCCGAGTGTTGGTTTTTGAAAATCGGATCGGAACCAATGAATTCTAAATTGGACGGCGGAAATAAGAAACCGCCGATTCTTAGGCCAGCGCAATGACATCGATTTCGACCAACACGTCTTTCGGCAGACGCGCCACTTCCACGGTTGATCTTGCCGGCGGGGTTGCGTTGAAGTAGCGTCCGTAGACTTCATTCATGGCCGCGAAGTCACCCATGTTTTTCAGGAACACCGTCGAGCGCACGACTTTCTCCAAGCCGCTTCCAGCAGCATTCAAAATTGCGGACAGGTTCTTGAGCACGCGATCGGTCTGCGCTGCCACGTCGCCGCTGATCACTTGTTGCGTGGCCGGATCGATGGCGACTTGGCCGGATACGAAGACGAAGCCGTTAGCTCGGATCGCCTGCGAATACGGCCCAATCGCTTGCGGACCATCTTTTGTGGAAATGACATCTCTCATTCATCGTCACCCGATGCTGATTAACGCAGATGTGCGTTGACGGTGTCAAATGGATAGACTTCAGGTTCTCTCTTCCCGGTTCTCAGACCTTTTGCAGGCGTTGCACTTCATGCACGCCGGGAATCTTGCGGACGCCGTTGATGATGTTTTCGAGATGCTTCAGGTCGGCGATATCGAGAATGATATCGACATTGGCCTGCGCGTTCGAGCTGCGCACCTGGATGTCGCGGATATTAGTTTTCGTGTCGCTGATGACGGCGGTTATCTGTTTCAACATGCCGAAGCGGTCGTCGCAAAAGACGGTGAGCTTCACTGGATAAGAACTCGGCGTTCCATCATCGTGCGCCCATTCGACGTCGATACGTCGTTCCGGTTCATAGAGCAGATTGACTACATTGGGGCAATTCACGGCGTGCACGGCGACGCCTTTTCCGCGGGTCACGTAGCCGACAACGTCTTCGCCGCGGATGGGATTGCAACAGCGTGCGCGGTAGACCAAGAGATCGCCGTGGCCTTTGACGCGAATGGCATTGTTGCCGCTGTCCCCGCCGAAGACGCGACGGACTACACTGGCAATGCCGCTGGATTGCTCGCCGTCGGTGTCGGCGACGGGGGCGGTCGAAGCTGGAGCCAAACGCGCCAGCACTTGCCTTGCTGAATATTTGCCGTATCCGATTCCGGCCATCAAGTCGTCAATTTGGCCCAGGCCGTAATCGGAGGCAATTTTCAGCAGCACCTCGTCTTTGATTTCTTTCAGGGCGACACGATATTTGCGCGCTTCTTTTTCGATCAGCTTGCGGCCGATTTCAATGGCGCGCTCGCGCTGATGAATGTTCAGCCAGTGCTTGATCTTGTTGCGGGCGCGCGAGGACTTGACGGCGGCGAGCCAGTCGCGGCTTGGCGTGCGTCCGGGCTGGGTAATGATTTCGACGATGTCGCCGCTGTGCAGCTTATGGCGCAGCGGGACCATGCGGCCGTTCACTTTTGCGCCCACGCAACTGTGGCCTACTTCAGTGTGAATGGAGTATGCAAAGTCGATGGGCGTCGATTCGCGCGGGAGCACGACGACTTTTCCTTTGGGCGTGAAGGTGTAAACCTCTTCGGGATACAGATCGATCTTGAGGGTAGAAAGAAACTCAGTGGGATCGGACACGTCACGCTGCCACTCGACGACCTGCCGCAGCCATGCCAGCCTCTGCTCGTCCTGCGCCGAGACCGGACCGTCTTTGTACTTCCAATGAGCCGCGATGCCTTCTTCCGCCATGCGATGCATTTCTTCGGTGCGAATCTGGACTTCAAAGGGAGTGCCGTCTTCGGTGATCACCGAGGTGTGCAGCGATTGATAAAAATTCGGGCGCGGCATGGCGATGAAATCTTTAATTCGCCCAGGCACGGGACGCCATACGTTGTGAACGATGCCCAGCACGGCGTAGCAATCCTGCAACGATTTCGTGATCACGCGCATAGCGTAGAGGTCGTAGACCTGGTCAACGCTGATTTTCTGGCGAACCAGTTTCTTGTGGATGCTGAACAGGCGCTTGATGCGGCTTTCGACCTCGGCTGTGATTCCCGCTTCTTTGAGTTTGTCGCGAAGAGTCTGTTCAACCTTCGCTAGAAACTGCTCGCCCTGTTTACGGCGGGCTTCAACGGCGTCGTGAACTTGCTGGTGCGTGAGAGGATCGAGATAGCGGAATCCCAAATCTTCGAGTTCACCGCGAATCTTGCCCATTCCGAGCCGATGGGCGATGGGGCCGTAGATCTCCAGCGTCTCTTTGGCGATCTTCTGCTGGCGCTCCGGCGTGAGGTGCTCGAGGGTTCGCATGTTGTGCAGGCGGTCCGCGAGCTTGATCAGAACGACGCGAATGTCGTCGACCATGGCCAGCATCATTTTGCGAAGGTTCTCGGCTTGCTGCTCTTCGCGGGTGGCGAAGTCGATCTGGCTGATCTTGGTTACGCCTTCGACGATATGGGCAACCTGCTCGCCAAATTCTTTGCGGATGTCAACGATGGTGACAGAAGTATCTTCGACGGAGTCGTGCAAGAGGCCGGCAGCGATCGCCACGGCGTCCATCTTCATTTCGGCTAAAACCTGCGCCACGCCGAGGGGATGGACGAGATAAGGCTCGCCAGAAGCGCGGCTCTGGCCAGCATGATTTTTCTGGGAGAACTCGTAGGCTCTGCGCACCAGCTCCAGATCGTCGCCGGGCCGGTTGGCACGCATGGTGCGCAACAGCTCGCGGAACTTGGTCACCGTGAGAGCGGTGGTCGCGATCTGTTCGCGCAAGGTCGCCATAACGGATTATACCGGGGAAAGAGACGTTGCAAGCAACGTCTGTACGGCGCTGTAGAGACGTAGCTTGCTACGTCTGTCGTGGGCACTGGCAAACTGATAGAGTGAGCCTATGGCTGTAAAGGTTCTAATCAGCGGGTCTTCCGGACTTCTCGGCAGTGCTCTTACGCAAAGTCTGGGCGCGGATGGTTACGAAATCACACGGCTCGTGCGCAAGCCAACGTCCGCGGCGGGACAAATTGCCTGGGATTTCGCTCAGCCACTCGCGCCTCAATCGGTATCAGGCTTCGACGCAGTAATTCATCTGGCCGGAGAATCCATTGCCAGCCGTTGGACGGATGCGAAGAAAAAGGCAATCCGGGACAGCCGGGTTCTGGGGACGCATAATCTTGCCGAGGCCCTTGCCATCGCGGCGTCGCCTCCGCGGGTTTTGATTTCGGCCTCGGCCATCGGATTTTACGGCGATCGCGAGGATGAAATATTACGGGAAGACAGCGCCTCGGGTGCGAGCGGATTTTTGCCAGAGGTTTGCCGCGAGTGGGAAGCGGCTGCTGAGTCCGCTGTCAAAGCCGGTATCCGCACGGCTCTTCTGCGTACCGGGATTGTCTTGAGCGCAAAGGGTGGGGCCTTGAAACAAATGCTGCCACCATTTCGCATGGGGTTGGGTGGAAGAATCGGCAGCGGCCGGCAGTGGATGAGCTGGATTGACCTGTACGATGAGATCGGCGCCATTCGCCACATACTTGCGAACGAATCCGTGAGCGGTCCGGTGAACAGCGTCTCGCCCCATCCGGTGACGAATGCGGAATTCACTACGACTCTGGCTTCGGTACTGTCCCGTCCAGCAATCTTTCCCATGCCCGCGTTTGCGGCTCGATTGGCTTTCGGGCAAATGGGAGAAGAACTCTTGCTGGGCAGTCAAAGAGTGGAACCGGCGAAGCTAATGGCCACTGGCTATGTCTTTCAGAAGCCGGATCTGCGATCGGCACTGGAGCAGATTTTGAAGAAGTAAAAGGCGGCCACGGATTTCCGTGGATCAATACGGATATTTCTTTTGTTCTGGGCCCTAAATCCGTGAAATCCGTGGCCGAGTTACTCGGATTGCGCTTTGGCGAACTCTTCTGTCCGCTCATGTACGCTCAGCACGTGATTGGGAAGATTGAGATGGCTTCCCGCTTCGAGGATGGGGATTAGCCGGTCGAAATCCGGGCCCGAATGTGAGCCGGTGAGCACGATGCGAATGGGATGAAACAACTCTTTACCTTTGGTTCCGGTTTCGGCTTTCACTTCATTCACAATTTTCTTGAACTGCTCCGGCGTCAGTTGTCTGGCGATGGCCAATTCGTCTTCCAGAATCTTGCAAGCGAATCTGGCGAATACCGCATTCGTATTTGGCAACGCGAGAACCTCGGCGTTGTCCGGCGCTTTTAGTGCGGCCTTCGCGTCGTAGGAGAAAATGGGTGAGGCGCGTTCCGGCAACTGATCGAGACGGTCCACATAAGGCGCGAGCAATCCCACGACATGCCCCAACCAGTCTCGAAGGTCGTTGCTCACGGTGACGATAGGGACGCGGTGCGAACTGATCCACTCGGCGTCGCTGTGCTCGACGAGTCCCGCTTTGGCGAAGAACCATACTCCAATGGCGCTGATGTGCTCGGGCGGCCAGCTCTTGATGTATTGCCGATTCAGCCAGTAAAGCTTCTCCATATCGAAGACGGCCGCGGACGGGGTGATTCTTTCCAGAGAAAACTCTTTCACCAGTTCTTTAAGGCTGAAGATTTCCCGATTGCCGCCGCTCGGCGCCCATCCGAGCAGAGCGAGGTAATTGACGAGCGCTTCGGGCAGGACGCCCATGTCGCGAAAGTTGGCGATAGAGGTTGCTCCATGGCGCTTCGAGAGGCGCTCGCGGTCGGCGCCAAGGATGGTCGATAAGTGGGCAAACTCCGGCACTGGCCAGCCCAGGGCTTCGTACAAAGCAACCTGTTTCGGCGTGTTGGAAAGATGATCGTCGCCGCGAATTACGTGGGTGATTTTCATCAGCGCATCGTCGATCACGACCACGTAGTTGTAGACCGGCATCCCGTTGGAACGCAGAATGATAGGGTCGCTGACGACTTCGTTGGAGAATTCGACGTCGCCGTGAACGATGTCGTGAAAGCGAATGGGGTGCTCGGGAATCCGTAGTCGGATAGCGCAAGCTTCGCCTGCTGTGCGGCGGCGCTTGGCTTCGTCGGGATCGATCATGCGGCACTTGCCTGAATAAATTGGCTGGCCGCCTTCGGCGATATTCTTGTCGCGTTCCTTCTGCAGCTCTTCTTCCGAGCAGAAGCACAGGTACGCTTTGCGTTCGTTCAATAAGCGCTCGGCGTGTTCGCGGTAAAGATCAAGCCGGTCGGATTGACGATAAGGAACGTAGGGACCGCCGACGTCCGGGCCTTCGTCCCAGTCGAGCCCGAGCCATTTCAGGTCGGCGATGAGTTGGTCTTCGAAACGGGTTTCACTGCGTTCCACGTCGGTATCTTCGATGCGCAGGATCATAGTGCCGTGCTTCTGGCGGGCGAAGAGCCAGTTGAATAGGGCGGTGCGCGCGTTTCCCACGTGCAGATGGCCGGTTGGGGAAGGCGCGAAGCGTACGCGGACTGGGGGATTCGAGCTCACTCAGTGATGTTAACAGGAGAGCAGCGGGCGCATCATCACCTGCGGACTTTCCACATACCAATCGTTAGTCGGGCGAGCAGTTGGGCGGTTTGCTTTCGCCCTTCGACGGTTCGTCGCGGTGCATTTCGTCCAGCAGCTTTGCCAGAACTTCTGCACGCTGATCGCTGTTCAACTCGCGGCTTAGTTCTTCGAGCGCCAGCGCGACGACGTGGTAGTGATGCGCGCCACAATATCTGGGATCGGAAGTGATATCGAGCCAGACTTTGTGCATCAGTTCGAGATCCTGAGGGCGCATGCGCGGAGCGTGGGGCCCGAGCGGGTACTCGCGGATCTTGCCGTTAGGCTCGTGAACTTCAAGGGTCAGCCGCGGCCTGGGTTCGGGCATGCGTTCCCACGCGTCGCCAGTGCCCTTTGCCTGCTCGTCGCTGGTCAGCTTGTTCGAGAGGCCACAGACGATCCGGCTTGAGTCCAGGCGCTGCGCGGTCACGACGATTGCTTCAAAAACATCAGTTGCGGGGACGACGAGCAGCGAAACCGGCTTGCCTTCTTTTTCCGCGACCGCGACGGCGGCGGTGAACAGCTCCTGCTCGTAGTGGTCGAAGACTTGCGTAGCCTCAACCACGGCGCTGCCGCTGAAGGAATGTTCGCGCCGGTAGAGCCGGGCCGTCATCACGACCACGTCCTGGCGATTCGTGTCGGTGGTTCGCAGAATGTCTCGCAGGTAGTAAAGATTTCTGGGATCGCGAACCGCGACCAGAATATTTCCCGGGCGCACTCCCAACGCCCCGGAACCCAGTTCCTGGTTTCCGTAGACGCGGAATTGATCGAGATTTTCCGGCTTGCCGTGACGCTCTTTCGCGACCCGGTGCTCCGAGTAGGTGAAAAGGGCAAAGAAGACCGCGCTGAACATGACTCCGGCGATGGTGGCTTCGGACTTGGTGAAGAAGTTTACCAACGCCGTGATCAGCAGCACGGCGGAGATCGCGATCAGGCCCAGCGGAATTTCAGTGCCGCCTATATGAAAGTTGCCGGGGACTTTCCATTGCCGGTTCTCAGGCTCGGTGAAGCGCAGCACAAGGACCGCCAGCGACTTAAGGGCAAAACTCCAGATCACGCCAAAGGCGTAGAGGCCGGCCAGCACGTAAACATTGCCCCGGCTGAGAATGATGGTCAGGAGCTGCAATCCAACAATCAAATTGATGATGCGATAGCTGGTGCCGAATCGTCTTTGTGGTTTCTGGAACCAGTCGGTGAGGACACCGTCTTCGGCCACGCGGTTCAAGACGCCATTCGCGCCGACGATCGAAGTATTTTGCGCGCCCGCCAGAATCAGCACGCCCACCAGCACCACGAAAGCATGGAAAATCAGCTTCAGCATGGTCGGGCCGACCAAGTACATGGCGATGCCGCCGATGAGGTTGGCGAAGTAGTCGTGCCGAACGCCATCCGGAATAATCATTACTGCGTAGAAGGAGACCAGCGAGGTGAACAGAAGGCTGTAGATGAAGATGACCAGGCCGGTTTTTTCCAGGTTCTTCAGCTTGGGATGCTCGATCTCGCGGTTGACCTGGGCCAGGGTTTCTTCGCCGCTCATCGCCAGGACGGAGTGCCCGAATCCGACGAACATGATGATCCAGGTGAAACGGGCGATCCAGGTTCCGTAGAGCCAGCCCAGAGATTCTTTTGTGACTTTCACCACTCCGGGGTTCAGTGGGTTTGGAGGTAAATGAACCGGTGCGCTGAAGACCGTAATCGTACACCAGATGATCAGAATGACGACCATCACGGTGGTAACGATCATGATCTGCAGGGCTTTTTCGCTTGATTCGTGCATGCCCTGGATGTTTTTCCACCAGAAATAGAGCACGATCACAATGGCGACGCCCGCCGAAAAATGGTCTTCGGAAAAAACCATGGGGTGGTGAACGTATCGGCCGATATCTTCGATAAAGCCCGCCAGATATTGGCCCGCAGAGACGGCGCTGATGGGGCCGGTGAGGACGTAGTCGAACAGCAGCGCCGACACCGAGAACTTGGCCAGCGTGCCGCCCATGGCTTCCTTGACTACACGGTAAACGCCGCCGCGCACAAACATGCTGCTGGACTCGATGTAAAGAGCCCGCACGCAGTAGCTGAACAACAT
>Ga0210383_10001470_pt1 | contig 21618 bp, 16 predicted proteins | sample IncBWC14OmetaG_FD_160072 | JGI IMG/M metagenome (GOLD analysis project Ga0210383, IMG submission 160072) | Forest soil microbial communities from Barre Woods Harvard Forest LTER site, Petersham, Massachusetts, United States - Inc-BW-C-14-O ... | reverse complement strand
CGTGTAGGGCGGGCGCGCAGGAAGCCCCTTCGAGGACGTCCGGGCTGCGCGGCCAGGACCTTTGTCGGTAGCCCGGTGCGGGAGGGGTAATTACAGTGAGAGAAACCGGTCCCTTTACGTAAGGTTCAGGTGACAGAACGCGACGGTCAGGGAGTTAAGAGTTAATATGACAATCCAGGCTGAAAGCAGGGAACCGCCGGGGATGAAACTGGGGATTCTGTGTGGCGGCGGCCCTGCCCCGGGGATGAATTCGGTCATCTCCGCGGCCACGATCGAGGCACGGAAACTCGGGTGGGACGTGCTGGGGATCATGGATGGCTTCGAGCACCTGATCGAGGGCCAGACCGAGGTGCGGCCGCTGTCCATCACGGACGTATCGAGGATCCACGCCCTGGGCGGGTCGATCCTGCGGACCTCGCGGGCCAACCCGACGGTGCGGGATCCCGGCGCCGCCGATCCGGGCTGGCGGCTGCGCGCCTGCCTGGAGTCGCTGCGGAAGCTGGGGATCGGCGCGCTGGTGACGATCGGCGGGGATGACACCGCGTTCTCGGCGTCCCGGCTGGCCGAAGCGGCCGGCGGGGGCCTGTGCGTGGCGCACGTGCCGAAGACCATCGACAACGACCTGCCGCTGCCGGGCGGCACCCCGACGTTCGGCTTTGAGACCGCGCGGAGCGTCGGGGTCCAACTGGTCAGCAACCTGATGACCGACGCGATCACCACCCGGCGGTGGTACCTGGTGGTGGCGATGGGCCGGTCGGCGGGCCACCTGGCCGTGGGCATCGGGAAGTCGGCGGGGGCCACCCTGACGGTCATCGCCGAGGAGTTCCCCCCCGACGAACCCATCCACCTGGCGCGGCTGGTGGACGTGCTGGAGACCGCGATGCTCAAGCGGATCGCCCACGGCCGCCCGTTCGGCGTGGCGGTGCTCGCCGAAGGCATCGGCCTGCGCCTGCCGGAGGAGGAGCTCCGCAAGGCCATGCCGGAAGTGGAGCTGGACGAGCACGGCCACGTCCGGCTGGCCGAGCTCGAGCTGGACCGGCTGCTGGCGAAGGAACTCAAGGAGCGCTTCAGCGAGCGCGGGCAGAAGGTCACGGTCGAGGGCAAGAACATCGGCTACGAGCTGCGGTGCGCGCCCCCGATCCCGTTCGACATCGAGTACACCCGCGACCTGGGCTACGGTGCCGTCGACTATCTGAAGCGGTTGCTGGCGGCCGGTGAGCCCGGCGGCATGATCACGATCCAGGAAGGGCACATGGTGCCGCTGGCCTTCGGGTCGTTCAGCGACTCCGGGACCGGGCGGGTGCGGATCCGGCTGGTGAACGTCGATTCGAGCTCGTACAGGGTGGCCCGCGAGTACATGATCCGGCTGGACCGCGAGGACCTCGAGGATCCGGACAAGCTCGGCCCGATCGCAGCGGCCTCAGGGCTCACGCCCGACGCCTTCCGCGACCGCTACGGCTATCTAGCCGGGGGCTGAGGCTCGGCCGCCGAGGCGACTTCGCCCGGGGCGTCAGCGCGTGCGCAGGAACGCGCCGATGGTGGCGATGGAATCGTCGTGTGTCGTGATCGTGTAGTGATTCGCGTTGATCTCTGCCAGGCGTGCCGAAGGCACCGCCGCCGCGAACCGCTGCGCCTCCGCGGCGGGCAGGATGAACCCGAACCCCGGCATGATCTCCTGCCGGGCGCGCAGCACCAGCGCCGGCATGGTGATCGCCTTCCACAGCCCGTGGATCGGCGCCTCCGGGCCTGACCAGTACAGCGCCGCGCCGTACCCGAGATCTTCGAGCACCGCGCCGCGGTCGCTGCTCGCTGCCACGCCGCCGTTGACGTCGCGCAGCTCGTACAGGAAGTAGCGATCCCAGTACTCGTCCCACTCGGGAATGATGCCGGTCTGCTTGATCAGTGCGATGGCCGCCTGCGCCGACGGGTATACCGTGCCGAGCTGGCTCACCGAGGCGACCACGGGCACCGCCGACCGCTCTTCAGGACTTCCCGCGAGATCCACGAGGACAAGCCGCTCTACCCGCGACGGCTCGAGCTGCGCGCAGGTCATGGCGATGGCCGCACCACTGGACTGGCCGATGATCGCGAACGACCGTGCACCGACGGCATCCGCGATGCCCAGCACGTCGCGCGCGTGGTTGCGCCAGCCGTACGTGCCCGCGCCCGTCACCTCGCTGCGGCCGCGGCCACGCAGGTCGATCGCCACGACCTGCAGCGCGTCGCCGGCGAGCCGTTCGGCGAGGCGGTCGAAGCCGCACAGGTTCGCCGACAGGCCGGGCACGCACACCGCCGCCGGCGCATCCGCGGCACCCCACCGCCGCACCCGAAGCCTTCCGGACTTGAGCGGGATGTCGGAGTCCTCGTATCCCACGGCCTGCTGCGTCATATTGGCACTCTTCCCTGCGTGTTGGCCCATCTGAGGATAGCCCTGGGTCGCATAGATGCAGCGTGGCGGCCGCAACGGGAGCGGTGACATCTGTTCCTGCCCAGGCAGTCGCCACCGCCCGTTTGGCACCCATTTGTGGCTCCGGCCCCGGGCCGGATCGCTTAACCGTGCACGCGGCGGGTGTGGCCAGCCCATTCTGTTTCGCGCAGCACGTATTTCTGGATCTTTCCAGTCGAGGTTTTCGGCAATTGCGCCGCGATGTCGATGTCGCGAGGTACCTTGTAGCCGGCAATCTTGGTGCGCACATGAGCGATGAGGTCTTCTGGGGTTGCGCTTTCGCCGGGGCGCAGCACGACATATGCTTTCGGGCGCTCGCCCCACTTCTCGTCGGGCACGCCGATGACCGCCGCATCAAGGACGCAGGGGTGGCTCATCAGTGCCTGCTCCACTTCGATGGTCGAAATGTTTTCTCCACCTGAGATGATGATGTCCTTGATGCGGTCGCGCAGTTCGATGTATCCGTCGGGGTGCATGACGCCTAGGTCGCCGCTGTGGAACCAGCCGCCACTGAACGCCTTGGCGGTGGCCTCCGGGTCCCGGTAGTAGCCAGTCATGACGTTGTTGCCGCGCATGACGACCTCGCCCATCGCATTGCCATCGGCCGGAACGTCGGTCATCGTGGCATCCACGACACGCAGGTTCTCGGCTTGGATCATGTTGACGCCCTGGCGTGCCTGCCGTGCGGCGCGCTGGTCGGCGGGCAGTACAGCCCATTCCGGCTGTGGCTGGCAGACCGAAATCGGGCCGTAGGTTTCGGTTAGCCCGTAGACGTGCACCACCGTGAAGCCCATTCGTTCCATGTGCGCGATCGTGGCGGGGCTGGGCGGCGCGCCTGCGGTGGTGCAGATAACCGGCCGGTCCAGCGTCGCGGCCTGTCCGGCGCTCAGGATGGCGGTCACAACGGTGGGCGCTGCGTTGAGATGGGTGACGCCGTGCTCGCGAAACTGCTCCCAGATCGCATCGCCGCGCACCTCGCGCAGGCACACGTGGGTACCTCCGACGGCGGTCAGCGCCCAGGGAAGGCACCAGCCGTTGCAGTGGAACATCGGCAATGTCCACAGATAAACGCTGTTCTCGTCGTGCCGGCAATGGATGATCTCTCCGAACGAGTTCAGGTAAGCCCCCCGGTGGGTGTAGATAACGCCTTTCGGAAGGCCTGTGGTGCCGGAAGTGTAGTTGATCGCGATTGGGGCAAGCTCGTCCGGGACCGACCAGGGCAGTGAGGCCCCCGAGTCCCTGGCGAGAAACTCGGAGTAGCTGATGAGCCCGGGCTCATCAGCCAGATAGGCGCCATTAGTTTCGGTTTCGGCATCCTCAGCCACTACCAACTGACTCACCGTGTCAGCGTTTTTTACGGCAGCCGTAGCTGTGGGCAGTAGCGCGGCGTCGGCGATGAGAATCTTCGCACCCGAATGACGCAGGATGTAAGACACCTCATCAGCCACAAGCCTGGTGTTCACTGCCACAAGCACCCCGCCCGCCAGCGGCACTGCGAAGTGGGCAATGAGCAACTGGGGCAGATTAGGCATCAGGTAGGCGACTCGGTCGCCGGGTTCGATGCCACTTGCCTGCAGGGCGCGGGCCGTCCCAGCCACCTCGGCCGCGAACTCGGAGTAGCTGAGGCGTTGGCTGCCGTAGATCACAGCGACCTTATCTGGCCACACGCGAGCCGACCGCTCCAGGAACGACAGGGGCGTCAAAGCCGTGTAAGAAACTTGGCTCATGTTGACCTCCAAGATGGACGGGTCGTCTTCGCGGGCCGGCTCGTCTAGCCATGTACCCCCACTCCAGTGCCGTTCGCGCCAACCGGAAAGGGGCGAAGGTCCCTAGCCGAGGCCGCACTGTCCCGTACGCGGAATCTGGACGGGTAACCGGCAAGGTCGGCGGGTTGCGGCTGCTGTCATACTGTGTTCTCTGAGTAGGCACGAGCCTTGAGCGGCCGGTCATGCGGGACGCTACGGGCGGGTGATGACCTGTCGCGGGATGGGGCACGGATGACAGACCGGTCGCGTATCCAGTGCAAGGCCATCGCTGACAAGGTGATCTCCGCTGAAGGGGCCGCGGCGCTTATATCACCCGGCGACCGCATCGGGATGAGCGGATTTACCGGTTCCGGTCACCCGAAGGCAGTGCCGGCCGCACTGGTCCGTCGTGCCGTGGCCGCGGCCGCGCGCGGCGATCATTTCGCTGTTAGCGTCTGGACCGCGTCCGCTGCTCCTCAACTGGGCGGTGCGCTGGCGGCTGTGGACGGGATCGACCTGCGGATGCCCTACCAGTCCGACCCGGTGACCCGCGCCAAGATCAACGGCGGACTGCTCGGCTACCTGGACGTGCACCTGTCACATGTCGCGCAGATGGTCCGAGGAGGCTCCTTCGGCCACCTCGATGTGGCAGTCGTCGAGGTAGCGGGCGTCACCGCAGACGGCGCGCTGATCCCGTCCTCCTCAGTGGGTAACAACAACACGTGGATCGACATGGCCGACCGGGTCATCCTCGAGGTGAACTCCTGGCAGCCTGCCGAGCTGGAAGGGATGCACGACATCTATTACGGCGACGCGCTTCCCCCGGACCGCAAGCCGCTCCAGATCCTCATGCCCTCTGACCGGATCGGTGTGCCTTACCTGCGCTGCTCGCCGGAGAAGATCATCGCGGTCGTCTTGACAAAGGATCCGGATTACGCCGCCCCGTCCAGGCCCGTCGATCGCGATTCGCCGCTTATCGCCGGTCATCTCCTGGACTTTCTGAGCCACGAATCCAGTCGCGGGCGGCTGCCCGCCACGTTGCCGCCGCTTCAGTCCGGCGTGGGTAACGTCACCAACGCCGTGCTCGCCCGGTTCGACAGCGGGCCGTTCCGGCCGCTGACCGCCTACACCGAAGTTGTTCAGGACGCGATGCTGCAGCTGCTGCGCTCGGGCACCATGACGATGGCCTCGACGACGGCCTTCTTCCTTTCCGAAGATGGCATCGCCGAGTTGCGCGAGAACATCGAGACCTACCGTGACAGGATCATCCTGCGCCCGCAAGAGATCAGCAATCACCCAGAGGTCATACGTCGGCTCGGCTGCCTGGCGATGAACGGCATGATCGAGGCAGACATCTACGGCAACGTGAATTCCAGTCACATCATGGGCTCGAGCATCTACAACGGCATCGGCGGGTCCGGCGATTTCGCCCGCAATGCCTATATCGCGATGTTCCTCACCCCGTCGACCGCCAAGAACGGGGAGATCTCGTGCATCGTGCCGATGGTCAGCCATGTCGATCACACCGAGCACGACGTCCATGTCATCGTTACGGAGCAGGGCATCGCCGACCTGCGCGGCCTCCCGCCGCAGCGCCGCGCCCAGCAGATCATCAACCACTGCGCGCATCCTGATTACCGGCCCGCGCTGCAGGATTACCTCGACCGCGCGTCTGCCACCGGACCCGGCAAGCACACCCCCCACCTGCTCGGTGAGGCGTTGTCATGGCATGTGCGCTACCTGCAGGAAGGTACGATGCGACCTGCCTGACATAGCCCACCGACCTGCGGAAAGGGAATTACCTCCCCGAATCCCGATGGCGGTCCGGGAAGGGACTCCTGCGGTCCTGGTGCGATCTGTCATTGCAGCCGACGCAGGTAGGCGTCGGTGGGCTCTGCGGCCTGAATCCTGGCCTGGGCGTCGACGGCCTGGGCGCCGTCCGGACGGGCGACGGCGCGAAGATCGCTGGCCCGTCGGCTTCAGGGCTCGAGGACGAGCCGAGCGCTCGTCGACGGCCGGGCCGATCGCGATCTTGGCGTACTGCACGGCCAGGTGACCGAGGCCGCCGACGCCGGGTCCCTGGCACGCCGCCGCATCAGGTGCCTCGGAAGATCGGCTGGCGCCTCTCGGTGAAAGCGTTCAGGCCCTCGAGGTAGTCGGCGCTGTCATAGGCCTGCCGGCGCATCCCCTGGACGCGTTCGTACACCTGCGCCGCGACGGGCTGGTAATCCGACAGGACACGAAGCTGTTCCTTGATGACCGCGATTGCCAGCGGCGACTTCGTCGCCATCGTCGCGGCCAGTTCCAGGGTGAACGACTCGAGCTGGTCCGGCGCGACCAGGTGGTTGACGAGCAGCCAATCCCTGGCCTTGCGGGCGTCCAGCGGCGCCGCGGTGAAGAACATCTCCTTGATGAGATTGACCGGAAGCCGACCGAGGAAATGCAGCAGCCCGGTGACGTTGTACGGCAATCCGAGGTTCGCGGGCGTGATGGCGAACGACGCGGTCTCGTCGGCGACGACCAGATCGCAGCTGAGCACCAGGTCCAGCGCCCCGCCCCATACCGTGCCGTGGATCATGGCGATGACGGGCGCGGGAAAGACGCGCACGGCGCGCAGTAGCTCCTCCAGCGGGTCGTCGTAGCCCAGCGGGTCCCGCTGGCCGCGGGGAAGCTCATTGATGTCATGGCCGGCGGACCAGACGTCCATTCCCTCTGCGGCGCGGAGCACGATGGCGCGCACATCCCGGGCGCGCAGGCTCTCGAGTGCGGCGATGACACCCCCCGCCAGCCGGGCGCCGATGGCGTTGCGCAGATGCGGGGCATCAAGGGTGATGACGCCGACTCGCCCGACCACCTCAGTCCGGACGGCGGCGGCCGCGACGCTGTCCGGCCTGGCGGCTGCGCTGGCCGGCCCGCCGTCTTCCGCAGGCACGGCTGGCTGTCCGCCCGGCCGGCTTCCTCCCCGGGCGGCCAGGGCCACGTAGGTTCGGGCCTGCGCGTCCTTTCCCGCCCCAACGGCGGCGTTGACGAGCCGAAGCGCCTCAATGCGCTTTTCGTCGGCGAGGGCGCCCGCCAGATGAAGCCAGAGCGCCTCGGCCAGGACGTCGAACGATCCCTGCAGTTGCGTCAGGTCGACGCCTGCGGCGAAACAGTGCGCCGCAATCCGCTCGGATGGCGTGATGATCGACTCGGCGCGATCCTCGCGCACGCAGCGCAGGACGAGATTGAACAGCTGCCGCATGTCACGGCGGCGCTCCTGCGCGGTGGGTGAGTGGTGGTCCGTCTGATCACGTAGCGCCAGGACGGCGACCGCTTCGTCGACCACTCCGTCCTCCGCGCCGGCGAGAACTGCTGATACTTCCATGACGCCGCCACCCTCCGTTCCGTGGCCGTGTTCATCCGGTGATCTGGTATTCCTCCAGCAGTCGGCGTCCCACGATCATCTTCTGTATTTCCGCGGTACCTTCACCGATCAGTAGCATCGGCGCTTCCCGGTACAGGCGCTCGATCTCGTATTCCTTGGTGTAGCCGTAGCCGCCGTGGATACGGAAGGAGTCTTCGACGACCTCCTTGGCGTATTCGGACGCGAGGTACTTGGCCATGCCGGCTTCCAGGTCGTTGCGGTGGCCAGCGTCTTTCCTGCGGGCGGCCATCACCATCATCTCGTGGGCCGCCTCGACCTTGGTCGCCATCTCGGCCAGCTTGAACTGGATCGCCTGATGCTGGGCGATCGGCTTGCCGAAGGCGTGCCGCCGCTGCGCATAGTCGATGGCCAGCTCGAAGGCGCGCAGCGCCACCCCGCAGCCGCGGGCGGCGACGTTGACCCGGCCGACCTCGATGCCGTCCATCATCTGGTAGAAGCCCTGGCCGGTGCTTTCGCCGAGCACCCGGCCGACGGGAACGCGCACATCGGCGAGGATTAGCTCGGTGGTGTCGACGCCCTTGTACCCCATCTTCTCGATCTTCCCCGGTACCGTCAGGCCCGGCACCGCCGGGTTGGGCCCGAAGCCCGGCTCCTTCTCGATCAGGAACGTGGTCATGTTCCGGTGCGGCGCCTCATGCCCCTCGTCGGTCCGGCAGAGCACCGCCACCAGGTTGGACGTCCCGCCGTTGGTCAGCCACATTTTCTGGCCGTTGATCACGTAGTCATCGCCGTCGCGCACCGCCTTGGTGCGGATCGCCGACACATCCGAGCCCAGGTCCGGTTCGGACATGGAGAAGGCGCCGCGGATCTCGCCGGCCGCCATCTTGGGCAGGAAGTAGTCCTTCTGCTCGCCGGTGCCGTGCCGGGCGATCATGTGAGCGACGATGAAGTGGGTGTTGATGATGCCCGATACGGACATCCAGCCGCGGGCGATCTCCTCTACCGCTAGGGCGTAGATGAGCAGCGACGCCCCCAGCCCGCCGTAGGCCTCCGGGATCGTCAGCCCGAACAGGCCGAGCTTCTTCAGCCCCTCTACGATCTTGCCGGGATACTCGTCGCGGTGCTCGAGCTCGGTCGCGACCGGGATGATCTCCCTGACGGTAAAGTCTCGCACCGTGGCGAGAATGTCCTGCTCGAACTCGGTCAGGCCCTCGGTCTGCGCGAGTCGTCCCATGGCGGGCTCCTTGGAATCAGCTGGCGGGCTCGGGGCGGCCGGGCTGCTCCCCGCCGCGCTCCTTGATGTAGGCCTCGGTCGGTACCATTACCTTGCGCCGGAACACGCACACCAGGGTGCCGTCCTGTTTGTAGCCGCGGGTCTCGACCTGGACGATGCCCCGGTCGTTCTTTGATGTGGACGGCCACTTGCCGAGCACGGTGGTCTCGCCGTAGATGGTGTCGCCGTGGAAGGTCGGTGCCACGTGCTTGAGCGACTCGACTTCCAGGTTCGCGATGGCCCTGCCCGAGACGTCTGGTACCGACATGCCGAGCAGCAGCGAATAGATGTAGTTGCCCACCACCACGTTCTGGCCGAAGTCGGTGGCCTGCCCGGCATAGTTCGCGTCCAGGTGGAGCGGGTGGTGGTTCATGGTGAGGAGGCAGAACAGGTGGTCGTCGTACTCGGTGACCGTCTTCCCGGGCCAGTGCTTGTAGACCGCCCCGACCTCGAACTCCTCGTAGTTCCGTCCGAATTGCATCGTGCTCACTCCTGCGGGGGCTCGAACTTAGAGGTACGCTGCATGCCCGCGGCCCGGCCCTTGCCCGCGATCACCAGGGCCATCTTGCGGGAGGCCTCGTCGATCATCTCGTCGCCGAGCATGGCGGACCCCTTGGCCCCGCCGGCCTCCGAGGTGCACCAGTCGTAGGCGTCCAGGATCAGCTCCGCATGGTCGTAGTCCTCCTGCGACGGAGAGAAGATCTCGTTGGCGGCGGCGATCTGGTCGGGGTGCAGTACCCACTTGCCGTCGAAGCCCAGGGCAGCGGCCCGCCGGGCCACCGCGCGGTAGCCGTCCGCGTTGCGGATCTGCAGGTAGGGGCCGTCGATTGCCTGCAGGTCGTGGGCGCGGGCGGCGATCAGGATGCGCATCAGGATGTAGTGGTACGCGTCCGCCGGGTAGCCGGGGGGCTGCTCGCCAACCACCAGGGACTTCATGTTGATCGAGGCCATGAAGTCCGCGGGGCCGAAGATGATGGTCTCCAGCCGCGGCGAGGAGGCGGCGATCGCGTCGACGTTCATCAGGCCCATGGCGTTCTCGATCTGGGCTTCTATGCCGATCCGGCCGACCTCGAAGCCCATCGTCTTCTCGATTTGGGTGAGCAGCAGGTCCAGCGCCTTGACCTGCTCGGCGTCTTGCACCTTCGGCAGCATGAGGCAGTCCAGATTAGGGCCCGCACCCTCGACCACCGTGATCACGTCCCGGTAGGTCCAGTGGGTGGTCCAGTCGTTGACCCGGACGACGCGAATCTTGCTGCCCCAGTCGCCGTTGTTCAGCGCGTCGACGATTGCCTGCCGGGCACTTTCCTTGACCAGCGGCGCGCAGGCGTCCTCGAGATCCAGGAATACCTGGTCCGCGGGCAGGCCCTGGGCCTTCTCCAGGAAGCGGGAGCTGCTGCCGGGGACGGCCAGGCAGGAACGGCGCGGGCGCAGGCGGTCCGCAGCGGTGATGGGTGAAGTCGTTGCGGTAGTCATGTCAGGTCCTGTCACCCTTCGATTGTCGTGGCGCTGGCCGGCTCGGTCGCTGCGGCCTGGCTGACCGGCCACGGCTGGAGCTTGTGGGCGAACCGTATCTCGTCGACGATGCGGCCGACGATGGCGGTAATGCTGAAGTCCCTGGGCGTGAAGACGGCGGCCACCCCCTGGGCGAGCAGGCTCTGCGCGTCGGCCGGCGGGATGATCCCGCCGACCACCACCGGGATGTCCCCGGCGTCGCCCTGGCGCAGTCGGCGCAGTACGTCAGGCACCAGCTCGCCGTGCCCGCCGGACAGAATCGACAGCCCCACGCAGTGCACGTCCTCGGCGATCGCGGCGGCCGCGATCTGCTCGGGGGTGAGCCGGATGCCCTGGTAGATCACCTCAAACCCGGCGTCGCGGGCCCGGACGGCGATCTGCTCGATGCCGTTTGAGTGCCCGTCCAGGCCCGGCTTGCCCAGCAGCAGGCGCAGCCTGCCCGCCCCGATTTCCGCGGCCGTAGCGCGCGCCGCCTCGTGGACGGCGGCCAGCTCATCGCCTGATCCGACCACGGCTCCCGGAGCGCTGCCGACTCCGGTTGGTGCCCGGTACTCGCCGAACACCTGCCGCAGCGTGAAGGACCACTCGCCGGTGGTCACGCCCGACCGGGCGCAGGCCAGGGTCGCGTTCATCAGATTGACGTCCTGGCGCGCCGCGTCCGCCCTGAGCCGGCCGAGGGCGGCCAGCACCTCCGCCTTGTCGCGCCGCTGGCGCCATTCCGCCAGATCGGCCAGCACCGCGCGCTGGTAGGCCGGGTCCACGTGGTGGACTGCCGTGTCGGCATCCGCGGTAAGGGGACTGGGCTCGGTGGACTGGAAGCAGTTGACGCCCACGACCTTTTCCTCGCCCGACTCGATACGCGCGCGCCGGGCCGCGTGCGAGGCGACAAGCTGGGCTTTGACGTAACCGGATTCCACCGCCGGTACCATCCCGCCCATCTCCGCTACCGCGGCGATCTCCGCCTCGGCACCGGCCATCAGTTCCGCGGTTTTGGCCTCCACCACCCGGGAGCCGTCGAACAGGTCGCCGTAGTCCAGCAAGTCCGACTCGTACGCGAGCACCTGCTGGATGCGCAGGCTCCACTGCTGGTCGCAAGGCCGCGGCAGGCCCAGCGCCTCGTTCCAGGCCGGGAGCTGGATGGCGCGGGCCCGGGCATCCTTCGACAAGGTGACGGCCAGCATCTCCAGGACGATCCGCTGAACGTTGTTCTCCGGTTGCGCCTCGGTCAGGCCCAGCGAGTTGACCTGCACGCCATAGCGGAAGCGGCGGCGCGCGGGGTCGGTGATCCCGTACCGCTCCCGGGTGACCTTGTCCCAGAGCCGGACGAAGGCCCGCATCTTGCACATCTCCTCGACGAAGCGGATGCCCGCGTTGACGAAGAAGGAGATCCGCCCGACCACCTCACCCATCCGCTCCGGGGAAACCTGCCCGGAATCGCGGACCGCGTCCAGGATCGTCGTCGCGGCGCACAGCGCGTACGCGATCTCCTGCACCGGGGTGGCCCCGGCCTCCTGCAGGTGATAACTGCAGACGTTGATCGGGTTCCACTTGGGCATGCGGGCCACCGTGTAGGTGATCAGGTCGGTGGTCAGCCGCACTGACGGACCGGGCGGGAAGACGTAGGTGCCGCGGGAGAGGTACTCCTTGATGATGTCGTTCTGCGTGGTGCCGGTCAGCTTGCCGATGTCGGCGCCCTGTTCCTCGGCGGCGACCTGGTACAGCGCCAGCAGCCACATGGCCGTGGCGTTGATCGTCATCGAGGTGTTCGTCTGCTCCAGCGGGATGCCCTCGAACAGGGCCCGCATGTCGCCCAGGTGCCCGACCGGGACGCCGACCCGGCCGACCTCGCCGCGGGCCAGGACATGGTCGGCGTCGTATCCGGTCTGGGTGGGCAGGTCGAACGCCACCGACAGGCCGGTCTGGCCCTTGGCCAGGTTGCGGCGGAACAGCGCGTTGGACTCCGTCGCGGTCGAGTGCCCGGCATAAGTCCGCATCAGCCAGGGATGCTCCCGGGTGGGCCGAGGCGGTCGCCCCGGCCCGTTTGGCTCGATCATGTTGTGCTCTATCCTCACACGTCGCGGAACCTGTTGATCTCCGTCAGGTGCTTCTCGCGCAGCTGATGATCACGGACGCCGAGACCCTCCTGCGGGGCCAGGCACAGGACGCCGACCTTGCCATGGTGCAGGTTCCGGTGGACATCCAGGGCGGCCTGGCCGGCATCCTCCATCGGGTAGACCACCGACATGGTCGGGTGAATCATGCCCTTGGAGATCAGGCGGTTGGCCTGCCACGCCTCACGGTAGTTGGCGAAATGCGAGCCGATGATGCGCTTGAGGCTCATCCACAGGTAGCGGTTGTCGTACTCGTGCATGAACCCCGAGGTCGAGGCGCACGTCACGATGGTGCCGCCGCGGCGGGCCACGTACACCGAGGCGCCGAACGTCTCCCGGCCCGGGTGCTCGAAGACGATGTCCACGTCCTCGCCGCCGGTGAGCTCGCGGATCCTGGCGCCGAAACGCTTCCACTCCTTGGGGTCCTGGGTGTGCTCGTCCTTCCAGAACTTGTACCCCTCGGCGCTGCGGTTGATGATCAGCTCGGCGCCCATCGACCGGCAGAGGTCTGCCTTGCGCTCGCTGGACACGACGCAGATCGGGATCGCCCCGCCTGCCAGGGCGTACTGGGTGGCGTAAGCGCCCAGGCCACCGCTGGCGCCCCAGATCAGGACGTTGTGGCCTTGCTTCATCGACGCGCCGTTGTCGGAGACCAGCTGCCGGAAAGCGGTCGAGTTCACCAGGCCCGGCGTCGCGGCCTCCTCCCAGGTGAGGTGCTTCGGCTTGGGCATCAGCTGGTTGGTCTTGACCAGCGCCAGCTGGGCCAGGCCGCCGAAGTTGGTCTCGAAGCCCCAGATGCGCTGCTCCGGGTCGAGCATGGTGTCGTTGTGCCCGTCGGAGCTTTCCAGCTCGACGGCCAGGCAGTGGGCGACGACCTCCTCGCCCGGTTGCCAGATGTTCACCCCGGGGCCGGTGCGCAGCACCACCCCGGCCAGGTCCGACCCGACCACGTGATACGGCAGGTCGTGCCGCGCGGTGAGCTCCGACAGCTTCCCGTAGCGGCGCAGGAAGGCGAAGGTGGAGACCGGCGAGAAGATGGAGCTCCACACGGTGTTGTAATTGACCGCGCTGGCCATGACGGCGATCAGGGCCTCGCCCCAGGCGAGCTCGGGGACGGGCACCTCTTCCACGTGCAGGGACTTGCGGGGGTCCCGGTCGCGCAGGTCGATGCCGTCGAACATGTGCTCCTCGTCCCGGTGCAGGGTGACGGCCCGATAGACCTCCGGCACCGGCAGCGCGGCGAGGTCGCCGGGCCGGCTGTCCGGGTTGAGGATTGCGTCAAGGATCTCTTTCATGACAGCCTCCTAATAGAGATGCCCTCAGCACAGGGGACCGCCCGCCACGTAGATGACCTGGCCGGAGACAAAGCTCGCGCCCTCGCTGACCAGGAACGAGACGGCGTGGGCCACGTCGGCCGGTTGGCCGACCCTGTTGGCCGGTATCTGCTTCTTGTAGGTCTCCACGAGCTCCTCGAACGACATCTTCAGCTTGTCGGCCATCGTCGCGGTCATGTCGGTGGCGATGAAGTGCGGCGCGACCGCGTTCGAGGTGATCCCGAACTTGCCCAGTTCCTTGGCGAGCGTCTTGGTGAAGCCCTCCAGGCCGGCCTTCGTGGCGGAGTAGTTGGCCTGGCCGCGGTTGCCGAGCGCCGACGATGACGAGACGTTGACGATCCGACCCCATTTCTGCTCGGTCATGTACTTCTGTACCGCCCTGGCCATCAGGAACGCACCGCGCAGGTTGACGTTGATCACCGCGTCCCAGTCCTCGTCGGTCATCTTGAACAGCAGAGCGTCGCGCGTTATCCCGGCGTTGTTCACCAGCACCGTCGGCTCGCCTAGCTCGGCGGCCACCCGCTCGACCGCGGCGTTCACCTCATCGGTCTTGCTGACGTCGGCGCCGACCGCGAGCGCGCGGCCGCCGGCGTTCTCGATCTCCTTTACCGTCCTCGCGCAATCGGGCTCGTTGAGGTCGAGGACCGCCACGGCCATGCCGTCGGAGGCCAGCCTTATGGCCGTCCCGGCACCGATGCCGCGGGCTGCGCCTGTCACGATCGCGGTTTTCTGAGTCACTGGATTTCTCCTTCGTCCGGAACAGTGCCGTGGTCTCGGGTGGGTAAGGCTTCCTGAGCTCGCGGCTTTGTTTCAGTTCATTGATCTCTTCGTACGTCTGCGGGTTTCCGCCGGCTAGTGGCCTTGGTCCCGCTGCCTCAGTCCTAGGTCCCTTAGCATATTTTTGACCTAAATTCGGGTCATTTCGGCGCATAGCGGAGCGGCTCGCGCATAAGTTCCATGAAGGTTAAAACCGAAGCTGCGGGAAGGCCGGATTGCCGCGGGACCACCTGCCACCTCACCAGCCAGTGAGCGGTTCAGGCTGGCCTGAGGGCGTTTCCCGGCAGGCGACCGGGCATGATCACACTGGCGGCAAGGACTGCCGCCAGTGTGGCGGAAAGGATTACGCCGATGGCCGATGAGCCGATGGCCGATGATGAGCAGAGCACGCCAGATATGGCCTCAGGCCTGACCCAGATGTTCGTGGCCCAGCTCCGTGCGGTAACTGAGGGGCTTGAGAACCTGGCCGGAGGCGGTGAGCGCCTCCCGGCGGCTCGCAGCGCGCTGCTACTGCCTGGCGCCCTTTCAGCGGCCCAGGTGACCTCGATCGCGAATAGCGTCGCCGCTCAGCGACGCAGCATCGAGGCGCTCAAAGCCCAGCTGTCCGCGTTTGACGAGCAGCTTGCGCTGCTCGAGCGGATCCTGGGCCCGTTCGCCGAGTGGATCCGGACGTGGGCTGACGTTGAGGAGCAGATGGTGACCATGCAACGCAGGCCCGAGGCCGAGGGCTCTTGATTCCTCTGCCGTTTCAGGCGTGAGCTCGCCTTAGGCAGCGGGCATACTCGCCCGAAATGCGGGTATACCCAACGGTATACACGGTTTTAGTCCTGTCAGCGCTCCGCAAGCCCCGCGCGCATGGCCCGGTTAGGAGTCGATCATTGACCGCCTCCGGTCGCTGGCTCTCGCTGACTGGCATTTCAGGAGAGTGAATAGTGCGGCAGGTGCTTGGGGAGGCGGCGGCTCCGGCTACACGCCTGATAGAACTGCCCGGCCGTGGGGTCACGCGAGTGTGGGAGTGCGCCGGTCCGCCCGGCGCCGAGTCGCTCATGCTCATCCATGGGCTAGCGTGCACGGCCGAGCTGAACTGGGGGAAGGTCTTCGCGCCGCTGGCGCGTCATTTCCATGTCATCGCTGCCGACCTGCGTGGCCACGGCGACGGGATCAGGACCGGTTCGCGGTTCCGACTCGAGGATTGCGCTGACGATGTCGCAGCGCTGGCGGGAACCCTTGGTATCGGCAGGTTCGTCGCCGTGGGTTATTCCATGGGCGGCATGGTCGCCCAGCTGCTGTACCACCGGCACGCCCCGCGGTTGTCCGGTCTGGTGTTGTGCGCCACCGCGCGCAACGTCCAGGGGTCACCGGCGGAGAAACTGGCCGCCCTTTCGCTGCCGACGGTGGCCAGCGCCATGCGATGGAATCCGATTATGCAACTGCTGGGCGCCGAGGCTCTCGGAATGACGCTTCTGGGCTCCGTTGACGACCCGGCAACAGCCAGGTGGGCCCGCGCCCAGCTGAGCCGGACCACACTCGCCGCCGCCGTCTCAGCCATGGAAGCCGTCAACGAGTTCACGTCGCACCGCTGGATCGGCCAGGTCAATGTCCCGACCGCGGTGGTTGTCACGACCCGGGACCGCCTCGTTCCTGTAAGCCGCCAGCTTAAGCTGGCCCGGGCGATCCCGGGCGCATCGGTCCACAGAGTGGACGGTGATCACGCGGTGTGCATCACAGAGCCGCAGCTATTTGTCCCAACGCTGCTCGAGGCATGCTGGTCGGTAGTGCCTGGCCGCGGCAGCACGCGCCACGCCAGACGGACGACCTCGGGCCTCCTCAGCACCGGCCGCTGAGTCGCCCGCAGGGCCGAGGCTACCGCTCGATGGTCCCGCAGTGCCGGAAAAGATGGCCAGACAATGCTGTCAGCCGCGGAGATTCCCATTTTTGGCAGATGCCCTGTAGCGCCGCTTTTGCCAGAAATCCCTTTTATGGGAAATTCAATGGGGCCACGGGCCGGATGCGTGGCGCGTCCCGTAGTGGTGACGACTTTGGTCCCAGGACACGGGACCTTCGCCCCTGCCGATCATCTGCCGTGCGAGCTAGCTTACGAGGACATCAGATCGGCGATAAGGGATGCTCGTCGCGGGGGCCGATTTCCGCGGTGCTGACGCAACCCGGCTTACAGGGCCGAATTATATGACCTGGGGAAGTGATGGGAAATGTCCGGCCCAGACTCTATCGAAAACCAGATAGAGAAGAGTCTCCTCGAGGTGTCCGAATGGGTCCGCGAGATCGCGGAGCTGACCAAGCCCCGCGACGTCGTCTGGTGTGACGGCTCGCAGGCCGAATGGGACCGGCTGACCGGCCTGCTCGTCGAGAACGGCACCTTCACGCGGCTGAACCCGAAGCTGCGCCCGAACAGCTTCTGGTGCGCCTCGGATCCCGGTGACGTGGCACGCGTCGAGGACCGCACGTTCATCTGCTCGGAGCGGGAAGACGACGCGGGCCCGACCAACAACTGGATCGCGCCCGACGAGATGCGCAAGACCTTCGCGGAGATCTTCGACGGCTGCATGCGCGGCCGCACCATGTACGTGATCCCGTTCTGCATGGGCCCGCTCGGCAGCGGTATCTCCCGGCTCGGCGTGCAGGTCACCGACTCGCCCTACGTCGTCGTATCGATGCGGATCATGACCAGGATGGGAACGCCCGCGCTGCGCTCAATCGAGCAGACCGGGTCGTTCGTCCGTGCCGTCCACTCAGTCGGTGCCCCGCTGGCGCCCGGCCAGGCCGACGTGCCCTGGCCCTGCAACCAGACCAAGTACATCTCCCACTTCCCCGAGACCAGGGAAATCTGGTCCTACGGCTCCGGGTACGGCGGGAACGCGCTGCTCGGCAAGAAGTGCTACGCGCTGCGAATCGCGTCGGTGATGGCGCGGGACGAGGGCTGGCTGGCCGAGCACATGCTCATCCTCAAGATCACCCCGCCCAGCCAGCAGCCGATGTACATCGCGGCGGCGTTCCCGTCCGCCTGCGGCAAGACCAACCTGGCCATGCTGGCGCCCGTCATCCCTGGCTGGAAGGTGGAGACCATCGGCGACGACATCGCATGGATGCGCTTTGGCGAGGACGGCCGGCTGTACGCGATCAACCCGGAGGCCGGATTCTTCGGCGTCGCGCCGGGCACCGGCGCGAAGACCAACGCTAACGCGGTCGCGACATTCACGGCCAACAGCATCTTTACGAACGTCGCGCTGACGAGAGACGGCGACGTGTGGTGGGAGGGCCTGACCGAGGAGCCGCCTCCGGACCTGACCGACTGGAAGGGCCAGGATTGGACGCCGGACTCGCCAGGGCCGGCCGCGCACCCGAATTCCCGGTTCACCACCCCCGCCAGCCAGTGCCCGATCATTGCGCCGGAGTGGGACGATCCGACGGGCGTGCCGATCTCGGCGATCTTGTTCGGCGGCAGGCGCGCGAGCACGATACCGCTGGTGATCGAGTCCTTCGACTGGGATCATGGCGTGTTCCTCGGCGCCAATATCGCGTCGGAGAAGACCGCTGCGGCCGAGGGCAGGGTCGGCGAACTGCGGCACGACCCGTTCGCGATGCTGCCGTTCTGCGGCTACAACATGGGCGACTACTTCGGGTATTGGCTGAAGATCGGGCGGACTGCTCCCGACCCGGCCAAGCTGCCGCGGCTGTTCTACGTCAACTGGTTCCGCAAGGACGCCACGGGCCGGTTCGTCTGGCCCGGCTTCGGCGAGAACATCCGCGTGCTGAAGTGGATCATCCAGCGGCTTTCCGGCGACGCCAGGGCCACACGGACGCCGATCGGCTACCTTCCCGCGCCGGGCTCGCTGGACCTCGACGGCCTGGACATCAGCTGGGCTGACCTGGACCTGCTGCTCACGGTGGACACGCAGGCATGGAAGCTGGAGGCGGAGCACATCCCCGAGTTCTTCCACACCTTTCACAGGCACCTGCCCGCCCGGCTGTGGGAGCTGCACCAGGAGCTGCTGGAACGGCTCGGCTAGCGGCACCTGGCCCGCACAACTGACTACAAGGCGAAGGGCTCAAACCCATGACAAGCAGCGTGATCAAGCCAGCCGACATCCGCGAGGTGGCGGTGATCGGGCTCGGCCTCATGGGCTCGGGCATCGTCGAACTGGTCGGCCGTAGCGGTCGCCGCGTCGTCGCGATCGAGGTCGACCGGGGTTTCCTGGACCAGGGAATGGCCCGGCTCGGCGCATCCCTGGACAAGGCGGTCAGCAAGGGCAAGCTTGCTGACACGGCACGCGCGGAGATACTCGCCCGGATTCGGCCCACACACGACCTCGCGGCCGGGGTGGCGGACGCCGACCTGGTGATCGAGGCCATACCAGAGCGCATGGAACTCAAGAAGGCCCTGTTCGCCCAGCTTGACCAGGCCTGCCGGCCCGACGCGATACTGGCCACCAACACCTCTTCGATGTCGATCACAGAGATCGCCGGCGGCACGCGGTATCCCGCCCGCGTCGCGGGGCTGCACTTCTTCAACCCCGCTCCGGTCATGAAGCTGGTCGAAGTGATTTCCACGGTGCTCACCTCAGCGGACACCAGCGAGTCGCTGGCCCTGCTGGCCCATGACCTGGGAAAGACTCCCGTGCGGATCAGCGACCGAGCAGGATTCATCGTGAACGCGCTGCTGCTGCCCTACCTGAACCACGCGGTGCGCCTGCTGGAAACTGGACAGGCCGCGAGGGAGGACATTGACAAGGCAGCCACTGTGGGGCTCGGCCTGCCCATGGGGCCACTGACCCTGCTTGACCTGATCGGCCTAGACACGTCGATGGCTGTCCTGGAGACGCTTCAAGCCGAGTTCGGCGGCACCCGTTACCTCCCCGCGCCCCTGCTGCGCAAGCTATGCGACGCCAGGCTGTTCGGCCGCAAGAGCGAACGCGGGTTCTATGACTATCAGCGGCACAGCCCCTCTGCGGCAGATGCCGAGGACCACGACCTGGCACCCCGGGCTCTTCCTGCCGCGGTCGCACTGCTCAGGGACTCCGGCGGACTGCTGGACGAACTGGCCGGTGCGATCACCGAGGCCGGCATCGACGTCCTGCCACAGCCATCACCCAAGACGGACCTGGTCATCGTGACGGCGGACCCGCGGCACCGGGTCCTAGACGCGGCCATGGCCGCGGGCCACCCGGCCGATGTGGTCGGCATCCACCTCTTCGAAACGCTCGCAGGCAAGCAGAAGCTCGCTGAGCTGGTCCTGCCCGATGTGACCGCGCCGGACACGGCCGCCAAGGCCGCCGCGCTCGCGGCCAGGCTTCGCCTGAACGCGGTCACCGTCAGGGACCGGCCGGGATTCCTCGCCGCGGCCCTCGCCTACGCGCAATTCAACGACGCGGTCCGGATGTTCCAGGACGGTTATGCCAGCCCAGCCGACATCGATGTCGCGATGATGCTCGGCTGCGGTTACCCCCGCGGGCCGTTCCAGATGCTCGACGACGCTGGCCCGGCTTATGTCGTCGGCGTCCTGGAGGCGATGCACGCCTCTACCGGTGACCCGGCTTTCACCCCGGTACCCCTGCTCGCCGAGTACGCCACCGCCGGGACCCGGTTCCGCAGCTTACCAATGAAATGCCAGAACACAGTTTTAAACCGAACCAGATGGCCGACATCAGAGAGAGGGGTCAGTGATGGACTTCGAGCTGACCGACGAGCAAGACCTGATCCGCAGCACGGTACAGGAGTTCGCCGCAGCCGAGCTGGCGCCGATAGCGGGCGAGATCGACCGTGACCACCGCTTTCCGCATGAGATCCTGCCGAAGCTGGCGGAGCTGAATCTCATGGGCATGCCCTACCCCGAGAAGCTGGGCGGTGCGGGGACAGACTACGTGAGCTACGTTATCGCGGTTGAGGAAATATCGCGGGCGTGTGCGAGCACCGGCATCATCCTGTCGGCTCACACCTCGCTTGCCACCTGGCCGATATACAAGTTCGGAACCCAGGCCCAGCACGACAAGTACCTCACCGACATGACATCCGGGCACCGCTTGGGGGCTTTCGCGCTGACCGAGCCGGCGGCGGGAACCGATGCCGGCGCGGGCACAGCGACGGCTTTGCCGAGCGGAGACGAGTACGTTCTCAACGGATCGAAGATCTTCATCACCAACGCCCCGTACGCCGACGTTTATATCGTCTTCGCGAAGACCGATCAGGAGCGGGGAGCGCGCGGGATGAGTGCGTTCATCGTCGAGAAGGGCACGCCAGGGTTTTCCGTCGGCGAGGCAGAGCACAAGCTCGGGATTCGCGGTTCCAGCACGCCGCCCATTTACTTCGCTGACTGCCGCATTCCGAAGGATGCGCTCCTGGGCGAGGAGGGCAGCGGCTTCAAGATAGCCATGCAGACGCTCGATGGCGGGCGGATCGGCGTCTCCGCGCAGGCGCTGGGCATCGCCCAGGCGGCGCTCGACGCGGCGATCGCCTACGCAAAGGAGCGCGTCCAGTTCGGCAAGCCGATCGCGACCCTTCAGGCTATTCAGTGGATGATAGCCGATATGGCTACCGAGGTCGACGCGGCCCGGCTGCTGGTCTATCGCGCCGCATCGTGCGTGGACAAGGGCGTCCCCTATTCCACGGAAGGGGCGATGGCCAAGCTGTTCGCATCGGAAACTGCCACCAGGGTGGCAGGCAAGGCAATCCAGATCCACGGCGGATACGGTTATACCGAAAGCTATCCGGTGGAGCGGAATTACCGTGACGCTAAGATAACCGAACTTTACGAGGGGACTTCTGAGGTGCAGCGCATGGTAATAGCGAGAAGCAGTCTGCGGTGACAATAGGCGGCTATCGTACCCGCCCATCGCGGTGGCTACCGTTAGGAGGATCGTGATGAGGATTGTGGTCACCTATAAGTGGACCTGCGACCCGGAGGAGTCCACCGTACGTGCCGACGGCACGGTGGACTGGAGCCGGGCGAAGCCGGGTTTGAGCACCTACGACCCGGTCGCCATCGAGCTGGCCCGCCGTCTCGCCGACGAAGCGGACGCTGAGCTGATCGGTTTGACGGCC
>Ga0210383_10001469_pt1 | contig 21623 bp, 15 predicted proteins | sample IncBWC14OmetaG_FD_160072 | JGI IMG/M metagenome (GOLD analysis project Ga0210383, IMG submission 160072) | Forest soil microbial communities from Barre Woods Harvard Forest LTER site, Petersham, Massachusetts, United States - Inc-BW-C-14-O ... | reverse complement strand
AGCCCGGGGAAGCGGCAACTTAATTAATTAAGCTGCAAGTGCCAAGTTGTTGTTGGCATTTCTAGTTTCCACCAAGTTACGGGCAGGTGGGTCCCGGCATGCCTTCGGGCCGCGACAGCTTCCGTCGAAACCGTGTCGCCCCCATGGACTCCTCTATTCTATCATCCGCGACAAGAGGCGGCGGGTTTTCCGTTCCTAGTGGTCCGTTCTAGGTTGTGAGTTTTTATTTTTTAGTGGAAACACCTCCCGTGAAGGGCAAAAAGCGAAAAGAGCGAGGGAAGAAGGGACTTGAACAGTGGGAGGGGGGTACACCCCCATCACGATGGAAAGAGTGTGTAAATGCTTGAAAAGAATGGAGATGAGTTGGCGCCAGGGGGGAAAAGAGTGCGGAACTGACGAGAAGAAAAGGAGATACAGGAAATGTAGGAGCTTCGCTAGCAAGAGAGATAGTACCCCGCTGGCTGGATCGGCGGGGATGGAATTCGGCGTGCACGGGAGAGGATAGCATGGGAGGGGCGAGAGGCTAAGTGTTTTGCAGGGAATGGGGAGAATTGAGGATTGAATGGTTGCGGAGGAAGGGTTAACGGCGCGGGACTTGGTCTTTGAACGTAACCAAGTCTACTCCGTCGCACTTCGAGGGTCAGGGCAGGCGGAAGCGTACGCCGTCATCTAATCAGTCCTTGGGCACCACTTGAGGGCTGAAGCGATCCACGATCCCATCAAAGAGCACGGCTTCGACCGCAAAGGTGACAACGAGAATTGGGCCGCACACGAGTACTTTCGGGAAAAAATCCGGGAAAGTCCAGTCCAACCAAACAATCCCGAGTAGTAAGAGAAGGTGCAGGGGAATCGTCGCGAAGATTGCTTTCCAGAGCCATGGTTTGCCGAGGCTATCTCTCCTCTGAACATAGAAACTTTCACCGTAGGACATCGAGGTTAGAAAATAGCCCTGTAGAATGGCCGCGGGGAGGGGATGAATAATATAAAGTGCACACACCAAGCATATTCCCGGGACAACGACCCACCACCAGTGGCGGTCCCGCCTCTGCTCCTTGGCCAGATCGAAATCTTCCTCTACCCGGTATCCGAACATGATGTCTTAGTTTCAGCCGCCTGGCTTGTTATAGCAACTGACTGTTTCATATGTAATCGAGATCGCGGCCAATCCGTAGCCAAGGCCTTTGATCTGCGCTGCACGGGGGGCTAATTTCGGGACGATCTTCGTGAAGACACTCTCTGCTGCCTCTGACGCCGCTGGAAGTCCAGCCTTGTTGAGGCCAAACACAACCTTGGCCGGGCCTTTATTTTCGCTTAAGAATTCTACTACCCTGTGCGCCTTGTCAGCACCATCCAACTCGGTGGCTATAGGGTCTTTCTTCTCTTTTGGAATACCAAACCACTTATCAAGCCAACTATTGGGAACAGCTGGGACTGCGTGTACTACGGCTTTTCCTGTGCAGTCGGATAGTTTGTTGAGAGGAGCGAGGGCTTGGCCAATAGCCAAAATATTAGCCTCCGCGGTGGGGTCGGGCGGGTGGCCCGGGTCCGGAAGATTTATGTTTGTGGGCATGTGGGTCGTTGGGAGAATATCACTACGGCACTTCTAGGGAAAGTATAGAGAGGCGGAGGGTGGCCCAGGTTCGGTTTGTGAACCTGGGTCTTGGGGTTGACGTTCCTTTCGGTGGAGTTGGCGATGCCGTCGGGGTTGAGGCGCTATTACGGCAAAGGCGATTTGCATTTTATTACGTTCAGCTGCTATCGGCGGCTGCCGCTGTTGAAGACGGTGCGGGCACGGGACATTTTTGTGAAAGAGCTGGGGAAGGTGCGCGAGGAGATGGGGTTTCGTCTGCTGGGGTATGTGGTGATGCCGGAGCATGTGCATCTGTTGATGAGCGAGCCGAGGGAGGGGACGCCCTCAACCGCGCTGCACAAGTTGAAACTGCGCGTGGCGCGGAAACTGCGGGCGCGCCGAAAGCCGGTGGGCGCGGGACAATTGCAATTGCCTTTCGCCGAGACGGGGGAACCGCTGCGGGCGTTTTGGCAGGCACGGTTTTACGATTTTAACGTGTATAGCAAGGGGAAGAAGACGGAGAAGTTGAATTACATGCACGCGAATCCGGTGATTCGCGGGTTGGTGAAACATCCGAGCGACTGGCGGTGGAGTAGTTGGGGGCTTTACTACGTAGGAGAGAAGGGGCACTTGGCTATGGACGTGGGAGAGTGAGACGAGAAGAACCCCCAAGACCCAGGTTCACAAACCGAACCTGGGGCACCCTCCGTGTTGGTTGAGTTGTGAGTGGGAGAAGGATCGTCGTTCGATTGAAATGAGAAGAGAAAATCTCCCCCAAGACCCAGGTTCCAACACCGAACCTGGGGCACCCTCCGTGTTGGTTGAGTTGTGAGTGGTGAAGGATCGTCGTTCGATTGAAATGAGAAGAGAAAATCTCCCCCAAGACCCAGGTTCCAACACCGAACCTGGGGCACCCTCCGAGTTGGATTGAGTTGCGAGCGGGTAGAAGGTTCATTGTTCGATTGATCGGAGTGAGGGGAGAAAGTCAAACCCAAGCACTCTCCGTGCTGGTTTGGGTTGTGAATGGGGCGGAACTTCCTGCTCGATCGATGGGGGTGAGAAGACCAGGAGACCGCAGGACCCCTGCTTGTTAAGCAACAATTGGGCACAGGGGTACGGTTGGGGCGTTGACTCCGTGGGAGGTAGCTTCCAGAATGGCGAGACGGGGAAAATATGGCTAAAAACACCCCGAAAACCGGTATGGGTCAAGAGTCCAGCGCCATCGAACAAGCGATCTCTCGCGCGCTTCGGGATAACCTCGAGCGCATTCAGAGAACTTCGGAAGAGCTGCATCATGCGGTGGGGGACGTGGTGGCGGCTTGCGGGAGCAACAAGCCCACGAATGCTTTGCCATCACTGCTCCGGGCACAGACTTCGGCGGCGGCGTTGGCTGCTTCGCTGGAAGTGCTTTCGCGATTTGTGACTGTGTCCATGCAGACTGGGCCGCGGTCGCCGCTGGAAGAGCAGATTACGAATTTGGTTGGCAGAGCAGCACACGAGCCAGCTGCTGCGCCGCAACGTCCGGCACCCGCGCAGCCGGTGCCTATGGCTTCTCACGCCAAAGCGGAGTCGCTTGAAGTGGAGGAAGGGTCCGAGGAAGTTGAGCTGGAACTGCCTCCTGAGCCGGTGCCGCTTACGCCGATGGAGCCTACGGCCGCGGCCCTCGCTTCAGAACCAGAGCTCGAGGGAGAATTCAACCTCAGCCGGCTTTCCGCTGAGGAGCAGGAATTGCACCGCCGCGCGAATCGCGTGGCCAAAGTTTCGATGCAGGACATAAAAATGCTCCGACCGGAGCAAGTGCGGCTGGGCCGCGAAAAGAAAGATCTCTGCATCCGATTGAAAGATGACATTGAAAAAGCTCATCGCGAATACGACCGCCGCTTCAAACCCATCATGGATCATCCGGTGGACTACTTTTACCGCTGGATGGTGGAAATTCTGGCCGATGGGGACCCGCACGCGCTCGGCGAGTATCCGTACGCCACGCCGGCGCGGCATCACTAGTCACACGGCTCTTGCACACTTTTGTGGCGCTTCCAAAAATGCCGTATCATTGTGTTCTTCTATGATGAAACCGCTGATGGCATTGACGCTTGTGGCGAGCCTGTCGCTTGGCAGCGCGTTCGGTGCTGTTACGCAAACGCCGCCGCAACAGCACAAAAAGAAATCGAAAAAGCCGAAAACGCCTGCTTGCCAGACGGGCTGCAAAGCGGAAACGTCCACGCCGCAAGTGGCTGCCGACACTCCGGAAGACCAGGCGATGCAAAAGGAATTAGCGGACCTGGCGCGCGCGGTGCATAACGTTACTCCGGGCGCTTACGAGAAGCTTTCGGCGTTCGCGGTGAAGAACACTACCAACGTCTGGGGAGCGCGCGCGGCACTGGCGCTGGGTTATGAGGATTATTCGAAGAACCGCGCGGCGCAGGGGCTTGGGTGGCTGCTCAAGGCGCAGAATGACATTCTGCTCCGCGAGTATGCTTTGTACTGGACGGCGCAGGTGCAACGAACGCTCGGACGCACTGCGGAGGCGTACAAGAATCTATTGACAATCGAGCACGACTATCCCACGACCGCAATGCGCGAACAGCTGCTGGAGGCGTTTGCGCCCACAGCGGTTTCGTTGGGACACACGCAGGAAGCGCTGGATGCGCTGAACGCGTATCCCGCCACGACATCGAACACCACTTTGCTTTTGGAACGCGGGCACGCGTACCAGGTGGCGCATCAGCTTCCGCGCGCGGCGAAGGATTATCAGACACTCTTCTACAAGTATCCTCTGAGCGACGAAGCCAAGCCCGCGGGATCCGCGTTGACGCAGATCATGCACGCGCTGGGGAAAGAGTACGCGTATCCCGGAGTGGAGATGCAGGAGCAACGCGCGCAGGCGTTCTACGATGCGCACAAATGGAAGGAATCGCGCAGCGAATACGAAAAACTTTTGACCATGCTGAAGGATCCGGCGAATCCCACGCGGCAGCGCGCGCAACTGCGCGTGGCTGAATGCCGCGTGCAGCTGAAGGGGTCACCGTCACTGATTTCATCGGTGAACACACCTGATCTAGAGGTTGATGCGGAGCGGCTGTACGCGTTGTCGCAGGCGGAACGCACGGCGAAGAAAGAATCCGAGATGTTTTCCGCGCTGGGCACGCTGGCGCAGAAATACCCGGTCAGCAAGTGGAACGAAGATGGCTTGATGGCGGCGGGGAATTACTATTGGGTGGAACTCGACCGCGCCAAAGCCGCTACCTATTACCAGCGCGTACTGGACAGTTTTCCCGGCGGGAAGTACGCGTACAACTGCGAATGGCGCATCGCGTGGGTTGCGTACCTGAATCGTCAGCCGGATGCCGAGGACCGGCTTGCCAACTTTCTGCTGAAATATCCGGTATCCGGTAATTCCGTGGATGCGCTCTATTGGCTGGGCCGCATTGCGGAACGAGGCGAAAATCCTGCGCGCGCGCGGAGCTATTACAACAAAGCGGTGGAGCGTTTTCCGCAAACGTATTTCGGCAATGCCGCGGCAGCGCGACTCGCCAAGCTTGGCCCGGGCGATGAGAACCCCGTAGAGGCGCTGGACAAAATTCCGCCGCCACCGGCGCTTCGTCCGTTTGACGAGCCCATCCCGGTTGCTGCCGAAGATCGCTGGGCTCGCGCGCAAGCGCTCCGCAGCATCGCTTTCGATGCTTCCGCGGAGCAGGAGTTGAAGAACGCTTACTTCGCGACGTCTTCGCCGCGATTCCTGCTGGAAGCCGCGCAGGCCGCTTTCGATCAGGGGCATTACGGCGCCGGCATGGCCTACGCGCGAATCATCGTGCCGAATTTCGATGCGCGGAAGATCAGCGATTTGCCAGTTGCCGCGTGGAAGGCGCTCTATCCGCTCCCGTATGAGGCTGCGCTGCGGCGCGAAGCCGCCAAGAATGATTTCGATCCGATGTTTGCTGCAGGACTTATCCGCCAGGAGTCCACCTTTCAAGCGGATGCCGTCTCGCACGCCAACGCCATTGGGCTGATGCAGGTGCTGCCAAAAACGGGGAAGCTGCTCGCCAAGCAACTGAAGGTTCGCTATACGAAGGACAAGCTGTTCGAGCCTGACTACAACATTGAAATTGGCATGGCCTATATTGCGAATCTGGTGCGACTGACCGGCTCGCGCGAATTCGCCGCCGCGGCCTACAACGCGGGCGAAGACCGCATCGCCGCCTGGAAAAGCGAGCGCAACTACGAAGAGATTCCCGAAGTCGTCGAATCCATACCCTTCACGGAAACCCGCGATTATGTGCAAATCGTCTTGCGAAACACGGAAGTCTACCGGATGATTTATGGTCAGCCGAGCGTGGCGTTGCAGGCGGCCACGGGCCACGCGCGTTGACGCGGAATTCGCAATCCAATTTCTTTACGATTGGACGGGCGCAGCCAGCTGCGCCACTCAAAGAATCTGTATTTTCTTGAGAAGGTGAAATGAGTTCTCCGGACCCCAAGATGGCGCATATTTCGCGGCGCATGCTTTCGGCGAAGGCGGAGCAGTTCACGGAATCGGTGATCCGCGAAATGACGCGGCTGGCCTTGAGGCATGGCGCGGTCAATCTCTCGCAGGGTTTCCCGGATTTTGCGGCGCCGGAGGAAATCAAGGAAGCCGCGCGGCAGGCCATCAGCGACAACATCAATCAGTATGCGATTACGTGGGGCGCAAAGCCACTGCGCGACGCCATCGTCGAAAAATTCGAGCGCACGCAGGGCGTGAAGTACGATCCGGAGCGCGAGATTACCATTTGCTGCGGGTCGACGGAAGCGATGATGTCCGCGATGATGGCGATCATCAATCCTGGCGATGAGATTGTTGTTTTCGAGCCGTTCTACGAAAACTATGGGCCGGATGCGATTCTGAGCGGCGCTACGCCGCGCTTCGTCAAGCTCCGCACGCCCGACTGGTCCTTTGACGAAAAAGAACTCGCGGCCGCGTTCGGGCCGCACACCAAAGCGATCATTCTCAACACGCCGAACAATCCCACGGGGAAAGTCTTTACGCGCGCGGAGCTCGAGTTCATTCGCGATCTCTGCGTGCGGTGGAACGCGTACTGCATCACGGACGAAATCTACGAGCATATTCTTTACGACGGCGCGGAACACATCTCCATGGCACGTATTGAGGGGATGCGCGACCGCACCATTGTCATCAATGGACTCTCGAAAACATACAGCGTCACGGGATGGCGCGTGGGCTGGGTGCTTGCGCCGCCGGAACCTACGCAGCCCATTCGCAAGGTGCACGATTTCCTGACGGTGGGCGCAGCGGCTCCCTTACAGCAGGCAGGCGCCAGCGCGATGCGCTTTCCGCAGAGCTACTACGACAAGCTGGCTTCCTCCTATTTGGCCAAGCGCGAACGCCTGCTGAAAATTCTCGCGGCCGCGGGCTTCACGGTTTTCAAGCCGCGGGGCGCGTACTACATCATGACGGACATTTCGCGCTTTGCGGATCCCGATCCCGTTCGCTTTCAGGCTGATACGAAAGACGTGCGCTTCGCCAAATACCTCGTGGAAGAAATCGGCGTGGCCGTCGTGCCCGGCTCCAGCTTCTACAATAACGCTCAAGATGGCGCTTCACAGGTCCGTTTCACCTTTTGTAAGAAAGAAGAAACTCTTGCTGCCGCTGAAGAGCGCCTGGCGAAGCTCCACGCCTGATCGCTTTTCCTTAGATCAAACTTCCACCGTGCCCTGAGCTGACGCATTGCTGTACGCTGCCCCGCAAACTCTGTGCTAGAATTCGCACCCGATAGCGAATATGCCGGAAAAACTGGAACTCATTCCCGCGAATACGCGCCTGGAAGCTACCGGCGATGGCGCGTCCTTTGACATTTCCGCCAGCGCGTCGCGCACGTTCCTTTGCCGCCTTATCGTCTCGGAGCAAATTGAGCAGGAATCGCTGGATGTTTCGATCTGGGGTTCTGCCGATGGGCAAACTTGGCCGAAGAAGCCGCTTCTGAAGCTGCCGCAGCAGTTCTATCGCGGCACCACCAAGATGGTTCTCGACCTGTCGCTTCGCCCCGAGGTCAAGTTCATCCGGGCCCGCTGGGAGCTGAATCGCTGGGGCCGGGTGGCCCCTACGGCGATGTTTGTCGCCGGGATGGAACTCGCGGAAGTTCCGCCAATGTCTCGCGAAACTCCGACCAAAAGGATGACCTTGGCGACCGGCTAAAGCGTGGCTAATTCCACCCCTGAGAAGAGATAAGGGTGAACTCTTCCTGCTAAATTTTTGATGTTGCAGTCCGGCTTCTAAATTTTATATAAATTATGCGATTTCAGGAACTTCCGGGGTTTTTAGGGGTAGGAGACTGACGGTCGGTTGCCCTGTGGTGGTTAGTCCCCTACCCCGCGAGTGGTCTTGCATGTATAGACGAGTTTGGCCCCCAATTAGTTTCCTGATTGCGTGAAAATAGTTTGTGGGCCGCCGGTCGCTATTCCCCGACCGGAACGGTGTCCAAATACCTCGCCACGGCCGCCTTCCACTGGAACTTTTGCTGAATGGCGGCCTGCAGGGCCTGGGCAGCTACCGGTTCGCCATGGGTGAGGTAGGTCTGCTTGGGTGGCGCGGGCAGGCCTGTCAGCCAGCGCAGCAGCTCGCTCTTTCCGGCATGGGCGGAAAACTGTCCCATTTCCACAATCTCTGCGCCGACCGGCACGTCCTGCCCGTAAAGCTTGAGCGACTTCGCGCCCTCCTGCAAAGCACGGCCACGCGTCCCTTCAGCTTGGAATCCCGCCAGGATGACTGCGTTGCGCTTGTCCGGCAGCCGCAGAGCGAGGTGATGCAGGACGCGGCCGCCGCTGACCATGCCGCTCGCGGAAATAATGATGCAGGGTGTCTTGACGTTATTGATGGCCTTTGATTCCTCGACGGAACGCGTCAGATGAAATTCATGAACGTCCAGGGGATCGCCCTTGCCATCGCTGCCTTCTTCCTTCACATAGTCCAGGTCATGATCCTCTTTGTATTTCAAATATAAGTCTGTTGCGCTCAGCGCCATGGGGCTGTCCACGTAGACCGGCAGGCGAGGAATGCGCTGCTGGTCCTCCAGTTGGCGCAAGTAGTACATGAAAGTCTGCGTGCGGCCGATCGCGAAGCTCGGAATCACCATGGAGCCGCCGCGCTTCACCACGCGGTTTACGATGCCAGCCAGCAATTCCGCGGGGTCGCCGTCGGGATGCTCGCGGTCTCCGTAGGTGGATTCGCAAATCAGCACATCCGCCTTCGACGGCGGTGTTGTGGGATCTTTCAGGATCACCTGGTTGTAGCGGCCGACGTCGCCGGAGAAGACCACGACGAACTTCTTGCCGCCCTCGGTGATGGTCAGTTCCAGACTGGAAGAACCCAGGATGTGTCCCGCGTCGTAAGAGGTTACGCGAAACTCCGGGCTGATATCGAATGCGCCACTGCGTGGCATGCTCTTGATCAATTTCAGTACGGGATCCACGTCGGTCGAAGTATAGAGAGGCTGCGGGTCTGGGTGTCGGCTGTCTTTATGGATGCGCGCGTGCAGCGTGTCCTCTTCCTGCAGGTGCGCAGAGTCCTTCAGAAGAAGGGTTGTCAATTCGATCGTTGCGGGATTCGCGTAGATCGGTCCGTGGTAGCCGGCTTTTACGAGTACCGGTAGCCATCCAGTGTGGTCCAGGTGCGCGTGGGTGAGCACCAGGTAGTCGATCGTCTTGGGATCGATTGTCAGCGGCTTGTAATTGCGGTCCTGCAGCTCTTGCGAGCCCTGAAAAATCCCGCAATCCACCAGCAGACGTTTGCCCGCCGCTTCCACCAAATACTTCGAACCGGTAACGGTTCCTGCCGCTCCAAGGAAAGTCAGTTTTGCCATAGGCCTGCCATTCTACAGAAATCGGGTTTCTGGCACATCTCAGCGTGTGACCGCTTCCACAAAGAAAAACGGGGCAGATCTTTAATACCTGGTGAGTTCCCGATTACCTGGATAGCTGTCTAAATGAAGCGAGACAGGGTCTCGAAGGCCCTGCGGTGGCAGGAAAAGTCTCGCGACGCAATCTTTTTGCCTAAACACAAAACGAAGCAAGCAACAGGGCGATCATTCGTGACGAAGCGCAGCCAATGGGTCCACGCGAGTAGCCCGCCAAGCGGGAATGAACATGGCCGCTAACGAGACGGCCAGCAGCCCAATCGAAACCGCGCCGAAAATCAGCGGGTCCGTAGCGCTGACTTCATAGAGCAGGCTTCTCAGCAGGCGGGTCAATCCGATTGCGCCCGCAATCCCCGCGATTAGTCCAGCGGCCACCGGGACCAATCCCTGGCGCAGGACCAGGGCGAGCACATCGGAGGAACCGGCGCCGAGAGCGATTCGAATTCCGAATTCGCGCCGCCGCTGATCGATGAGGTACGCCAGCACGCCGTAGATACCGATGGCCGCGAGGAAACCTGCGAGCGCGGCGAATACGGCCATCAACTGAATCGAGAAACGTTGCCGGGAGAGCGAATCAGCCAGAATTTGATCCATGGTGAGCAGGTCCACCGGCAGATCGGAATCGAGCGCCGCGACTTCGTGGCGGAGCGCGGATACCAAGGCGAGCGGGTCATGCGTGCTCTTCAGCACGATTGCCAAAGAGCCGAAAGGAACTTGTGGGCCGAAATAGTAGATCCGTGGCTCGGGTGGAGCAGACAAGCTGCCGGATTTCGTCGCGGCTACTACGCCGACGACGGTGTATGTGCTTCCGGCCAACGGGACGGTGATCTGCTGGCCGAGCGGGTCGGCGTTCGAGAACAATTTCTGAGCGACGATCTCATCGATGACCGCGACACCGGGCGAGCCCTGCTCATCGGAAGCGGCGATGTCCCGGCCGCGCAGGAGCGGGATTCCGAGCGTTTCCAAGAACCCAGGCGAAGCGCGGGTTTGCCAGATGATCTGCTGCGGTTCATTCGAATTTCGCGGATGGCCGGCGATTTCCACTCCGCCGCTCCCTGGACCGCCTTTGTAAGGAAGAAAATCGATCGTCGCGGCGGATCGCACGCCGGGAATCGTGCGCACGCGTTCGAGCACCTCCCGTGCAAACGCCGCCCTCTGCGCCGGTTCCCGGTATTGCGCGACGGGTAGAGAAATGAACGCAGTCAGCACATTTTCGGAATGGAATCCGGGACTGGTGTGCTCCAGTCGAACGAAGCTTCTCACCAGGAGACCGGCGGCGATCAAGAGCACGAGCGAGACACAAACTTCGAAGGCAACCATTGATTCGCGCAACAGCCTGCGTCCTGTGGTCGATCCGCGTGAGCCCTCTTTCAGCACTTCCGTGAGATCGATTCGCGAGGTTTCCAGCGCGGGCGCGAGGCCGAACAACCCGCTCGCCGTGAGCGAAACCAAAATGGAAAAGCCCATAACCCAGGCGTTGATGGATGGGTTGGCTCCGTGAATCAAACCCGCAGGACCGAACCAAGCGTAAAGATGAAGCCCGTAAAGCGCCAGCAATGTTCCCGCGGCGCCAGCGATGGAGGCCAGCAGCAAGCTCTCGGTCAGCAACTGGCGAATCACCCGAATGCGCGGCGCGCCCAACGCCGAGCGGATGCCGATCTCCCTGCGGCGCTTAATTGCACGCGCGAGCAAAAGGTTGGAAACGTTGGCGCAGGCGATCAGCATCAGAGCGCCCACGGCGGCTATCAGTACCAGCAACGGCGTCTTCAAATCTCCCGCCTGTTTTACGGCGAGCCGCTCCAGGTCAAGGGAAAATCCGCGATCCATCGAAGCCTGATTGGGATACTGTTGGACGATGCGAGCGGCGATGCGGCTAAATTCGTCGCGCCCCTGCTGGATCGTCACGCCGGGCTTGAGACGTCCGATGACGTCGATACTGTGCGGGCCTCGGGTGCCCGGTGCGGCTTCGGCGGGATCGAAGGCCAGGGGCATCCACAGGTCAGCGGTAACGCGATAATCGAGAATCGGCTGGATGACCCCCGCGACACGATAGCTTTCGCGATTGATCTGAATGTTCTTGCCAACAATGGACCGATCGCCGCCGTAGCGACGCTTCCATAATCCCACCGAGAGGATGGCCACGCGATCTTTGCCGGGCTGATCGTCATCGTAGGTAAACAGGCCGCCGACAACCGGGACCACGCCCAGAAGGGGAAGCGCACTTGCGGTGATCCGCTGTGCCGGAACGTCCTCGGGCAGCCCGTCTCCCGTCAAGGTCGCCGCTGCGCGTGTCACTGCGGCCATCGCGGTGAAACAGGTTGCCTGGCGGCGGAATTCGGCGTAGTCCGCGACCGTCGGCGCGATGCCGTGCAACGAATAGCGAGGCAGGGTCTCCTGTACGATGACCAGCCGGTCGGGATCTGGATAGCGCAGCGGATGCAGCAGCACTGCATCGATCGCGGAAAAAATCGCGGTATTCGCGCCGATCGCTAGTGCCAGCGTCAGAATCGCGACGAGGCTGAAGCCGGGGCTTTTCAGAAGTTGGCGAAGCGCGAACCGGAGATCCTGCAGCATGGTTTACCGGCCTGAGAACATGAGAGGCGTTGTGCGCCCTTCGTACATCATCCTGGAGCGAGGTCTATTCTAAATCGAAATCCTCTCCGGTGCGCTTTCTCAGCCCAACGTACGTCTCAAAACTCATATTTTGGACCCTAGAATTCAAGCCGCTGGCATATTTCCCCGTTCGGTAACCCACGAAAATGAAAGCGGAGCGAATCCTTCGATTCGCTCCGCCTTCGTGCTTCGACTTATAACTTAAGACTTAGAACTGAAAACTACGTTCAGTCCGCTGCGCTGGCCTGTTTCGCCTTCGCGATGACCGATTCGATGTTCAGTCCAAGCCCTTTCGCTACGCCCGTTCCGTATGCCGGATCGGCTTTGTAAAAGTGCTGGATTTGCAGTTCCTGGATTCGTTGCGGGACGCCATTGCCCAGGCTGGAGACGATGTTGTCAATCAAGCGCTGCTTGGCGTCCGCGGGCATGAGCCGGAAAAGATTGCCTGGTTGCGAGTAGTAGTCGCCGTCCGCGCGGTGATCGTGGCGTGCCACGGTTCCGCTTACAGCATGCGGCCGCTCCACATATTTTTTGTCCTGCGTCGGCCCGCCGAAGCTGTTCGGCTCGTAGTTCACGGCCGAACCGCCGTTGCCGTCAAAGCGCATGGCGCCATCCTTGTTGTAGGTGTGATACGGGCATTGCGGCTTGTTCACCGGCAGGGAATCGTAGTTCACGCCCAAACGATAGCGATGCGCGTCGGGATAGGAGATCAAGCGCGCCTGAAGCATCTTATCCGGCGAGAAACCCATGCCCGGGACCACGTTTCGCGGTTCGAACGCGGCTTGCTCGACTTCCGCAAAATAATTTTCCGGGTTGCGATTCAGTTCCAGTTCGCCGACCTCATGCAACGGGTAATCCTTGTGCGGCCAAACCTTGGTCAGGTCGAAGGGATTGATGTGGTAGGTTTCCGCATCCTTCTCCGGCATGATTTGCACGCACACGCGCCACTTCGGGAAGTCACCCTTCTTAATCGCATGGAACAGATCGCGCTGCGAATAATCCGGATCCGTTCCCTCTAGCGCGCCCGCTTGCTCGCGGAAAAAATTCTTGATGCCTTGCTTGGTCTTGAAGTGCCACTTCGCGTAGAAAAGTTCGTTCTTCGCGTTGATCAAACTGAACGTGTGGCTGCTGTAGCCGTTCATGTGCCGGTAGCCGTCCGGAGTGCCGCGGTCGGAAAAGAGAATGGTCACCTGGTGCAGCGATTCCGGCGAGAGGGACCAGAAATCCCACATCATCGTCGGGGACTTCAGGTTGGTTTCCGGATCGCGCTTCTGCGTGTGGATGAAATCGCCGAACTTCAATGGGTCGCGGATGAAAAAGACGGGCGTGTTATTTCCCGTCATGTCCCAATTGCCGTCTTCGGTGTAAAACTTCAGCGCGAATCCGCGCGGGTCACGCGCCGTGTCCGCTGAACCCTTCTCGCCGCCCACGGTCGAAAACCGGATGAAGGTCGGCGTCTTCTTGCCGACGGCGTTGAACAACTTCGCGGTCGTGTACTTGGTGATCTCCGCGCTCGTGCAGACGAAATGTCCGTGAGCGCCCGAGCCCTTGGCGTGCACCACGCGCTCTGGGATTCGTTCCCGGTTGAAGTGCGCCATTTTCTCAAACAGCAGGAAATCTTCAAAAACCACCGGCCCGCGCGGCCCCACCGTGAGCGAATTTTGGTTGTCGCCCACCGGACGGCCCGCGTCTGTGGTCATGATTTGTTTTTTCTCTTCCGCCATGAATCCTCCTCAGTTCGATCGCAGCGGCTGCGCAAGGCAAGCCCGCGGCAATCACAACTGTAATAGTGGAGCGCTGCGACCTATACATCCAATATATACTTCGGATACGATGGATAGGCATAGCCTATGGAGCTCCATCAACTTCGCTACTTCTGCGCTGTTGCCGAAACCGGAAGTTTCAGCCGCGCCGCGGAGCACTCGCACGTGTCGCAGCCATCGCTCTCGCAGCAGATCATGAAGCTTGAGGACGAACTGGGTGCGCGGCTCTTCGATCGTCTCGGCCGTTCCGTGCGACTCACTGACCTTGGCAAAACGTTTCTCCCTCGCGCACGCGCCGTTCTTCGCGAACTGGAAGCCGCGAGGGGCGATGTGGTCGAGCGCAAAGACTCCATCAGCGGGCTGATTACCGTTGGGGTCATCCCTACCGTCGCGCCGTATTTTCTTCCGTCGCGTCTTACTTCGTTTTCGCGCAAATTCCCGCAGGCGGAGATAACGGTCGTGGAAGAAATCACTCCCGTACTCCTGGAGCGTCTCCGCGCCAGCACGATTGACGTTGCCATCCTGGCGCTTCCCATTCGCGGCCACGAATTCGAAACCACGCCGTTGCTCACCGAGCGGCTCTTCGCCGCGCTTCCGAAAAATCACAAACTCGCCAAGCGCCGCTCGCTCTCTCTGAAAGATTTGCGCTCCGAGCCGTTCCTGCTATTGCGCGACGGCCATTGTTTCCGCGACACCGCCGTTGCGGCTTGCGACCGCGCGCGCTTGCATCCCCAGGTAATTTTCGAGAGCGGCCAATTCAGCAGCCTGCTCAGTATGGTCGGCGCGGGAATGGGAGTTTCGATCGTTCCAGAGATGGCCATCGAAAAGAAATCGCACTGCCGCTACGTGCATATTTCCGATGAACAAGCCACTCGCACCATTGGAATGGCCGTGCTTCGCGGCCGCTCTCTCACGCGGGCTCACCACGCCTTCCTCGCCCATCTCCGCGCCACCTAAGCGTTATTTTTATTGGATGAATCCTTCATGCAAATTCCGCAAAACGCTTTTAGCGCGTTGACTTTTGTCCGCGCAACCCATAGCATTTTCTGTTCGGCTGCGGCCGTTATTCCTGCAGTTTGCCGCTATTTTACGTAAACCCATCGGAGGAAGTATGCCCATCAAGGTCGGGATCAACGGCTTCGGCCGCATCGGACGCAACATCATGCGCACCGCGCTCGATGACAAGGACATTCAATTTGTGGCCGTGAACGATGTGACCGACGCGAAGACGCTCGCGCACCTTTTGAAGTACGACTCGATCCTCGGCAATTTGCCGCACACCATCACGCACACGGATGACAGCATCGCCGTGGAAGGGAAGAGCTTCAAGGTTTTCAAAGTCAAGGATCCCGGCCAGATTGACTGGGCTTCCGTCGGCGCGGAAATCGTGGTGGAATCCACCGGGCTCTTCACCAAGGGTGAGGAGGCGAGGAAGCATCTCCGCGGGCCCGTGAAAAAAGTGATCATCTCCGCTCCGGCCGACGGCCCGGACGCGACCTTTGTTCTCGGCGTCAACGACAAAACCTACGATCCTTCGAAGCACCACGTCATTTCGAACGCTTCGTGCACCACGAATTGCCTCGCCCCTGTCGCCAAAGTGCTACAGGAGACTTTCGGCATTCACAGCGGCACCATGACAACCATTCATTCCTACACGAACGATCAAAAGCTGCTCGATCTTCCGCACAAGGATCTGCGCCGAGCGCGCGCTGCCGCCATCAACATGATTCCGAGTTCCACGGGCGCTGCCAAGGCCCTGCATCTCGTGATTCCAGAACTGAAGGGCAAACTCGACGGGTACGCCATGCGCGTGCCTACGCCCAACGTCAGCGTTGTGGACCTCACCGTTTTCGTGGACAAGCCCGCCACGAAAGATGCGGTCAATGCCGCATTAAAGGCCGCAGCGAACGGTCCGATGAAGGGCATTCTTGGCTACACCGAGGAAGAACTCGTCTCCGCCGACTTCAAGGGCAATTCGAATTCGTCGATCGTCGATTCCGAATACACAAAGGTTGTCGGCGACCGCTGCGTGAAAGTCCTGGCCTGGTACGACAACGAGTGGGGCTACTCCTGCCGGTGCCGCGATTTGATCAAGCTGCTGGCGTCCAAGTTCTGAGCGGGGTTTTCAGTGATCAGTTGTCAGTTGACAGGAAGAGCAGAAAGAATTGTTCCCCCGTTCCTGCTCCTCCGAAAATTGACAACCTAAACTCTGAGACATATTTTTCTTCTCTGACTGAAAACTGACGACTGACGACTGAAGACTGAAGACTGAAGACCGAGAACCGCACCATGAGCAAGCTCACCATCAACGACCTAGATCTCCGCGGCAAGCGCGTTTTCATTCGCGTGGACTTCAACGTTCCGCTGAAAGATGGGGTGGTCACCGACGATACGCGCATCCGTGAAACGCTTCCCACGCTCCGTCTAGCCATCCAAAAGGGTGGCCGTCTCGTGCTTGCTTCGCATCTCGGCAGGCCCAAGGGCGGCCCGGATCCGAAATATTCGCTCCGGCCCGCCGCGAAAAAATTGGAAGAGCTTCTCGGCAAGCCGGTGGCGTTCGCGCTGGATTGCGTGGGGCCCGGAGCGGAGGGCCAGAGCAAAGCCTTGCGCGACGGGGAAGTGCTGGTGCTGGAAAACGTCCGGTTCCATCCCGAGGAAGAAAAAAACGACGAAGCCTTTTCGAAACAGCTCGCCGCCCTTTGCGACGGCGTCTTTGTGTGCGACGCGTTCGGCTCCGCGCACCGCGCGCACGCTTCCGTCGTGGGCATCACGCGCTTCGTCCAGCAATCTGCCGCCGGATTGCTCATGGAAAAAGAGCTGGCCTACCTCGGCAAAGCGATGACCGCCCCCGCGCGTCCCTTCGTGGCGATTCTTGGCGGCGCAAAAGTCAGCGACAAAATCGAGGTTGTCGAAAACTTAATGAAAATCGCGGACGCCATGCTTATTGGCGGAGGCATGGCCTATACCTTTTTGAAAGCCGACGGCCAGCCCATTGGCAAGTCGCTCGTCGAAGATGACAAGGTGGACCTTGCGCGCCGTCTGCGCGAAGAAGCGCAAAAGAAAAGATTCGCGCTTCTCCTTCCGGTGGACCATGTGGTGGGCGCGGAGTTCAAAGACGACACCGCCACGCAAACGGTCTCCGTTTCGGCCACGCCCGATGGCTGGATGGGCCTGGACATCGGCCCCAAAACCATCGAGGCCTATCGCCAGAAAATCGCCAGCGCAAAAACAATCGTCTGGAACGGCCCCATGGGCGTGTTCGAAATGCCAGCGTTCGCCAAGGGCACCCTCGAAATCGCCAAGGCCGTTGCCGCGGCAACCAGCAGCGGCGCAATCTCGATCGTGGGCGGTGGCGATTCCGTCGCCGCCGTTCATCAATCCGGCCTCGCTGATAAAATTTCACACATCTCGACCGGCGGCGGCGCCTCTCTCGAATTTCTCGGCGGACGCAAGCTTCCTGGCGTCGAAGCCCTCACCAACAAATGATCCCGACTCTTCTTTGTTGCGGCCTCTGCATTAAGGCTTTTCCTCTGGAGGTTTTGACATGCGACGTCGCGTAATCGCTGGCAACTGGAAAATGTACAAAACCATCGCGGATACCCGCGCCTTTTTTTCTTCGCTTCTGCCCCTCGTCGCCGGCGAAAAAAATTGCGACATTATCATTGCCCCGCCGTTCACGGCGATCTCCACCGCAGCCGAAGCAGCGAGGGGCTCGAATGTTGCCATCGGTGGGCAGAACGTTTCCTGGAGCAAAGAGGGCGCCTTTACCGGGGAAGTTTCCGCTTCGATGCTTCTTGAAGCCGGCTGCAGGTACGTGATTATCGGCCATTCCGAGCGCCGCCAGTTCTTTCATGAAACTGACGACAACGTCGCCAAGAAATCCTTAATCGCCCTGGAAACCGGCCTGATCCCCATTGTTTGCGTGGGAGAGACGCAAGAGCAGCGCGACTCGGGCCTCACGGAGGAGGTTCTCCGCCGCCAATTCATCGGCGGGCCCGGCGCGTTGACCCAAGACGAGTTCTCCCGTATTCTTCTTGCATACGAGCCGGTTTGGGCCATTGGCACGGGCCGCACCGCGACCCCGGAAATTGCCGCCGCCGCCCATCGCATACTGCGGCGCTGCGCGGGGGAGAAGTTCTCCGTCCATCATGCCTCGGCGCTGCGCATCCTTTACGGCGGCAGCGTCAAGCCTGACAACATTCAGGGATTGATGGCGCAGGAAGAGTTGGACGGCGCGCTTGTGGGCGGAGCGAGCCTCGATCCCAAGTCGTTCGCGGCGCTCGTGAAAGCCGCGTAGTGAATTTTGTGCAGGGCCCGGGTTGGGCCGGGCGCTCTTGTTTCTTCGAGTTTTACAGGCGGCTGCGGGCCGCCGACTTTTTGCGTGAGGTTTGGGTATGCCAAGTTGGATGAAATGGGCCGTCGCACTGTTGATCGGCTTCGGAATTATTACCGTGGGCTTCCGGTTCGCCGGATGGCTGCTGACGGGATTTTTTGTTTTGAATTGTCTGGTGCTGATTATCGTGGTGCTGCTGCAAAGCGGCAAAGCCGCGGACCTTGCCGGCGCGTTCGGCGGCGCAGGCAGCCAGACGGCGTTCGGTCCGCGCGGCGCGGCCAACGTGCTCTCGCAGGCCACCACGTGGTGCGCCATTATGTTCATGCTGTGCGCCATGGCGCTGGTGCTGCGCACCGATCAGGGCATCGAGCAAGGCGGCTCGGTCCTGCAAAACGTTTCGAAGCCTGCGCCGAAACCAGCTCCTGCTAAGACTCCAACTGTGCCTGCGACGACGCCGGCAACAACTCCGGCCGCACCACCGGCCTCTTCGGCGCCAACAACTCAGCCACCAGCACAGCAGCCTCCGGCAGCTTCGCAGCCGACTCCCGCTCAGCCGAAAAAGCCATAACCATTTTTTGTAGAGGCCGGGCTTAAGCCCGGCCTCTACAAATTCCAATCCCAACAATGTTGCAGCGATTTCTCTTGCAGTGGCGGGTCTTCAGATCCGTTCTTCCCTTTCAACATCGTCATTTGACACCCTCCACCGTTGCCTTTACGATGGAATGCAACGCGGTCGTGGCGGAACTGGCAGACGCACTAGCTTGAGGTGCTAGCGCCGCAAGGCATGGAGGTTCGAGTCCTCTCGACCGCACCAAATTTTCCGCAGGCATCTGAACCCCTCTTCGATCCTACCGATTACGGCACGAGTTTGGTTCCTGCAAAACAGCAATTGGCTGGGCCTCCCTGGCACAAGTATATGTGCTAGGGAGGCCCAGAAGTTTCAAAGCGTCCGTCTAGTTTGCTGCGATGCCGTTAAAGCCGGCCTGCGCTGCAAACCCGTTCGCGGGCCCAACGTTCTGCAGCGTTCCATCCTTCTGGATGGCAAAGATGCCGATGGTGCCGTTTCCGGTGTTGAGGGTGAAGAGGAATTTGCCGTCGGCGCTGATCGCGATGTCAAGATTCGTGGCTCCCGTAGGATTCGTTCCCACCACCGTCCCGGCAATCGGCGACAACGCGCCGTTGGAGCCAATCGCAAAACCGGAAATCGTCGCTGACCCGGCATTCGAAACGTATACGAACCGCCCGTCGGGAGTAACTGCGTTCCAGCAGTTCGCTGCGCCAAACGTCGGCACACTCGCGCTGATGGGGGAAAGAGTTCCACCCGATTGCACGGCGTACGAGGAAATGGCCGAGCCGTTGGCTGCGCCCGCGGGGCCGGTCTCGGAAACGAGCGCTGTGCCGTTCGGAGCGAAACTCACCGAAAACGATCCCGGCCCGCCATTCGTATTTACCACGATGGGCGCCAGTCTCCCATCCGGCTGCACGGCAAACACGTCAATGTTGTTCGTGGCTCGTTCCGTCACCGCCAAAAACCGCCCGTCTGGGCTGAATGCCAGCGAGGCCGCTCCCGAGTTGTTGGTCGTCAGAAAACGCGTGGATTGTGGGATTTCCGTAAGCCTGCCGTGGTCCAGCGCGAACCCCACCACATCGCTGCTGCCACCCGTGTTGAGCACATACACCAGGCCCCCATGCTGCGCGACGGCATTCGGTTCGCTGCCGCCAGAACTCACTTTGTCCACCAGCTCAAGTTCCGAACCCTCCACGCGGAACACGGAAACTTCACCGCTACCCGCGTTGACCGCGAACAATAGGGAGTGATCCTGACTCAAGGTCAACGATCCTTGCGATTCCAACGGATCGGTGTTGCCTCCGCTTCCTCTGCCGCCAGTTGCAAACCGTCCTCCCTGCTGCAGCGTCCCATCCGCCGCGCGCTGAAAGGCGATCACTTCATTCTTGTCCACGGAATTGGTCATGATGAATACGGCGGGCGCGCTTTCCCGACCGTTTTGACCTTGCTCCTGAGCAGTTGTGTGGATTGGTGACAACAGCCCTATCGCGAGCGTACCGATCATGAGATTACGGATTATCCTGTCCATCTGGTGGCTCCTGGTTTCGGTGATTAGCGCGCCGCCGAAGTCAACAGACGCGAAGGAACACTCCCCCCTTCGGACCCGGCGACTGCGCCGCCTGTGGGAGTCCTTCGTCTGCCAAAAGTTACAGACGTGTCTGCAAAAACCCGGAAGCCAGACGATGGTTTAGATCTTCGTACCTCGGTCGTTCAAGCTACCTTTGCTGAACTTCGATTGCCGGTGGACTTCCGGCCATCGACCGCGGGCTCTTGCCTTTTCCCGTTCGATGTATTCTATTTATCGCGCGCCTGGTTGCTTGGTTCACTTCCGGGCTGCCAGGGGTTTCCGAAGCGGGCATGACAGGAAATAACAGCGGCGCAAATCATCCGGAATTGCCCCGGGCGGGATTCCTCGCTCGCGCTCTTTTCAACAGCGATCACAAAGCCATTGGTTTGCGATATCTGTGGCTGGCGCTGTTCAGCGTGTTTCTCGGCATGGCGATGTCGCTGTTGATGCGCATCCACCTCGTCTGGCCGGGCGTGCACGTTCCGTTCTTTTCCGGACTCGGCGGGACGTCGGATCGGTACGCGGCCCTTGCGACGCTGCACGGTTCACTGATGGTCTTCCTGGTTTTGACGGCTGCGCCTCAAGCGGGCTTCGGCAACTACTTCTTACCGCTGCAAATCGGCGCGCGCGAAATGGCGTTTCCAATGCTCAACGCGCTTTCGTTTTGGGCCACGGCGGCTTCGCTCATTGGAATGACTGCGGCTTTTCTGATTGCGCCGCGCGCCGGAATCACGCTGTGGATCGTCAGCGTGGCGATTTTCTGCGCGGCGTCGCTTTTGAACGCGCTCAATTTCAGCGTCACCACCATCGATCAGCGCACCAAGGGAATGACGCTGCCGCGGCTTCCTCTCACCGTGTGGGCTTGGTTCATCAACGCCATCCTGGGACTTTTGATTTTCAGCATTCTCCTGGCGGCGTGCGTTTGCTTGCTCTCCGACCGCTTGTTGGGCGCGCATTTATTTGCGTCCTTTTATTTTCTAGGCGGGCAGCCGGTAAACGTTGGTGCGAATGTTGCGGCGAACGCGCACTCCGTGCTGTGGAAGCGGCTCTTCTGGTTTTTCGCGCAAGCCGAAGTGTATGTGGCCATGCTGCCGTGTTTCGGGCTGACGACGCATCTGCTTTCCACGTTTTCGCGCAAGCCGGTGTGGATGGAGCGCCTCGTGGTCCTGGCGTTGTGTGGCGTGGGCGTTTTTGGATTTTGCGTTTGGGGCGAGCACATGTTTGCCAGCGGCATGAACCCTTTTTCGCCGCTGGTTTTCTCTCTGTTGGCTTCCTCGCTCGGACTCCCTGCTGCTAGTC
>Ga0210383_10001467_pt1 | contig 21633 bp, 17 predicted proteins | sample IncBWC14OmetaG_FD_160072 | JGI IMG/M metagenome (GOLD analysis project Ga0210383, IMG submission 160072) | Forest soil microbial communities from Barre Woods Harvard Forest LTER site, Petersham, Massachusetts, United States - Inc-BW-C-14-O ... | reverse complement strand
TTTCACATGCCGTATCCCGATACATATCGCGGCACGTACGGTGTGCGTCCCGAACATGCGTCTGCTGATTGCCTGAGCTACCTCGTCAATGAACTGTTCCGCCGCCGCGTGGATCCCGAAGAGGTGGCTGCGATTTTCATCGAGCCGATTCAGGGCGAGGGCGGATACCTGCCGGCGCCAGTGGAGTTTCTGCAAGGACTGCAGAAAATTTGCCGCCAGCACGGAATCATGCTCGTGGCGGACGAAGTGCAGTCCGGCATGGGCCGCACGGGCAAGTGGTGGGCTTCGGACCACGCCGGCATCGAGCCGGACGTGCTCTGCACCGCGAAGGGCATTGCATCGGGCATGCCTCTCAGCGCGGTGATCGCTCGCGCGAGCGTGATGAATTGGACGCCCGGCGCGCACGCGTCCACATTCGGCGGCAATCCCGTGTGCATCGCGGCTTCACTCGCCACGATTCGGTTGCTCGAAGAGCGCTACATGGCGAACGCAACGAAGATGGGCGAATTCATCATGAAGCGTACCGCCGATTGGACCGAGCGCCATAAGACAGTAGGTGAGATTCGGGGCCGAGGACTGATGATCGGCATCGAATTTGTCCGCGACCAGAAAACCAAGGAGCGCGCGCCGGAACTGCGCAACAAGATCGTGCAGATGGCGTTCGAGCGTGGCCTTCTGGTGCTCGGTTCGGGCGATACGACACTTCGCCTTTGCCCGCCGCTCATAATCGACGAAGAACAGGCGGACTTCGCGTTGCGCACACTCGATTCAATCATCACCGAAGCCGAAAAGCAGATGTAAACGGGCTGCCATGTGGGGACGCGGCGCACCGCGTCCCCGCGCATCTTTTGCAGCTCGCTTCACATTGCTGCGATATCCGCTTGAGCCAAATCGCAAAAAGAGAGATTCTTCGGAGTCCTGTCAATCAGCGGTCGTGTGGATTGACGGCTCTCTTGCGTTAGAACCACGAAATTTTTGGCGGAGGAAGAGTTGCCGCGCATTCTCGACGTTGGTTGCGGCCCTACAAAATATCCCGGCTCGATCGGCCTCGATATGAATCCCTCGACGGCTGCCGACGTCCTCTGCCATCTCGATAAGGGCGGGCTCCCTTTTCGCGATGATTCCTTCGATCACATTCGCGCGGAGCACGTGATCGAACACGTGGCGGACATCATCGCCACGATGGAAGAATTTCACCGCGTGACGCGCGCGGGCGGCACGATTTTTCTCGCCACACCGCATTACACGGATTACAGCTCGTTCCGCGATCCCACGCACCGCTGGCATCTGAACACTTATTCGTTCCTTTACTTTTATCCGGGTGGAATGCACGGCCGCGACATGTGGTACACGAAGGTTCGCGTGAAGGAAGTGCGCAACTACGTTTCGCTCTTGCGTCTGTGGCGCGCGCTCGGATTCGAATTTCTGGTCAACCACAGCAAGATGTTCCGCCAATTCTGGGAGCACTATCTGAGCTTTTTGATTCGCGGCAAACTCATGGAATTCACGTTTGAGGTGATCAAGTAGTGGCCGCGCCCGCTCCAATAGCGAAGCCGCTGATTCTCGACATCGGCTGCGGCCGCAAGAAATATCCTGGGTCGATCGGCGTGGACATGAGCCCGGCCGGCCAGGCCGACGTGCTTTGCGACTGGGAGAAAACGCTGCCGTTTCGCGATTCCAGCTTCGATCAGGTGCGCATGATTCACATCATCGAGGAAGTGGACAATATATTCCGCGTCCTCGGCGAAGCGCACCGCGTGTCGAAGGCTGGGGCGACGGTGACGATCATCACGCCTCATTATACGGACCACGCTTCCTATTGCAGCCCCGCGCATCGCTGGCATCTTTCGAGCTTTTCGCTTTGGTTCTTCAGCGAAAAGCCGGCGGAATACGACTACTACGCTCCGGCGCAGTATCGCGAGCGGCGCGTGCACGTGGAGTTGCTGGCGATTTGGCGCGCGCTCGGATTTCAATTTCTTGTAAACCACGCACGCTGGTTCCGTAAATTTTGGGAGTACTATCTTTCGTTCGTGATCCGCGGCAAGACGGTGGAGTGGAATCTCGAAGTCGTTAAGTGAGTCGCCGTGATCGCTCGCCTGATGTTCGCTTGCGTTGACTTCGCGGCCCGCAAGGGTCTCGCGGAAGCGCCTGCTGCGAATGCGGCGGCGGATGCTTCGAAGCTCGCGCGCAAGCGACAGGCTCGCACGACCGGCGTTCGCGGCGAGACTTACGCTTACTGGTATTTGCGGCGGCACGGTTACACGATCGTCGCGCAGAATTTCACTTCGCCAAACTTGAAGGGCGAGCTCGATCTCGTCGGATACGACCGCGATGTGCTGGCATTCGTCGAGGTGAAGACGCGCGCTGCCGCGGCCGGGCGCGATGCCGCGCGGCCGGAAGATGCGGTGAATTTCGAGAAGCGCCGCAATTTGATCCGCATCGCGAGGCATTTTCTGCGCGCCTGGCGCATCGAGCCGACCGTCTCGTACCGCTTTGACGTCCTCGCGATTGAGGCTCGTCATGGCGAGCGCCCAGTCCTTCGCCTGCATAAAGGTGCTTTCACGCCGAGCACTCCCAGTGCTCATTGACCTGCGGCTCGCACGGTGTTAAACGAAGTTGAACCACAGCGACACACACCGCTTCTTTCGCGGCGCAACATAGTAAAATGAGATAGCGATTCTTGCGGGGCGTCTCGGCTGTTCCACGACGTGCCCCAGGGGGAACGTTTGCCAGAACTTCGTAGAGACCCGATCACGGGCCGCTGGGTGATCATTTCCACCGACCGCAACAAGCGGCCGACGGATTTTGTGCGCGAAAGCGTGCAGATCAAGGGGACGCCCAACTGTCCCTTCTGCCCCGGCAACGAAGGGAAAACGCCGCCGGAAATCCTCGCTTATGGACGAAATGGCAGCGGCCGCAATACTCCCGGCTGGTCGTTGCGCGTGGTGCCGAACAAGTTTCCGGCGCTTGGCATCGAGGGCGGGCTCGACCGCGAGGGCGAGGGATTGTTTGACCGCATGAACGGCGTCGGCGCACACGAAGTGATCATCGAGACCTCGGACCACAAGGCGTCGCTCGCGAGCATGAGCGACAAAGGCGTGGAAGAAGTGCTCTGGGCGTATCGCGACCGCATGCTCGACTTGAAGAATGACCGGCGCTTCCGCTACGTGCTTCTCTTCAAGAATCACGGCGAGCCGGCAGGGGCTTCGCTGGAGCACACGCACTCGCAATTGATCGCGTTGCCGATCGTCCCGAAGCGCGTGCGCGAGGAAGTGGATAGCTCCAAGCACTATTACGACGAAAAAGAGCGCTGCATCTTCTGCGACATGATCCGGCAGGAGATCGAGACCGGTTCGCGGATGGTGCTGGAAAACGATCACTTCATCGCGATGGAGCCCTACGCACCGCGGTTCCCGTTCGAGACGTGGATATTGCCGCGGCAGCATAGTTCGGCGTTCGAAAACATGCCGACGCCCTACTACGGCAACCTTGCGAAAGTGTTGCGCGATTTTCTTTCGCGCCTCGATACGGCGCTGGGATTTCCGCCCTACAACTTCGTCATCCACACATCGCCGATCGGCGAAGAAATCAACGACCACTACCATTGGCACATCGAGATGATGCCGAAACTGACGAAGGTCGCCGGCTTCGAGTGGGGCACCGGCTTCTACATCAATCCCACGCCTCCGGAAGAGGCCGCGCGTTTTCTCCGCGAGGCGAAGTGACGACCCGGTGAGGGTTGTCATCCTGAAGCGCGCGTTTTCGGCGCGCTGAAGGATCCCTCTGGTTTCGGGCACTCCGCGTGGATCGCTGCTGCGCGCGTTTTCGGCGCGCTGAAGGATCCCTCTGGTTTCGGGCACTCCGCGTGGATCGTTGCTGCACGCGTTTTCGGCGCGCTGAAGGATCCCGTCGGTCCCGGGCACTCCGCCGAGATGGCCGCTGTGCACGTCCTGGGTTCCAGTTTCGGCCACGCCTCCTTGTGCGATACTATTGATGTAACGTTTTGCGCCGCTTGAATTGCACGTCCCCGCTTGGACCGGGAGGAATCGAAGTGTCACCCGTTAGCGCATCTCGTCCCATCGCTATTTATTACGAACATCCGCGCTGGTTTCAGCCGGTGTTCGACGAACTGAATCGCCGTAATATCCCATTCGTGCGCCTCGACGCGGCACGGCACCACTTCGACATCGTTCCCGACGGCGAGCAAAGCTACGGCCTCGTGTTCAACCGCATGAGCCCCTCGGCGTGGACGCGCGGCAACGCACACAGCGTTTTCTACACGCTCAACTATCTCGCGCATCTCGAGCAGATGGGCGTGCGCGTGATCAACGGCAGCCAGGCATTTCGCAACGAGACTTCGAAGGCGCTGCAACTTTCGATGTTGCAGTCGCTCGGATTGCCCTACCCACGCTCGCGCGTGATCAATCATCCGCTCGAAGCGCCCGCGGCAGCCGAAGGGCTGCGCTATCCGATCGTAGTCAAGCCGAATATCGGCGGCAGCGGCGTGGGGATCGTGCGCTTCGATGCCCCGGAACAGTTGCGCGCGGCGGTGGAGAAGGGTTCGCTCTCGCTCGGTCTCGATTCCACCGGCATCGTGCAGGAATACATTCGCGCGCGCGGCGGCCACATCGTGCGCGTCGAGACGCTCGGCTTCAAGTACCTCTACGGCATCAAGGTTTATACGTCTGGCGAAACCTTCGATCTTTGCCCGATGGACATCTGCAAGACCACGGATGGCGCGGATATCAAAACGCATTGCGTCGTCGAAGGCCCAAAGACCGGACTGCGCGTGGAAGGCTACACGCCGCCGCCGGAAGTGATCGCGGCCGTGGAGAAAATCTTCGCGACGGCGAAGATCGACGTTGGAGGCGCGGAATACATGATTGACGACCGCGACGGACAGCTCTACTACTACGATGTGAACGCGCTCTCGAATTTCGTGTCGGATGGCCAGCGCATCGTGGGCTTCAATCCGTTCGAGCGGCTCGTGGACTTCCTCGTGAAGGAGTCGCGCTGATGCGCTACGGCTACTGGATGCCCGTTTTCGGCGGGTGGCTGCGCAACGTGGAAGACGAGCGCATGCAGCCCACGTGGGACTACGTTTCGCGTCTCACGCGCCGCAGCGAGAAAATCGGCTTCGATCTCACGCTCATCGCCGAGCTCAATCTCAACGACATCAAGGGCGTTGACGCACCATCGCTCGATGCATGGTCCACGGCTGCGGCGCTCGCGGCCGTCACTGACTCGATCGAGTTGATGGTCGCCGTGCGGCCTACGTTTCATTTGCCGGCGCTGCTCGCGAAGCAGGCGGCCAATATCGATCGCATCAGCAACGGGCGCGTGGCGCTCAACGTGGTTTCTTCCTGGTGGGCCGAGGAAGCGAAGAAATACGGCGTGCAATTCGATAAGCACGACGATCGCTATGCGCGCACATCCGAATGGCTCGATGTGGTGGACGCGGCGTGGAAGCAGGATCACTTTTCTTACTCGGGGCAGTATTACCAGGTGGCGGACCTCGTCTTGCAACCGAAACCCGTCTCGAAGCCGCGGCCGAAGATTTATGCGGGCGGGGAATCGGAAACGGCGAAAGAGTTGATCGCCGGGAAGTGCGACGCCTACGTGATGCACGGTGATCCGCCCGAACGCATCGCGGAAAAAGTGCGCGATCTTTCGGAGCGCCGCGAGAAGAAGAATTTGCCGCCGATGCAATTCGGCGTCGCTGCGTACGCGATCGTGCGAGACACGGCAGCCGAGGCGCAGGCTGAGCTCGTGCGCATCACTGACGTGAAGCAGAACGCCGCGGGCTACAACAATTACCAGCAATGGCTCGCCAACACGCAACTCGAGCAGCGCGTCTCGCTCGAGGATTACTCCGTGTCGAATCGCGGCCTGCGCTCAGGTCTCGTCGGCACGCCCCAGCAGGTAGCCGACCGCATCGGCGAATTCGAGCGGGCCGGCGCGGACTTGCTGCTTCTCCAATTCAGCCCGCAGCTCGAGGAAATGGAGCGCTTCTCGGAGGCCGTGATCCGCCCGCGCGAGAAAGCCATTTCGGCGCCACCAGGCGCGAAGTCCACAGGTGCTGCCCGCCAAGCCAATTGCTGAGGCATTGCACCATCGCGACTCCGCGCGACTTTTCGCCACTTCCCGGGTTCTATCTCACGGGCGGCGGATTTGTCCGCTCGTTCGTTGGGGATTTGCGCGGGGGCCATTGCAATTTCCGCAACGAAGCGGCAACGTAGCAACCCACGCGCCAAGAATTGCGTCACAATAAATAGCCACCCGTTTCGGTGGAAGGAGGCTCCAGCCATGAATAAATTCATATCTTGCGTTCTCATTCTGTTCTTCATCACGGTCGCCGCGGTCGGTTCCGGTTTTGCCGCGCCGCCGCCCCTGAAGCTATTCATGTCGCCCGCTTCGCGTGTTCCGTCCGCCGAAGTGCTGAAGAATCTCGGCGACAAGTGCCCCAACGTCACGATCACCCTGAACTCGAAAGAGTCCGACTACATGCTCGAAGCCGGTGGCTGGCCCGGGCATTACCTTTTCACGGTGTATCGAAAGGGCGGCACGGCCGTTTACAGCACGCAGACGCAGTTCCTGCATAACGCTGTCAAAGACGTCTGCCACTACGTGAATAACGCGCCGAGGCAGTAAGCCGTCGCGCTTGGGGAGAGCGGCAGCATCGCGAGATAAACGAATCGCCGATTGATCCGAACCCTAGTCCAATCGAAAGCCGGGGCAGGCAATTGCCTCGGCTTTCTTGTTTTTGACGACCTCAGAATAGACGGCCGCTTCTACCGGGAGCGCCCGCGGCGCGTGGGTATGGCCAGCGCGTCCTGCACGTCGAAGGTGGCGGCCGGCAACTTGGTGATTTTCCTTCCGCGATGCTAACTTGAAATGAAGGGTTTGCGGCGACGCACATCGGCGATGACGCCACCAGACACAATTCGGTCGGGCGAAGCTTACTGGGACCATGCGGCGGAAACGTACCAGCAGGACTTCGCTGGCACGTTGATCGGGCGAACGCGTCGCGAGGCTATCTGGCGCGAGCTGGACGCGACATTTCACGCCGGGCAGAAAATTCTCGAAATCAACTGCGGAACGGGGCTCGACGCCGCGCATCTGGCGGAGCGCGGCGCGACCGTCGTAGCGTGTGACATTTCACCTCGAATGATCGAATTGGCTCGCGAGCACGCACGCGCAAGAGGCGTGCCCGAGCGAATAACGCATCGCGTGCTGCCGACCGAGCAGCTAGGTTCGCTGATCGCGGAAGGGCCCTTCGACGGCGCGTTTTCCAGCTTCTCTGGGCTGAATTGCGTGGAAGATTTGGAGCCGGTTGGTCGAAATCTGGCGCAGTTGGTGCGGCCGGGCGGTGAGCTTGTCGCCAGCGTGATGGGCCGATTCGTGCCATGGGAGGTCGCGTGGTTCGCAGCACACGGCAATCTCAAGGCGGCGACGCGGCGATGGCGTCTCAAGCCCGTGTACCAGCTCGAAGGCGATGGCATTGCCGTGGTCGTCCGCTCGGTCAGCGAGATGCAACGCACGCTTGCGCCGGAGTTCTGGCTGACGCGATGGAAGGGCATCGGAATCGCTGTGCCGCCGTCGTACATGGAACGCTGGGCGGCGCGAGCAGCGTGGCTCACACGCGGCCTCGCGGCGCTGGATCGAGCACTCGCTCCTGTGCCGCTCATTCGCGCTATGGCCGACTGCGCTTTGCTGCATTTCGTGCGCGCTGAAAATCCGGGCGCCACGGATAGCCACCGGTGAGCGCGGGCGTGGGCGCGATCAAGAAAGCGCTGAAGAAACTGATCTTTGGGCCGCCGGATTATCCGCAGCAAGTCATCGTCGGAATGCTGGAACCACAATCGGACGTGACCGTCTATCTGCGCACCAGCGGGCTGAGCGAGGGCGTCCACGACGTGACGCGAATCCATTTGATGGCTTGCGCCTCGCCTTTCACGGTTGCCATCGGAACAGCGGAACGCGCGGCCGACGGCGCGCCGGGCAACTGGGGTGAAACAGCCGAGCTCGAATTCTGGGAGCGCGCGGCTAATCCGGTGTTCCTTGGTCAAATCGAGCTGCGGCACTCGGGATTCATCCCGTCGCGACGCGCAAGCGAAGCAGGAGCCGCCGCGTTGCAGCTTTTCCGAGCGACTGGCAGCCGCAATAAGTGCTTGCCCGCGGCACGAATCTGGGCGCGGTATGCAGAGTACGCGTATTACCGCTGGAAGCAACCGAGTCCTGACGTTGATATGCGCGCGCGCGACGTGCACGCGATGTGCGTCTATTACAATTGCCCCCGGCCAGTGGGGCTGGTGAGCGTCTCCGACGGCACCGCCACGAATCTCTTTCCGATGAACTTGATGGGGCCGGTCGGCGGCGGACGATTTGCGTTCGCGTTGAACACCGGCAAGCCTGTGACGCAGTTGATCGAGCGCGTACGCCGGATCGCGATCTCGACTGTGCCGCTCGTGCAGGCGAAGACGGTCTACGCGATGGCCATGAATCACAAAAAGGATTCGATTGATGTGACCGACCTGCCTTTCAGCGTCCGGCGCTCGGCTGAGTTTGGTTTGCCGGTGCCGGAGTTCGCGCTGCGCGTGCGTGAAATGGAAGTCGAGGAGATCGCGCGGCCCGGTAGCCACACGCTCTTCCTCGCGCGCGTCCTTCGCGATGTAAGCTGTGAGCCGGCTGGAAGCGCGGCGTCGCAGTTCTTTACGCTGCACGGTATCTACCAGGCAAGGCGCGCACCGCGTGAAGATTTTGCGAAAACCACCGCGTGAAAAGCGCCGGCGGTTGGAGATTCATAGGAGCCAGTGCTAACTTGAAGAAACGCTGTCGGGGTGGTGCAATTTAGCGGGCGGAAGAAGAGGTGAATGGCGATGACGTGGGGAAAGCGGCGCGCGATTGTGATTACGACGGTGGTGCTGTTCTTCATTGCGATTATTTGGGTAGCAACGCGGCCCGGGCACGCGCTGAGGAAGTCCGTGCTTGTGATTGACGCTGCGGGCGACATCGAAGAGCAGCGCGCGGAAGGTCTTTTTGCGGCGTTCAACGGGGGCGGGCAGCCGGTGCTGCACGAATACCTCGACGCGATCGATTCGGCGCGCACCGATTCGAGAATCGCGGGAATCGTGGTGCGCGTCGCGCCGCTCGAGACCGGCTGGGGCAAGATCGAGGAGATCCGCACGCACTTGCTGAATTTCCGGAAGAGCGGCAAGCCGAGCGTCTGCTATCTGGGCTACGACGGCGTCGGCAATCCGGAATATTTTCTCGCCAGTGCGTGCCAGGAAATCTGGCTCGTGCCGACCACGCCGGTCGGTATTCGCGGGATGATGGCGGAAGCGATGTTCTTTCGCGGGTCGCTCGACAAGCTGAAGATCGTGCCCGAGTATTACCACATCGCCGAGTTCAAGACGGCCACGAACGAGCTCACCGAAAAGAAATTCACGCCCGCTCATCGCGAAGAAATGCAATCGCTGCTCTGGAGCATCTACAAGCGCTACGTGAGCGACGCTGCAGATGCGCGGCACATGGATGCAAAAAAGTTCGAGGCGTTAATCGAACGCGGGCCTCTCTCGAGCGACGAAGCCGTGGAAGCGCACGTCGTGGACCGCCTCGGATACTGGGACCAACTCGAAGATTATTTTCGCCAGAAAACGCACGTGTGGAATCCGATTTCGGTGAACCACTACAAGATTTACTTCAAGAACGACGGCGGATTCGGCGCCGAAAGCATCGCGGTGGTTCACGCGACGGGTTTGATCGCATCGGGCGGATCGCGGAGCACCGCGGGCGGCGGCTTCGTGATGGGCGGGGATTCGGTGGCGAGTGACATCCGCTCTGCACGCGAGAATCCGGAGATTCGCGCGATCGTTCTGCGCGTCGATTCCGGCGGCGGTTCGGTGGTGGCAAGCGAGGTAATTCGCCGCGAAGTGCAGTTGGCGAAAGAAGCGAAGCCCGTGGTGGTTTCGATGTCAGACGTCGCGGCCTCCGGAGGATATTGGATCGCCGCGCCCGCAACGAAGATCGTGGCAGACCCCGACACGGAGACCGGCTCGATCGGCGTGCTCATGGGCAAGATGAACATCGCGGGACTCTACAATTTGCTCGGCGTGAGCACGGACTACGTGGCCACCAGCGACAATGCGACGCTCTACTCCGACGACCAGGATTTCTCGCCCGCGCAGGAGGCTTCGATTCAGAAGTCGCTCGCGGAAACCTACAAGGAATTTACCGAGGGCGTCGCCGAAGGCCGCCACATGAGCGTCGAAGCAGTGGATAAAATCGCGAAGGGCCGCGTCTGGACGGGCGCGCAGGCGAAGGATTTAGGCCTGGTGGACGAGCTCGGCGGGCTCGACCGCGCGATCGAAGTGGCCAAGCAGCTTTCGCACATTGCGGCGAGCGAGCCAGTGCACATCGTGCGCTATCCGGAAGAAAAGACGTTCTGGCAGATGCTCGTCGAGAGGGAAGAAGATCAGATGTCGGAATCAGAATCGCTCGCTGCCACAGTGCGTAGGATCGCGGGCACCATCGAGCCCGTCCAGGCGCGAATCGCGTTTCACTTGCGGATTCGCTGAGCCAGTGCACGCGGGGCGGCTCAAACAGCGTTTCCCGGCTGAAACGCCTTCAGAGTTCCGATATACTATTCTTCCGAAGGCGCGGTACCCAAGTGGTAAGGGAGAGGTCTGCAAAACCTTTATACGTGGGTTCGATTCCCACCCGCGCCTCCATCAGAACTTCAATAAAATCGATAGTTATTGACGTGCCTCCCAAATTTGTACGAAAATTGAACGGGGAGGCAGAATGCCCAAGCCCAAAAAGCCTTCGAAGGATGTCCCACAAGGCAGTCCAAATACACCGCTCTGGTTGCGGAGTGACTTGTTCTTTGGCCCTGATGGCATCCGGCAACTCTCCGGGCCGTCTCCGGTCGCGCCAGAAGCACCAGCGAACTCTGTAGCGCGTCAACGAGCGAAACCGCTATCGGGAAAGAAGCGCCGGCTGCGCGTCCGCACGCCAGGTCAGGACTACACCCCAACGGAACTCGCTCTCGAGTGGGGACTCTCCACAGACAAGATCCGCGAACTCTTTCGCAACGAGCCAGGTGTCAAAAAGATTCGAGACGAGAAGGCAGGAAGGAAAGGGAAGCGTCGTTACACGACGCTGCGGATCCCCGAAGCTGTGGCGCAGCGCGTCGCGCAGAGGCTTTCGTGACGCTTGCTCTTTATCGGCGCCACAATCCCAAACGCTGCACGTCCACCGATTCGCAGAATTGCGACAACAAACGCAAGCCCTGTCCTATTTGGGTTCGTGGATTCCTTGAAGTCGAAAATCGATATATCCGACAACCGCTGAGCACGCGAGACTGGACGCGAGCCGTTGACGAAGCCAGGAGCCTCGAGGCCGGATTGCGTGGCACAGATCTGTCGAAGCCGGCCGCACCGCGGGTGAAGATCGAAGATTGGCATCGGGAGTTCATCGCAAACGCGCGCGTCGAGAACAAAGCTAAGGAAACGATTCGCAAGTACGATCTGCTTTTCCGCCAGTTAGAAAGGTTCGCCGCCGAGAAAGGATATAAGCATCCGACCGATCTCGACCTCGAAGCATTGCAGGGCTTTCGCGCCTCGTGGAAAGACGCGTCTCTGTCTAAGTCCAAGAAGCAGGAGCGGCTACGCAGCATTTTCAAATTCGCTTTGAAACGAAAATGGGTGAAGGAAAACTCGGCCCTGGACTTAGGTAGGGTGAAAGCTGAATCGACACAACACGTGCCGTTCAGCGATGACGAGATGAAAAGGATCCTGGAATCCGCGCGGAAAGCAGGGTCGGCCGTCTATACGTTCATTTTGGTGATGCGCTTTTCGGGTCTGCGGATAAGTGATGTTGCGATGCTCAAGACTGATGCACTGCAAGGCGAGCATCTCACGCTTCGCACAATCAAGACTGCCGCCGCGGTCAAAGTGTTATTGCCAAAAGTCGTGGCTGATGCGCTGAGGAAAACTCGAAAACGACACATCGACTATTTCTTTTGGGACGGGGAATCGACGCTGTCGAGCGCGACTGACTACTGGAGGAGCCGGCAGATAAAGCCGGTTTTCAAAGCGGCGAAGCTGCCCAAAGCGCACCCGCATCAATTCCGACATACGTTCGCGGTCGCACTGCTGCGACAGGGCGTCGCTGTAACACACGTTGCGGCATTGTTGGGCAACACCGAGAAGATGATTCAAAAACACTACTCAGCGTGGACGGTGGAGCGGCAGAAGAATTTGGATGAAGTGGTGCGGAAGGCGAACGGATACCACGCTATCAAAAAGGTCTGACTTGTCAGTTGAGCAACCATCGACGATCTAAGTCGCGTCGGGAGTATAATCAGGTCTCGTAGGACCGACTCCGCGAAAGGGAAACTCCATGAGTGAGCCTATGCGCTTTCCACGACTCGAGCGATCAGTTGCCGAACTGTTGCACGGTTGGGATGAAATCCGTAGATACTGCCATGATCGGAAATTTCGAGAACGTATCGATCGTCTCGCGCGAAAAACCAAACTAAGCGATTTGATCGGCCGAGATCGTTAGGTAGAGAATTCAGTGCAGAATTTTGTAAGCCGCTGCGATCAAAGCCGCCGCGGTTCCGAGCACAGGAAGAATAAGCTTTGTAATCCACCGAACTTTGACTTCAAAGCGGCGCGTCTTTTCTTCATTAATCTGGAAGATGACGTGTGAACGCCCGAGTTCTGTCAGCGTGCGAGCGGGATGTGAATGGTAAAGGCAACTACACGCAGGACAGGGTAAAAAGTATCTGGGATCCCACTTAACTTCGCGCCAGTGCGCCGGATCGGTCGGATGGTTCACATCGTAGCGTCGTGCCTGACGCATTAATTTTTTGAACTTGTAATGTTCGAGCAATTGGCGAATAGGCTCTGTTTTTTCTCTGTATCGCACCGTGATGTCTACGAACGGCCGGCCGAACGCTTGTCGTTTCAAAACGTCTCGTTGCCAGCGACGAAAGGCGAAGTGTTCCTGAATGGTTAAAATCGTTGTCTCAAACATCCTGCGATACTAACGCGGAACAATTAACGCGTCAAAGCAACCTGTGATACTCTGTCCTTTCGCCGTGGAGATCGGGCGAACGGCATAAGTCCAAATGGGGCCGTGAGGACTTCGCGGCTAACGCCCCGCGTCGCTCTTGTTGGCAGCATCAGCAAGCAGCGATATTTGCCTCTGATTGGATGTTGCTTCTTGCTGGTAATCAGAGACAAGAGTTGAACTCGGCCCCAAGGATCTCCCCTCTCTGCATCCCTAATTACTCGCGACCTCCGCAGACTTGACCATCGCATTCCTGAAAATATCGCGGTCCATCGTCGAGCACCAAACCGCCTTCAAGGTTTGCAAACCGCGCATCCACACCAATACTGGAACTTCCCGTCCAAGCCTTTCCATCCCACGTAACCGTTATCACCCCTAAAAGTCAGTATCCGTAGTCACGCCATTTTCGTGCATCGCACCCTCATTCACGTGTGAATAAAATTCATAAATACAACACAGTGAAGTGAAGAAAAGGCGAACATAACAAGTATTATTAAATATATTTATTATCTGTAAGATATTGTGACTACTGACTTCTTCATTCTTAAGAAAAATCGATAGTCTTTTTGTCTTTCCATTTTGTGTACACGTGTATTAAGGAACCGAGTGCTGAAAATGGTTGACTACGGATACTGACTTTTGATATAACTCCGGTTGTGAAAAGGAAAGGAACAAATCGCCAGCACCAATCCTGCGCTAACGGGCACCCGATGTATAGGGTCCCGAACGATCCCAACGTGATGCAAACGGCGGATGGCGACCGTTGCCGCACTTGCTGGCTAATCGGGATTGCCGCGAAGAATCAACGCCGAAAGCACAATAACGCCATTCGCGCCGCCGCCACAGCCCGTATAAAAGCCGTGAAGTCGGTGCTGGGGCGTCCGCCTAAATCCGAGGATCTTCGCCAGCAACAGATTCTCGGGGAAAGCGAAGACCGGCTGAAGAAAATCGCATATCTAGAAAGCGCAATTAAGGGCATTGAGAAGAATCCGCGAATAGCGCTGCCTGGCCAACTCGAGCAGTTTCGGACTCGTCTACTTAATCTTCAGCGTGAGCGAGACTCTAATGCTGCCCCAGACCCTGAGACGCCTTGAAGACGCAAGACGTGGATTGCACTCTCCCATCCCATTACCACGGAAAAGACAGGACACATTCGATTCTAAACCGTTTAGAATCGCTGCAAATTCTCCGCAGACCCGCCAGAATGCAGGCCTTTTTATTAGCCACTATTTCCAGTAAGCCCACAAGGATGCCGGGCTCATTTCTGAACCTCGATTTGACTCGGATCGCTAACGGCGATCTCCGGTTTCCCTTGATAGCTGGAAATCTTTCCCGTGACGCAAACGGTCTTGACGCTGTACTTAGTTAGGATGTCTCCGAATTTGTCTCGGTCGCTGCCCCAAATCACGATCGTAAAGATGTGGTTGGGATATGGTTCATCGAGATTCAAGAATGTCGGTTGCCCTTTGCTATCCTTTGCGAATCTGGCGCTCACAACTTTGCCGCAAACTGTAGCCTTCTCGCCCACGTGATTCTTGGCCTCCGCCGCCGTCAAATGGCCCGTTTGCGTTTGCGTGGAGGCCGCAACTAACGAAACGAAAATAAGACCTAGAATTCGGATGGTTCGCATCGACTTACCTCCTTGAACGATGCCGCGAAAGACTATTACGCGGAAGAAGCTTTTCGCGTGCCTTTCACGAAACATGACTCGCAAACGCGCGTTCCGTCTTTAAGCGTGAAATCGACTCGCCGGCTGGGATCAATCTCGGCACCGCATTTGCCGCATACATCGTTCGGCGTCTCACTCATAAAGACCTCGCCTTCCTCACGTTACCAACGATGCCGTAAATCTAGCCATGCGGAATGGTTTTCACGCGGAATTATCACGGCGTTGATGTTGGAAATGCAAGATCGGCTCAGGGTGAGCCATGAACAAAAAACAGATTCGAGCCATAGAAACTCTTAAAGCCGCGGCCGACAACGCCAGGAAGATCGGCCTTACCGAGCATCAGATCGATCTCATTATGGAGCCCGATGTCAAAATCAGTTCGGTTGGTATCGCACCGAGTGTTGACGATTCGAAAATCGAGCAAACACAGGGCTAGTAATTCACATGTCCGGTTGGCGCGCTAGGTAGGTTCTGGTTGCGGTACTCTCGTCCTCGACAGTGTCTTGGTTGCAGGGAGTTTCTTGCCTTTGCGCAGTTTCTTCGCTCTTTTCTTCGATGCCATGCTCTTTCTCCTTCCTTCGGATTGCCCCATGGGCGTGGAAAGCCTGGTTTCGCAGCCCATCTGCGGCCAGCGGCGGGAGGAGCTGCCATCTGTTCATGACAGCCTCTGAAAGTTGCGCCAGAATCCGTCCTCGGACTACTACGAATGTGAAAAATCGGACAGCGAGGTCTTGCTGAGAGTCTTCGCCGAGTGCAATTTATTGCCCTTCTTGAGTTTCTTGGTCGCCTTCTTCTTCGATGCCATGAGTTTTCTCCTTCTTTCGGATTGCCCACTTGGGCGGTCGCCGTACTTATATGCAATAACCGGTCCAATGTCCACGGCTCGCGAAGCGAATGCTAAGCGCTTTCGATTGTGAGCGGGCGGCACGCCGGAACGCGATGCCTAGCGCGTTGAGTGTTGGAAAACTCACCGACTGTTGAATTGTTCAATGCAAGCATCCGAGACTCATCTCTACTCAGGCCGGACCGACATCAATCGGGAATTGAAACAGCGCGCAAACGGGCGTACCCTCCAGCCAATCTGCCTGGAGGTGCATATGCTCAAAGAACCCAAACCCAGCGCTCCCAAGAATGGCGAACGAGTGAGGAGCACCCAGCATGAGGGCATTTTCGAAGTTGTTTTCGTCAACGCACTGATGCAATCCGCGAATATCAGATTGATTGATGGCAGCGCGCATGTTGTACCAAACGTGCCGTGGACAGCTTTAACTGCCATCGACAAAAGATAAGAGATTCGCGGGCGCGATCGAGTCGGTTTCTCGAAAGCACTGGTGCGCTCGCTCTGAAGAAATTTACCGTCTGGTTCGTCGTGAAGAGTTTCTGCGAGCGGGCCGTGTTTTCTGTCCCGGCGGATGCGTTACAACTAATCGATACCCGGCCTTTTCTGGCAATGCGGCGAGTCCGTCCCGTTGATCAATTGCGTCTGCCCGCGTCCGAAAACTCCCAGTAATATAGAAAATCTTATCTGGACCAGTCGGACGCCGCTCACCAACGCCAGGAAGGTCGGCCTTACCGAGCACCACGTCGAGATCATAATGAAACCGGATGTCAAAATAGATCAGATTTTAGGCGCTGGAAAGCGGTGACAAACACCGAAGAACTTCTCTCGGCTTCGGAAGTCGCCGGCATACTTGGCATCCACGTGAAGACCCTTTACAGACGATTGCGCGAGAACAAGATCGCGATCACTTACGTGCAATTACATGGAGGGACGATCGCGTTTCAGTCCGGCACCGAGTCTACTGACCACAACCACACGAAGTGTCGCGAGTAAAAGAAAAAGGGGTGCTCCTCTTCCCCGAGGGACACCCCGTAAAACGACCAGTCCTACCCAGCAAATCTAAAGCGATTAGCGACCAGCCTCAATAGTACGAATTCTCCAGTACCGAGCGCCTCGACGAGGGCGAATTAATTGCGCGACCGCCAACTCCCGCTGTGTTCGATGAACTCTACGCCGATACAAAATCTGCTGCTCGAAAAGGACCGCCAGTAAACGACTCTCGCCCTTGCCGAAAAGTTGCTGCGGGATGATTTAAGCAGGACAAAGCTTCCCGGTTCCCAAACGCGCTGCGTCGTGACGCGTGCACCACGGGAACTGATGTTATGGGTTAGCGTGGACTCCGCGCTCCAGCGTCCGTCGAGGGTGCCAAACTCAACCGGCTCGGCCAAAATAGTTCGTGCGTCCCTTCGGATGCCTCCGTTGGTCGCAGAGGTTACATCGTGGGATTGGGGCACTCAATATCCTCGCGACCGCAATTATTGGTTAGCGAGCAATTCCGTCAATCCGGTGATTACCCTAACCCATCTCATCAATCCACGTGGACCCGCACGGATTCGACAGTCGTGATTCCTTTTGGCGAGCGCCTATCTACGCGACATTTCCTTGGCCATGGTGAGCAACAATTTTCTATCCGGCTGGTCTGTTCGGCTAAGTAGTATGCGAAGTCTGTCGAAAGTGCGGGCGTCTCGGCCTTCGGCACCCCAACCGTCAAGGATATACCTCCAGTTCCGTTGGGTGAAAGACTGAGCGCCAATATCAGTTCGGGTAACTTGACAAGCACATTCCCTTTTGTAAAATGCGGGTCTCAAACAATCGAAAACGCAGTTTTGCGGACTTTCTAAAATTACGCTTAAGAGAGCGTGCAGGAGGCCCCCGTGAGGCACTATCACATCCGTTGGTCTGGATTGAAATTGGATTGGGAAGTCTTCAAGACCCCCGAGGAAGCTGAGGCAACCGCAAGTGAACTTGCGTGTCCCGACGAGCTGTATGCAATCGAGCCGTTTGGCGATGACTGCCCGCGCTGCAAGGAAACGATGCGGCGGGCGACGGGGCTACGCGAGAGTACTTCGCACAAAGAAGCTTCCGGATGATCCAAAAGACGTAGGCGAAGATAAAGTGCTAACGCCGCACGAAAGTCGCTAAACGTGATCGTTGCTTTCCAGTGGCGATGCTTCCGCCGTTTGTCTTTGAACTTCATTCGAATAGTGTGCCCTTTGTGGTTTTTGGCTTCTTGATTTCTAGAATCTTCTTCTAGGTTGTTGTCACTTGCTCGAATCCCTTTCGGTCCCCAAGCGGGCGCACGTAGGGAAGAGGCCTAAATGTAGCGCGCTTCGACTGCTCATTTGTGTTCAGCGTCGTCTAGGCGCTCCTACGAAAATACGGATCAGCAGTAATGGCTCCGGTATTTACGGTCCTCATATAAATGTAACTTGACATAAATTCCTTCCCGCGCGTACAAGTTCAGGGTCGTTCCCATTTTGATACCGAGGAGCCCCGCCATGCCCTCACTTCGGCCCCTTCCCCTTGCAGTCGTCGCGTTTTGCACTCTTGCAATGTCAGCAAAGGCACAGAATACGTACGTTCCCTCTGCGCCGGACAACATGCTCACACCTGCCGACCCTATCGGGGTGCCGCCGCACGTCAGCACAACGGGCACCAATGAAACCATCAATCTCTCGAACGGTGGACTAACTGTCTTTGTGCCGGCGCTGACATTGCCCCAGCGTGGGGGCTGGAACATCACGCTGGGGTACTTCCACGACAGCAATACCTGGGCGCTAAGGCAAGACCTCACCAACGTGGTTTCAATAGACGACGACAATTCCTGGGGAGACGAGTATACCTACGACGAGTGGCTGAGACCGGTGTCCCCATCCTGGCAGGTTAACCTTCCAACTCTTAAGACTTCCATCGAATACGTCGGCGATATCACAGCCTCCAATGAATTAGGCATGCAAGCGGCCCAAGCTCCCGTGTTCTGTGTTATGAATTTTGCATTCACGGATTGGAGCGGAAACCAACACACCTTCACGAACACAGCGGAATGCAGCGCGACCGAATGGCAAGGATTCACCATCTGGAACTTGCCAACGCTCGCTAACATTGTGCCAATTACAGACTCCACAGACGGATCCTGGCTCAAACTTAACACTTCGAACCTTTCGAATATCCAAGTCACAACGAAAGACGGGACTGCCTATTCCTTCACCGGCTACCAGGTTATATGGCCGGCGTCGGGGACGCCGTATTCTGTTCACAATAGCAGCGAACAGTGCGCAGATTCGTATTGCTCAACCTTTCATCAAATGGTGGATACGAACGGAGACGTGGTCACCTACAACAGCAGCACGGGGGTTTTGACGGACGCGGTCGGCAGGAACATCACTATTTCTTCCACAGGAATTTCTTACACGGACTCAAATGGCAACCCGGACACGATCAGCCTGAGCACGACCACCTCTGGCTCCAGTATGTACAACTTCCCGAGTTTTTCCTGCATTGCCCAGAAAGGCCACAACGCTCCTTGGAGCGACACGATAAACGTGCATACAACCAGCGGCGTGAACCTGCCGGTGACCTCCACCACCACCTTGACGTTTCCCGCCACGGATTCGACCGGCACACCTAGGGTCTACACAATGCAGTTCAACCAACTCGGCCAGCTCGTCGAGATTCAGTATCCGTCCGGGGGATATACCCAATACGACTACCAAACGGAGTCCTTCGCTATGGCCGAAGGCCAGAATTCATGTTCCGGCCTCACCATGTGGGAAATCAAAGACAAATACGAATGCACCATTTCCTCGGGCTGTTCGCCTTCGCCACAATACCAGTCGACATACGCCCCGACCCTTCAGTCGGGCACGTACAACGGCCCGCCGTTCAACGGCGAACTGGTCGAAACGGATTTAACCACCGGAAATTACACTCAGCATGACTTTGGCATTTCCATTCAGTATGCAAACTATGCCCCGAAAGAAACCCACACCTATTATTACAACTCATCGGGGACGCTGCTGCGTGATGTCCAAACCGCATACATCCCAACCAGCTGCACCAATCTTGACATGGAGCTTCCCGGCACCATCACGACGACCTTGGACGACGTCAGTCCCTCGATCAGCTCGCAAGAGGTTCTGCAGTATGAGTCATTTACTGGGTATGAGGCGACGTGCGGAACCATCGACAACGAGACAGAGATCGATGAGTACGACTATGGAGCAAGCAGTCCAACGAGGAAAACGGCGCAAACCTGGATGAGTGGGTCCAATAGTTCTCTCTACACCGATTCCGGAACGCACCTTCTCGACCGGCTAGAATCACGAACCGTCACCGATCCCTCGACTAATGACCAGCACACGCTAAGTTACGGCTACAACAGCGTCGGCGACATTACTTCCAAGGTGGTAGGAGGAACAGGGGTCACTTCCCTCACGACGAGCTACCAGCGGGACAGCTACGGCAACATCACGCAGATGACTGATCCGAAGAACAACGTAACGAATTTCGGTTACACCGACAACTGGGCGGACTCGGCCTGCAGCAACCTAAACCCTTCTGCCTACCTGACGAGCATCACGGACGCGCTGAATCACGTCTCAAAGTTCTCCTACTATTCCTGCACGGGACTGAAGGAGTCTGCGCAAAACCCCAATGACATCGCTGCAAGCCGCCCGGGAACTACGTTCACATACGATGCCTTGGGAAGACCCCGAATAACAACGCGCCCTGACACAGGTACCACGACAAACACGTACGTTGACAGCACCACCAACGGGAACAGCGTCACCGTAGCCTCCTCGATTACAACGAGTCTTAATAAGACCCAAGAAACGATCCTGGACGGGTTCGGGCGCAAGGTCCACTCGGTACTTACCTCAGACCCGGACAATCCAGACACGGTGGACACAACCTACGACTCACTGGGGCGAGTTGCATCGGTATCGAACCCATATCGCACCACCTCCGATTCCACGTATGGGATCACGTACTACAAGTACGATGCTCTGGATCGAACTCTGAAAGTCACGCAGCCAGACGGCGCCAACTCCGTCGTGACAACGGTTTACTCTGGGAATCAGACGACCGTAACGGATGAGGCTGGCAAGCAACGCAAGAGCCAGACAGACGCGCTGGGGCGATTAACAGATGTGTGGGAGAACCCATCGGTACTCAACTACGAGACCACATACGCTTACGACGCGTTCGGCAACCTGGATAGCGTCCTGCAAAATGGCTCTCGTCAACGCACGTTCTCCTACAACGCCTTCTCGCAATTGCTCAGCGCGGCGAATCCTGAATCGGGCACGATCGCGTATACGTACGACAATGACGGAAACCTCCTGACAAAGGTCTCTTACGCACAGAACCAAACCGATGGCACCCCGACCTACGGCACGGGCAGCGTGAGCGTCACCCTGAGCAGGACTTGCCAGGAGGGAGATTGCGGTACAGGCACCGCGACGATTTCGGTTGGATCCTACGGCGCACAGGTGAACTACACATTGAACGAAAGCACGTCGTCGCTTGCCTCAGCATTGGCCAACCAGTTGAACTTTTCTTCTTTGGTCACGGCCTCGACGTCCGGTAGCACGGTCCTCATAACCAGCAAAGTGTCAGGGCCATCCGGGAATTACTCGCTGTCGGCGTCCGCTCAAGCCTCAGGCGGGGGCCCCCCTGTCTCATACGTGCTCACGCCCTCCGGCTCGACGCTCACTGGCGGATCCAGTCCGCCCACGGTCACGATCACCTACGCTTACGATGCTTTGAACCGGCTCACGAAGAAGACGTACACGGATGGGACGCCGACTGTTACCTACTGGTACGACGGCTCGACACCAAGTGGCTGTTCGCCCACATTGACTTACACGAATCCAATCTACGAGCGTACCGCCATGTGCGACGGCCCCGGATGGGAAGCGTGGACCTACAATCCGACGGGCCATGTGACAAACGACTGGCGCTCTACCAGCAGCCTCGCCCCTCAAGACACGGTCTACGTTCCGAACCTCGACGGCTCAGATGCGAGCATCACTTATCCCGTGAC